>Ga0209161_10003153_pt1 | contig 13361 bp, 8 predicted proteins | sample GraSoiAngelo_155_FD_186169 | JGI IMG/M metagenome (GOLD analysis project Ga0209161, IMG submission 186169) | Grasslands soil microbial communities from the Angelo Coastal Reserve, California, USA - 14_1009_13_30cm (SPAdes) (version 2) | ecosystem: Environmental > Terrestrial > Soil > Grasslands ...
GTCAAGGCAAATCGTTCTCTGGATGCCGTGTCAGACGGCGCTTTCGCGGCAACGCGCATCAGCGGCCTGCCTCGCCACGTTGCTCTCAGTGTTCGTTGACAGGAAGCTCAAGTTCGGAGTAGTCTCCGCCGCACAGAGAGGCCGTAACCCCGCAATGAGTTTCACCTGCCACTTGCGTTTCTTTCCTTGTAGCCCGTTTTGCCGCAGACGGGTTGTCTCTTTACTCCGTATTTGAAGCCAGCCTTTGTCGCCTCTTGCTTGTGACTCCAGAAATGGGGTCACGTTTGCCTAGGACGCTGCTGTGAGGCCACGCTTCTCCCGCGCACGATTTAGCAGTGTGACAGAAACCAGCAGGAAGAGAAAAGCCGCACGACGATGTGCGGCCTGTTGCGATGGGGTGAACGAAAGTCCTAACCTAATCGTTGTTGTTGGCTGCAACGCTGCGCTATGCGGCCCATTTCCCTTGCGACGCTTCGCAGCAACTGCTTTCTTTGCCAAATTCTGGCCAAAAGCAAATCGAAGCCGATTGAACCTACTGGCAATACGTCCTTACGTTGTCAAACGTCACGGCAGTCTCACCGGTCGCAGTAATTGTGAGGTGGAACGTTTTGCTGGATGCGAGGTTAGAACTGCCTCCTTTGCTTACAAATCTAAAGTTGTCAGTAATAGTTTGGATAAACGGGAAGACCATTTTACCGGCTTCCGAGTTGTGAAACGTTTCGTTGGTGACATACTGAATGCCAGTTGTCTGTCCTATTCCCGTGCCTAGAACCGTGACATGAGAATCGAAATGGTTTTCCTCAAGGGCACCACCGGGGTTGGTGACGGTCTGGGTTAACACTCCAGCAAAGGCTATATTTCCCACCACTGTCTCCCCGGTACAATCGTTGAAAAAGCTAAACGTATCTGTGCCGGAGAAACGAACTACTAGGGGCGGCGAATTTGGACCCTGAGCTTGGGCGGCTAAGCTGGCGACGATAATCACCAGGCAAATGCCGAGGATTCTGATAGGCTGCTTCATTGGTAGTCTCCTTTCATGGAACTGTCTTAATCCGATCGTTAAGCCGGGGCGGACTTAGATGTGAAACACATCGTTTCGCCCCCGGCATGATTCAGGTACGCAGCAACTAATCCCGTGGCGAGGGCACGAGGCCGAGAATGTGATATCGCTGCGCCAATGCTCTGGATTTCTGAATGCGTCACTTCTCGCGTACTTATGGCGTAACGGGGTATGTCCCCCAGTCGGGACCATTCTCGTCAATGAAGCTTCCCGGCGGCGTCGGTGTGTTCGTGACCTGGCCCACGTCAGAGCCGTCGGGATTTGCTATGTAGATTTCCTCTTGACCGTTGAGGTCCATGCAGAAAATGATCCGCGTCCCATCTGGTGACCAGTTGGGCTCGAAGGCGGAATACTGCTGGGTGCCGGTCTGGAGCTTGATCGGAGTGAGTCCGGTGCCGTCAATACGGACGACGAACAGCCGTAGATCATGTGACTCCGAGATGATCTGTGTTCCGTCCGGCGACCAATGTGCCGTGGCCTCCTCGTGCGGAAACGCGAGTCCGTAGGGCGTGAGCTGCCGAAGGCCGGTGCCGTCGATGTTCTCCACGAAGAGCGCAACCTGCTCGGTGATGAACGGAAACGGTCCCCCATGTGATGGCCCCGGCCTGTAGCGCAGGAAGACGAACTGCGTGCCATCTGGCGAGATGTCGGTCGGCACATCACGCGCATCCGTGCCGCCGTAGGGGTAAGTCGTCAGTCGCAAGGGATCGCCACCATCGGATGAGCGGACGCTGAAGATACCGGGGTGATCGCCGCCGAAGCCGCAAAGGAGGCGAGTCTGGTCAAGGGACCACACACCACAGCCCCCGTCAAAAGGAGCATACGGCATCGTGAGGACCTTGTAGTCCGATCCGTCAGGCTTGACGATGGCAGCCCGGAAGGGCAAACAGCACTGACCCGTACTGGGGTCGATTCTGAGGGTGTGGTCGATCAAAAGCTCGCGGCCATCTGGGGACCAGTGCACACCGCTGAAAATTTCCACTCCATCGGTTCCCCCAAGCGGCACTTGCTGCTCGTCCGACCCATCCGGCTTGGCGGTGAAGACGCCGGCAATATCTGTTGTGATCTGGCGTGTGAACGCGATCCGGCCGTTCGTGCCTGGGAATGTGGCGTAAGCGGGTCCGGCGGTCGCTAGAACTAGGGTCAGACATGCTAATACTGGCATGAGCTCTAAGATTCGTTTGCGCATGGGTTATCCTCCTCAAGATTTACTCTGCAGACTGTGTTGAAGGTCGATGCGAAAATTACGGGGGCCACTTTCGAGCGGGCATCGCCGTAACAATTTGGGGGTGCGACTCTGGCATTCCATGAGTCTGCGTCAATGGCGTGGAGGTGCCCGAGCGTGACATTTTGATTCATCAACAAACACTCCTTCTGGGCCAGACGTTCAGGTACCCGCAGCAACTAATCCCGTGGCCAGGCTCCGAGGCCGCGAATGTGATACCGCTGGCTGAGCCGGGCACGCCATGCACTCAGGATTTGCATTTCCGTCCGGGGGGCTTGAGTTGATGTAGTCGATGGCCTGTTGATGAGCGCCGCATTATTCTGAATCCCGGCGGTGGTGACGTCTATGTTAGTTTCGCACGTGACAGCGTTGTCACAAGGAATCAAGATGAATGCGTGTCCGCACGCATCAACATCGTCGCAGCCGGGAGGAACTCCGCGACCGGCGATTTCTCCGCGATCGTTAATGTTGCCTCCTTCTTCCAGTTCCAAACTGGAGTTCGGAGGAATCAGTGTGTTCAGGTCCACCATGGGTCCGCCATTTTCCCAGAGAAACGCATGCTGACGGGGATTCTCTAACTCGGCGATGCGATAGCGGCCTACGATCTGACCCTGTGAGTTAATCCCTTCTCCGTGGCTGCTGCTGCCCAGCGAGCCGAGATCAGTTTTCACTCCATTTCTCCAGAGGAACGCATGATGGTTTTGGCTGCCCGACGGTCCTGGCAAGTCGGCTTGGCCCATCACGTCACCGGCATCGGTGATCCAGTTCACGAACCCCGTGTCCCCTCCCAGGGTACCCAAGTCCTTAATCACTCCGTGCTCCCAGAGAAACGGATGATAGGTCATATCACCTGCGAGAGTGGATGTGCCGGCGACCTGACCTCGGTTGTTCAGGAGAATAGCGGGCCCATCGACGCCGCTGGCTGTTCCACCGAGCGTGCCGAGATTCATCATCCCGCCACGCTGCCAAAGGAACGGGCGAATTGTTGGTATCCCGGTAGTGGCATTTGGCATTGCGCTTGTAGTCGAAATCCCCGCCACTTGGCCGCTCTCATTCACAGCGAAAGCACCGGCATCAAGACCACCCAGAGTGCCCAAATCCTGCATGATGCCGTTCTGCCATAGAAAGGCCCGGCTTTCTGTCGGCTGGTCGAATATGGAGACAGGATCAGGGATCCCGTTCAGAGACAATCCGACGACCTGCCCACGGTTATTGAGGGCGTTCGCCTCGCTAAAATCTTCGCCCAGCGTACCGAGGTCGATGATTTCACCGTTCTTCCAAAGCACAGCGTGGCGTGCCGGGAAGCCCGTCACCGGATCAATTCCACCTGAATATGAGGCTCCGGCAATCCATCCGCGGTCATTAATCCAGTTGGCAACGCTGCTGAGGTTGCTGTTGACCCCCTCAAGTGTGCCGAGATCTGTGAGCACCCCGTCCTGCCACCGAAAGGCGTGGCCGGCAAGGCAGTAGGGGTTGAAGCAGTCTGGGGAGAACGGATCGGGGGTAGCGGTTTCCGCTTGCCCGACGACCACTCCGCGACTGGTAAGGGCTCTTGCTGGGTTTTGGGGTCCCGCCGCTTGGGCGATCAAACTTGCAGGCCCGCCGAACGTACCCAGATCAATAAGTTTGTATTTAGTGTGCTGCGCGGCCAGTTGAAGCGGCAGCGCCAGCACGGCGAATAAGGTCGCGATAAAGCACGTCAATGTTCTGGATTTCATAAATTCCTCCTATGTGGTGTTGCTTGCCGAGAAGTGCAAACACGCTGCGCAGCTTCGCGACGCTTAGTCCTTTGGCGCTCCGAGGCCGGGCATGTGATAACGCTGAGCCATTCGAGCACGCCACGAAGGAGATAGCCTCTGTTCTAGCTGTGCACGCCATGCAGCCAGCCTTTGCATTGGCGTGCGATGAATCGGAGTGGGGATACTTGGGGTCTTGGTCATAACCACTGCGTTGTTTCGAGTCTCGGCAGTGGTGGCGCCAGTGTCGCTCTCGCAAGTGGTAGTGTTGTCACAAGGGATGAGCAGGAAATCGTGCCCACAACCATCAAGATCATCGCAACCATGAGGTAAGCCACGGCCTGCAATATCTCCCCGATTATTGACATACCTGGCCTCGACCAACTGCAGACTTGAGTTCTCGGGGATCACGGTGTTTAGGTCGACAATCGACTCCTTATCCCAGAGAACTGCTCGTGCAAGGCTGCCGTCGCAAGCGAACGATGCGCCCACGATCTGATCGTGAAAGCTGATCGCTCCCGCAAAACTGAAGCAATCACCCGCCAGAGTCCCCAGATCTTTGATCACGCCCTTTCTCCAGAGAGTCGCGTGGAACAATTCTTCACCCGCAGTACTGGTGCCTCCGACGACATCCCCGGCATCGTTAAGCCACCACACAAGGCCGAAGTCTCCTCCCAGGGTGCCCAAATCCGTTAAGACTCCGTGCTCCCAAAAGAACGGGTGGAGAATGGAATCTCCAGGAAGTGTAGATGCGCCAGCGACCTGACCCCGATTGTTAACGCATGACCCAGGGTCCTGCGCTACTGTTGTCCCTCCGAGCGTCCCAAGGTCTATCATGTTTCCGTCTTCCCAGAGGAATGGATGCACAGTTGGAAATCCGGTAATGGGATTCACCACTTCGTCTATCAAGGAAAATCCGGTCACCAAGTTATTGCGCTGGGTCCCGCAACCGGGAAAGGCAAAGGCATCCGGGCCACCCAGTGTGCCTAAATCCTGCATCACTCCGTTTTGCCACAGGAACGGATGTATCGATCCTCCCGCAAACCCGAACGGATCGGGCGCGATGTTGATAGTAGATATCCCCACAACCTGACCGCCGTTATTCACCTGAAGCGCAACGCTGTTCAACCCTTCGCCGAGCGTTCCCAGATCCACAATCTCGTTTCCCTTCCAGAGCACAGCATGGTTGACCCGCGCCCCAGTCGCCGGATCGATCTCCCCTCGTTCCGAGCCTCCCGCGATCCAGCCCCGCGCATTGATCCCGCCGACATCGCTGCTACGACCGCCGGGAAGCGTGCCGAGCTCGGTCAGCGAGCCTTTGTTCCATCTAAAAACGTGCGTATCGAAGCAGCTCGGGACGGCACAGCTATTTGGGTCCGGGCCATTGGGATCGGGAATAGGCGTATCCGCCTTTCCCGCAAGCATTCCCCGATTGTTAAGAACCAGTGATCCGGGCCCGATCCCCGGACTGGTGAAATAGCTGGCAGGCCCGCCGAACGTACCGATATCGATGAGTTTGTATCGAATGCGCTGGGCAGCCACTGGAATCGACAGGACCAGCACCGTGAGTAAAGCAATCGCGGTAGCTAAGATCAAGGTTCTTGACTTCATACGTTCTCCTTTTCTGCTTAAGTGACTGCCGGTACGTCCAATGTGTCTGCGGGGAATTCACTTCGTCATTGAGCTACTCCTCTGCCTCGCTCTCCTCTGCCTCGCTCGGTTTGGCACCCTCAAGAAGACAAGGTGCTGGCCGTAAGGTGCCCAGTCCTGCTTAACAGCGTGTGCGGGGATGACGCCAGTCAAGATGCAGGCCAAGATGGCGCCTGCGACAGTTAGTGGCATTCGTGTTCTTGGTTTCACCGTTTCCTCCTGTGACGCTTTCGACGAGCGGGCAGGGATTCACTGGAATGCTTGGGATTTCATATCTCCGAGGGTCGCGCTCTGCTTTGTCCTTCGGTATAAGCGGGAATTCCAGGCAGAAACTGGCAACTGAAATTACTTTTTTTGTCGTGGATCAAAATGGATCAAGAATCCGAACTGTGATAACCTCGCGCTGCACAGGGTAAGTTGCAGAGCCTTAAGGGTTATGGGAGCCCCTTCGTTGCACGAAGTGACTGGTCTGTTGCAGGCTTGGGGCCGAGGCGACGAAGAAGCCCTGAAAAAACTGGTACCGTTAGTGTACGAGCAATTGCGCGTGGCTGCGCGTCGTCATATGGTTCGCGAGCGCGCCGGACACACTCTCCAAACCACCGCACTCATCCACGAGACTTATCTGCGACTGGTGGATGTTCGCAGGATCAAATGGCAGAATCGAGCTCATTTCCTAGCCATCTGTGCGCAGTTGATGCGCCGCATACTGATCGATTTCGCACGATCGCGCCGTTACCAAAAACGAGGAGGAGCCGCACGCGAAGTGGATTTCCATGAGAGTCTAACGGTGACTTCCCAGCCCGACACTAACCTGCTGGCTCTCGATGACGCGTTGAATCGTCTGGCGCTTGTGGACGAACGAAAGAGTCGAGTGGTGGAATTGCGATTTTTTGGTGGATTAAGCGTGAAAGATACAGCTGAGGTTATGAAAGTTTCTACCGACACGGTAATGCGCGACTGGAAACTTGCCAAGATGTGGTTACTGCGTGACCTCGGCGGAGGAGCTCGGCGTGGAGTCTGATCGTTGGCGTCGGGTCGAACAGTTGTGTCACTCCGCCCTGAAGATTCCTACTGACCAGCGCAGCGCTTTTCTAAAAGACGAATGCCAGAATGACGAGGAGCTGCGTCAAGAAGTCGAATCATTGCTTTCGTACGAGAGTGCGGCCGCCGAGTTTATTGAGTCGCCCGCTTTCGACGTGGCTGCTAGGCAAATGGCAAAGGATAACGTTACCGAGCACAAGACGGACCGCATTCCAACGGGTCCAACACCTCCCCGCTTCCGCGTGCTGGAAAAGCTCGGCGGCGGCGGGATGGGTGTGGTCTACAAAGCGGAAGATACGAAACTAAGACGTACGGTCGCTCTCAAATTTCTACCACCCGAATTGTCGCGCGATCCACAGGCCTTAGAACGCTTTCAACGCGAGGCTTACGCTGCTTCAGCCTTAAACCATCCCAATATTTGTACCGTCTACGACGTGGACGAGTATGACGGCCAACCCTTCATCGCGATGGAATTGCTGGAGGGGCAAACGCTGGAGCATCGCGTTGCCGACAAGCCGCTGCCAACAGCAGAACTCCTCGATTTAGCCATTCAGATTTCCGATGCACTCGACGCGGCGCACTCGCGAGGCATCGTTCATCGCGACATTAAGCCCTCCAATATCTTTGTTACGGCCCGAAGCCAGGCCAAAATTCTTGACTTCGGTCTGGCCAAACGAACCCGGCCCAGGATTGATGATTTCAGAGCGGGCGGCACCACAGTCAGCTTAAGTGAGGAACGTCTCACGACGCCGGGAGTGGCGATCGGCACAGTGGCTTACATGTCCCCGGAACAGGCCCGAGGGGAAGAACTCGATGCCCGAACAGACTTGTTTTCCTTCGGAGCTGTTCTCTATGAAATGGCAACCGGAAAGCCGCCATTTTCCGGTTCCACCTCCGCCGTCATGTTCGAAGCGATCCTAAACCGAACGCCGGCCTCTCCCCTGAGTCTTAATTCAGAACTTCCAGATAAGCTCGCTGACATTATCAGCAAAGCGCTGGAGAAAGATCGGGAGCTGCGCTGTCAGGTCGCCTCCGAAATACGCGCCGACCTGAAGCGCTTGAAACGGGACACGGAGTCAGGACGCAGCGTAGACATGGCACCCGATCTTGTGGAGCAATCTCCCCCTTTGAGACAACTCCCGAGCCGTAAGGATGGCAACGTTCGCGTGAAGCAGTTCAGTTCGCTTGTTCGAAATCGGGTGGGTATCGCCGGAGCCTCTGCATTGCTCGTTATTCTTGGTGTGATCTTTTGGTTTATTAAATTCGAGCAACCCCCGCAAGCAGAGTTGAAGCTGCAGCAACTCACCACCAATTCCTTCGAGAATGCCGTCCAGAATGGTGCGATTTCTCCTGATGGCAAATATTTGGCGTACAGCGACGCAAAGCGCATTTTCGTTAAGATCATCAAGACGGGCGAGACCCAGGCCATTCCACAGCCGGACGTGGTCAAGAATGAGAAGGTGGACTGGGAAATTGGCCCCTGGTTTCCGGACGGCACCCAGTTTCTGGCGAACGCCCATCCCTCGAATCTGACTACACGGGCCTCACAGGAGACCACGAGCATATGGGTTATTTCACTGCTCGGTCGGGCGCCGCGTAAGCTTCGGGATAACTCCGTTGCGTGGTCGGTTTCACCGGACGGCTCTTTAATCGCTTTTGGAGCGAACAAGGGCAAATTTGACGATCGCGAAGTCTGGTTGATGGATGGCAACGGCGAACAGGCACGAAAACTTTATGAAACGGGGGAAGACAGCTCCATTGGCGGGCTTAATTGGTCCCCCCATGGACAGCGTGTCACTTACGTGAAAACTGATCAATCTGGTGACACGCTGGTAAGTCGCGATCTCAAAGGCGGGCCCGTGATCACGCTGTTTCCGCCTTCAGAAATGAAGCGAATAAACGATGTTCGCTGGCTGCCCGATGGACGATTGATCTACTCGGTAGCGGAGGCGGAGTCCTTTTTTCCCAGCGCTTGCAATTTTTGGGGAATGCGGCTCGATGAGCGTACGGGGAAACCGCTTGGAAAACCGAAAAAGCTTACAAACTGGTCTGGTTTCTGCATGAACGGCATAAGCGCGACGGCGGACGGGAAAAGGCTTGCCTTCCTCAAGTGGGTAGGACACTTAAGTTCCTATATGGGTGATTTGGCAGCTAACGGCACGCGCCTCCTTCGCCTGAGACATTTTCCCTTAAGTGAGAGTTCGGATGGGCTCGCGGATTGGACAGCCGACAGCAAGACGATCATCTTGGTGTCGAATCGCACTGGTAAGTTCGCGCTTTACAAGCAGGAACTGGATGAGGACACGGCGGAAGCACTCGTTCCAGAAGAATACGGCCGTGGTCCTCGCGTCACTCCGGATGGCAAATGGCTTCTTTATTTTGCAAGAACCGGAGCGTCACCAGCATCCGTACCAGAACCGGTCATGCGCGTCTCCATTAACGGAGGGCCGTCTGAACCATTATTTACGGCGGCAACTGGTACCGTGTTGATCACCTGCGCTCGTGCTCCGTCGGACTTGTGTGCAACTGCGGGATCGACCGCCGATCACAAACAAGCAGTCGTGACCGCTTTTGATCCGTTGAAAGGCCGCGGTTCAGAGCTCACCCGGTTTGCTGTTGATCCCAACCAGGACAACTGGTGGTTAGATCTATCTCCCGATGGCGACCGCTTTGCCGCGACTCGAAGCGCCTCAGGGCCGATCACCATCTTCTCTCTGCGCGGAGAAGTGATACGGGAAATCCACGTGAAAGGCTGGAGCAACCTGCTCGCCTTCAGCTGGGCCGCAGATGGTAAGAGTTTATTTGCCGTGGCCGGCATACGCGGCGGAAGAGTAGTTGTGCACGTAGATCTTCAGGGGAACGCGAGTGTTCTTTGGGAAAACATTGGAGGCTCAGGCGAAACACTGGCAACACCGTCTCCAGACGGTCGCCACTTAGCGATCCAGACCTGGACGACAAATGGCAACATGTGGATGCTGCAAAACTTCTGATGCAAGGTTTGTGATCAAATTTTAGAACTGGAGCTGAGCCTTCAACTGAATCATCCTCGGAGCCGCGTCGCCTCCGAATCCGCTACCGAGAATGCTGGTGGGAGGCTGCGCCAAACCTCCGATTTGACCAAACGTCGGACTGGAAAGACCGGCATCTGGAAAGGCAAAATTGGGATGATTGAAGAGATTGAAAAACTGGAATCCAATCCCCAATGTCGCATTTTCCCAACCGGGAAGCTTCGTACTTTTCATGATGGTGAAATCGGTACTAAAATATCTCGGCCCCCGAAAGCGGTTTCTTCCCTGCCTGAACGCCACAGCGCGGCCACTACAAGGATCTGCGCCACTGGGCAGATGGCCCATATCAAATCCTGTCTCGCAAGTTGCTTGGAGGAAGTGTGCGTTCGGATTGGGCGTCATGCCATCGCTCAAGACTTGGGGCGGTTGGCAAGGATGTGGAGCAAGCGGAATAGCCGCGCCTTTTCCGCATGCTGGCCCTGAACTAAGAAGACCTATCGGCACCGCATAGATTCCGCCGAAGTAATTATTCGCAACCAGATTACCCGATTCGACGAAGTCGAATACTGTATAAGGAAATCCGGTGCGGGCGAAGATCGTTCCCGAGACCTGCCATCCATCAACCATGGATCGCCAACCGCGACCGCGTAAGACCGCCTTCACCGGGACCTCCCACACGTAATTGGCATTGAATGAGTGGCGTACATCTTGATCTGCCGATCCGTAGCTGCCGCGCAGATTATTCGGATCTTGGGGAGACGTCATGGTGGCCGAAGTGAATATGAACCATCCATTGCTTGAGATCTCGTCGAGAGCATGGCCGAACGTGTAGTTAGCCTGAAAGAGGCCCTGGGTCAAATGGCTGAACCGATGTCGAAACGAAACAACCGTGCCGTGGTAGTTGGACACCGTGTTCGTCGTGATCTGTGTGACCTGGCCAAATCTCGGGTCTGGCGCGCAGGATGGCTCTGGATTATTGCACCTTCCCCTCGGAAGCGAACCGAAGCCAAATGCGTTGGCATTCGGATCCAGTACCAGCCCATGAATGCCATGATGGCCAAAGTAACCGAAGCTGATCGAAGTATCCGCACCAAGAGACTGCTGCCATTCTAAGCTCCACCTCTGAAATTGCGGCGAGTGTGTCCGCTCTCCCGGGTCACTTATCCCCGGAGGGAAGAAGCTTGGATCCGCTGCCTGGATCTGAGCCAGAGTTCGGCCATTGGCAAAGCCGTCCACAAACGCTGCGTTCGATGCAGCCGCATCCCTAAAGAGGCTGGTTGTCTCATCGGGCGCAAGATTGTCTCCGACAACTGTGTACGAATTGAAGAGCGGAGGGTTACCCGAAAACGAATCCAGGATGAGGCCAGGGAGTGGGTCATAGAAGATACCCACACCACCTCGGAGCACAGTATTGTGAGAAACGCCGAAGGGCTGCCAGGCAAAGCTTACTCGCGGTGACCATAAGATAGTGTCAGTTGCCGCAAAAGCTTGTCTCTGATTGATCAGGACCGCCCGATTGTATGGCTGATCGGGCTCATGGCTAATCGATCCGAATGGTCCAGCGAGCCGCGCAAAGCAATGGCTTCGACACAGAGGATTCGAATAATGCTCGGCGCGGATAGCTAGCGTGACCGCCAGGTTGGGCCGGGCACGCCACTCATCGTCGCCGTAAAGACCAAAATTGGAAAAGGAGATCGGCAGATTACCTTGCGATGTAAAAGATTGAGAAAGCGAGGTGAAATCAACCGATCGAGAGGCCGGGTCCACACCGCCCTGGAAAAAAGCACGCATCGTCTGGACGCTCAGGTGTCCAATCGTGCCAGATTTTCTGGGTAACTCGCTCCAATATATGCGTGCAAAGCTTGCACCTAATCCCAACCTGTGATTGCCCCAGATTTTCGCGACGTCCTCGGAAAGTTGATATTGCGTGTTATACCTCCCAAAGCCAAATACATTGATGTTGCCTGCGCCACCTAGATTGTTGAAAGGAGCCTGTGCGAAATCCAAGGTTGTAGGGAATGCAGCTAAAGCTTGCGATGGATTTTTCACCTGGAAGATGCCGGCAAAGTAGGAACCAGCGAGCAGAAATTGGTTCGCAGCAGACATGCCAAACGTGTGCGTCTCAAGAATCTGCGCCTGCCACCAGGGCTGAGTGAAATCGACATCGAAGGCCGAACTAATCGGGTCATTACCGACCGCGCCTCGTCCACGATCGTACTGCAAGCGGAGAAACGCACGGTCGTTTCTATCTACATTCCAATCGAGACGGCCAGAGGTGAGCGTATCTTGACTTGGCCGGCTGCGAGTGGTGAAGAAATATCGGGCGCAGGGGACATCAATGCCCAGCCTCGTGTTGGTATCTGAGAACGTGCTGCACCCCAAGTCGTCAGTGGGACGCGCGCCGGGGGTGGTGGAGTTTGTTCCTGGAGCTGCGTTGTAGAGATCGAATATTTTCTTGTAAAACGCATCCGTTGCGGATGCCGGGCCAAACCTCGGATCAGAGTCGATGTTTGCAATCGTGGCGGCTTCAAATTGGAGGCTGGGTATAGTCACCAGAAAATGCTGGGGAATGAGCAGTCGCAGGCCCTCGGTATCGAAGAAGAAGAACAGCTTGTCCTTTTTGATCGGTCCGCCCAATGAGCCGGCCCACTGATTGGCTATTGAGAAAGGACGAGGCTCGCCAAATGCTTTGTTGAACCAGTCGTTGGCGTTGAACACCCGTCCGTTCCAGTAGTATTGCGCGTTTCCGTGAAACTGCTTACTTCCAGACTTGGTAATGTAATTCACGTTTCCGCCTGCAGCCCCACCGAACTGGCCGGAGTAGCCGGTGCTGACGACGGTGGCCTCTTGAATTTGATTCTGGCCTAGAAGAAGGATGAGCGCACCGATTTGGCTAAGGTTAAAAGCATTGTCGTTATCATTCATGCCATCGATGGTATGAAGATAGGAAAAACCCGGCATTCCCAGAATCGAAAAATTAGCCCCACCCTGAACGTCGGTGTTCATCACCACGCCGGGAGCAGTCTGCACGATGTAGGTGAGGTCGTTGCCCGGGTTCGGAAGCTCGGAGACTTGCTTCTGATTCATGGTCGCAGAGACATCGCCATTCTCTGCCTGAAGCAGCGGAACCTCATCGGGTACGGTGACGTTTGTACTTGCCATTGCGACGGCCAGCGTGACGTTCACTGAAACCGGAGGTCCAAGCAGAATGTTTACCGCTCGGGTCTCCTCACGGAAGCCAGCATGTGTCACAGTCAACGTATATCGACCGGGCGTTAGAAAAAAGAAGCGGTATACTCCTTGCCGATCGGTTTTCGCTGATTGTGTTACGCCCTTGGCGTTGTCCTTCAACTCTACAGCCGCGTCTGGCACGACCGCGCTGCTCTGATCGGTTATCACACCGGTCAACCCGCCGGAAGTTGTTGTTTGGGCATTCAGATCGCTTGCGAAGGAAAAGACTAGAAGAAGAAACGAAAACGAGAATTGTGTCGGCCGCAATCTCATCGAACCACCCCACGAGATTCGATCGGGCCCGAGGATCAGCAGAACAGCATGATACCCCTATTCGCCAGGTTGCGCACGGTCTAAAGAATTGTCAGGCGTGCCGGGCGGTTCCCGTCGTTGTATTTGCTGCTCTGATC
>Ga0209161_10003154_pt1 | contig 13356 bp, 15 predicted proteins | sample GraSoiAngelo_155_FD_186169 | JGI IMG/M metagenome (GOLD analysis project Ga0209161, IMG submission 186169) | Grasslands soil microbial communities from the Angelo Coastal Reserve, California, USA - 14_1009_13_30cm (SPAdes) (version 2) | ecosystem: Environmental > Terrestrial > Soil > Grasslands...
GGGGATCCCCGTCGAAATGACCCACGCCTGCTCCGTCTGGTGGTCCCAGGCGATGACCCAGTCGTACAGGCCCAGCATCGCGTCCGGGATCGCGAGGTCGTCGTAGCGCGTCCGTGGCACGCGCTCGAGCTGGGCGCCCCAGTCGTAACCCACGTAGCCCGCCGCCCCGCCCTGGAACGGCGGAATGCCGGCGACCGGCTCGGCGGCGAACGGCTCGAGCAGGGCGCCGACGTGGGCCACGGGGTCTGCAGCGATCCGGGTCCAGCGGCCGGCGTCCAGTTGCTGGGTGAGCGCGCCCTTCGATCGCACCACCGTCGCCGGGTCCGCCGTGAGGAACGTGTGGCGGCCGACCTGATCGGGATGGGTGGCGCTGTCGAGCAAGACGACGAACGGCAGGTCGGCCAACCGGGCGCACGCCTCGACGGGATCGGGGACGGGGACCAGCTCCTCCACGAGCGGCGCCGAGTCGCTCACGCGCCGCCCTTCGCCTTGCGGCGCTCCCGGGAGCGCCGGGACCGCTGCGTGAGCCGCACGTGCTCGGGGCCGCGATCGTCCGGCGGCGTGAGGTACCCCCACTCGAGCGCCCCCTCCTGGCGGTAGTTCTTGCCGAGCGTGACAGCGAGCCGCGCTTTCATGAGCTCACGGCCGAGGTAGAACGCGTGGGTCGCCTCGTCGACACCGAGTTGGGCGAAGATCTCGTGGATGTCCGTGCCCCGGACGAAGATCTCGTCGTTGAAAACGGTGATGACGTCGCGATCCGCGAAGATGCGAAAGTTCGGGTCGGTCACGCGTGCCTGCAGCTCGCGCAGCTCGGCTTCCAGGTACACGCGGATCGTGGGATCCTTGAGCGTGACCAGTCGGTCGTCCACCCCCTTGGGGAGCGTCTGCCGGGCGACGGCGTGGTGCATGAGGCGGCGCGCGATGTCCACTTCGCGCACGACGCCCCGGGCCCAGGGGATCACCTCGGTGGTGAGAACGGCGCGCACCCCCAGTTCCTCGCAGATCGCGATCAGCACGGCGTTCACCCCGGTCGTGTCTGCGGCGGTGAGCTCGGTGATGTTGCCGATCCCCATGAACAGGGGTGCCGTCGGGTGGCGGCGGCGGACCTCGGCGAAGCGCTCGAGCGAGGCGAAGAACCCGAAGCCGATCGGCTCGATCACGGGGTCGATCAGGTACGATACCCCCCACCGCTCGAGTGCGGCGATGCTCGGCTCGAGCGTCTCGAGACCTTCCCCGAAGTCCGGGATCACGACCACCCGCGTCGCCGTGCCGGTGAAGTCCCGCGCCACGTCGAGATTGGACCGATTGACGGACAGCACGAGCTCGGCGCCGGCCGTCACGGCGGTGCGGATCTCGCCGGCGTCGAAGGAGTCGACGCTCACCCGCATCCCCGCGTCGACCAGTTCCCGCACCGTGTCCGCGAGCCCCGGGAACTCGCGTCCGGGAGTGCAGCCGATGTCGATGACGTCGGCGCCGCTCGCCCGGTAGTGGTCCGCCTCCCGCCGCAGCGCCTCGCGCTCGAGGCGCGGCGCGTTGTTCACCTCCGCCACGATCTCGATGCCGTACGCGCCGTAGTCCCGCGCCGCCGCCCCCCGGCCGAAGTACTCGGGAATCTGGTGCAGATCTTTCGGCCCCTTTTCGACCCGCACGCCCCCCCCCGCCCGCGCCGCGATCACCGCGGCGTCTCCCTCACACAGGCCCGGGATCAGCACGAGGTCCGTGCCGGCGGGCACCACCAGGAAGCGTGCGATCCACGGCGTCGTCATCAGCGCGGCCACGGTGATCTTCATGACCGCGACATCGTACGCGAACGCTGGCGCCATCTCGGCGAGCGTGCGGCGCAGCGCCGGCTCGGCGAGCCGGCCCGTCACAAACAACACGCGTCGCGGTGCGGCTGCGTCGAGGGCAGCGGTCACCGCGGGTCGCCCGCCCGCACGAACTTGTTCGGCGTGCCCTCGAGGGCGCCGCCCTTGGGACGCCACAGCACCACCTCCTCGAGCTTGCGGGCCAGCTCGAAGTCCTTGTCGGTGATCCCGCCGGCGGCGTGGTTCTGGAGCTTCACGATCACCCGGCCCCACGTGACCGACAGGTCCGGATGATGGTACGCCGCTTCGGAGAAGTAGCCGATCGCGTTCACCAGCATCAGCGTGGTCGGCCAGCCGTCCGTCTTGTAGGTCCGCCGGATCCAGCCGTCCTCGTACCACCACCCTGGTAAGTCCTTCAGCTTCTGCGCGATCTGTGCCTCGTCGTACGTCGGGTCTTTCTGCGCCATGCGTGTCTCCTTGTCCGGGGGCTAGACGACGGCCCCGCCGTTGATCATCAACATTTGGCCGGTGACGTAGGCAGCCGCGTCCGAAGCGAGATAGACCGCTGCGTGGGCGACATCCTGCGGCGTGCCCCAGCGGCTCAGCGGAATCGATCGCGTGATCCGCTCCTTGACCGTGGGGTCGAGGGACTCGCCGTACGCGGTCTCGATCCAACCGGGCCCGAGCACGTTCACCCGGATGTGGGGCGCTACCGAGCGGGCCAGAGCGCGGCTGAACGAGTACACGCCGCCTTTGGCGGCGCAAAAAACCTCGGCATACCCTCCCTTCGTGCCGCCCGCCAACACATGGTCCCAGGACACGTTCAGGATGACCCCGCCGGCGGGCTGCCCCCGCATGAGGGCGACCGCTTTCCACGAGGCGAGCACCGTTCCCCGGAGATCCACCGCGAGGAGCCGGTCGAGCTTTTCGATCCAGGTGAGGCGCGCCGCCTCTCCCGTGAGGATGTCGGCACCGGCGTTGTTCACCCACACGTCCACGCGGCCGAACGCCTCGCGGACCTGCGCGGCGAGGGTCTCGAGGGCCCGCTCGTCCGCGACGTCGACGGAGAGCAGCTCGACCCGGCGGCCGTGCCGGCGGACGCTCTCGGCCGTATCGTCGGCGCCGCGGCGGTTGGCGCGGTACGTGAGGGCCAGGTCGGCCCCGGCCTCGGCGCAGGCGAGCGCCATCGCCCGGCCGATGCCGCTCGAGGCCCCGGTGATGAGCACCACTTTTCCGGTGAGCGTCGGGCCGGCGGCACCGTGCGCCCCACCCGCCCCCTCCTGCGGCGCTGCCTGCACCGCCCCATCCGACTGTCGTTTTGACATCAGGTCTCCGGAAGCCTAACCTATCGGCGACTTTGGGAGACCCACAAGGGAGCCACCGCACATGCAGCTACTGGTCAGCGTCGCCGACGCGCCCGAAGCACGGGCCGCGCTGCTCGGCGGGGCGGACGTGATCGATGCGAAGGACCCACGGGGCGGCGCGCTGGGGGCCGTGCGGCCGGAGCGGCTGCGCACGCTGTGCGACGCCGTTGGCACCGGCCGTCCCCTGAGCGCGGCGCTGGGGGACCGCGGCCCCCCTGCCTTGGTGGAGCGCCGCGCCGGGGCGGCCGCGCAGGTCGGGGCGGCATTCGTAAAGCTGGGATTTCGAGGCGCCGCGGCGGTGTCACAGGCGCGGCGTCGCGCGGCGGCCGCCCGGCGCGGCGCGGGCCCGCGCACCGGGCTGGTCCTGGTCGGCTACGCCGACTGGCCGCGCGCGCACGGTATCGACCCCGATGCGCTGCTCGCGCTGGCGATCGAGAGCGGCGCGGTGGGTGTGCTGCTCGACACCGCGCTCAAGGATACGGGCCTGTTCACCCGGCTCGAGCCCGACGCGGTCGCGACGTGGGTCGCCGCTGCGCACGCGGCCGGGCTATTCGCCTGTCTTGCGGGGAGCCTCCGCGGAGCCGACTTCGCCACGGTCCGCGCGCTCGGTGCCGACGTGGTCGGCGTGCGCGGCGCGGCGTGCGTAGGCGGCAGGACCGGTCGCGTGTCACGCCGGCGCGTGGCCGCGCTGTCAGCCCTGGCGCGCGTTGCGTCCCTGGCCACGGCCGCGGCCCTCGTCTAGCGCCACATCGAGCTGCCCGAGGTCGTCGGCCGTGATGATGAAGTGCTCTACCGCCGGCGGGAGCGTGCGGATGAACAAGGGATCGACGAGCTTGCGCGGGTCGCCCCCTGCCGGCTTGATCAGGACGATGCGCCGCGCCCCGAGCATACCGGCGAGCCAGGCGGCAATTGAGTCGCTCGTGATGTCCCAGGTGTGGGGGAGCGGGTCGGCGGCGCGCACCCAGCGGTACGGCGCGAGGACGGGGAGGCGGCCGGCCTGGCGTGCGGCGGCGATCTCCGCCTGCTGCTCGACGAGCACGGCACCCGGCAGGCGAGCGGTCAGGGCGTGCGCGTACTGATCCATGCCGAGGACGGCCATCCAGTGCGCCGCGTCTTCGCCGATCTTGATGCGGCGGAACATGGTGCGGACGGCGTCGGCAAACGGTCCGCCCCCGGGCACGATGACGAGCCGGCGCCGCGGGCTGAAGGCGGTGAGCGCCTCCGTGACGAGATCGAAGGCGCCGGCTTTGCTGAGCAGCCCGCCGCCGACCTTGACGACGGTGTGAATGACCTGCGTTTCGCCGGTCACGCGGTCACCGTCTCCGCTGCGAGCTCTGCCGCGAGCAACAGCGCGGCCGCCGCCGCAGGCGCATGACGCGCGCCGGGGCCGAGCGCGGCCGAGAGATGGGTGACCCGCAGGGCGGCGCGGCGGGCCGCTTCCGCGGCCAGGAAATCACCCAGGCCTGTGACCACCGCAAGCCCGAGCGCGGGGTGGCGCCGCCGGGCGCGTCCGACGGCCTCGGCGATACGGGTCACCTGGGCGTCCCACAACGCATCCGCGATCGCGTCGATCGCGGCCTCGTGGAGGATCTCCCGATCGCCGCACACCACGCGCGCCAGCCGCTCTCCGGCGAGCTCGCGAGTGACGGCTCGCCCGTCGGGGGTGGGGACCGTGTAATCCGAGGGCGCGAGCTGGCGCCGCCATACGTGGACGTCGCCCGCGAGTGCGAACCCCTCCGCCGACACGCCGGTGGGTTTGCCCCCGAGCGGGACGTGGGTGGCGATGGCCTCGGCCGGCGTGCGGAGTGCTCCGGTGTACACGAGCTCTCCTTCGCAGAGCCGCTCAGGGTCGGTGCGGCCGAGGGCCGCCGGTACGCCGCCCGCGATCGGGATGATATCGGTGGTGGTGGAGCCGACGTCGATCAGGATGCAATCGGGGAAGCTCCGGGCCACGAGACGCGCCGCGGCCGCCCAGTTGGCGGCGGCGATCGCGAGCGGCTCGCGACGTGCCTCGTCGGCTGTGAGCCAGCGGCCGTCGACCGCGTACACCCGCACCAGGCAATCGGGAAAGGCGCGCGTGACCGCGTCGACCACGAACGCCACGCCGTCGCGCTTGGTCCGAAAGATCTGCGACAGCTCGGCGGTCATGGTGACCCCGTGCGCGTCCGCGGGCTTCCCGCCCAGCTCCCCGGCGAGTCGGGCGAGCAGCGGCGCGAGCGCCGTGGGGTCGCGCTGGATCTCGTACGGCACCGCCCGGACGGCGACGACGCGGCTCCCTGCGACGCGCGCCGCCTTGGTGTTCACGCCGCCGATATCCCAGCCGAGCACCCCCTTCATACGCCGGGGCGCCAGGAGACGCTGTCGTGCGCGTGATTCCTGTGCTCGATCTCCGGGCGGGTCGCGCGGTGCTGGCGCGCGGCGGCGTACGAGACGCGTACCAGCCGGTCGAGTCGCTGCTGGTGGCGGCGGTGGGAGACGCGGTCGGGCTCGCGCGCGCGTTCCGAGAGCGGCTCGGCTGCGACGAATGCTACGTCGCGGATCTGGATGCGATCACGGGCGGTGAGCCGCAACGCGCCCTGCTGCGGGCCATCGCTCGCGTCGGCGGGCGGCCGCTCGTCGATTCGGGCGTCGCCGGTCCCGCGAGCGCCACGGCCCTCGTCGCAGTGGGCGCCGCCCGGGTCGTCGTGGGGCTGGAGACGTTGCCCAGCTTCGACGCGCTGGCAGCCATTGCCGGCGCGATTGGGAGTGAGCGCGTCGTGTTCAGCCTCGACCTGCGCGAAGGGCACCCGGTGCTCGCGCCGCGGGCGCCCCATCACGGGTCGCCGCTCGAGCTGGCGCGCGCGGCCGTGACCGCGGGTGCGGCCGCGCTGCTCGTGCTCGATCTCGCCCGCATCGGAGACCGGCGCGGTCCGGATACGGGGTTGGTGGGCGCCGTCCACAGTGCCCTGCCGGAGCTCGAGCTCCTGGCTGGGGGCGGCGTGCGGGGGCGCGAGGATCTCGAGCGGCTGGCGGCTGCGGGGTGCGACGCGGCGCTGCTCGCCACGGCGCTGCACGACGGCCGAGTGCAACGAACGGATCTCGACGCCGTACGCCGTCTCCGGCCGGCACCGCTCGAGCGCCGGCGTCACTCCAGCGACTCGCGGTAGGTCGCAGACTGGCCGAAGTTTTCCTCGACCTCGACTTCGATGGCCCGGAGCTTGACCCCGGGGGACGGCGTGAGTTCCCGGCTGACGCGCCCGGCGAGATACTGCGCCAGCATTTCGACCGTCGTGTTCGGGATCGGGAGCAGGGCGCAATCGCCTTTGGGGAAGACGTAGCGAGGCCTGCCGTTGACGGCGACCGCCACGCTATCGCCGTCCTCGCGGACCTGGATCTTCGGGTTCTGCAGCGGCAGCAGCACCTTGTGGTCGATCTCGTCGGTGAGGCGCTTCATCAGCTGTTTCAGCTCCGAGAAATCCACGACATAGTGCGCTTCGGGATCGAGGCCGCCTTCGACCACGACCTGCGTACGGTAGTTGTGACCGTGCAGCGTCTCGCAGCGGTGCCCCGGGAAGGTGATGAAGTGTGCGGACGCGAAGACATGGTTGTCTTTCGTCACGGCGACGCGGAACTGCTTATCGGCGGCCATCGCGTCTCCCCCAACCGCCCTCGAGTAGGACGACGCAGACCGCGGCGCCCGTGAGATCGGCGGTGGCGCCGGGGTTCTTCGTGTTGCGCTCGTCGCGCAGCTCGCGATCGAGGGCGGCGATCGCCGCCCGTCCCGCGGGCGAGCGCACTCCCCCGGCGTCGATCACTTCCCGCGCCCGGCGCTGCACCCGGACCGCTTCCTCGGCACCGAGTTTGCGCGCGATGTGGCTGTCAGGCCAGGCCGCGAGCAGGGTGAGGTACGTCTCGACCACCGCATCGTTCCAGGAGAGCCCGGCGGCGAGCCCGCGCCGCAATACCGGCGCACCGGCGTCGAACGTAGTCTGGAAATCGGTGGCGTACTCGCGCGCGATCGCATCCCGCTCGGCGGCGAGCGCCATCGCTTCGCGCAGCGTCACGGTCGGCGTGCCGGCGACGTCCTGGTGCGGCGAGCGTCCCAGTCCGCCGGGCCGGGCCTGGCGGATCGCGGCGTACACCTCCTGCGCGTCCGCCACCGTGGTCTCGCCCAGTGTGGTGGCCACGGCGGTCCGCAGCGCGGCGGCGCCGTCTGAGGAGATCAGGGCGGCCCGGGCGAGCGGAGCGAGCAGCAGGACCAGACCGAGGTTCGTATTGGACGGCACCCAGCGACCGGTCGCTTCCACCGCGGCGCGGATGGTGGCGCCGAGCGGACGCTCCCCCGCGGCGGCGAGCGCGGGGCCGATCGCCACGGCGCTCGCGAGGAAGTCCTCGTAGGTCGCGTCGTGGAAGCGGGCGAGCTGAGACACGTTGCCGGGTTTGGGGGCGCTGGCCTCGAGCAGGCAGGCGAGCTGCGCCGCGGCGGCGACCTCGGCCGCGCGCGCCGGCGGGCTCACGCGGCCGTCAGGCGCCCGAGGAGATGCTCGACGATCGTCGCCGCGACGTCGACGGAGGTTGCTTCCTGCAGGCCGCGCCATCCCGGGATTCCGTTCACCTCGACGACATAGTCCGTGCCGTCCCGCGCCGGGAGCAGGTCGACGCCTGCGTATTCGGCACCGACGGCGCGGGCCGCGTGGAGCGCCAGGTCCGTGCGCTCCCTCGAGAGCGCAGTCGCCCGCGCCCGGCCGCCGCGTGCGAGGTTCGTCTTCCAGCCGGCCGCGCGGCGCTCCATCGCCCCGACCACGTGGCCGCCCACCACGAAAGCCCGCAAGTCGCAGCCGTCGTGGTCGACGGCGCGCTGAACATAATATACCCCCCGGATCGTCTCCAGCGTGCGAAACACGCGGAACGCCATCTCTTCGGTCGTCACGCGCACCATCCCGAGCCCCATCGAGCCGAACAGCGGTTTCACGATCACGTCCTGCAGCTGGCGGAACGCCGCCAGCCCGGCGTCCGGGCTTTCGCACACCACGGTCTCGGGAACCGCGAGCCCCGCCTGCGCGAGGATGGCGGTGGTCCAGAGCTTGTCCACCGTGCGCTCGATCGCACGCGGAGAGTTCACGACCGGGACGCCCTGCTCCTCGAGCGCGTGCAGCGCGTCGACCCGAAAGATGATCTGCTCGAGGGAGCCCGCGGGGATGATGCGTGCCAGCACGGCGTCGCAGGCCCCGAGGTCGGTCTCGCCGGCGGCGAATCCCGGTGCCGCGCCGCCGAGACGCGCCACCAGCGCCTCGTACGGGAGGACGCGCCCCTCGTGACCCCGCGCGGCCAGCGCGCGGCACAGCTCGGCAGTGTGCCAGCCCTGCCGCGCGGCGAGGATCGCGATGCGCATGCCGGCTAGTTCGTCTTCTGGCCGATCAACACCGTCACGCCGCCCGTGGCGAAGTTGGCCAGGTCCGCCGCCGCCGCCTTGAATCCGGCGGTCGCGATCCCTTTCTCGAGCGCCGCGCGGGACTCGAACCGGATATCGGCCATGCGATACAGCGCCGGTCGCTGGCCGTCGATGGTCGCCGGGAACTTCACCAATTCGACGCGCGTGACCCCGATCTCCTGCGCGTGCGACGCGAACAGCGGCACGTGCTTCTCGGCGTAGTACTTCTCGAACGCCGCCGTGTCCTTCGGCTGGTTGTACAGCACGACCACCGCCCACTGTACGCCCGCCACCTGCTGCGGCGCCGGCTTGGAGCAGGCGGCTGCGAAGCCGAGCGCGGCCAGGGCGGCGAGGCTCTGCAACGATCGCTGCATGGAATCACTCCTTGGTGGTGAGTGGTGAGGCGTGGCGCGTCAGCTCTCGACGAGCGACGCGCGCAGCACCTCGGGGTTGAGGCGTCCCGCGTGGTACGTCTTCCCGCTCTGCACGCTCGTCAGCCACACCTCCGCGGGGCTGAAGAGCAGTGGGTCGATCTTGTAGAAGTCTCCGTCGTATCGCTTGAAGACGTCGTAGAACGGCGTGCCGTAGTCCTTCGAGGCCGAGGCCGGGATCTTGGGCACGAGCTCGGCGAGCTCCCCGTCCTCGGCGTTCACCGTGTAGTGCGCCTGCCCGCCGTACAAGATGCAGTCGTTGGTGCGGCCGATGGCGCGCAGGTCGTTCTTCGCGACCGGCGGGAGCGGCGCCGTACCGATCCCGCTCACGATCTTCTTGAGGTCGAATCCCAGCGTGTCCATCTTGTGCAGGCCGGTCTCCAGGATGCGGGCCGCGATCTGCACGCCGCCGGCGAGGCTCGCCGTCGGCGCCACGACGAAGCTCACCTGCGCCGGAACGAGCCCCGCCTTCCCGGCCACCCAAGCGGCCACGGCCTCGGTTGGAGCGCTCCGCGTCTCCAGCACCAGTACCCCGCGCCGCGCGGTCTCGGCGTACCCGAGCTTGGCGAACAACTCGCGCTCCACGCGGGCGTGCGCGCGCAGCGGCCCCGAGCCCATCGCGAAATACTTGTCCACTTGGATCGCCCATCCCGCGTACTGCGACGCCATGCAGCTCACCGCCGGATGATCGGTCCAGACGCGCACCCCCGGCCACGCGTCGCCGCCGATCACCAGCGGTGTGTAGTCGACGTGCCCGAGGCCGCCCATACAAATCTCGGCGAGCGCGAGCCCAGCGGCGTAGCCTCCGGGCGCCGCGATGCCGGCGTCGATGACGCGCGCCCCGCCCGGCGGCGTTCGTGCGACGACGCGCAGCGCAGCGGCGTGCGCCGCCAGCCGGTCCGCGATCTCCCAGGCGCGCTCGTTCAGGCCCAGCGCCTCGCCGCTCATTCCGCCACCCATTGCAGGATCTCTCCCTTGCCGAGCTCGGCCAGGTCGCCCGAATACCGCTCGTACCGACCCGTGATCTGTGGGTCGCCGATCGCGAGCTGGTAGCGGGCGCGCAGGTAGCGGAGCAGCAGCAGGAGGTGAGGCGGCCGGTAGGTACAGGCGTAACGGAACGTCGCCAGGCGGTCGATCGCGCCGAGCGCGACGATCGAGCCGCGCTTGAGGAACCGGCCCGCCCCGGGCGCGGCCCGGCCGAACACCACCACGGTCCCCGCGATCATCCCCCTCCCCGCTTGCGGTCCCGCGTCGCCCGTCACCACGATGAGCCCGCGGCGGGCGGCGGCGCCCGCTTGGGCGCCCGCGTCGCCCCGAATGACGATCTCTCCGCCGGTCATGCCGCGGGCGGCTCCCGGGGGCGCGCCGCCCGCATTCTCCCCGGCGCTTCCCTGCACGTCGATGCGGCCGCCCGCCATCGCGCGGCCCAGGTCGCGTCCCACGCTGCCGTCGACGACCAGGTCGCCCCCGGCCATGCCGGCCCCTATGCCCTCGACCTTCGCCAGGTCACCGGCGATGCGCAGCGTGGCGGAGCGCTCGCCCGTCACGGTGAAGAAGTCGCCTAATCGCGCGCGCCGCCCCCCGTGCGTCACGGGCAGCTGCCCGATATCGCGTGCGCCTAGTGATGCAAACCGGTCGGCCGCGATGCAGTCCGCGACGAGCGGGTGCGTCGGCGCGGTGGCGAGCGTCAGCACCACGGCGTCGCTCACGCCAGAATCTTCTGGAGATAAAAGTGATGCGGCCCGAGCTTGCCACCGTAGTTCCCCGCCGTGATCGCCACGACTCCGGGTCGGCACGCAGCGCGGATCCCGGCGCGCATCACTGCCTCGATCGCCGGGGCATCGGTTCCGTCGAGCACGATCTCGAGCACGCTGTTCACCCCCGCCGGGACCTGTGAGGCTGTGATCGCGCGGAGCGTGGGGTCGAACACGTCGTTGGTGGTGGCGATCATGTTCTTGTAGCGCTGCGAGCCGACTTTGCTGCCGCTCCGCACCACGCCGCCCGGGAAGGGGAGGATCACGCCCCGGATGTTCGTCATCGCGACGACCGCGGCCTCGGCGGCGGCGAGCGCCGCGTCGGCGTCCTGCGCCAGGATCAGGAAGTTCCCGCCTCCGACCCCCTTCTGCATCCCGAACGTCTCTTCGATCAGGAACTCTCCTTCCATCACGGGCAGCCGCCAGTAGCGCTTGCCCCCGATCACCTTGCTCGACTGGAACCCGTCCCCGAACACCCGGAGCGCCTTGCCCACCGCCAGCCGGTCGGGCGCCTCGGGAAGCCCGTCGAAGCAGGCCGTGGTGGGGCAGGTGAGCACCGTCTGGCCGATCCGCACGATCAGCTGTTCTGGGAGGCTTTGCTTGTCCTGCGTCAGAAACAACACGCTCACCCCCGGCCGCCCGTCGGGGGTCTCGTCCACGGCGAGCTCGCGCTCGATCCCCGCCTCGCACTTGCAGCCGATCACCGATGTGGCGAAGCCGGTGAGCTTGACGGCGGCCTCTCGCGCCCACTTCGCGTTCCGCCCCGTGATGATCAGCCGGGCGACCCGCATCGTGAACGCCTCGGCGAACGTGTCCTCGATGGTGACGCCGTCGATCTTCACGTCACCGGCTCCGCGCCGTAGTTCGCGAACGCCACACAGGCGTAGTCGTCGAAGAAGCGCTCCAGGTCGCGGGTGACCGCGGCGTCGTACTCGGGGCGCACGGTCAGCCGCCGCCCGGTGGGCGCCCGCCGCAGCTGGCCCTCCTCCACCACGACGACCCCCCCTTTGATCACGTGGCGCGGCGTCGCGAACATCTGCGCGCGGTCGGGGTCGTCGGCATAGATGGTGATGTCGGCGTCCGCACCCGCCCCCAGCTGCCCTTTGTTCTTCAGGCCGAGCAGACGGGCCGGGCCGGCGCGCGTGACGACGGCGATCTCCGAGAGCGTGTATTCGCGCGCCAGCCCGTCGAGCAGCGCGCTCCCCGCGAGCATCCGTTGGTTCACGTGTTTCAACTGCTCGTCGCGATACGCCCGGTCCATCAGCAGGCGGATGAGCCGCGGATAGGAGAGAAACGAGCCGCCATTCGGGTGGTCGGTCGAGAGCACGACGCGCCAGGGATCGCGCGCCAGCAGGAACAGCTCCAACCCGACCGCCCACTGCAGCGCCGCCACCGCGGCCGTCTCCTTGTACGAGTACGGGACGATCCCGCATCCGGTCTCGAGCTCGATATCGATGTTTACCCAACGGCGTCCCGTGCTCGCGTGCAGCAGGTACTCGACCGGTCCGTCGGCGGTGACCGTGGTCGCGGGGCCGAACATTACCTGGCCGACGTCGACGCTGATTTCCGGATGCGCGTTCACGTGCTCGATCACGTCCCGCGCGGCCGACGTCCACCCTTTCCCCTGCTCCCCGCCGTAACTGTGAAACTGGATATGCGTGAAGTGCGCGCGTTGGCCGGCCAGCGCGCGCATGCTCTCGAGCGTGGTCGCGACGTTCCCCGGCTGGCCCAGGTTGTTGCAGTGGATGTGCACCGGATGCGGCAGCTCGAGGGCGTTCGCGGCGCCGGCGAGCGCCTCGAGGATCTTGCGCGGCGTCACGCTGCTCGACCCGACCGGATCGTCGATGCCGCTCACGTTGCGCTCGGCGCCTCCCCCCGCTTTCCAGCGCGCGATGCCTCCCGGGTTCACGATCTTGATCGCGTAGCCCCGCGTCACTCCGAGGAGCCATGCGGCGTAGTCGCGCGCCCGCGTCGGCTCGCCTGCCGCGAGCTGGCGCAGCAGGTAGTCGTCGTTGCCGAGCAACACGAAACAGCCCGCATCGATGATCGGTGTGTCGTCCAGCTCGGCGTGGGCCTGCCGGGCCGCGAGCGGGGCGACCGCCGCCTCCATCACGGTCGTGTAACCGAGGCCGGCGTAGCGGTACCCGGTGGTGAACGTACTGGGAATCGTGCCGCCCGTCCCTGAGCGGGCGGCGGCGCCGTCCGCGAGCCGCGGCGCGGGTACGGGATCCGCCATGTGTTCTTCCGGGAGCAGCCGGCGGCCCTGGTTGACGCTCGAGCCGGCGATGTGCGCGTGCATATCGACGCCCCCCGGCATCACGATCATCCCGCGGGCGTCCAGCCGTGGCGCGCCGGCGGGAAGGTCGTCGACGATACGGTCACCCTCGATGCACACGTCGCGCACCCGCCCGTCCACGCCGTTTGCGGGATCGTACACCGTGCCGCCGCTGATGCGGAGCTGCCGAGCGGCGCTCATGCGCCGAGCCGCTCGCGCAACGAGCGCAGCACGCCGGCCGCCGTGGGTGGGCCGGCGAGCGGAGGTCGCAGCGGCAGCGGGACATCGTCCATCCGGAACGCCGTGCCCCCCTCGTG
>Ga0209161_10003155_pt1 | contig 13353 bp, 8 predicted proteins | sample GraSoiAngelo_155_FD_186169 | JGI IMG/M metagenome (GOLD analysis project Ga0209161, IMG submission 186169) | Grasslands soil microbial communities from the Angelo Coastal Reserve, California, USA - 14_1009_13_30cm (SPAdes) (version 2) | ecosystem: Environmental > Terrestrial > Soil > Grasslands ...
TCACATCTCCAGCACATCGCATTACAACCGCGTCGAATCGTTCCTCGAGCTCGCTTGCACGATCGTCGAGTCGATTGGAGACGACGCGGGTTCGGCTCAGCACGAGCTCACGAACGGCACTCGAGAGGAACGATGCGCGCCTCCGGCGTGACTCTGCGAGTGTGATGTCGAGGTCGCTTCTGACGATCTTGATCGGGAGTCCGGGCAAGCCCGCGCCGGAGCCGAGGTCGAGAACCGTGGAGATAGTCGAGGGAAGCACTTTGAGGAAGAGCAGGCTATCGAGGAACAGATGTTCCACGATCCACACCGGATCGGAGGAGCCTATGAGCCGGTGTGATTTCTGCCATTTAATCAGCAATATTAGATACTTAACGAAAAGATCTTGCTCTGTATCGGTTAGCGCACGACCCAAAATGGCTTTGGCCCCTCGAGCAAGGGCCTCGAGCGCCCGCGTCACTTGCCTAGACAGTAGGTCGCGAAGATGTGGTCGAGGATGGCGTCACCGACATCGACGCCCAGGATGGCGCCGGCGTGTGCGAGCGCCTCTCTCAGATCGACGAGCGCGGCTTCCAACGGCGCGTCACCGAGCGCAGTGTTGCTTGCCACCAGCGCGCCGTGCAACGCTTCGAGCAGCCCGATCTGTCGGAGGGATGCGACGATCACGCCTTCGTCGCCGGCCGCGGCAGCACGCTGCTCCACCTCGCGTAACAAGCGCTCGCGGAGTGCGTCGAGCCCGCCCGCGGTTACCGTCGAAGCGGGCACCGCGTCAGGCAGTGCGGCGGTTTCGCGGTGAACCGGCAGGTCGCTCTTCGCGCGGACCAACACGCGCGCACGGCTCGCGGTCTCCGCCAGCACGCGCACCGCCGGGGGAACGCTGCCGTCCACGACGACGAGCAGCAGATCGCTCTCTTCCATCGCGCGGCGGCTTCGTCGAATGCCTTCGGCTTCCACGGCATCGCGCGCCACGTCGATGCCGGCGGTGTCCAGCAACCGCACCGGCACACCGTCGAGCACGAGCGTGCCGTCGACGACATCGCGCGTCGTGCCGGCGACGGACGAGACGATCGCCCGGTCATGGCCGAGCAGCGCGTTCAACAAACTCGACTTGCCGGCATTCGGCGCACCCACCAGGACGATCGTGAGCCCGTCGTGTACGACACGACCGTGGCGCGCGCTCGTGAGCCAGCGCTGGACTTCGTCGCGCAGTCGCGTCACCGTCGCGCGCGCCGCCGGGCAATCGTGGCCGATCTGTTCCTCGGGGAAATCGAGCGCGACCTCGAGCCCGGCGATGAGATCGACCAGCGCGGACCACACGCCGCGTACCTGATCGGAGAGTCCGCCGGCCAGCGCGCGCGCCGCGAGCGTGACCGCGCGATCCGTGCGCGCGCTGATCAGGAGCGCGACCGCCTCGGCCTGCGCGAGATCGAGTCGGCCATTGAGGAACGCGCGCCGCGTGAATTCGCCGGGTGTTGCCAGTCGCGCGCCGTGCTCGACGAGCCGCAGCATCAGCAGCCGGAGCATCGCCGGCGAGCCGTGACAGGAGAGCTCGACGACGTCCTCGCCGGTCGACGACCGCGGCGCGCGCATCACCGCGCAGAGCGCGTCGTCGAGCAGCTCGTCAGTCTTGGGATCGATCACGCGCACGCGGCGCAGCGCGTGTGACGGAAAATCGGCGAGCGGCGAGGCCGAGCGGAGCAGGGGAGCGACGGTCGCGATCGCGTCCGGACCGCTCACCCGGATGACGCCGATCGCGCTCTCGCCCATCGGCGTCGCGACGGCGACGATCGTGTCGTCGGCGCGAAGGCGCTCAGGCCCGGCCGGCGTCCTTCGCCTCGCGCGCCGCGCGCGACCGCGCGGGTCGGTCCATCAGCTTCTGTTGCACGATCTGGAGGATGTTGGACACGGTCCAGTAGAGCACGAGGCCCGACGGCAGATTGAGGAACATGAAGGTGAAGACGAATGGCATGACGAGCATCATCTTCGCCTGGCGCGGGTCGCCGGCCGTCGGCGTCAGCTTCTGCTGGACGAACATCGTCACGCCCATCAGCACCGGCAGCACGTACGTCGGATCGTGTGCGGCGAGATCGCAGATCCACAGATCGGCCCCGCCCAGCCCAGGCACCCACGCCGGCATCGTGATGAAACAGAGGAACCGAGCGTTCTGGAGCTCGACCGACACCGACAGCGCCAGGTAGAGCGCGTAGAAGATCGGGATCTGCGCGACCATCGGCAGGCACCCGCCCATCGGGTTCACCTTGTGCTTCTTGTAGAGGGCGAGCGTCTCGCGCTGCAGCGCCTGCGGGTCCTTCTGATACTTGCTGCGCAGCGTGTTCACCTGCGGCTGGAGCGCCTGCATGGCCTTCATCGACCGCATGCTCTTGACGGTCAGCGGATAGAACAGAACCTTCGAGACCACCGTGAGCAGGATGATCGCGATGCCGTAGTTGCCGACGTGCTTGTACGTCCAGTTCATCAACAACAGGATCGGGACGCCGAGCCACCGCATCGGCAGGCCGCCGTAGCGCTGGGGTACGGGGAACCCGCCGAAGTTGATCGTGTCCTCGAGGCCGAGCGCCTTCAGCCGGTCGTACTCCTTCGGGCCCGCGTAGACGACGAGACCGCCTTCCCATGCCTGCCCCGGCGCGATGGTGGGCATCGCGCGCAGGGCGATGCTCGCGTGGCCCACCGGCGCCGTGTCGCCGTTTTTCGCCGCGGGCACCTTGCCGTCGCTCGCGATCACGATCTTGAACCACCCTGGGCTGCGCGGCTTCAGGGCGGCCAGATACCACACGCTGTCTAGACCGACCCAGTCGCCGTCGATCGCTCGCTCGCTCACCGCGCTCAGATCGTCGATGCGGGCCTCGACGTGGCCGTTCGCCGACCAGACGATCTCCGTCGGGTGCTGGCCCTGGAATTTCTCCGGCGTCGCCCGCCACGCCTGTCGAGTGATCCAGGAGTAGGCGAGGGAGAGTCCCCGCGGGGCGGTCCCGGGGTTTTCGACCTGCAAGAGCACGTCGATCGCGAAGGTCTCCGGGTGGAACTTCAGGGTCTGGCGGATCTTGAGGCCCTCGGCCTCGCCTGTCAGCACGAGATCGGCCGGACGGTCGCCCGAGACGGTGATGCCCTCGGTCGACAGGTTCATCGCCACGACGTCCGCGGCCGCGCCGTCGCCCGATGATGCCCGGAGGCCGCCCGGCCCCAGGTCGCCCACGATGACCATCGGTTTTTCGCCGCGATATTTCAGCGTGAGCTCCTGGAGCTTTCCGCCCTCGCTGCTCACCACGGCGCGGTAGAGCGGCGCATCGACCGTCGCCAGCCGCTGGGGTGGGCGCAGCGCCTGAGGCGCCTTCGGCGCGGGTGCCGCCGGCGGCTTGTTGGCCGCTGGCGCAGCCGTGTGCGGCGGCGGTGGCGTCTGCGGCGCCGGTGCGGCCGGGGGCGCGACCGGCTTCTGCTGGCTCGCGGGCTCGGGGCCCGTCGGGAGGAAGAACACCTGATAGACGATGAAAACCGCCGCCATCAAGACCGCCGCGATAATCGCCCGCGTTTCCATCGTCAGGCGCGCCGGGAGCCAGGCGGTGGCGGGTCATACCCGCCGGGATGGAATGGATGGCAGCGAAGAAGGCGGCCTATGGCCAGCCACGTTCCGTGCAGGACGCCGTGCTCCTGCAGCGAAAGCCGCGCGTACTCGGAGCAGGTCGGCGCGAACCGGCAGGCGCTCGGCAGCAGGGGCGAGACGAGGTGCTGATACGCCGCGACCGCCCCGACCGCGACGCGGGTGGCGTGGGTCACGGTCGTGAGCCCGGGATCGCGGCCAGCGCCTCACCCAGTTCGCTGGTGAGCGTCGCGAACGGTGCGCGCAGCGATGCCGGTCGCCCAATGATCACGAGGGCTGCGTGGGAGGGGGCCGCGGCGCGCGCCACGCGGTACGCCTCGCGCAACCGCCGCCGCGCGCGGTTACGCTGGACGGCACCGCGGACCTGACGGCTCACGGCGAAGCCGGCTCGGCGCGGCTCGGCCGTCGCGCTCCAGAGCACGATCATGGACGGCCGGTCAATTCGTCTGCCCCGCTGGAAGAGCGCCTGGATAGCGGCGCTGGTGGTCAACCGTTCGCGACGTGGAAAGCGGCCTGTCAGACGGTCAGCCGTTTCCGCCCCTTCGCGCGACGACGCTTGAGAACTTTGCGCCCACCCTTGGTCTTCATCCGCTCGCGGAACCCGTGGGTCTTCTTCCGCCGTCGCACATTGGGCTGAAACGTCCGCTTCATGAGGCGCGCTCCCCTCCAGTCATCGAATCGCCACAGTGTAGACATCGCTCGCAGTCGAGTCAACTCACCGTGTCGTGACGAAGACGCTTGCGGCTCGATTCTTCGCCGTGCTAGAGTCCGCCATCCAAGCAAGCACCGGGACGTCGTGAGGAGTTGTTTCATCGGTGTACGCGCGCGGCGGCGCGAATAGTCCTCGAGCACAGCGCTCCTAGCTATCCACACCTGTGGATAAGTCTGTGCGTAAGTGAGGTCATCGCCAGTGTTGGATAGCCTTTGGATCCGCTTAATCGATTCGCTGACGCGTACGCTCCCCGCACCGGTCCTCGAAAATTGGGTGCGCTCGTGCCGCCTCGTGGCCGTCGAAGGTGACCACCTGCGAATCGGCGCGCCGAACAAGTTCTCGCGGGACTGGCTGGCCCAGAATCATCTCGAGGCGATTGTCCAGGCCGCGCGCGCGTGCATGGGCGGCCATCCGCGGGTCACGCTCATCGTCGACGAGAACCAGAGCGCCGATCCCGTCGCGCCGGCGCGGGCGGATCACGCGCCGCCGCCGAACGCGGTCGAAGGGCTGAATCCGCGCTACACGTTCGACGCGTTCGTCGTCGGATCGTCGAACCAGTTCGCGCAGGCCGCATGTCAGGCGGTCGCCGAGCTGCCATCGCGCGCCTACAACCCGCTCTTCCTGTACGGCGGTGTCGGCCTCGGCAAAACGCACCTGCTCCACGCCGTCGGCCACCAGAGCGTGCGTCTGTTCCCCGGCATGTCCGTCGTCTATCTATCCTCCGAGCGGTTCACGAACGAGCTGATCAACGCGATCCGCTACGACCGCACCGCCGAATTCCGCGGCCGCTATCGGACCATCGACCTCCTGCTCATCGACGACATCCAGTTCATCTCGGGCAAGGAGCGTACGCAGGAAGAGTTTTTCCACACGTTCAACGACCTCTACGAGTCGCGGAAGCAGATCATCGTCTCCAGCGATTCGTCGCCCAAGGACATCCCCGAGATCGAGGAGCGGCTGCGCTCGCGGTTCGAGTGGGGGCTGATCGCCGACATCCAGCCGCCCGACTTCGAAACGCGTGTGGCCATCATCAAGAAGAAGGCCGCGCTCGAGCGCGTGCGCCTGGGCGACGACGTCGCCTATCTCATCGCGAGCCGGATCAAGTCCAACATCCGGGAGCTGGAGGGATCGCTCACGCGGATGATCGCCTTCTGCGCGCTCAGCGGCCGCGAGATGACCGTCGAGCTCGCCCAGGAAGTTCTCGGCGAGCTCTGGGGCGAGGAAGAGAAGATCATCACCATCGACCAGATCCAGCGGCGGGTCTGCGACTTCTTCGGCGTCAAGCTCTCGGACCTCAAGGCCAAGATGCGCACGAGGGCGATCGCGTTCCCGCGCCAGGTCGCGATGTACCTCGCGCGCCAGCTCACCCATTCCTCGCTCTCCGAGATCGGCCGCGGGTTCGGCGGCAAGGACCACACGACGGTGCTGCACGCTGTGGACAAGATCCAGACTCTGCTGCAGGAAGACCCCAAATTCCGCAAGACGATCGACGGGCTTATCCAGAGCATCAACCTGTGATCCACGGCGCCCGCCGCGATCTCCACCCGCTTATCCCCGATTTACGAGCGGCAAATCACCCGACGCCGACTCGACTTTCGCGTGATCCGCGCTATCCACACCGCTGTACTGCGTCTCTTCCTACGGAGTTGTTGTTCTCTTCTTTTCAAAAACACTGGAGAATTTCATGGAAGTAGTGCTTGAGCGCGACGCGTTCCTCAAAGGCCTCCAGATGGTCCAGAACATCGTCGAGCCGCGTCAGACGCTTCCGATTCTCGCCAACGTGCTGCTCGAGGCCGAGGGCGAGATCGTGCGGATGACGGCGACCGATCTCGAGGTCGGTGCGCGAGTGTCGGTGCCGGCGAAGGTCGCCGCGAAAGGCAAGATCACCGTCTCGGCGCGAAAGCTCGCCGAGATCGTGAAGGAGCTGCCGGCCGCGGCGGTGGCGTTGAAGGTCACCGAAAACGTGATGGTCAGCCTGCGGTGCGGCGGCGCGACGTACCGGATGGTCGGGTTGGCGGCGGACGATTTTCCGCCCGTGGTGCCGGCATCCCCGGACTCGTGGGTGAGCCTCGACGCCAAGACGCTGCGGGACATGCTCGGCCAGACGAGCTTTGCCGTGTCGCACGACGAGACGAGATACGCGCTCAACGGCGTCCTGTTCGTGTTCCAGGGGAAGGACATCAGGATGGTCGCAACCGACGGCCATCGTCTGGCGATGTCCGTGCGGAGTCTCGGCAAAGGCGTCGGCGGCGCGACCGGGATCGTACCGCGTAAAGCCGTGACGGAGATCATGCGGGTCCTGGGCGCCAGCGAAGAGGTTCAGGTCGCGATCACGGAAAATCAGTTCGTTCTCCAGATGCCGAACTTCGTCATGACCGCGCGGCTGATCGATGGGCAGTTCCCGAACTACGAAGCGGTGATCCCGAAATCGCATCCCGGCAAGCTCGTGGCGGTCAGAGGCACGCTCTCGGCGGCGTTGAGACGGGTCTCGGTCATGGCCGAGGAGCGGAACAAGCCGGTGAAGCTTGCCCTGAGTCCGGCATCGCTGAAGGTCACGGCCTCGAGCCAGGAGTTGGGGGAGGCCGAGGAAATCATCGAGGTGGAGTACTCCGGTGAGGAGCACGTGATCGGCTTCAATTCGCGGTACCTGCTGGAGGCCATGGCGGCGCTTGAGAAGGACCGGCTCGTCTTCGAAATCAAGGATGCCCAGAGCCCCGGCGTCATTAAAAGCGCCGAGGACGAAGGGTACTGCTGTGTTATAATGCCTATGCGTATTTAGGGAAGGAATTCCCCTTGTAAAACGGGAGCTTACCTGGTGCAGATAGGACGGGTACAATTACTGGAATTTCGCAATTATCCCACCCTATCTTGGCACCCGGCGCCGCGTCTGAACGTCCTCGCTGGACCCAACGCTCAGGGCAAAACGAACCTGCTCGAGGCGCTGGGATTCCTGGTCACCGGCCGGTCGTTTCGGACCGCTCGAAGCGCTGAAATTCCTCGCTGGGGAACCGAGTCGACCACGCTGACCGGAGAGCTTTTTCAGATCGAGACCCGCCGCACGGTCCGTCGGGGCCTGACCAGGCTCGAGGACGGTACCTGGCAGGTATCGGGTGATCCCGCGCCGGACTGGGCGCGCGTGATCGCGTTCGGGTGGCAGGATCTCGAGATCGTGAACGGTGCGCCGGCGGCACGCCGAAATTTCATCGATGGGTTCGCGGCGCGGCTTCACCCCAATCACGTGCCGACGCTCTTGAGGTTCCGCCAGGTCCTGGCGCGGCGAAACCGGCTCCTGCAGCAGTACCCGCACGACACCGGCCGGCTGGCGCCGTGGACCGAGCAGTTCGCCGCGGTGGGCATGGAGCTGCTGGGCCGTCGCCGGAAGGCCGTGGCGGCGCTCCAGACCGAGATCGCCCGGGTGTATGGGTCGCTGGCCGGCACGGCCGCCAAGGTCGAGGTCCGGTACGTGACGGCGCTCGGAGAGGCCGCGGAGCCTGAGGCGCTGGTGGCCGCGCTCGAGCGGCGGCACCGGGAAGAAGCGCGCCGGGGCCAGACCCTGGTGGGCCCGCACCGGGATGACCTGGCGATCGAGATCGACGGCGTCGACGCCCGCGCCTTCGGTTCCCGCGGCCAGCAGCGGTTGATCGCGCTGGCCCTGCGGCTCGCCGAAATCCTGCCGGTGACCGAGGCGGCCGGAACCGCGCCGGTGTTGCTCCTCGACGACGCGCTGTCGGAGCTCGATCCGACCGTGCGCGCGCACGTGATGCGTGAGATCCAGGCCGCCGAGCAAGTGTTCCTGACCACACCCGACGTCACGACGGCGAATGGCGCCGCGGTCTTTCACGTCAACGGAGGGAGCGTAGCTCCCGCATGAGCGCCGAGAACTACACCGCGAGCGACATCAAGGTCCTCGAGGGCCTGGAGGCGGTCCGCAAGCGGCCGGCGATGTACATCGGCGACACGGCCGCCTACGGATTGCACCATCTGGTGTACGAGGCGGTCGACAACTCCGTCGACGAGGCGCTGGCCGGCTACTGCGATCACATCAAGGTCATCCTGCACTCCGACAGCTCCTGCTCGGTCGGCGACAACGGCCGCGGCATCCCGGTCGACATCCACGGGGACAGCGGCAAGTCGGCAGCCGAGGTCGTCCTGACCGTGCTGCACGCCGGCGGGAAGTTCGAGCACTCCGCCTACAAGGTCTCCGGCGGGCTGCACGGCGTCGGCATCTCCGTGGTGAACGCGCTCAGCGAGCAGCTCGACGTCGAGATCCGCCGCGACGGCAAGGAATGGACCCAGCACTACGAGCGCGGGGTGCCGGCGGGGCCGCTGTCGGCGACGGGCACCACCAAGAAGACGGGCACGATCATCCGGTTCAAGCCCGACACCAAGATCTTCGAGGAGACGACCTTCTCCTTCGACACGCTCAGCAACCGCCTGCGCGAGCTGGCGTTCCTGAACCGTGGGCTGAAGATCGTCATCGAGGACGAGCGCGACACCCGCAGCCACACGTTCCTGTACAAGGGCGGCATCATCGAGTTCATCAAGCACCTGAACCAGAACAAGACCCCGATGCACCCAAAGGTGCTGTTCTTCGAGGGCCGCAAGGGCGACATCGAAGTCGAGGTGGCGCTGCAATACAACGACGGCTATCAGGAGAGCGTGTTCTCGTTCGCCAACAACATCAACACGCGCGAGGGCGGCACGCACCTCACCGGCTTCCGGGCGGCGCTGACCAGCACGATCTCGAGCTACGCGCAGAACAACAACTTCCTGAAGAACTTCAAGGGCAGCATCACCGGCGACGACGTCCGCGAAGGGCTCACCGCGGTCGTCTCGGTCCGGCTGCCGGAGCCCCAGTTCGAAGGGCAGACCAAGGCCAAGCTCGGCAACAGCGACATCAAGGGGCTCGTCCAGCAGGTCGTCAACGACAAGCTCGCCGAGGCGTTCGAGGAAGACCCGACCACCGCGCGCAAGATCGCCGACAAGTGCGTGCGGGCCGCCCAGGCGCGCGAGGCCGCCCGCAAGGCGCGGGAGCTCACGCGCAAGAAGGGCGTGGACGACGAGGGGCTGGCCGCCAAGCTCGCCGAGTGCTCGGAGCGCGACCCGCAGTATCGCGAGCTGTTCCTGGTCGAGGGCGCGTCGGCCGGCGGCTCCGCGAAGGAAGGGCGCGACCGGCGCACCCAGGCGGTGCTCCCGCTGCGCGGCAAGATCATCAACTCCGAGAAGGCGCGCTACGACAAGGTGCTGTCCCACAATGAAATTCGGCTGCTCATCTCGGCGATGGGCACCGGGATCGGTACGGACGAGTTCGATCTCGCGAAGCTGCGCTATCACAAGATCATCCTGATGACCGACGCCGACGTCGACGGCGCCCACATTCGCACGCTGCTGCTCACGTTCTTCTTCCGGCACATGACCGCGGTCATCGAGGCCGGGCACCTGTTCATCGCCCAGCCGCCGCTGTTCAAGGTGAAGAAGGGCAAGGTCGAGAAGTACCTGATGTCCGACCGGGAGTTCGAGGACTTCTTCCTCACGACCTGGGTCGAGGGCGCGGGGGTCAAGGTGCCGGGGGCGAAGGCGCCGATCACCGGTGAGCCGTTTCGCGAGCTCCTGCGGGCGACGGCGGAGGTGCAGGCGCTGCTGACGAAGCTCACCAAGCGCGGCGTGCCGGCTCCGGTGCTGCAGGAGCTCTTGCGGACCAAGTTCCGGGCCACGAAGCGCGGCGTCGGACCCGCCGAGATCGGCGAAGCGATCGTGAGCGCGGCGGCGGCGGTCAACGGCTACGACGTCAGCGTCCAGGCCGGCGAGGGGAGCGAGGGCAACACGGTGACGATCGCCGGCACGCCCCCGGTCTCGTTCAGCACCGATCTCTTCAAGTCGCCCGACTACACGAGCCTGTGCGAGCTGTGGGAGCAAGTGGCGCCGGCCGCCAAGGGCCCGACCGCGATCATCGAGGGCGAGAAGGAGACGCCGGTGGCGTCGCTCGCCGCGCTGCTCCGGACCGCCCTCGAACACGCGAAGGCGGGCGCCACGTTTCAGCGGTATAAAGGCCTCGGCGAAATGAACGCGGAAGAGCTCGCGGACACCACGATGAACGCCGAGACGCGCACGCTCCTCAAGGTCACGATGGAGGATGCCGTCGGCGCCGACGCGATGTTCACGGTGCTCATGGGCGACGCCGTCGAGCCGCGCCGGGAGTTCATCGAGAAGTACGCGCTGGACGTCGCCAACCTGGATATTTAGGTATTTAAACGGAGCGCGAGGCCGGAACCACCGAGGGTGGCCTGAGAAAGGCGCTCGGGGCTCCGGTCGCGCGGTCATACGCAAGAGCTGAAAGCGTGAGCTGACACATGCCCAACGAACGCCAGGTCCCGGTCCCCATCGAAGAGGAAATGCGGAAGTCCTATCTGGACTACGCAATGTCGGTCATCGTCGGCCGTGCGCTGCCGGACATCCGCGACGGCCTCAAGCCAGTCCACCGACGCGTCCTGTACACGATGCAGGGCCTCGGGCTCAACTGGAACCGCGCGTACAAGAAGGCCGCCCGGGTGATCGGCGACTGCATGGGCAAGTACCATCCGCACGGCGACGCGCCGATCTACGAGGCACTGGTGCGCATGGTGCAGGAGTTCTCGCTGCGCTATCCGCTGGTCGATGGGCAAGGGAACTATGGGTCTGTCGACGGCGATCCGCCAGCGGCCATGCGCTACACCGAGGCGCGGCTGGCCAAGATCGCCCACGAGATGCTGGCCGACATCGACCGGGACACCGTCGATTTCGTCCCGAACTTCGACGAGTCCGAGCGGGAGCCGATGGTCCTGCCGACGCGGATCCCGAACTTGTTGATCAACGGATCCTCCGGCATCGCGGTCGGCATGGCCACCAACATCCCGCCGCACAACCTGTCGGAGGTCATCGACGGGCTCGTGATGCTGGTCGACGACCCGGCGACGACCGTCGAGCAGCTCGTGAAGGTCGTCAAGGGCCCGGACTTCCCGACGGCGGGCTACATCTACGGCACCGGCGGCATCCGCGAGGCGTACACGACCGGGCGCGGGACGCTCACGCTGCGCGCGAAGGCGCACGCCGAGAAGATGCGCGGCGGCCGCGAGGCGATCATCATCACCGAGCTGCCGTACCAGGTGAACAAGGCCACCCTGATCGAGAAGATCTCGGAGCTCTCGGCCGACAAGAAGATCGAGGGGATCACGGAGATCCGCGACGAGTCCAACCGCGAGGGCATCCGGGTCGTGCTCGAGCTCGGGCGCGGCGGCATTCCGCAGATCGTGATGAACCAGCTCTACAAGCACACGCAGATGCAGACGACGTTCGGCATCATCATGCTGGCGCTGGTCGACCGGCGGCCGCAGGTCGTCGACCTCAAGCAGATGCTGACGGCTTTCGTCAGCTTCCGCCGCGAGATCGTCACCCGGCGCACCAAGTACGACCTGGCGCGGGCCGAGGAGCGCGCCCACATCCTGGCCGGCCTGCGCAAGGCCGTCGAGCAGCTCGACCTGGTCATCCGCCTGATCCGGGCGGCCGAGAGCCCCGATGCCGCGAAGGACGCGTTGATGTCGCGGCTCGAGCTCTCCGAGGTCCAGGCCCGCGCGATCCTCGACATGCGGCTGCAGCGCCTCACCCAGCTCGAGCGCCACAAGGTCGTGGAGGAGCACGAGCAGACCCTCGCCCTCATCGAAGAGCTCAAGGGCATCCTGGCCTCGGACACGAAGCTGATGGCCATCATCCGGGCCGAGCTCCTGGCGGTGAAGGAAGAGTACGGCGACGCGCGCCGCACCGAGATCCTCACCGAGACCACCGAGCTCACGATCGAGGACCTGCTCGCCGACGAGGAGATGGTCGTCACCATCACGCGCTCCGGCTACATCAAGCGCACCCACGTCGAGGCGTACCGCAGCCAGCGGCGCGGCGGCAAGGGCGTGACGGGCATGGAGACGAAGGAAGAGGACATCGTCGAGGACCTCTTCGTCGCCTCGACGCATTCGTACCTGCTCTTCTTCACGAACCTCGGCAAGATCCACTGGCTGAAGGTGCACGAGATCCCCGAGGGCGGACGCCAGGCCAAGGGCAAGGCGATGGTGAATCTGTTGTCGCTCGGCGAGGGCGAGAGCGTTGCCACGTGCGTGCCGGTGCGCGAGTTCACCGCCGGCGGGTACGTGCTGTTCGCGACCAAGCAGGGGAAGGTGAAGAAGACCGAGCTCGACTCCTACTCGCACCCGCGCGCGGGCGGCATCCAGGCGATCGGCCTCGACGAGGGCGACACGGTGATCACGGCGCGGCGCACCGACGGCCGGCGCGAGGTGATGATCGCGACCAAGCTCGGCATGATCATCCGCTTCTCGGAGGAAGAAGTGCGCCCGATGGGCCGCGCCGCCGCCGGCGTGCGCGGGATCGAGGTCGACGAGGGCGACGAGGTCATCGCGGCCGACGTCGTCCAGGAGGGCGCGCTGATCCTCACCGTCACCGAGCGCGGCTACGGCAAGCGCACGCCGCTGGACGAGTACCGGCTGCAGGGGCGGGCCGGCAAGGGGATCATCGACATCAAGACCGGCGGCCGCAACGGCAACGTCGTCGGCATGGTCCAGGTGCGCGACGGCGACGACGTGCTGGTCGTCACCACCAAGGGCAAGCTGATCCGCTTCCACGCGGACACGGTGTCCTCGCAGGGCCGGAACACGATGGGCGTGCGCATCATCGACCTCGACGCCGACGACCAGGTCGGGTCCATCGCCCGCGTCGAGGCAGAGAGCTCCGCGCCCGTCGAAGCGCAGTAGCGTTCCGTGCTGGATCTGCGGCTGATCCGCGAGCAGCCCGAGATGGTCGCGCGCGCGCTCGCCATCAAGGGCGGCGCGGAGCTCGTGAAGCAGGTCGTCGCCCTCGACGCCTCCCGCCGTGAGCTCATCCGGAAGGCCGACGACCTCAAGGCCGACCGCAACCGCGCCTCCGAGGCGATCGGCCAGGCCAAGAAGCGCGGCGAAGACGCGTCGGCCGAGATGGCGCGGATGCGCGA
>Ga0209161_10003156_pt1 | contig 13352 bp, 15 predicted proteins | sample GraSoiAngelo_155_FD_186169 | JGI IMG/M metagenome (GOLD analysis project Ga0209161, IMG submission 186169) | Grasslands soil microbial communities from the Angelo Coastal Reserve, California, USA - 14_1009_13_30cm (SPAdes) (version 2) | ecosystem: Environmental > Terrestrial > Soil > Grasslands...
CGAACAGGCTTGGGGGCCGCTACTCTAGAAAATAAACGTCTGGCTTATCGCTTACTCCGGCCCTCTGCACCGCCTGACGTAAATCGTCTGACGTGGCGAATGCTTTCGCCTTGTCAGGATCTTCCGCTGAAAAGAGCAAAATCACTTCGTTGGGGTTCTCGGTGTTGGGGAACAGATGTAGCTCTTTCAGCCCCGCACTCTGCCGCGCCGAAGCATGCGCGTCATAGACCTGCTTCCATTTGGCGAAATCAGCGACTTTGTGACGTATTAGCATGTGCATCATAACCAATCTCCTTTTGTTGCTTGTTTATTGCTGCAACCGAACGAGTCAATGCCGTTTAAAGTACTGCACCGCTCTTTCGTGTTCCTTCGCTGCAGCTTTCGTTTTGAACGTTCCTAAATTTCGTCGCTTGCCTGTCTTCGGATTTTTCTTCCGAGAATACAAGCGATAGCCGCCGGATTTAAGTTTTCTGATCATGTGGATTCACCAGTCCCCGTCGAACGCCGACGCAGATTTTGCCATCGCGTGTCTCCACCTTAAAGCTTTTCAAATCTACTTTAGCGGGGCCCTGGGTGACCTTTCCAGTGCGAACGTCGAAACACGAATTATGCCAGGGGCATTGCACGTTGAAGCCCTGAAGATCGCCTTCGGAGAGCGGGCCGAAGCGGTGCGTACAAAACTCCTGGAACGCATAAAAGTTTTTGTCGATCTTCGCAATCGTTATCACCTGCCCGTCAATTTCGACGCGCAACGTTTCTCGCTCGGCGAGGCGATCGGCTTCCGGGATCGGCACGAAAGCAAGATCTCCATCGTTTGCGACATTCGTCGCAGACAGGTGAAGCGTGTTTTCTGGCGTCGGCGTGCGCCGTTTGTGCCGGCCGACGCCAATGCCGTCGTCGTAAACGAGACGGCCTCCCAAATAACCGGAAACGGAGAGAAGCGCGATACCGATAAAGGACAAGATCAGGGGCCCAAAAGATATTTTTGGATCGACCAGAGACGAGGAACGGACACCGAGGTTGATTCCGTAGAGCGCAACCACAATCAAATTCAAAGTCAGATGCGCTGTTGCGGTGCGTTTGGCGGGATGATCGCTGCGAATATCCGTATAATCGACGAAGCCGGGCACTGCAGCGATGAGAGCTGTGATAACTCCGAGGAGCATTGCATAAAAAGAATCGCGGACCAGATTCGGCACCGACGGAAACACGAGACTCGCCAGATCGAGCAAGAGGCTCAAGAGAAACAGCCCGATCGGAAAGTGCACCAGCATCGGATGGAGCGGATGACGCAGCGGTTTACCTTCGAGAAAATCCTTCAACATGGCTTGCCTCTATTCCGGTGGAAGATTCGCGCCGCCGGCTTCGGCGATCTTTCGCCATTTCGCTTTCGACATTCGTGCGACGCTGATACCGTAGGTGTACACCATCCGCCCGCCCAGATAAGCTGAACCAATCAGCAACCCCGTACCGATAAACGAGAGCGTGAGCGGGACTCCGGCTACCGTCGTCGCTTCGCGGAAGTCCTGCATCCGCAGGCCGAAATTAGTCGCGAACAATAACGCGGCGATGAGATTGAACATCATGTGATAGAGTCCGATCTTCCAGGCCGGCTTTTCTTTCTTAATACCGCTCCAGTCCAACACCCCAGTCGGAACGGCTAGGAGCGAGGCGACCAAGCCGAAAATGATGGCGTAAAATGACAAGCGGACCATTGCGTTCCCACCAATTTGCCATTGCGAAAGGAGATCGAAGATCAGTGCGCTCGGCCACATTGCCATTGGGACATGGACAATGATCGGGTGCAACGGATGCTTCAGCCATTTTCCCTTTAGTAAATCCAGCGACCATTTCATGGGACGAAACTGCGCTTCTCATCTCGATCGTCACCGCTCATCTCGACCGGAACGAAAGCGTCTCCAACTAAGTGTTCGCGGCGCGACCGGAGAGCGCGCGTCAAATTTCAGACTCCAGCAAAACGAAAAGCAGCCTAACGAGAAAGAACTCACCTACCCAGCACTTTGAAAATTACGGTGCGTATATTTTCAGTGGTAGCAACAAAGCGCTGGATTGGCTGCATCGCCTGATTAGGTCTCTTTTGCATGCTAGCCTTTCTTGGCGAGACGGTGAAACGAGAATCCGAATGCAATAAGCGCGATACCGCACGCCGCAGCCATCGGATGAACAACGTGCATACGTGGATAGAGGAGATAGCCGTAAATGCCGACTGCGACGAATATAGCGCCGAGGATGTAGAGGTAGTATGCAGTGATTCGAGCACCCTGAATGTGTTTGGTGAGAACGAGATTTATCGCGCGATCGGCCTTGGCCAAGGCGTCGGCGCACGCTTCGGAGCAGGCGATACGCGGGGATGAGGTAGCGCGCTCGCATTGGGGACACAAAGCGCGCCCGCAGTAAGTGCACACTGCTGTTGCTTCGCTGCTGTGTGCTTCACATTTCATCGCACGCGTGGAGACCTAACAAGAATTAGACGGCATTTTGCAGTCTATTTTCAGACGTAACTTTGAAATAAAGCGCGAGCAATGCGGCGAGAATTACCAGATCCAACGCAAGATGACCGCTGAAGCTCCAGTTTTGGCTGGCGTGGCCGAAGCAGCCGCAGGTGATGTCGAGGCCGCGAACTTTTGCCGCGATGGTCACGCCGCTGAAGATCAAAACAAGTGCGGTTAAGATCGATAAACCCCCGAGGTAAAGACGCCGCAGGATCAAGGCAAGACCGCAGAGGATTTCCAGCCAGGGCAAATAAAAAGCGAGGCCGACACTGATCGTCCAGGGCAGAATTTTGTAGTTGTCGATGTCGCTGGCGAACCGAACCGGCTGGAACGCTTTGACCACACCGGCGTAAATGAAAACCCCGCCGACGACCAGGTCCATAATTCGCCAGGCAAACTTCACTTTCGCGATTTCAGCCATTCTTCCCAGCCACCTTGAAGAACGAAGACGTCTTTCAATTGCGCCTCACCGCGCAAGCGGCGCGCGACCTCGCGGCTGGCATTACAGCTTTGGCTACTGCAGTAGACAACGACGCGTTTCTCGGGCGACCATGTCGCCAGAAATTGCGGAAGCAGCTCGTTCCAGCGGTCTTCGTTCAACGGCACAGCATCAGGGACATGATCCCGTTCAAATTCCACATCTGGTCGCGCATCTACCCAGATCACATTTCCGTCCCAAGCGCGCGCCTGCGCCACGGTAACCATTTCGGAAGCCGGAATCGGCGACTGCCACGAGACTTTGTCACGAAAATAGATCGCCTGCCCAATCCCAGGAAGCAGCGCAAGCGCCGCCAGAACGAGCGCCTGACGCACAAGCGAAGATCTCACGATCTACTGGGTCGCCGGCGCATTCGTCACGCTGACAGTCGCATAAAACACTTTCGGCGAATCTTCCGGTTGAATCACCAATTTCGCCGCGATCGCCCGGGTAGTCTCTCGCGGCTGGACGTCGATCTTGAACTGCCCGTTACCCGTCTGTTCGACCTTTGTTTGGAAATCCGGACTCGAAGAAGTGACCTTTAATTGTTTGACCGGAAAATCTTTGCTAGCGCGAACCACAATCGACTTTGACTTGAGGGCTTCGCCTTGTCCCCAAAATACAAATGTTGGATTGATCTCAAGTTCTTGCGGGATCACCGCTTTGAGGGTGAGTACCGTGGTCGCATGATTCGGATCGTCCGTCTCGACTGTGACGTTTTTGACCTGGGTGCCGGTACGATCGCCTATTTTGAAGGTTGCCGTAATCTCGCCTTTTTCTCCGGGCGGCACTTCCTCCTTTTGAGATTGCGCAACCGTGCACCCGCAAGAGGTGTGGACGGATTTAAACCGCACCGGTTGGCTGCCGGTGTTCTGATATTTGAAATGGCCGACCGCCTCTTTGTCCCCGGCTGTCGGATGCAATTCGACCGCGGTCTGTTCCCATTTCAGTTCCGCGCGCGCGATGGCGCAAAGAAAGATCGACAATGTAAAAGTGAAAATGCGTGTTCTCATTTTTGTGAATAGAAGCGCCTAATATAGTCAGCGACAGCATCCCGCCAAGCCCGCGGCGAAACGCCGGTCAGCGCACTGTATTTCGCAGTCGAAAGAACCGAATAAACTGGGCGGCGCGCGACCCAGTTTTTCATGTCAGTTAGCTTAAGCGCACCGACGGTTTTCGCTTTCACCGCAATTCCTTGGCTTGCGCAGCAATCGAGCGCCCATTGGGCATATTCCTGCCAACTGCACTCGCCAGCGCTGGTGAAATGCAAAATGCCGCCTTCAACATCTTGCTCAAAAAACTGCAGTAACATTTGGGCGAGATCGCGCGTGTAAGTGGGTGTGGAAAATTTATCGGCGATCGCATCAATCTGTTCGTTTTCGCGGGCGCGGTCGATCATGGCATCAATAAAACTCGGCCGGTCGGGGCCGAAAACCCACGAGATCCGCACAACCAGATGTCGAACTTGGGTTTGTAAGACGAATTGCTCCCCTGCCCTTTTCGATTCGCCGTAAACGCTGATCGGATTTGCCGGATCGTTTTCGATGTAGGGTTCGCTCTTTTCGCCATCGAATACGTAATCGGTACTGAAATGGACCAGCTTCGCGTTCTTGTCGCGGCAAATTTCCGCCAGAATTCGCGGCGCGTCCGCATTGATCCGAAAAGCCTGGTCGCGCTGGGTTTCGCAAAGATCGACATTGGTAAACGCAGCGGCGTTGATCAGAAGATCGAAATCGATCGCGCACAGTTTCCTGCGCATCTCATCGCGGTTTGCGAGATCGAGTTGCGCGTGGTTAAAACCAATAAGGCCGAACTTTTCTCGATACGTGCGAACGAGCGCGGCGCCTAACCGGCCGCCCGCGCCGACGATGACAAGTTTCATTTCTTAAAGCAGAGGCGCTGTTTGAACATCGACCTCTTTATTTCAGCGATCCATGCACCGTCGATACAACTCAATAACGCTCCGCGCGTTCGAGCAATGGTTGCCACCATGATTGATTGTCGATGTACCATTGAATGGTTTCGTCGAGCCCGTCCTTGAAGTTGGAGCGCGGTTTCCAGTTTAACTCCCGCTCAGCAAGAGAGGAATCGATCGCGTATCGGCGATCGTGTCCAAGTCTGTCAGTCACAAACGAAATCAAGCTGTGGGGTTTGGCCAGCTTATCGAGAATCGTTTTCACTACATCGATATTCAGCATCTCGCCGTCGCCGCCGAAATTGTAAATCGATCCCGGGTTCCCCTCGAAAAGCGCGGCTACAATGGCGGCGCAATGATCTTTCACATGAATCCAATCGCGCACATTCATTCCGTCGCCATAGACTGGCAACGGCTCCTCACGCAGCGCTTTGATAATCATGAGCGGAATTAGTTTTTCCGGAAATTGATATGGCCCGTAGTTGTTCGAGCAGCGCGTCACCAGCACTTCCTGCCCGTATGTTTTGAATGAGGCGAGCGCGAGGAGATCAGCGCCGGCTTTGCTTGCCGAATATGGCGAGCTCGGATCGAGCGGCGATTGCTCGGTGAATTTGCCGGTCGGGCCGAGCGAGCCATAGACTTCGTCCGTCGAAACTTGGACGACGCGTTGCACGCCGTGCCGCCGTGCACAATCGAGGAGCACGCTTGTGCCGACGACGTTCGTATGGATGAAATTGAGCGGTGAATTGATGCTGCGATCGACATGCGACTCAGCGGCGAAATTAATCACAGCGTAAAATTGATGCTCAGTCATGAGCGCGTCCATCTGATCGGCGTTCGCGATGTCGGCTTTGAAAAACTCGTAGCGCTCGCCATGTTCTTCGACCACGCCGTCGAGATTGGCGAGATTGCCCGCGTAAGTGAGCACGTCAACGTTGGTCACGTACGCCGGCTTGTAATGTTGCAGAATATACCGAATAAAGTTGCTCCCGATGAACCCGCAGCCACCGGTTACGAGAATGCGCATTGCAGCGCGTACTAGCAGCGGCGAGGGCGGCGCGCTAGCAGATTTTCCAATGCTGCGCAATCAACTGGACGCGTGGAGAACGCGACTCGCAGAAACGGGTTGGACACCCTGGTTGATTCTTGGGCTTGCCGTTTTCCTGCGCTTTTTTCTGCTTGGCATCAAGCCACCGCATTTCGACGAAGGAATCAATGGGTGGTTTGTCGACCAGATGATGAAAAACGGATTCTATAAATACGACCCGACGAATTATCACGGGCCGCTTCATTTTTACGTTCTGCTCCTCTCGCAAACCTTGTTTGGCCGAAATGTCTGGGCGTTGCGGCTGCCGGTTGTGCTCGTGAGCATCAGTTGCGTGTGGCTTACATTCAAGTTCGAGCCATTCGTTGGGCGAGCCGTAAGTCGAATGGCGGCACTGGCAATGGCGGTATCGCCCGGGTTCGTTTTTTATGGACGCTACTCGATTCACGAGGTGTGGCTCGTGCTCTTCTCGATGTTGCTCATCCTCGGCCTGCTTGGTCTCTGGAAGGCTGGAACACCCGATTATCTTTGGTGTGCCGGCATGGGTTTGGCTGGCATGATCCTAACCAAGGAAACTTACATCATTCACCTAGGCTGTGCCGCGCTGGCCGCGCCGGTCTTAGTCGCTTCAAACCGTCTCCATCGTCTCCCCGACGCGCCGCCGGCAAAACAAACTTGGGATTATGTCGACCTAGCGTTCGTTATCAGTGTGGGCGCAGCCGCCATCATTTTCTTTTATTCCGGAACATTCTTTCACTGGAGCGGGGTAAAAGGTTTGTATCAATTTTACCAGGCCTGGTTCGCGACCGGCCATGAAGGGCATGGTCACGAGAAAGAAGCTTATAATTTGATTTGGAAGGATCACTCATGGATCAACTACTACTGGATTGCCCTTATAGCTCGGTACGAGTGGCCAGTCCTCGGCGGCCTGACTCTTTGTTTGTTCTGCCAAAGGTTTAAGAACATAAGCTTACGTTATCTGGCAATCTATGGCGTCGGAACACTCATCGCCTACAGCATCGTTAATTATAAGACGCCGTGGTGCATCATTAGCTTTATTTGGCCCTTTTTGTTCATGTTTGGGGGAGCCATGCTTGTTATTCCTCTGAGGTATCGCCTCGCAACGTATTTCGTATCGGCCATCCTATTGTGTGTCTCACTGGGATCGACGATCTGGTTGAATTACTTCCGTTGCACGACAGACACTGAACCGTACGTCTACGTTCAGACTTACAACGACATCTATAAATTAACGAGACCGCTGCTGGAGTTGGCGAAAAAGGACCCCAGAAATTACCAGCTAACGGGCAATATGATTCGAACGAGCACTTACCCGCTTCCATGGATTCTCGGTGATTTCCCGCACATCGGCTACTACGAGCACGAGAATCTCCCCGCAACGCTCGACGCCGATTTTCTCCTCGTGCAAGAAGATCGGATTAAAGACGTCGAAGCGAAACTGCGTGGCACCTATTATACTGAACCGCTACGGATTCGCGCTTACCAGGATACTTCGAAGCTCTATCTAAGCGCCAAAGTCTTCAAGGACTTTTTTCCGGACCGATTGCCCGATTTCAGAGGAAAAGGGCCAGGGTAAGATCAAATCACGTTTCGATGAAATGGCTTTCCGCCGGCCTGATCTTTGTCAATTTGTCAACCGTTTGCGGCCTCCTTTTGGGAATGGCAGGCAACGGCTTAAATGAACTGAGCGCGGTTCTAGCCCTTGTATCAGGAGGGGCATTCGCCCTTGCAGCCTATCTTGGAACTTCTGACAGTTCCACTCGACCCAACATCTCAAATTCTCCAGCTAGAGAGTCGTTCATATTACCGCCGCTGAAGCGTTATCGTCACGTCTGGTTCTGGGCCATGGCGGCATGCTTCGCTTTGTTCGCGCTTCGTTCGTTTTGCTGGTTGCTCTACGTCGACGGCGAACAGCTAAGGATTCAATCGCCAAATAATCTCGGCGATCTGGCGCTGCACATCACATACATTAGGTATTTCGCAAACGGAGTTTCACTATGGCCAGCTAATCCCATTTACGTTTTTAGCGAACATCTGCGATATCCGGCAGGCATGGATTTGTTCAACGCGCTCTTGAGCTACCTACACGTCGATCTAATTCGCGGCTTGGTCTGGACCGGATTACTCGCTTCGATCGCGACGTTCTACGCATTTTTCCGTTGGGGCGGTATGTTCGGCATCGCCGGTTTCTTATTTAACGGCGGCGTAGCAGGTTTTGAGTTTCTCAAGACCCTGAAGTTTGGCGACTATCAAGGCGGTAAAACGATCGCCTGGAAAAGCATTCCGCTAACCATGTTTGTAACTCAACGTGGATTGCTCTATGCAATCCCCGCCGGATTGCTTCTGCTCTGGAGCTGGCGTGAAAGATTCTTTAGAATCGGAGAAGGGAATCGTCATCGCGCTCCTCTGCCATTCTGGGTCGAGCTGGCGTTGTACGCCTCGATGCCACTCTTCCATTTTCACACTTTTCTCGCTCTCAGCATAGTTCTGGTTTGTCTTTTCGGTCTTGAACTGGTCAATCAACTAAAACTCACTTTCGACCTCATCCGTAGAGAAGGAATTGCCGGCCTGCGTTCCTTAATCATAGGCAAAACCAGATGGGGTGAACTTTTTAGCGATACGCGGATCCGCAAGCACGTTGCGCTGCTTCTCGTTAGCTCTGTTGTTCCGGCAACTTTTTTCGTTTGGTTGATCACCGACCAGTTCCACGCCAGATCGGTCCTCGAGTGGCACCCTGGCTGGGTACAAAACGACGACGATTTCGCCGCGCCGTTTTTTCAGTTCTGGCTGATGAACTTCGGGATTTGGGTTCCCCTGGTTTTTGCGCTGATTGGCTTGAGCGGCTGGAATGCGTGGAAATCCGGTTGGCGTTGGGGCAAAAACCTTCCGGAGGATGTCGCCTTCCTTCTTCCCGCCTCAGCGATTTTCATTCTCGCATTCTTTGTCCAAACCGCGCCGTGGGGATGGGATAATCTCAAACTTATGATTTGGGCTTACTTTTTAGTGCTTCCGTTTTTGTGGAGTGATCTGATTATCCGTTGGTCGATGCCTATTCGCATCGCCGTCTGGATCGCACTTTTCGGTTCAGGATTCATCAGTCTGTTCGGTGGACTCGCCGCAGGCCGACCTGGCTTTGAATTTAGCGATCGCGCGGAACTTGATGCGATCGGCATCGCTGCCCGAAGGCTACCGGTAGAAGCCCGATTCGCCGCCTATCCGATTTATAATCATCCTCTCTTGCTTCAGGGCCGGAAGGTTGTGCTCGGTTATCCAGGACATCTTTGGACAGAGGGGTTCGAATACACCGATACCTACAACTGGCTTACAAAGCTGATGCAAGGCTCGGCGGATTGGCGCGAGATCGCCCGGGCTTTGCGCGTTCGCTATCTCTTCTGGGGACGGGAAGAAATGATCAATTATCCCGCGAGTAAACGCCCATGGGAAGCTACCGCCCCGCTCGTCGCATCCGGCAATTGGGGCGCGATTTATGATTTGGAGCCGACAGCGGTCCGGCCTTGAACCGTTATCCCGGCAAAGCGTTAACGGCTTGAAGCGCCAAGCTGCACTGGCGTTTTGGTCAAAACCAATTCTCCTTCCGAGACGCACTTGCCGTTCACGACTGCATCGACTCTGAACTGCAACAGCTCCCCCATTTCGGCGATTTTTTCGGCGCGTAAAACAATGCGTTGTTCCGGCCGGACGGCGTCGAAGAATTCATATTTCGAATTACGGAAAGAAAAAAATGGTCGTGCGGCAAGCCGAAATTGAGACGGGATTTCGATGCGACCTTCGTTTTTTTCGCGCGCGTAAGCTGACTCATCAGATTGAAGCACCGTCAGGTTCGCGATTTCGTTTCAACCGCTGACACATGTGCACTGCGGCCGCTACGCGCGCGCCCAATGCGATCCTTCCGCCGCCGTCGAAATGGATGCGCGAGGAAGACGAAATAGATCGCGTTCACAAGATCGGCAAAGCTGCAAGGCGGACTCGTTAAGGTAATTCGCTCACTCCGCAATGCGGTGAGAACATTTTCGAAGGTGAGCTCAGCCGGTCTGGGGATGTTTGTGTAATGCCGACCGAAGGCGTCCAGCCGGTGCGCATCGGATGTAGCGACTAATGGCTTGCCAAATCGCCGGGCAACTTTGGCCGCGCGGCGATTCGGATTGAAGAGCCCCTTGTGAAAATGGCAGATCTCAATCGCGTCAAAGCAATCGATGTTCTCTAAAAGCCGCGGCCCGATCGAACCGCCAAAAACATAAAATGGGTGGGGCGCAATCGTAAAGATCGAATCTCCACGCTGGGCACGCAGCTGCCGTAGATCATCAAAATTTCTTAGCTCCGCGATTTCTTTGGGAGTCACATTCAGGAGAATGACATCAGCTCCGCGTAACCGCACCTCAGCTGCGGGAATGAGCAAGATGCCCATTGCTGCCGCATCGGCGAAGACTTCCTGTCGATCAAAGACGGCATCATGCAATGTGATGGCGAGAACGCCAAACCCAAGCGAGCGCGCACGCGCCAGCAGTTGGTGCGCCGAATAATCGACGGCGTCCTTGGGATCATCCAGCGTGTGGATATGGAGATCGACTTTGATCCAGCCGCCATCATCATTTCTCGCCATGGATCAAAATGTAGCCGCGGATTGGGAGGATTCCACGGCATAGGTTCGTTCTCGGGTTCGCATGGCCACTCTCGCTCGATCCTGATTTCGATCACCGGGACGCTCATCAGTACAAAAGCTCGTCCGACAAAGCGCTTGCGAGCCACTATCAACAATTTACCGTTCACCAGCACTCTTCACTGGCTCGGGTGGTGGAATGGCAGACACGTACGTTTGAGGGGCGTATGCCGAAAGGCATGCGGGTTCAAGTCCCGCCCCGAGCACTACTTGATTTACATCGCGGAGTTGTTCCGCTTGCTCGCCAGCTAATCGAGGGACCTTCGCTTCGCCGCAATTAGACCTTTCCGCATTGTTCCGCATTCGATAGCTTCGTGGCAATATGGATTCGCTTTATCTTGTCGGCGTCGCAGTACTGGCGCTCTTCGCGTTCGTGCTTGCGATCATCCTTTTTAACTTCTTCGGTCTCTGGATCCGGGCGCGAATCGCCAATGCGCCGGTCAGTCTCGGCAAAATGGTCGGAATGCGACTGCGCAAAGTCCCCGTCGGCTTTATTGTCGACAACCGCATCACGGCAGTGAAGGCTGGTCTTGACGTTCGCAGCGACCCGCTCGAAGCGCATTATCTGGCTGGCGGAAGCGTTGATCAGGTCGTTCTCGCCTTAATTGCGGCAGACAAGGCCGGCATTTCGCTCGATTTTAATCGGGCTTGCGCCATCGATTTGGCTACCAAAGGGACCGGCAAGACTGTGCTCGAAGCGGTCCGCACCAGCATCAATCCGAAAGTGATTGACGCCCCCAGTCCGGATATGGGCCGGGCGACCATCGACGGCGTCGCTCAAGATGGCATCGGTGTGAAAGTGAAGGCACGCGTTACGGTACGCTCGCACCTTGATCGGTTCGTCGGCGGCGCTACAGAGGAAACGATCATCGCGCGCGTTGGCGAAGGCATTGTGAGCGCGATCGGCTCGGCCCATTCCTACAAGGACGTGCTGGAAAATCCCGATCGCATTTCAAAAACCGTGCTCGCCAAAGGTCTCGATAGTAATACCGCGTTTGAAATTCTCTCGATCGACATCGCGGACGTGGATGTCGGTGATAATATCGGCGCGAAGTTGCAGACGGAGCAAGCGGATGCAGACAAGCGTGTCGCACAAGCGAAAGCCGAAGTGCGCCGTGCCGCCGCTGTCGCCGTAGAACAGGAGATGCGGGCCAAGACGCAAGAAATGCGAGCAAAGGTAGTCGAAGCCGAAGCGCTCGTACCGCAAGCAATGGCAGACGCATTTCGCTCAGGGAATCTCGGGATAATGGATTACGTGAGGATGAAAAACGTCCAGGCAGATACTTCGATGCGCGAATCAATCGCCGGAACCGAGAAACCGCGGGCGGAAGGAACCTGATTTGTTAAAGCGTTGAAGCGAACCCTATGTTAACCGTTAACTTTTAATAAATTTGACGATTAGAGTATGCATTTCGAAAATCTGCTTTTCATTCTGCTGATCGCGATGGCGGCGTTGTTGAGATTGCTCGCGACCAAGGCCGGCAACGCGAAGAAGGGGCCGCAGAAAGTGGATCAGGGCCCGACAATTACGCCAAAGATAGGCGAGTCAATTAGGCGAGCGCGAGTCGAATCGGACGAAGAACGCATTCGCAAATTTCTCGAAGCGCTCGGGCAGCCGACGACGGCGAAACCGCCTCCGCCGATTGTGCCGCGCACAGATATTCCGCCGCGACCTGTGGCACCGGTGCAACCTCCGCCCGTTCCGAGTGCTCGCAACGTTTTCACCCACAGAAAGAGGCAAATTGTCCAGCCAACCGAATATCTAGCGCCCGCGCCAACCTTCGAGCATCACGAAACCCCACCCGCACACGAACCGCCGGCTTCTAATAAATCGCCGGTCGAACCATATGCGATCGATACTGAATCAAAAGCAAAGGTCGGACGCATCGGGACAGACATCGCTACGCTTCTCCGCTCGCCAGCAGGACTGCGCAACGCGATCGTGCTTCGCGAAATTTTCGGATTGCCGCGAAGTCTGCAGCCTCTCGATGTCGTTGTAAGCGCTTGAGCTTCGCCCCGGAGATCGTAGTTTGACAATTCGTTTTCGCCGGCGTGGCGGAACTGGCAGACGCGCTGGACTCAAAATCCAGTGATCGCAAGATCGTGTGGGTTCGAGCCCCTCCGCCGGCAATTTCAAAGACAATAATCGACTGATTTCGGATCAAATTTCGACCCAATAGTGGCACCGTCGAGACAGAGATCGGCTGGCAAGCAGAATGCAAATGGTTATTGCTACGCCGAATGCAATAAAAACCCCCCAACGATCCGGGGGGGCGGCGGATCCTGATCATTCGCCGCTGGACGATGAGCCGCGCAGACATGAATCTGCCTATGACCGAATACAAAGCGGGAAAAAACGAGGTCAACGCACTAATACCTCCTCCACAACATCGAGCAGCGACGCTCAATTCGTTAGCACAACTTCATGGGATTGCCGGATGTAGAATTGCGGCCTTTAGAGAGATCACGATTAGCCGCGACTACAAAGAAATGCGCCTCCGCTGCCTAAATTAACATCGAGATTGCGGGAGGCTGCTCGATCCACCAAAAAGCCGCAGAATTCATCCGAAACCGTGCGGCTTCAAATTTTGCGAATTAAGCTTCACTACTCTCTCTCGACGACGAGGACGCGCTTGACCGCCCCCCTGCGGTCAAAATCGAGATGCACGCGCGTACCCGCTCGGATCAGATGCGGATCGATT
>Ga0209161_10003161_pt1 | contig 13347 bp, 6 predicted proteins | sample GraSoiAngelo_155_FD_186169 | JGI IMG/M metagenome (GOLD analysis project Ga0209161, IMG submission 186169) | Grasslands soil microbial communities from the Angelo Coastal Reserve, California, USA - 14_1009_13_30cm (SPAdes) (version 2) | ecosystem: Environmental > Terrestrial > Soil > Grasslands ...
GGGCGCGCAAGCGTCCAGCCCCTCCGAGGCGCTGACCCTCGAACAAAAGGGAGACCTCGAACATGCGGCGCGGGTTTGGCAAGCCGTCACGGAGCAAAATCCCCGCGACGCCGGGGCATTTGCGAGTCTGGGAGTGGTCCTTTCGAAGGAACAGAAGTATCCGGAGGCGGCTTCAGCTTATAAAAAGGCTCTCGCCCTGAATCCAAGACTGCCGGGAATCCAGTTGAATCTGGGCTTGGCGGAGTTCAAGCAGGGGCGATTCGAAGCAGCCGTGGCTCCGCTCTGTGCCGCTTTAGCGGTGGATCCAAATAACATGCAGGCGCGTACTCTGCTGGGCTTGAGCTACTACGGAACGAAGCGATTTGCCGAGGCATCGAAGCATCTCGAATTGGCCGCCAATTCTGATCCGGCAAATACCGAGCTGCGCCAGGTGTTGGCGCAGAGCTGCTTGTGGGCGAAGAAATATTCCTGCGCCTTGGACCAGTTCCGCCAAATCCTCGAACAGAATCCCGATTCCGCCGCTGCTCATGTGCTGACGGGAGAGGCTCTGGACGGTCTGGGTAGAACTCCCGAAGCCATCGTCGAGTTCCAGGCTGCCGCGAAGGCTGCGCCAGCGGAAGCCAACGTAAATTTTGGACTCGGCTATCTGTACTGGAAGCTGCTTCAATATGATGACGCAAAACCCGCGTTCGAGAGCGCGTTATCGGTCGATCCTGAGCACGCCCAGGCGCTGGCCTATCTTGGCGACATCGAATTGAAAAGGAACGACTTGGAGAGGGCCGTTACCTTGCTGAAAAAAGCTGTCCAGCTGAAGGACGACATGCGCATCGCCTATGCTGACTTGGGAGCTATCTACAGGGAGCAGAAGCATTATAAGGATGCACTCGCGGCGCTCCAGCGAGCCGTGAAACTAGATCCCGCGCAGCCCGACACACACTTTCAACTGGGGCGATTGTATCAAGCCATGGGCAACAGGGCGGCCGCCCAGCAGGAATTCTCCAAAGTTCGCGAACTCCACAAGAAGGCGGACGACGATCTCCTTGAGAAGATGTCGGGCTCGCCTCCACCCATACAACCCTGACGGTCCAGGTTTCCTGGCCTCCTTCCGTGCATCCCTAACTTCCTCATTTCCTTGCTTCCAGCATGGCTTTCCGGAGCGCCTCGTAGTTCTTGACGCACCCAACGCGCGGGACTACTCTTCCAGCAGATCTTCACGAGCGTTTATGTGCCTTCCCAAGCTACACGCGCCGCTTCGGATCGTGCGGTTCCTGCTACCTATAGTTCCCTGCCTTTTCTTGCCTGCTCCGCCAGCCCTATGCCAGGACAGCGCGAGTGAAGGAACCGTTTTCCGGGGAGACAAAGCAGAAATCTCGGTGACCGTGCGCGACAGTTCCGGAGAGCCCATCTCCGCGCCCGCGAGCGTGAAGGTTTACAAGGAAGGGATGCCCACCGATCGCAAGGAAGCGTCACACGGACGCGCATTCTTCATTCTGCGAAGTCTAGGGGATTATACCGTGGTCGTGGATGCAACCGGTTACAAGAGCGCCCAAAAGGAAGTGTCGGTACCCGTCAGCGTGAGGGCCGAAGTGGACGTCTATGTGCAAAAGGAATCGGCTACGGAAGATAACACGGGTATCCCTGGTAAGCCGCTGCTCGCGCCGAAGGCAAAAGAAGCTCTAGACAAAGGATTGCAAGCGCTAAACGCGAACAAAATGGAGGAGGCACAGAGGTTCGTGGGCGAAGCGATGACGCTCGCCCCCGGGCACCCGGACGTGCTCTTTGTACAAGGGGTGCTGTACCTCAGCCTGCGCGATTGGACGCAAGCACAAAGCGTTCTTGAAAAGGCTACGCAGATGGATCCAAGTAATGCGCGGGCTTTGGCCGCACTGGGAATGACCCTCACCAACCAGAAGAAATACCAGGCAGCCATCGCACCGCTCGAGAAATCGCTGCAGATGGACCCTGGCGGGTGGGAGACTCATTGGGAGTTGGCCAAAGCCTATTACTATCAAGAACGATATGGCCAAGCGCTGAAGGCGTCCGAGCAAGCGCTCGCTGAGTCAAACGGCAAGGCGCCCCAAATCGAGCTTCTTGTCGCGCAGTCGCTCACGGCGGTGGGGCGGTACGAGGATTCGGCCGAGGCTCTGCGTCAGTTCTTGAAGAGCCACGGCGATCGCCCTGAAGCCATGACCGCGAGGCGCTGGCTGGAGGGCTTAGCGAAGAACGGAAAAATTCGCCAAGACTAGAATCTGTCTTTGGCGTGGCATCCGCTGGACGACCTACCTTCTGCTCCGAAGAAGAGTGGACAGAAGACTTTGCGATTGGTTCGAGCTCATTCCCTGGAGGCGTGAATCTCGACATAGTCGAGTGGCGCATGCTCTTCTCTGTCCGGAATCCCCACAATGCGAATGTCGTCCCCCGGGCGCAGCGCCAATCCAGGAATGTGCCGTCGCTTCGAAGAATCACCTCCAATTTTTGTGGCCGGGAGGGTGTCGTTGGCCATCCATTCATCCACTACCTGATCGCCCACCACGACCCGAAAATCTGAGTTGCCATTGTTCTGATCGAAGTACACGACGTCTATGTCGTACCACCCGGCGTCGCCTTCAAACCGCAAGGAAGCCGTACATCCGAGTGGCTGCGCGCATTCGACCGCTTGGCCGCCGGAAGCATTTTCTCGCGGGACGACATCCACGGCCGAGTAGCCTTGAAGCCGCATGGCTTCAGCTTCGATGCGATCAGGATAAATACCCACACGGCGCTGCTCATCAGGTATGCCGGACATGCCAAAGAACCAGTTACAGACGGCATCCCGCCAGACGATGGCGTGTCCCGCTTGATATTCAAGTCGTGTCAAAACGTCAGAGTAACGCTGCTCATCTATGCGGCCGCTGAGCGATTCCCATTGATGGACGTACTGCGCGGCGCGTTCCGCACCTTCGTAATGGGAGTCGTAAATGTGCTGGATCACGGTTTTGCCGGACTTCAGCACGCGCGTGTAAGGAACATGGTGGAAGAAAAGGAGCAACTCGTCCGGAGTGGATTCCGAAGACTCATACAGCTTGGCTACAGGCGGAGGATATTGCCCGACATAGCCCGTGCCGGTGGCCACGGTGCGATCCATCCCCACCCCCTCATGGTCAGCGCGGTGCCACTGGCCCCAGCCGTTGTGCTCGGACGATTCCACTCCGGGGCCGTAGTGACTTCCGAGAATGTCCGTCAATGTTTGAGCCCCCAGCGGACCCGTGTAGCTCTCATAGACCTTCCACGAATTGACTTGCATGTCGGCAATGGTGCTTAACACGGCCGGATCGTTTCCAAAGGTCAGCCGTGTCCATTCTTCGGCGATGGTTCTCGGACTTAGATCGGGATTCCACGCCAGGCGGCCAAACCCATAGAGATTTGCCATCGCCAGCGGGTGACCGAGCCAACTCGCATCGCTACCGACATTTGCTACGCCGACGAATCCGCCCATCGGACGACGAAACGTCTTGCCGGAGGCCAGGTCCTTTACCATTGCCCCGTCCCCGTTCAGATGCAGGTCGAAGTCCAGCACTTCTTTCCACATAGACGGGAGGAAACATAAATGTCGTTGCTGGCCGGTGTATTCCTGTGAGATTTGCAGCTCCATCGCCACGTTCGTGCCTGGCAATCCGGCAAAGAGCGGAGAAACAGGTTCGCGGACCTGAAAGTCAATGGGCCCGTTTTTGATTTGGACAACGACGTTGTCATCGAATTTGCCGTCTAGCGGATGGAATATATCGTAGGCGGCTCGCGCGCGATCACTCCTAGGATCTTGCCAGTTGAGATGATGGTCGTATACAAAGGCCCGGTAGAAAACGATGCCCCCGTGGGGTTGGAGCGCGCGGGCGATCACGTTGGCGGCGTCCGCCGGTGTTCTGCCATAGGCGGACGGGCCAGGCCGACCTTCAGAGTCCGCCTTGACAACAAATCCCCCGAAGTCCGGAATCCAACGATAGATCGCGTCTACTTTCTTGCGCCACCATTGCCCGAGACGAGGATCAAGCGGATCAAAAGTATCCAGCCCTCCAACGACCTTGGGAGCGCTCAAATCAATAGCTACGGCCATCCGAATACCCCATTCGCGGAAGATGTCAGCGATGCGAGCGAGTTGCGGCAGAAAATCTTCTTCAAGAAAGTGCGGATTCGCGTTGACATTATTGACGGAGCAGCCGTTGATCCCAATGGAAGCGAGCAAGCGTGCGTACTCGCGGACGCGCGTCAGATCGGTGCGCACCTTCCCGTTGTCGAAAAAGATGGAGCGTCCGCCGTATCCTCGCTCGATTCCACCATCGATGTTGTCCCACTGGTCCACCCAGCGTAGCCGAGCGTAGGGCTCTTGGATTTCGTCAAGGGGGGTGACCTCCGTACTTTGAGCAATCTTGCTCAATAGCGCGAACACCCCATACAGGACGCCACGATCAGTCATTGCCGTAACGATAAGACACCCCATTCCTCGTACTTGTCCGGAGGTCAGCCAAAAACCTTCTGCACTCAAGGGATGGGGGGCGTGAAATCCTGGGACCACCGCCTGAATCGATGCCAACGTACCCAAAACAATGGCCTTCTCCCGAGGCGGGCCCTTCCCGGTGCGCAGCGTCTTTCCCAGCATGCCCTTAACGCCGCGAATGAGCTCCCCTTGCGCGGTGCCCAGCGTCGAAGAATCTCCCAGCACAACTACGGCCGCGGGAAGCGACGCGTATTTTCCCCGCGCTATCTCCCCGATTGACGCGTACCGCAGCCAGGCATCGTGGCTCGATTCACCAAGCGTGGGATTCGTATAGGCGACTGCGAATATCACACCAGCCGAAACCAGCACGCGTAACTTCGGTGTTTTCATCGCAGGCCAGCGAGAAGATCGACCGTGAGTTGGTCCAAGCGCTCGTAGGGCAAGCGTTTCTTACTGATCGCATCCTTGTCGAAAACATGGGCCAGCAGTTTTGTCGCGCTCTCTGTCGAATACGGACCTGCCTGGAAAGAGCCATTGCCCCCACCGGAGATCTCCTGGAGGATGGCATGAATCTCTTTGTCTCGGTTCCAACACGCTGCTTTCTCTTTCAGGATCAAATAGGTGCGCATGCAGCCACGCGCAAAGTCCTTCACCCCGCAGTAATCCTCGGTGCGATAGGCATGCGCATCAAAATGACGCGGTCCGTCGTACCCGACGTCTTCCAAGAATTTGACCAGCCAGAACGAGGACTTGAAGTTCGCGGAACCAAAGCGCAAGTCCTGATCGAAACGCCCCGGCATTTGATCGTTGAGGTCGATGTGAAAAAGTTTTCCAGCTTCCCAGGCTTGCGCGACTCCGTGCATGGAATTCAAGCCCGCCATTTGCTCGTGAGCGACCTCCGGATTGACGCCCACGATCTCGGGATGATCGAGCGTGGGAATGAAGCCGAGGTAGTGGCCGGTGGTGGCCATGTAGATATCCCCGCGGGGCTCATTGGGTTTGGCTTCCAGCGCGAACCTGAACCCGTACTTTTGGTCAATGTTGTACTCGCAAAGATAGTTGACCGCGTGGCGGAGGCGCTTTACGGCCTCGTCCGCACGACGGCAGGCGTCGGTTTCGACACCCTCACGGCCGCCCCACAACACAAAAATCCTTGCGCCTAACTCCGCCCCGAGGTCCATGGCCCGCATGGTTTTTTGCAAGGCGTAGGCGCGCACCTCCGGATCGTTGGCGGTAAAAGCACCGTCACGAAAAACGGGGTGAAAGAACAGCGAAACGGTGGCCATCGGAACGACCAGTCCGTTTTCGGCGCAGGCTCTCTTGAACTCTCGCACGATCGCGTCGCGCTCCCGAGGAGTGGCGTCGATTGGTACCAAGTCATTGTCATGAAGATTGACGCCCCAGGCTCCCACTTCGCCGAGGGTCCTAACGATTTCGATGGGAGAAATGACCGGACGAACGAAATCGCCGAACGGATCGCGGCCCCGGTTCCCCAGCGTCCAGAGCCCGAAAGAGAACTTGTGTTCGGCTTGTGGTTCGTACTGTTCATTGTTCTTCATGGACTTCTCCCTGGCATCAAGAGGGATGCCTCGATGACCTGAAAATGGATTTCATCGCCAGCTAGCGGCGGAGGCCAAGACTCGTTGGTCGCTCCATGATCAAGTAACGCATGCCGTCAGTGCCAACATTGTTTTCGAGACCGTAGTTTTGCATAGATTTCAGGCGCGTTATTACGGTCTCCAAACGTTAGCACCGGGAAGCGCAACTGAAGGTAGCACCAGGACGAATGAAGAGACCGCAGGACCACAGACCTGCCTAACCATGGCAACACAAAAGTGTCCTCGGTGCGACCAGAACGGAGCGAAAGGAAACGGAAATGATCTTAACGTGTACGTTAACGGCAGTGTTATAGTACCACACGCTTTTCGAATTGCAAGGATTCCTACTCCTTCTGGAGGCGGCCATGCAGTCTCTTTCTCCATGCGCATTCTTCGGTTCTTTTTCTTTTGGCCCTTGCTTGTGCCCGTGTTCTGGCGCAAAGCTGCCTTACCCAAAAGCCCGGGACTTCACGCCGGGGATATACAAGGTCCTCCAAAACGTCAGCGCGGCTTCTTCTACGGGCTCGCATTGGATCCGTTCGTTAGCGTACACGGTAAAACTTGAGTCCAGGGCACACTTTCCCCGTGTTTGCCGTGCCCGCGGATGACGTAAGATGGGCTCTCCGGTGTAGTCAACGGGCTCCGGGAAAATTAGGGTGCCACGACGGCAGGGTCGTCGCGAGCTGGGCTAGTTTTCTCGAGCCATGCACCCGCGGAAGTGTGGGCAGCAAGTATGACCAAACCAAGAAGCGGAATCCACTTGATCGCCCACATGGCGAACGTCTCCATTGGAACTGTGGATCGCGCCTTGCACGGGCGCGGAGGGATAAAGGAATCCACGCGCCAGCGGATTCTGCAAGTTGCGCGACAGATCGGCTATACGCCCAATCTGGCGGCGCGTGCTTTATCGGTTGCTAAAGCCAGCGCTCGAGTTGGAGTGTGCATACCCCGGGAAATACACTTTTTCTATGACCAGCTTTGGAGCGGAGTCCTGGATGAAGCTCGTCGCGTCGCACAGCTGGGGCTTCAGTTCCTGAATCGACCCGTTCACGCGCTCGGAGAAGGAGATACGGCGGTCTTCAAGGAACTCGTACAATGCGGCGTCGACGGAATTATTCTCACCGCAGGAAATCCCAAAGCTCTGACACCTCTCATTGACGAAGCGGAAGCGAATGGTATTCGTGTGGTTTGCGTATCTACCGATGCCCCGGAGAGCCGTCGTTCAAGCATTGTCTGCGTGGAACCGTCATTGAATGGCAGCCTCGCCGGTGAACTGATGGGCAAGCTCGTTCCGCGAGCTTCGAAGGTGGCGGTTGTTGCCGGCATGCTCACCGCCGAGGATCACCGCAAGAAAACCGATGGTTTTTCGGAAGCGTTCCCGCGACACTGCACTGGCGGGAAGATCGCGGGCATCATTGAAGGGCACGAAGATGAAGATGAAAGTTTCCAAAAAACGTTCGACCTCCTGCGCCGTGTCCCGAACCTTGCGGGTCTCTACGTAAACACTGTAAATTGCTTGCCGGTGTGCCGTGCGCTTGGAGCGCGGGGCCTGGCCGGAAAAGTAAAGCTAATAACCACGGATCTCTTCGCCGAGATGTCCCCGTACTTCCAAAAGGGCACCATTACAGCGTCGATTTACCAACAACCACATCGCCAAGGTCAGATAGCCGTCCGGGTCATGGCCGACAACCTCACCAACAAAATACACTTCCCTCCCGCTGTGCACCTGAGCCCCGGAGTAGTGATGTCGTCCAATTTACATCTGTTCCGAGAAATGAGATCGGCGGATTCCAAACTCGATGAGCCAGGTCTGAAGAGCCGCCTCATCCTTTAGGTGAACGTACAGCGTTAGCAAGGGAGTTTCCTCCTATTTATTTCCCGCTTGTTCGCTTTTTGCTGCGCTTGACCGCAATTAATACTACGTGGCCAGCAGCAGAGGAGTGTTGGTGACGCGGTGGACATCATTCCTTACCGGTGGGAAACGTTTCTCAACCCCGGCGAAATCTCGTAGGCTTTCTCGAACTCTGCGCGGGATTGCTCCTCTTTTCCTTCCTGATGCAGCGCCAATGCAAGATTGTAGTGCGCTTCCGCATAGAGCGGCTTGAGGCGCACAGCCTCGATAAACTCCGCCTGCGCCATGCGAACATCGCCCGCCTGCAACAGTACCAGCCCGAGATTGTTGTGCGCTTCCGCGAAATTCCGGTCCCGGCGCACGAGTTCACGGAAGACATTGGCCGCGCCAGCGGTATCGTTCTCCTGGCTGAGGACCAATCCCAATTGTATCCGGGCGTCAGTGTATTGGGGATCGAGACTGATGGCTTCGTGCAGCTCTCGAGCGGCTTCCTCGAGACGCCCCGTTTGCTCCAGCGCGAGGCCCAGATTGTAGTGTGCCTCCGCCAGATCAGGATCGGACATCACCGCCTGCCGGAACTCCTCGAGCGCGCGTTTGCTATCGTTCTGGCGCCAATAGAGCAGTCCGAGGCTCGAGTGGGCCTGCGCATAGTCCGGTTTCAGCTCCAGCGCTTTCTCATAGGCCGCCAAGGCACGTGCTGCATCTTGCTTGCGCTCCCAAATTACGCCCAGATAATAATGGCCGGTCGGCAGCTCGGGACTTTGCTCGATGGAGGTCTGAAAAAGTGCCAGCGCATCGTCGAGCTTTTGCTGCTTCAGCGCTTCCACGCCCTGGAGAGTGAGATATTTCGATTGCGCCAGGCGCGCCCGGAACTCATGCAGGGCGTTCAGATCATCCAGCTCCTTTTTCGCCGCGCTGGTTTCGCCCTGAGCGCGCAAAGCGATACCCAGGCTGTAGTGCGCCTTTTCGAAATCAGGCTTCAGCTCGATGGCTCGCCGGAATGCTGCGGTCGCGCCGGCTATGTCGCCGCCGGATTTGAGCTCCATGCCCAGGTTATATTGCGCCTCTGGATCTTGGGGATCGATTTCGACAGCTTTGCGGAACTGGGCGAAGGCGCCCGCGTGATCGCCCTGACGGCGCAGCGTCACTCCCAGCAGCGAGTGCGCCCGTGCGAACTGGGGATTAAGTCGGAGGGCGCGGCGAAACTCAGCCGCGGCGCCATCCAGATTGCCGAGCTGTCCCTCGGTCAGCCCCAACTCTAAATGCATCTCGGCAGAGGGCTTCGATTGTAGCGCCCGCCGTAGCTCGCGCTCAGCGGCCGAAGGATCGTTCTGTTGCAAATAAATGCGCGCCAGGAGGCGGCGTGCTGCGGCGTTCGCGGGATCGAGGTCTACCGCCGTGCGTAGTTCCTTGAGCGCGGCGGCCTGATCGTTCAGATCGTACAAGGTCGCGCCTAATCCGTAGTGCGCATCGGCCCACTTCGGTTTGAGCCGCAGCGTGGCTTCGAACTCTGCAGCGGCCTGTTTGGCGTCACCCTTGTATTTCAGCGTCAGCGCCAAATTGTAATGCGTATCCGGGTCGTTGGGTTTGAGGTCCAGGGCCTTGTGATAACTCGCGATGGCTTGATCCCAGGACTTGTGGCGCGAAAGCTCGATGGCCTGTTGACGGTAACTCTCGACAGTCTGCCCAAAAGAAGGTGCTGCGAGCCAGAGGCCCAGAAGTAGCAGAAACACCTTGGGCCTACACCCTGTCCGAAGTTGAGGGAATTGTTTCATTCAGGCATAAGTTAACCGGGCAGGACAGGCATTCCTGCCTGTCCCACTTGGCGCCGCACACTTTACCAGGTGAACTTCGCGCTGATTTGACCTTCGCGCAAGCCGCTACCAGTGTCTCCGAATGACCTGGTACTGGTCACTCTGCCGAACGTGTCGGTGTTGTTGAAATTGCCGTGCGGGTTGTTGAAATTAGCGTGGTTAAATAAATTGAAAAATTCCGCTCGAATTTCGAACCCCATGGCCTCTCTGATCATCGTCCTCTTAGAGATCCCGAAGTCGGTGACGTTGATTCCCGGGCCGTGGAAGAACTGGCGGTTGGCGTTGCCAAATCCGCCGTTTGGACCACTGGCAAATGCGTCCGGTAGGAAGTAGGTGTTCGCTCCATTGGGACCATCCTTGCGGGGATTTTGGATCACGACCTTCCCCACAATGTTGGGTACATCGGTGTTCCCACCTCCAACCAGCGAGTAATCCCCGCCCTGGCTGAGCCCGACGGGCAGACCGCCGGAGAGCCGAGTAACACCGTTCAGGCTCCAGCCTTGCGTCAAGCGCTTCGGCAGTTTGCCGAAGGCCCGCTCGAAGGGAACGGCCCAGATGTAACTCACCACGAAGTTGTGGGTGATGTCGTATGCAGAGAGCGAGCGGCTGAGCCGGGGGTTCAAGAAGTTCACCCACTGGCCGAAGCCGGAAGAATTGTCCATCGCCTTGGAGAACGTGTAGGCCGCCAGGAAGGTAAAATCCGCGGCTTTGCGCTCCACTGTGATCTGTCCGGCGGAGTAGCTCGAATTGGCGATGTTGGCCGTGAAGCTGTTGTCCTGACTGAAGTCCGGCCCCAGATGATCACGCGTGCCGGCTATGCAGGTGCTGCCAGCTGGGGTTCCCGACGGACATGGGGTGGTAAACGCCTTAGCCGGGGCGGGCGTGCCTGGAGACAGAGTATACGTCTGGTTCTCGCCGTTGCGCCCACATGTAGGCGTGGCGCCCAATTGGTTGAGCTGCAGGCAAAGAGCGAAGTCGCCGGGATTGGCGTCGTATTGGGAGATTAGCTTGTGGCCCTGCGTTCCGACATAAGCCAGCGTCAGCACCGTCGATTTACTCAGCTCCCGCTGAATGGACAAATTGTAGTGTTCCGCATAGGGCGGCCGATTGTGAATGTCGTAGCCCGGCGAAAACGAGATGGGCAGATAAATTGAATAGTCTAGCGTTTTATTAGCCGGGCTTCCCGGCTTCGGTAACACAAACGGGAAGCGCTGGGTTTCTGACATTCCGTTAGCGACTTCCTGGAACGGCTGGTCGAAGTTGACTGGGTTCGGCGATACCCAATACAGCCCAAAGGGAGCATCTCCAACCTCGTAGAACAGGTTCAGGTCTTCGATCGACGTGTAGTAGATGCCATAAGACGCTCGGATGCTGGACTTGCCGGGGCCACCGAAGATCTTGGCCGCAATCCCATCCTTGAAGCCGGGCGAGTAAGCTATGCCGAGCCGCGGAGAGAAGTCGTTATACCGAGTGGGAGCGAGTGTGCTCGGAATGCCCGGGTCCCCCGGCACCACCCACCCTAGCGGGGCAGTCGGGAACTGTGTGGACTGCAAGCCAGGCACGATGGTCTCAATCTTGCCCTGAGTGTCATACCACGGCATGCTTACTTCCCAGCGTACACCGAGATTTAGCGTGACGTTCGGCTTGACCTTGTAGGTGTCCTCAGCGAACGCTCCGCCATAACGCGACCGTGAATCTAGGAACTGCTGGCTGCACTGGTTATAGTTTTGCGCTGCGCCGAGCAGGAAGTCTGCGAAATCTGAGCCGGTTATGCTGCCATCGAAGGTGAAGTCTCCGTTTGGCGCGCACGTATTGCGCTCATTGATCTGCAGGTAGCGGAACTCACCGCCAAACTTGAGTGTGTGCCGGCCTCGCGCTTTCGAGAAAGTGTCGGAGACGTGCCAAGTGTTGTTAGGCTGAAACGTCGTCAGCGTATTCACTCCCAGGGAGAAGTTATTGAAGTATATCGGCGGCACCGTCTGTGGAAATCCAGGAGGGCCCGAGGGGATGATGCCGAGAGTTCCTGGGCCCGTTGCGAAACCGAGATCCGAGAGTTTTGCGAAGCTACTACTTGGCTCGTCCGTGTGCGTAGCTGTCCGGAAGAAGCTCAAACGAAATTGATTCACCGCGCTTGCACCGTGAGTTTTGTTGTTACTGAGGACGACCTGCTGTGCACGGGTTACCGTGACGCTCGAAAAGCCTGGCACGCTGGCGTCCAGCGCGTTAAAGTTATTGGAGTCGTCGAAGTGATAATAAAACGACCAGTCGCCGGTCATCTTGTTGATAAAGTCCACGCGTTGTCCGGCCTTGTCATCCTTTATCTTGTTCCTTTGGCTGGCGTCGGCGAAATTGCCATTACCATCGCCTATCGGGATGTAGGGTAGTATTTTGGTTGCCGGCAAGGAAAAGGCGGCGGACGGTATCGTAACCGTTTGTGAGACCGGGTCAGTCGGAAACACGCACTGGGTGGTGTTGGCGCAGGTTGGTGTGGAATAAGGTTCCCCATCGACGACCGTCTGACCGGTGGTGGCGGCGAGCCGTTGCGTCAGCGTATCCGCCCAATTTAATCCACACGTAGCACCGCCGGGGCAGGGTTGACTGCTCACGAGTAGTGGCTTGCCGCTGGAATCCGCAAAGTCAGCCGGGGTGAAGGTGCCACTCCGCTGGTCCGCTGTCGGCACCGTCACCGAACCCGTGCTGGCTCCCCTAACCTCTCGCGTTCCCTGATAGTCCGTGAACCAGAAGAGCTTGTTCTTCCAGAAAGGCCCTCCCACGGCGTAGCCGAACTGGTTACGCCGCAGTTCCGCTTTCGGTTGATCGATCGGGTCGAAGAAACCTCGCGCGTCGAATTTGTCGTTGCGCAAGAATTCGAACGCAGATCCATGAATGCCATTGGTGCCGGACTTGGTAATCGTGTTCATTACTGCGCCGCTGAATTTTCCGTACTCGGCATCAAAACTATTGGTGATCAGTCGGAATTCCTCCACCGAATCGAGATTGGGGACCAACCCGGCACCCAGGTTGCGTCCTTCGCTCACGTCGCCGCCGTTCACCAGGAATGCGTTGGCCGTCTCCCGCTGGCCGTTTACCGAAAGGTTGCCGGCGTTCGGCGAGTATCCTCCGGAAACTGACCGGTCCTGCTGCATGGTGCCGGACGTAACGGGCACCACTCCCGCTTGCAGGCCGAGAAGATCTAAGTAGCTGCGGCCATTCAATGGCAGCGCCAGCATTTTCTTTGTTTCAATAACGTCACCCAGCTGCGTGCTTTCCGTCTGCACTTGCACCGCGTTGGCGGTAACGCTGACCTCTTGTTGCATGCTGCCAACTTCGAGCGTAACGTCAATGCGCAATTGGTCGTTCACTTTCAAGTCGATATCTGTGGTGATGAACTGTTGGAATCCGGGGGCGCTGGCGGTGAGCGTGTAGTTTCCGGCCGGTAGAGCCAGTATCCGGTAGGAACCGTCAGCGGCCGAAGTGGTATCCTTCTTGAAATTGGTTTGCACATTCGTGGCTACGATGCGCGCGCCCGCAACCACAGCTTGCGTACGGTCGTGCACCACACCCAGAATCGATCCGGTTACGTCCGCGCGCAGCGCAGTCGGGCCAAAAATT
>Ga0209161_10003163_pt1 | contig 13347 bp, 15 predicted proteins | sample GraSoiAngelo_155_FD_186169 | JGI IMG/M metagenome (GOLD analysis project Ga0209161, IMG submission 186169) | Grasslands soil microbial communities from the Angelo Coastal Reserve, California, USA - 14_1009_13_30cm (SPAdes) (version 2) | ecosystem: Environmental > Terrestrial > Soil > Grasslands...
GGAGCCACTAGTGTCGGCTGCGAACCCATTGACTGGGATCCCGTCGAAGATGATCCTCTATTGTACTGTCCAGATTTTTCCAGCTGCGAGAGCGCCCCATCCACAGCCACTTTGACAATGGTCGCGTAGAGCCCAATGACTGCGATAAAGATGATGAGGAAGATTCCAAGAAACGACGCCGCGAGAAATCCCGTGATGAATCCGGTAGGGTTGGAGGTCACGGCAGTCGGATTAGAGACTAAGCTAGAAAGAGATCCGCCGATAACAAGTACGCCGACTATTCCGGCGACGATGGCCCAGACGATGCTCCAGAGGAGCACGACGAATCCTCTGCCGAACGCAAAACCCCAGCCGACCATGAATCACTCTCCAAGCTCCTGCAGATATTTGAGCTTACGAGAACTCTGAGACACGAGATACCGGACTGGCGGGAGGTAGGAATCCTTTATCATGACCTGACCTTTTCATCCGCGAAAGGTTGAACGACCACGACTGATGTTGAATACAGGGCACCGCCCTCTCGCCGGAACAACAGGTTCCGAAGAATGAGCCCCGAGGAGCGCGTCAACATTGGGCTGGAGCTGTCCAGCTCGATCACCAGCATAACCATGGAGTCCATCAAGAACCGTTACCCGCACATCTCGACTTCCCGATTATTGGAAAAGGCGAGAAAGCGGTTCCAGGCGGGACGTCGAACCCACTGAAACCCCGTAGTTTCCAAGAATTCGTTAAAGCCCTCATCGAGCATTTCAACCGTGAAAAAACTGGCTACGCAATCACTGGAGCCGTAGCTGCAAGCTACTACGGCATACCACGCACAACTCTCGACGCCGACTTCGTAGTTTACATTTCCCCACAAGAAACGAACAGGTTCTTCCGTGGAATGAAAGAGGCTGGTGTCAAGGCAGACATACAGAAAATTCGTCGACTACTAAAATCCGGATACAATGTCATCACCGTCGCAGATAGACTCTCACCATTCACTGCTGACCTAATCTTGGTCGAGAGCCCTCCGGAGAGAAGGAAGGGGATAGTACAGGGAGTCAAGACTTACTTCCAGGTTCCCGAGTCGTTGATCCTCGCCAAGCTCAGAATGAATAAAGCGACCATTCCTAGAGAGAGGAGTCAGAAGGACATGGATGACATTAGAGCAATTCTCGCAAACACTAGAGTCAACAAGCGAAAGATCACCGACCAGGCGAGAAAAGATGGCACAATCGAGATCTTTAGCGAAATCCTTCAATCGATGAAAACCCGCAAGAACCGTCAGTAAGTTCGTCTTGTTGGCGGCTTTTCTTTCTTCTACTCTAGACCAATGCGTAAGGAATAATCATAAATATCCAACGTCGGGACACAAGCTCGATTCATTATGCCATTTGTTACTGTTGGGAAAGAGAACTCCGGGAATGTTGACCTCCACTATGAAGATCATGGATCAGGCAAACCAGTCGTCCTGATCCACGGATATCCGTTGAGCGGGGCTAGCTGGGAGAGACAGCTCCCGCCTCTCTTGGACGCCGGCTATCGAGTAATCACATACTCCCGCCGGGGCTTTGGCCAGTCAAGCAAGCCCACAACGGGCTACAATTACGATACGTTCAGCGAGGATCTTCACCAGCTGCTCAACAAGCTCGACCTCAAGAATGTCGCTCTTGTCGGTTTCAGTATGGGAGGCGGCGAAGTCGCACGCTACCAGGGACGATATGGCTCCAAGAATGTTTCGAAGTCGGCGTTCATCAGCAGCGTCCCACCATACTTGCTCAAAGCGCCTGACAATCCGGAGGGCGTCGACAAGCCAGTCTTCGATGGGATAGAGAAGGCTGTCGCTGCAGACCGCTATGCGTTTTTCACAGATTTTTACAAGAACTTCTACAACACGGACCAGAACCTTGGAACAAGGGTGAGTGAAGAAGTGGTCCGGAATAGCTGGAACATCGCCGCCATAGCTGGGTCCGTCGCCAGCGTCGCCTGTGTCCGGACGTGGTATGAGGATTTCCGCAAAGACCTAGCCCGCATCACATCACCAACGCTCGTCATTCACGGCGATGCAGACCGGATCGTCCCATATGCCAGCTCGGGACAGCGCACTGCCAAACTCGTCGCGGGAGCGCGTCTCGTCACAATCAAGAATGGACCGCATTGCATAACCTGGACCCATGCGGACGAAGTCAACACCGCACTCCTAAACTTCCTGCGAGAAGAGAAGAAGCTCCTTCTAGAGACGCCCGCGTAGAACCAGAGGCAACAATCCAGCACCATACTATCCTTCGTTCAATTCAGGGAACTGCCACCAGATCCGGCTCAACCCAGCCTGCACGAGCCCGGTCCGACTTGAAAGTCTCTGCTCGCCAGTGACGATAAGGAAGACTCTTGTCGAGCAAGTATGGAAATCTAGCCGTGAGATCGTCAATACTCCGAACTTCTGGCGCATTCTCGATCGCGTGACCCACGACGTGTACCCAGAAACGCGTCAGGGTATCATGATACCTGTTCGAAGCTCCATTCGCGACAGCAAACCGCCGAATCTCGCGAGCAACCATACTCTCAGCCTCGATCCTCGAATGTTTGGAGAGAACAAGCCAAGCAAGGCGAAGATGACCCCTGTGACGAAACTCTTCTCCTGAAAGGTTTCCGTCGTGGAAGAGGCGGAGAAACTCGCCATCATCCATTGAGTATCAACCCATGAATATCGTTTCGGAGCATTAAACCGTTCATTGGACCTGGTCCAGAAGCCCTGTCATTTTCGGCTGGAGAAAACTGGGCATCTGTCTCTCAAGGATAGGTCTGAATGACACTGTCCAGAGTGAGAAGGTTGATCGCTAAGCGTGTGAAATCGTTGCTCAGATTCTGTAGAGTAAATGAGGTCAGCGGACCCGTATAGTCGTTTGCGAGTTTGAGGTAGTAGAGGCAGATCGTCTGGTAGAGGCTCGTAAAGTTCGAGTTGCCAGTATTCATCTTGATCAACTGGAAGTCTCCTTTAGCCGTGGGGTTGCAGGGAGTCAGATTCTGGCCGAAGACAGTCGAGGAAGCGTTCGCTGCCTTGAACACTGAGTAGAGAGAGTTGAAGCCCGCACTGGGCGATTTTACAGACCTATTCTGTGAATCAAAGGCCAGCTTGCTAAGCACTAGTTGGAGATAGCCGTAGTAGTTGACTTCAGTGCTCTTGATGCTCTCCTGTATCTTGTTGTAGTCGAGATTCCCGTCAGCATATCCAGCGGAGTACCCTGAAGCGTATCCTCCGGCGTGGCCTAGACTATAGCCCACAACACCAACGACTATAACCGCCAGGACGACTAGAGCCCCCGTCAGTATACGATTCCCGACCAAACGTCGGAGTCTCGGCCCCACCATCAGATCCCAGTAGAGCTTTAGACATACCACCCGTTCGCTAAGCGGATCTTAACGAGGTTTTGCTCGCGGGCCAACCTGCCTCGCTTCAGAGAGAAATCCGCGAAGCTTGACATACCTCCCACGAGCCAAGCTGCGCTATGAGTGAGCAGAGGACTCTCTCCCTCGGGTTCAGAGAGTTTCGTTCCAGCAGCTACGAAAGGCTGGTTGAGGTCTATAATGCGAATTATCCTGACTATCGCATCAGCGAGGCAGAACGTCGTAGCCGTGACGAGAGCGTGGACCGGACAAAGTATCTCCTGAAACGGTTCGAATGTGTCGATCTTGAACGGGACCGGATTGTCGGCTTCGGGGAACTGATCAATGTACCTGACATGTATCATCCAAGAAAATTCATGGCCGGCATCCTGGTAGACCCGGAACAGCAATGCAGAGGCATCGGACGAGCAATCTACAATCGACTCGAAGAAGAACTTGCCCATCGAAACGCCATGCTCGCCTGGACAATGACGAAGGAGGATCTTCCCAAACGAATAGAATTCTTCCGTCGGAGGGGTTTCAGGGAGAAATCTAGGAACTGGGAATCACGGCTAGACCTGCCATCAGCCAACACTGCACCGTTCCAAAGATACCTAGACAAGGCTCTGAAGGATGGAATAACGTTCACAACACTTGCCGAAGAGCAGAGTCACGGTGAAGACTCTTTGAGGAGGATCCACGAACTCGTCCAACTGATCCAGGCAGACATGCCTCGCGAGGCGGATTTCACGCCTCTGAGTTACAAGGACTGGGATACCTATTCGCTCAAGAACCCTCAGCTCCTCCCTGACGGCTACTTTCTAGCCAAGGACGGTTCCAACTTTGTGGGAATGAGCGATGTGCATCGGATCGATTCAGAGCATGGTGTCCTGAATCAGGACGATACTGGAGTCATACGCAAGTATCGAGGTAGGGGCATAGCCACTGCCCTGAAGCTCAAAGTCATCGATTTTGGGAAGAAGAACGGGTACGGGACCATAAAGACGTGGAACGATTCTGTCAACGCTTCGATGCTGGCTATCAACAACAAGCTCGGATTCAAACGACAGGTGGGATGGATCTTGATGGAGAAGGTTCTCCGTTCAGAACCCAGCCCGTGACGGAAACCTCTGGGCAGACCTAGACTTTCGCAAGTCGGCCTCTCGTTCCCGGTTCTTCGGCCTCGCGCTCGTCTCAAGTGAATGTAGAAAACGTCCTGAAGCCTGAGCTATTTCTTCTATAGCCGCTGTGAATGAACGCTCGTTTGCTTTCGAAGGCTGGTTGAAGCCGCTGATCTTCCGAACAAACTGCAGCGAAGCAGCCCGAATCTCCTCGTCGGTGGCAGGCGGATCGAAGTTGAATAGGGGTCGAATATTTCTACACATTCTCAACACTTCAGAGTGCTCAAGGGTCTATACGGAATCTATTATAGAAAGACTCCACTCCAACAGAAACACCGGACAGAGCACCCAGCTAAAAATAGGGTCGACAATTTGACCAAGATTGTGGTCGACGATCTCGACAGCGACGAAGTCTCCTCCTTAGTGGAATACATGACAGCCATGTCAAGCGGCCAGATGATTCAGCACAAGAAGATCATCGAAGTCAATGGACTGACGAACAAGAAGATCAAGTTCCTCCTCCACAAATTCCTCTACACAAGACACCTAGCAAGTTACGGCGTCCTCGACACCGCGGGAAACTTCGAGATAGTGCATCTCAAACCTGAAGAGAAGCATACCGAGCAGCACGAGACCCTGAGCCCAACCATGGACGTCAGATTACCGGTGGTCATTCCACATTGGGTCCAGCCGTCTGACATGATCGAATGGCAGGGACAACGACCACCCCTGAAGAAAATACGCTACAAGAAGAAGTAACATCGGCATCTAGCACCGCGTCCAATCGTCACCCGTTAACTAGTCTTCATTCCCACGTAGTCAGCATGGTGAACAGAGCAGCAGCAACGTTCGTAGTCGCTATCACACGAGCAGTCTTTCAAATGATAGCAGCACACCTTGCCGGTATCGTGGACCGCAACACTCCTGTGTACTACTACACGATTGACTACGACACCCTGTTTCTCACGAGTTTCATTGCGTTCTGGAGTGCTAGTCACATTCTAGAAGACTGGAAAGGCCGAATAACGTGGCCATCCATAATATTCGGAGTGGGCATCGCGAATCTGTCAACCATAATGCTGGTTTACTACGCGCAAATTTCGCAGGTACCGAATTCTTCTACGTTACCCTCGCCTGGTCGATTCTGGTCCTCATAATTGGGCCACTAGTCATGATCCTGGGGGGCGTTCTCGGCTTCTCGGCCGTGCGTCAATACTCGCGAGAGCAAAGCCACGCAGTCTTATGTCACAACTAACCCAGGTCCTAGCTTCCGAGCAGAATAACGAACGGCCCCACTGCCAAGAATCTTTGAGAACAAGAACGTATTTGAGCCGCCAGGGACTATATCTTGAATGAGTAGAATGCATGGGCATACGTCTCCTCCGGACCAAAGCGCACTGGGCCAAGCTGTCGGTTCCGCTACTACCTTCGGGCTTCTGATGAGTCCGCCACAGCAGATCTACTACGAGGCGTGTCCGGTCTGTGGGAGTCGTCAGCCAACGGGTGGGAAGTACTGCAGCCAGTGTGGTATTCGACTACGCTGCCCTTCTTGCGGAACGGGGTCGCTTGGGAAGAACTACTGCCACATCTGTGGTCAGCCTCTCAAGCCCTAACGGTCCCGCGCTAACCTCACGTGTGTATACTCATTCTGTCTATGTTCAGTTGTATACGTGATTCTCATATGCGACCATCAACATACTACTGGCCAGCTGTCCCCCATGCTATTTGTCCCATGAGGGATAGTAGCGGAGAGGTGAACAGCCAAAATAGCTGCGTAAAAACCGGAACCCTCAACCCTGTAGAATAGACGAGTCATTTCGTCTATAGTCAAAATGCAGAAGTGACTCTCGGATTAGACGCTCGACATGAGGCTGGGGGTCACATCTTTTTTCTCAGAAAACTATCCTAATCGGCCATGTTTGTCCACTAGTTTCTGAAGAGAATTCGCAACCTTCTCCGCCTCCGGTCTACGCCCAGGATCCTTCGCCAGCATGTCCTTCAAGACCGGAATTATTGCTGAGAATTTCGGATCAATCTTCGACACGTCTGGACTGAAGGAATCCCACGCTGACTCAAGATCATTCGCGGCCTTGTTCGAGGAAGGATTGTTTGACAGATTATTCATCGCTTCGATCAACGTGTTGGAGTGGACCGGGGTCCGTGTCAACATTGTGTACAGCGCCGCTCCCAATGCGTAGACATCCATGCTCGGATCCGCCTCGTCGCCGAGAACCTGCTCGCCCGGCGCATACTCCGACGTGAACTGAACCACCTTTCCGCCACTCTTGACCGCTGAGCCTAGGTCAGCCAGCTTCGGCACGAGCGACCCGGCGACCATCTGTTCTAGCATATCCTGCCCAGTCAATGGCGGCTTCGATGTGAACAGAACATTCTGCGGTTTGACATCAAGATGAACGAATCCGGCTTTGTGGACCATGTCTAGTGCCTGGGCCATCATCTGGCCCAGCATCACAACAATCCCACCCCACTTCTCCGAATAGTACAAAGGCTCATACGCTGGATCCTCGATCAGCTTCTTCGCCGTCCCACCCTTCATGAAGTCCATAACGATCGCTGGTGGGCTGCGATAGTAGAGTGCGATATTCCCCTTGACAATCTCCTGAACGTTCAATCGATCCACCAGCACACCTCGGATCTGGACCACGTACTTGGATTGACCCGACAGCTCCAACAATCGAGTCGCCTCAGACATCGTCTCGTTCAACGTCGTCACCCCGGTAGTCGGCTCATTCACGCCTCTCACCCTACTGGTCGTCTTCAGGATCGGAATCTTCAGCGCCATCTCAGTCGCCCCCTGGCCAAAAGTTGCACGGAGAACATAGCCAGTCGCACCCGTAGCAACGTGTTCTACAACTTTGTAGCCATGGATCTCCTGGTTCACCCAGACTCTCGGATCCCACTTGTCGAGGCTCGGCAGGCCAGTCTTCGGCAATGGAGCCGAAGGCGGAGGAGGAAGCGAGACTATTGGCGGGGGACTAGGACGTTGAACGGGCGGTGGTGGAGGAGCTGGACGTGAGACGGGAGGAGGATGCGATACTTGAGGAGCGGGACGCGCAGGTGGTGGGGGAGGTGGATGTGTGACTGGTTGGGGCTGCACGCTGAACGAGAAGGACTCCTTGGAGGTTTGATGCGTCTTACTCGTTGCAATAATGTGCGCGTTGTAGTTACCAGGTTTTCCCGGGGCGTAGGCCGCATTGTATCTTCCAACCGAGACATGTGACAGTCTCAGCTGATCACGTTTTCCCGCGGGCGTTTGTATCGATGCGTCGATTGTGGCCATGTCTCGCGGCTTGCCCTCAGACTCGGTTGCTATCTTGATCGTCTCAACATGACCTATCCTGATGGAGTGGTCTCCTGAGACCCTGATCCGTGGAGGAGCGACGGAAGGACTAGAGATCTTCGCAGGTCCCGCGGATATTTTCGGAGGCGCAGGTGCGCCGAGCATTCTGACCGCCAGTCCAGAAGCGACTATCCCGGCGATTGCCAAGAGTGGCAGGAATCCCAGGGAGGAGAAGAAGATGTACGCGAGTTCTGGACTAGGAGATGTGATGTAGAGATAGCCGATTACAGCGTTGTAGGAGAAGAAGGCTGGCGGCATTACTGCCATTGAGAATCTCTTGGTCTGCCAGAACTTGTCCAGGAAGAATAGAAGACCCATCTGGAGAGAGTTAGCCGCAAGGCCTAGCCCAATGAAGAACGAAGCGGAGAATAGCGAGGATCCAATGAGGTTCGAGCCCGTGCTTTTCGAAGCCCCAACAACAAGTCCGATGCCTGTTGCAAGAGTCGCCAGAACCATTTGCTTCGGAACCCTGTAACGTTCCTTCTTCGAGAAGAGGATCGTCGACAGGAAGACCCCTGCTGCGGGTGGCAGGGCAACGAAGAGGAAAGTGAATTCTCCCGCTGATGAGATCTGGGATGAGAAGGCTGAGTTCTGGAGAATGTAGGACAGGGTCAGGAGTGTGGCTGCGAAACCGAGAATGGATCTAAGGAATCCAGTTTTCAGATCGAGAGCCGTCAGAAGTCCGAAGCTAACAACAGTGATCGCATAGGTCAGAGTATCCCCCTGAAACCCGAGTGCGAATGCGAAGCCGAGGGGAAGTGAGAGGACTGTGACGAGTGATGGCGCGAAGAAGCCTGTCGGGGCTGGAAGACCGTGATGTGGCTTAGCTAGGACGGACGCCTGGGGCTGTTTTCCTCCCACCGCAATCCACCATTACGAATCCGGCAATAGTTGTCAGAGAATCCTCTCTATCGTCTCTCGACGAGAGGGGAGAACCGCGACCCAAAACGAAAATGTCTCTAGTGACAGTGACCCTCGGTACTGTCAGAGATTAAACTGCGTCCATCAACCAATGACCAGTTGTTCCATGAAACTCCGTCATTCTAAGCCCGCCACCGATGAGGACGAAATAGAGACCGGAACCAGTACTGATACATCCACGCCCCAGACAGCTGCGACCGGCAACTGGAAGTGCCCATCGTGCGGCGCTGAAAACGAGGATTACCGATCGTTCTGCGACGGCTGCGGAGACAAGAGACCCGGAGCCAAAGTCGCATCCAAAGGTATCGACATGGCCAGCCTACTCGGCTCCTCAGAATCATCCGACGACACAACAGCCAAGGACGACACATCCCCCAAAGACGACAGATCGTCCAGCTGGGAAGACTCTCCCAAGAAAGAGAAGGGCAAGAAGAGCAAGAAGAACAAGAAAGCCGACGAAGAAGAGGCCGAACCGCTCAAAGCAGAACCTCTCGAACCGGAAAAGATCGAACCCCCAGAGAGCATTACGCCCAGCGACGATTTCGGACCCCAGAAGCCCTCATTCGTGCTCACTGGGCCATCGGCAGAGCCTGAACCTGATGATAGCCAGGCAGCAGCACCATCACCGCCGACCTTCCCGTCCAGCTTCCAGTCGAGCTTCCAGCAGACATCTCAGCCAAGCTCGGCCCCAGCCGGATCGCACTATTACTTGGTCTTCGTCAACACACCAGCGTCTTCTCTCATCAAAACCAAGGTCAGCATCGACTTCGACGACTTCCCCACCATAACCATCGGGAGAAGCCCCGAGAACGTGGTGGTAATTCCCGACCAGGAAGTGTCACGGAAGCACGCCTCGCTCAACTTCAGTGGCAGCAAGCTCATGCTGAAGGACCTGGGAAGCCTCAACGGCACCTTCCTCTACGATGGCAAAGAGTTCCAGCGAGTCAGCGATAGTGTCGAAGTCAAGCCGAATAACGTTTTGAAGTTCGGCACAGGCACTATCGTGAAGCTCGTGAGTGAATGATTGAAGCCGCAGAGGCGCTCCGGGTGATCGGTGAAGCCCAGGCAGAGCTCGCTGGACCCCTACTCAACCCGAGATATGAGGACAGAGTGATCTTCGTTGGAGACACGCACGGGGCAATAGACGTGACACAGACCGTCATCGACAAATTCTTTGACGACGCAGATCTCATCGTCTTCCTAGGCGACTATGTTGACAGGGGAAACAAGAGCTTAGAGAATCTCGGGCTAATCGCGTCAACACTCCTAGAAGACCCTCACCGAACAATAATGCTCCGAGGGAATCACGAAAGCCCGCTGACAAATCCCTACTACGGATTCACTGACGAGGTGACGGAGAAACTTGGCGAGGGTAGCTACGAGAAATTCAAAGAGTTTTTCCAGGCAATGCCCTATGCAGTTGTTGTAAACGATTACCTCTGCCTTCACGGTGGAATTGCGAAAGGCATGGAGCACGTGTCGGAGATCGCCTCGCTTCCCTGGCCTGACTTGAACCCTGATGATCCGATAGCCTTCCAGCTCCTATGGAATGATCCTAGAGATGTGATCGACGAGTTCGTCCCTAGCGTCCGAGGAAAAGGAGCCTACTACTACGGCACCGAAGCGACCAAGACATTCCTAGAAAACAACTCGCTCAAAGGAATCATCCGTGGACACGAGGTCGTTGATGGTTTCAGAGAAGATATGGGTGGCCGAGTCATGACCGTCTTCTCCAGCAGATACCACGGCGGCAAAGCCGGAGTCCTCGTACTCGACAAGGGCAAGATGGAGAGAATAACAGTATGACCCTATCTGTAAGAACCGAGCTTAGCCACTCCTACTCGTACGACTCCAAGGTCGATGCCGTCTTCAAGATCACGCTCGTCGCCGAGAAACAGGCCGAGGCGAAAGGATTCCAGCACATCATCGTCCTCGACACCAGCCACTCAATGGCGGGAAAGAAGCTCGAACTCGCCAAGAAGGGAGCCCAGGAATACTGGAGCAGAATCCCTACTGGAAACAAGGTCTCATTCATAACTTTCTCAGACTCCGTCCACACCTATCCTGACACCAACCTTTCCACCACCCTCCCGGGAATCAAAGCAACAGGCATGACCGCGCTCTACTCCGCACTCACAACCGCGTTCGACATGGCCGCAAAAAGCGGCGCCTCAGGCTGGATTCTACTCCTTACAGATGGGCATCCAACTGACGTGACGAAACCGGAACCCTACTCGGCGTTGAAGACTCCACAGGGTTTCAAGATGATCGAGTTCGGAATCGGAGAGGACTATCGCGAAGACATTCTCAAAGCCCTAGCAGATGCTTCCGGAGGAGTCCTCTACCACGTCACCGACGCCGACAAGCTACCCGTCGTTATGCAAGAGAATGCTGTAAGCCAAGTTGCGGGACGAAACATCACGGTAGACTTTGAACCCTCGGATGTTCGGATCCTCAACTATCCCGGCCCCCCAGTTAAGATCAACGCTCTAGAAAATATTGCAAAAATCTGGGGCCAAGTAACCATGCCAGAGGGCTTCAAGGGTCAGCTACTAAACGTCCAAGTCTCCTACGGCGACGCGGTCGACGGGTCCAAGCAAACCATCAACTCATCTGCAAACATTCGACCGGCAAAAAGTGACGAAGAGTACACTCAGGGAATACGCAACAGTCTCATGGCAGAATTCGCCTACTACCAGGGACTGGAAGAGTACTACAAGCAACTCTCCGCCGGAAAGTTCAAGGAGGCTACGAAGACAATGACGCAATTATCGTCTAACGCGGGACAAACCCAGCGCGCGGACATCATCGAGTCCACGAAACGACTGTCAGAGCAGCATGAGCAGACGCTGCGACTTGGAGGAGGCACCGAGAACACGAATCGACTGCTGAAAGAAGCAGCGAGCGAATCCACTAAGAGAACCCGCGGCAAATAGATCACGGTCTTTTCGCATCCAAAGCACCACGTTTTCATACGCATAGAGCCCTCAGCACTGACAGCTATGACTATGTGAGGCTGGTTTACACGTGACGCAAAACACGTCTACTGTGCGGTATCCTACACGTGCACCTTATTTTTCCAAGGCCACTAGTTTGGCCGACGTTGCAGTCCAGAGAGATCCGACTGAGATCAAGATCCAGCCGGTTCATACAGTCACTCGATCCAGACGCATTCTCCAAGCTGAGAAGACTGGCTCAGGAAAGAGGGATCACAACTCAAGAACTAATCAGAGCGGTAATCATCCCAGACTGGATTGAAACTGAGAGCTCAGAGCCAGGCCCATACCTGTCGAGGCCTAGAGCTATCTGCAGGTTCCGGTCGTATAGAACGCCGATAACTAGAAGGTCAGCTTGATCCCGGTTAAAGTGGAACCTCGATCATAAGCTTCTCCAACAATTCCTTGTACCGGTTCCGAATCGTAACTTCAGTCACATTGGCGATCTCCGCAATCTCCCGTTGAGTCTTCCGTTCATTCGTCAACACTGTCGCAATATACGTGGACGCCGCAGCAATACCGGCTGGACCCCGACCACTAGTCAATTTCATTTGACGAGCAATCTCCAGAATGCGAATAGCGATACCCTCCGCTTTACCAGAAATCACGAGTCGGTTGGAGAACCGGGCCGCGTAGCTCCGGTTGGCTGAAGGAGGCACGAACATGCCGAGCTCGCGAAGCATGAACCTGTAGCTCCGGCCAATATCCTTCTTGTTCAACGTCGACACTGATGCAATCTCGTCCAGCGTCCTCGGAACACCGCACTGGCGGCAGGACATGTAAATGGCCGCCGCGGTCACGTTGTGGATCGAGCGTCCACGGATGAGCCTCTTCTTGATGGCACGTCGGTAAATCACAGAGGCTGTTTCTAGAATATTCTTCGGCAATGTCAGAGCTGCCGACAGTTTACTCAGTTCCGAGAGTGCAACCGCAAGATTCCTCTCGGTCGCGTCGGAGACTCGGACCCGGCGCTGCCATTTCCGCAGCTTGTACAACTCGATCCGCTGGTCAGCGCTAACGCTTTTCGTACCAGAAGGGCGATCCCTCCAGTCAATGATCGTGGATAGACCCTTATCATGAATGGTAAACGTCATTGGCGCGCCAGTACGAGCACGTTTCGCCCGCTGCTCATCATCAAACGCGCGCCACTCAGGCCTAGAATCAGCAATCTTGTCAGTAACCACGAAACCGCAGGTCATACAGACGACCTCGGCTGTATCATAGTCGCGGATGAGCTTCGAACCCTTACACTCGGGACACAGTCGAGCAGGTCTAGGACCAGTCGGGATTCTCGGTACCTGTTCCAGTGTCTCAGTCAAGTCTTCCTTTTGATGCTCCTAATCCTTCTCGACCTGGTAGAGGACCCGGCCGACGAGTGCGTCATCAACATTCGCTACTGGCTTCACCGAGACGTATGGAGTCTTCACAGGACCCAGAATATTATTGACCACACCCACGCTGCGGATTTTGTAATCGCAGACCTGCGCGCCGATTATTGGCACTGGATACTGCTCGAGTCGAAGGAGAAGATTGCCACTCTTTGACAGGTGCAGTACTTTGCCAAGCCGCCTCAATCCCGCAC
>Ga0209161_10003164_pt1 | contig 13345 bp, 13 predicted proteins | sample GraSoiAngelo_155_FD_186169 | JGI IMG/M metagenome (GOLD analysis project Ga0209161, IMG submission 186169) | Grasslands soil microbial communities from the Angelo Coastal Reserve, California, USA - 14_1009_13_30cm (SPAdes) (version 2) | ecosystem: Environmental > Terrestrial > Soil > Grasslands...
CTTCTTCATCGGCGTAATCGCTTCCTGAATACTCTCCTTTACGATAACAGCGTAGACCGGAATCTTGTGCACAGTCGCTTCCTGTTCAATCTTGTAGCGCTCCGTGCCGATGCCGCCTATTGCCGCTCCAATTCCCTCGCTGACCTCGCCTGAGGTCTCACCCTCGAACTTCACCGCTGCGTCCACCATGACCACCATCGAGACCTTACCGACATTTTCTTCGATGATCGTCTTGATGGCGTCCCCCGGTTTCCCGACGTTTCCGCCAGGACCCTCCGCCTTCAAAGCGATCACCCTACGATCCTCCATCATCGTCTCCGCAACCACCACATCCTTCTCGACCTTCCGCTTTTCCTTGTCCTTCATCAACCTCGACGCGACAAGTGGGCCGATTCCATCCCCGATAGGCTGACCCTCAGCGAAAGCCTTCGCCGCGCCCAGATACGCTTCAGCCTCCTGGATAATCAGTGGAAGCAACGCTTGAAGCTGGATAATGATGAATATGCTGTTGGTCTTCTTCCCCATCAAATAGAAGTGTCGAATGATCCGGTAGATCGTGTTGAGAGCCCAGGACGCCTCAACCAGGTTCTCTAAGTTCATAACCTGTGAAGAATCAGCGCCCGGCGCAATCCTGCGAACATCTTCCTTGAACTTCGCATCCCGAACATCCAGCAAATGATCAATCTTACCGACAATACCAGCCGGATCCATATCGACCGGCGAGATCAAGAACTGCTCCATCAACACATTGATCTGTGGACCCGGATCAGTCGAAGGTTTTCCAATCTCCTTCACTGTCTTCAGCGTTAGATCCTTCGCGGAGTTTCGGAACATATCCAGTCTCCGCAAGCCCTTATCGATCTCCCATAGAAACTGGCGCATCTGCAGCTTCTGACCAAAACCGAAGAACAACGCGATGAAAAGGACAGTAAAGAGCAGTTGGCTGATAGTGCCGAGATTTCCAAGCAGTCCGCCAAGAAGATCATTTTCATGAAGAGAGATTGGCAGCACTGACTAGGCACCGGAATATGCTCAATATTCCGGTCTGAATGTTATAAACGTTGATCCCTAAGACTGACCAGCACTAGCCCAAAGTAAACCGAAAGATATCCAGCGAAGAAAACGCCTAGTCCTTGTCCATATCAGAAAAATGAGGTTGGCAGCGGTCTAAGCTTCGCGTGGGCGTTAGCACCACACTACCACATAGATCGCATGGGAGATTCACTTCCGTGTTCGGAATGGGTACGGGTCCTAGCTCCCACCTATGGCCGCCAACCCCGTAAACAGTCCCCGGCGGAATCGGCTAGATAAGCCTTCTCCGAAATCAGGCCGTGAAGCATACGCCGGCGGCGCTTCAACCGGATGATAATATGGCGAGGTAGGCTCACGTTTTCTCCTTGATACTAGAGCTATCAGAACTAGGAGAAACAGGAGGGCTATACCTGCAATGAGGTAGATGAAAGGAACTCCCACCACCTTCAGATTAGTCAGGTTTGGAATCCCGTTTATCGTAACCGTCAAAGTGTTTTGTCCTGAAGCAAACCCGGGCTTTGAGGCTTGAATGGTGACGGTTGGGTTCGAGGCTTGGAGCGGCGTAGTGTAGACGGCCGTGTAGTTACCATTACCGCCGTCAGTTGGGTTTGAGAAGCTTCCACCAGCCGAGGATGAAAGAAAGATCGTGGCTCCTGTGACGGGGGTGGTTCCGTTTGTGACTCGTATCATCAGGACAATCTCGCCTCCTGGAGTGATCGAGACGGGAGTGGGGGAGGCAGCAACGGTCAGAGGTGGAAACGGGTTCAGAGTAATCGTCGTAAAAGCTGATCCACTTAAGAAACCGCTTTCACTGGCAACTACCTGAATTATCGAACTGACGGCAGAGTTCACGAGGGGCGCGGTGAAGTTGGAGGAGTATACGCCTATGCTGCCCATGACAGGTTGAGTGAACCCGCCGCCTACTGATGAGCTAAGAGCCAGGGTCACACCGGACTGAGGGGCGGACCCGTTCGTTACAGTGATTGTTAGAATAGAAACTTGCCCAGGTTTCAGACTGGTGACGCTTGGAAATATTGTCGCTTGCAACCTAGGAGCAATTACGCCCAATCCGTAGACTTTCGTATCCCACGACCCGAAGAAGACCCGAGAATCCGCAACTGCAGGGGAGGATGAGATGCCGCCACCCGTCGTGTACTTCCAGAGCAACCCGCCCCCCGTGACATTCAGCGCGTAAAGGCTGTGGTCACTCGAGCCGAACAGCAAAGTATTCGAACCGAGCGCCAAGGCCGGAGAGGATGAAATGCCCCCGATCGTACCTGCTTTCGGATATGTCCAGAGCTGGGCACCAGTTGTGGCGTTGAGCGCGTATAGAATGCCTTTGCCTGTGCCAAAATAGACGACCCCACTGCTGACCGCTGCAGAAGTCGCGTTGAATGCTCCGGTGCTGAAGGTCCAGATGATAGAACCAGTAGTCTGGTTCATCGCGAGGAACCTGTTGCTGTCAGCTCCAACATACACCCTTCCGTAGGCGAGAGCCGGGGCCGTGCTTATCGACGCTGCCACTCCAATAGCAACTTTCCATAACTGAGCACCTGTAGTCTCGTTGACCGCAACAACATAGCCATTGTTTTGGCCGAAGACAACTCGACCATTATTGACTGAGGGAGATGACTTGATCGTGTCGTCTCCGACATACTGCCAAGCAACCGTATTGTTAGTGTAAACGGCCATTAGTACGGAGTTGAACCTGACAAACCATGTCCCGTAGAAGATCTTCCCATCAGCATAGACCGGCGAGGATGTGATCGGACTGATGTTTGCTCTCTGCCAGATCACGGATCCGGTCTGTTCGTTTAGAGCGTAGACCCTAGAGTCTCTTGATGCAAGGTAGACTACGCCGTTCGCGACTGCAGGTGTCGCGTAGATCGGAGCCGAAGTGCTGAAGACCCATCTTTGAGCCCCGTTGTATTCGTCGAGCGCGTAGAGGTTTCCATCCCAAGACGGAATGAAAACCATACCGTCAGTTACGACGGGGGAGGCATACACGTAAGCCCCGGTTGTAAAAGGCCACATGAGGTTTGGCCCACTAGGTGCGGACGCTGGAGTAGTTCCGCTTCTCGAAGCATCATGATGGAACATCGTCCAAGGATAATCCGTAGGACCCGGAGAACTGGCAGGAAAACGTTCCGGAGATGCTGGTGTTTTACTAGCGGGTATTCCTAGGCTGAGAAGGTAGAGAGAAAGGATCAGAACAACAGCTGCCCTTCTCAATAGAATCCCCTAGCTGAAACCGAACACCCTTCTCCGAAGAGAGATTTGGAGAATCCACAACTAAAGAGACATGTAACTCACGCTTGCACAATCGAGGATGACAATCAGAGCTAAGCCGAAAACTAGATTAATCTAGACACGGCACAACGCCCGAACAAGGTGCACCCTATCTGATATTCGCCTTCCTAATCTTCTATCGAGTAAGACCATTGTCCGAGGCAGATAAGAAGAAAGCAACAGCCGACTGGGCACGATTCAAGAAGACATTTTCCAAGGAGCTTGCGATCGTAGCGGAGTATGCGCACATCTGGGGAACAACCTACAACGGCATGATCCTCGTCGAGTCACGCGACCTATCCACATTCCACGACTTCTGGCACCGTTTCCGGGAAACAACAAGATGGTATGTGCCTGAGACAAGAACGTACATCGCCCAGAAAGAAGAATAACCTAGCATCCGCCCGTGCATTTCGGCTAAGCTTTATACAAGAATTTCCGACATGCCCCCTCGGTGGGGCACCGCAAGGGAGCTCATGGCAAGGTCTCCAAAAGGGGCCGTAGTCTAGCCAGGGATGACACTGAGCATGGCGACAATTTCAGGAGGGTTGTCTGCTCAGCATTAGGACGGGCTCCAGAATCTATGACAACATACACACCGACCAATATCGAGGGATGAGGAAATTCGGGAGCGCGTGAAGATACCCGTAGACGAGAGACTCGGCGGATGTCGTGGGTTCGAATCCCACCGGCCCCACCACTCGGATCTATTTCGCTGTCGATTGAAGATGCTTCGCGTCTAACGCCTTAGCGCGGTCTATTAGTTCGGCGTCAATTCCAGTAGTTACTGCACTATTCGAAAACCAGGAATCGAGAATCTCTTTTGCGACTGCGATCGACGTGCTTCTGAGACTCATAGCCAATACGTTGGCATCGTCCCACATTCGTGCACCCTTCGTAGTCTCCGCGTCCCAGCATAGGGCTGCTCGGACCCCTCGGATCTTGTTAGCAGCAATCGTAACCCCAGTTCCAGTCCAACAGAACAGAACACCCTGGTCCGCTCTCCCTTTGCCCACTTCTAGTCCTACTCTCTCTCCGACATCAGGCCAACCCATCGCCTCTCCCTTTAGCGGGCCAAAGAGAGTGACATTGTGACCTCTTCTCTTCAACTCCTCGATGACAAAGTCTGTTAGAACTGTCTTCTCGTCGCTTCCAAGAGCGATCTTCAAGTCTCGACCCAGAGAACCTTGCACACCTCGACATAGGTTTTGTTCTGGGAAAGCTAAAGTCTCTCTAGATTACGGTGTGAACTGACGCATCTTGAGCAGGCCGACAAAGCCGGTAAGCGCTTCCAAGACCACTCTCTCTAGTCAGATGATGCCTGTAGACGCCAATCCGATGGGAAACGTCCACGGCGGCACAATCCTCAAACTTGTCGACGTTGCAGCTGGGGTTACGGCCCTGCGACACGCGAGAACCGTCGTGGTCACAGCAAGCATCGACCGCATGGACTTCTACCATCCAGTCTATGTGGGCAACCTCCTCAACCTCAAGGCCTCAGTCAACTACGCTGGAACAACCTCGATGGAGGTCGGAGTCCGGATCGAAGCCGAGGACCTCAAGACAGGTAGAATTACGCACACCGGCTCATCCTACCTCACGTACGTTGCCATAGATGAGAACGGTCAGCCTATCGAGATCCCCGACGTAATACCGGAGACGCCTGACGAAAAACGACGCTGGAAGGAAGGAAAACAGCGAAGAACCGAGCGTCTCAGAGTCCTGCAAGACAGAAAGAGGAAGGGCAAGGCCTAGGTCGATCAAGAACGAAGATCGCAATTATCGGATTCGGTATGATGGGGCGGCAGATAGCCCAGGTATTCGCCCAACATGACCACGAGGTCGAGGCAACAGATGAGGATCAACAAGCACTGAAGACGGGGCTCAACGAAATCGCAGATGGACCCTACGGAGTGCATGCAGCCGTTTCAAAAGGAAAACTCACTCCAGAGCAAGCGAACAGGGCCCTCGCGAGCATTAAGACAAGGCCTACGTTGGACGATACTTGCAAGAATTCCGACTTAGTGATCGAGGCAGCCTTCGAAGATCTACGTCTCAAGCAGAACTTGTTTCAAAGAATTGAATCCACTGCACCATCAACAGCGATCATCGCATCAAACACGTCAACCTTGAGCCTAGACAAGATCACCCAGAAAATCTCCAAGAGAGACAGAACGGTTGGCATGCACTTCTTCAATCCTGCGCAGCTCACAAAACTCGTCGAGATCGTCCGAGGAACGTCGACATCACCTGAAACAGTAGAGAAAGCGTCCCAAATTGTCCGGGAGATCGGTAAGACCCCTATCCTCGCTCAAGATGAACCCGGTTTCATCGCAAACCGTCTAGGCCTCATCCTCTACATGGAGGCCTCAAGATTGCTTGAGGATGGTGTCGCAAGTCTTTCTGACATCGACGCGTGCATGAGACTCGGGTACAATCATCCAATGGGACCCTTCGAGCTAGCCGACTTTGTCGGCCTTGACACTAGACTTCGGAACATAGAATCGCTCTACAAGTCAACGAATGAGAGTCGATGGATACCGCCTAAGCTGCTGAGAGAGATGGTCCAACAAGGATACCTCGGCGACCCTTCTAAAAAGAAGGCGAGCAAGGGCGGATACTATGAATACCTCAAGATAAAACGCTGACAAAAAATCCTAACCCTTTATACAGAACACAACCCACGAGCCACACGATGACGATTGCCGTACGCACACATACTAGTTGAGACAGAGCCGCCTATCGGAATCATCCGCCTGAACCGTCCGAAAGCTCTCAACGCGCTCAACTTCGAACTCATTCGAGAAACGGTGGAGGCGCTCGAGGCTTTCGACAAAGACGAGAGGATCAAAGCAACGGTCTTAACGGGGGGAGACGACGCCTTCTCTGCTGGAGCAGACATCAAGGAACTAGCGGAGGCGACTCCTGTCACGTTGATCGAGGAGAACAAGTTCGCCCTCTGGGATCGCTTGAAGAAGATCGCGAAGCCGATCATAGGAGCGGTCAGCGGCTACATCTACGGAGGGGGCTGCGAACTGGCAATGAACTGCGATATCATCATAGCATCCGAGACCGCGCGATTCGCCCAGCCGGAGATCAACATCGGAATAATGCCTGGAGCCGGCGGGACCCAGCGTCTCACGAGAACGATCGGGAAATACAGGGCAATGGAGATGGTTCTAACCGGACAACCCATGACCGCTCGGGAGATGGAGAAACACGGTCTCGTAAACAGGATTGTCCCAGTTGAAGCCTACTTCGATGAGGCACGAAAGCTCGCCATGCAGATCGCCCAGAAAGCCCCCATAGCCACGCGCCTAGCCAAAGAGGCCGTGCTGAAAGCACTCGACACACCCCTCGAAGAGGGACTAGCCTTTGAGAGGAAGAATTTCTACCTCCTCTTCTCAACCGAGGACATGAAAGAGGGAATGAAAGCCTTCACGGAAAAACGGCCCCCCAACTTCAAAGGACGTTAATTCTTGGCGCCGGAAACACTCATCATCGAAGAACACGACCACGTCACAAAGATCACGCTGAACAGGCCGAGCGCGCTCAACGCAATAAACGACAAGATGGGAGAAGAACTCCTCGCGACTCTCAAAGAGACAGAGAAGAACGAAACGGTCCGTTGTCTTGTCATAACAGGCGCAGGCAGGGCCTTCTCAGCAGGCGAAGACGTGTCAGGTCTAAGAGACCGCTACGGGACTGGAGAACATCCCCTACTGGGGGATCATCTCCGGAAGAAGTATCATCCAATCATAACCCGAGTCCGAAACATCGAGAAACCGATTATTGCTCGTCTGAATGGTATCGCCGCGGGAAGCGGGGCCAGCTTGGCCCTCGCCTGCGATATCCGAATAGCCTCGGAGGAGGCGGGCCTGAAACAAGCCTTCATCGGGATGGGCTTGGTACCCGATTCAGGAAGTAGCTACTTCCTAACGCGAATGATCGGTCCCGGAAGAGCCCTGGAACTCATCATGACAGGAAAAACAATACCCGCGAAAGAAGCTGAACAGCTCGGCCTCATCAACAAGGTCGTCCCAGCCACTGAGCTTGACAAGTATACTGACGAGCTTGCCCACCGGCTCGCAACCGGCCCAACCAAAGCACTGGGGCTTTCGAAGCGAATCGTGAACCGAGTATCAAGCCTCGAACTTCCCGAAGCCCTAGAGTATGAAGCGTACAATCAAGACATCGCTGGACGAACCAGCGACCATCTCGAAGCCGCCAAAGCCTTTCTAGAAAAACGCCCGCCCAAATTCTCAGGTAAATGAGACACGGCACCTTCTCCGGGTTTCACGTTTAAGTAACAAGCTCCCCAATCGCGAGCTGAACAACTGTGCCGGGAAAGGACAAGAAACGGCCGAAACTGGACCTCAACATCTTCCCCGGAAACTGGACTGTTACGAACGACCGGATGTTCAAAGCCTTTGACCTCTCCTTCGCCCAGAACTGGAACCCGGCCACCTTCCCCTGGGATGAACTTGACCAGAAGAATTTCGACTCGAAGGAACGAATAGCACAAGCCTACTGGATGTCAAAACTCGCTCTCTTCGAAAAATCCGGAATCGGGGCCTTCGGCTTCGGAGCAGTAAGAGCCGCAGAACTGAACATGGAAGACCCCACGAAAAAAATGCTTGCCTCCATCACCTACGATGAGTGCAGGCACGACGAGGTCTGTCGCAGAGCCTGCGACAAGCTCTGCCCTAACTGGCCATACGGATACAAGCCGCAATCAGATTTCGAATCAAGGGCCTTGCGAAACATCAAGGCCCTCTACGAAGACGGTAGACGGTACTGGGAGGGATTCCTAAAGGCATGGGAATACCTACCGCCTGAAATTCTGTTCGCAGGGTTCTTCTTCGCCGAGATAGGCGCGGAAACGATCTTCAACGCGATGCGCCAGACCAGCAAACTCGGAATCTACCAACAGACCTTCCGGAACATTACACGAGATGAGACACGCCACCTTGTAGCCACAATGGCCCTACTCCGCGCCATGGCCGAGAAGTTCTCTGAAGAACAAAAGATGACGATTACCCGCCAGATGAAACAGGGATTCATCTTTCTCTCACCCCTCCTCTACCAGCACAAGCCCGAGTTCTGGCATCTCCCCGCAGACTTCGACAAGGTTGACCAAGAAATGGAGGAAGCCGCACGAGACGCGGGACTGGGCGTACTCACGCTTGAAGAGAAGGTGAGGTTCTGGAAGGAAGCGATCGAGAAGAAACGTTCCGAGATCGAAGAAATGGGAATCAAAGTACCCGCCATACCCGAGCTCGGAGTTGAGGGCGAGGTGGTTCAGGTTAAGAAGAACGAGACTATTGCCACTAGCTTCTAGCAAGTGTTGAAGATGACAAAGATCATTGTCCTATTCGGACAACCGAAGGACCCGAAACTGTTCGATGAGCAATACTGGAAAGACCATGTTCCGATGGCGAAGGCGATGCCGGGTCTGAAGAAATACACGGTTCACAAGGTCGTCGGGGCACCGCGAGGAGAACCCGCTTACTACCAAGTTGTCGAGCTGGAATTCGAGGACATGGACAGCCTGAAGAGAGCATTGGAGAGCCCGGCGGGACGCGAATCAGGTCGGCATGGAGTCAAGATTGCTACGGGTGGCATAACTTTCCTTTACGCGGAATCAAGAGACGCGATGCCCTAGAACGATAACGGGCAGCTCTGTTTCATCTGAAATATCCGTCGAAAACGTTCTTCTAGTCAAGACCGGACAAGTCTAGGACAGGAGCGTTTGAATTTCTGAGCCGGATCGGAATCATCGGAGTTGGACACTCAAAGTTCGGAAAAAGGAGCGACGCGTCCCTCCGGGAGTTGGCGTTCGAAGCGTACAGCTCTGCTCTAGATGATGCCGACATTGAATCCTCGGAAATCGACGGTTCCGTAGTTTGCTCTGCAACCCACTACGACAAGCAACGGTCGCCCGCAGGTGTCGTTGCGGAATATCTCGGACTCAATCCCCAGCCAACCTTCAATGTTGAGGCGGCCTGCGCCTCCAGCGCTGTCGGCCTCCGGACGGCTTGGGCATTGATCTCATCAAAACTCCATGATGTAGTCGCAGTTGTGGGGGTGCAGAAAATGACTGAACTCTCTTCGGAGGAGATTCAGGAACTTATGGGCAGAGCAGGGGATGTCATGTGGGAGTCTCCCTTCGGGACAACAATGCCTGCATACTACGCGATGTACGCGACCGCCCACATGGCAAAGTATGGAACCACAGAGGAGCAGATGGCGCTTGTCACGGTGAAAAACCGAAAATATGGAATGAAAAACCCGAACGCCATGTTCCAGAAACCCATCAGCGCCGAGGAAGTCCTCAAATCGCGACCCGTGTCCGCCCCGCTGAAACTCTTCGACTGCTGCCCAAACGCGGATGGTGCAGCATGCCTCATCATCGCAAACGCAGAGAAAGCAGGCAAGCTGACAGATACCCCTGTATGGGTTGCCGGTCTGGGTCTCGCCTCGAGCCCCATGTCGCTCGCGGGACGTAAGGGTCCACTGACCAGTTTCGAGGTCACGAAGAACGCAGCTAAAGCCGCATACAATATGGCGCGAGTAGGTCCGAACGATGTAGATGTTGCTGAGGTGCACGACTCGTTCTCGATCACCGAGATTCTGAACTATGAAGACCTCGGATTCGCCAAACCAGGCGGGGGAACCAGACTCCTCGAAAAAGAGGAAACCGAACTAGGAGGAAAGATCCCCGTAAACATCGATGGAGGACTGATCTCGAAAGGCCATCCTGTGGGTGCCACCGGAGCCTCTCAACTCTTCGCCTTGACAAAACAGCTCAGAGGCGAAGCAGGCTCAACTCAAGTCGACGGCGCGAAGATAGGGCTCGCTCAGAACATCGGAGGAATAGGCATGTACGCCGCCGTGACGATCTTGAAGGCGTAGCCTGGTTGGGTTTCGAAAAGTTTGGCAGATTCGGCTACGTCTCCCAGACCAAGATCAACACTCTGTTATCCTATCTGGAAAAAGGGCAGATAGCCGCGACCAAGTGCAAGAAGTGCCGGAGAACATACTTTCCACCAAGAGCCGACTGTCTGGACTGTCGCCACAGCACAATAGAATGGGTCGTGCTGGACGGGAAGAGCAGCCTTATCACTTTCACCCAAGTTTTCTTCGCACCACCCGCGTTTCAACCGGAAACCCCGTACCTCCTAGGGCTTGCACAGCTCACGAATGGGCTTCGCGTTTTCGCGCCTATCAGTCCCGCAGTGGACAAGGAGCAACTGAACCCGGGCGTCGAGCTGAACCTGAAGGTCGCAAAAGGCTCACGTAACAACCTGTACTACTGGCTTGAATAAAGAACACGCGAGTCCCCTTTCGGACCTATTCGAGCCGAGGTAATCGGAGATCATCGCCTGCCGTTCGATAGCCAAGCTTCATGGCCAAGGGAGGGCGTCTCTTGTGTTCGGACTTCAACCAGCGTTCTCGAACCTTCTTGACCAAAGTCAGCTTCAACCCTGTCTCCTCAACGATCTCCTCAGGTGTCATCCACCTCTCAAGGCCCCAAAGAATCCTGTCTAGCTTCTCATAGCTAAGCCCCAGCTCTTTCTCCGCTGTCTGACCTGGCCACAGCTCAGGGCTGGAAGCTTTCACGCGAATCCGCTCCGGGATGCCCAAGTGTCTAGCCAAGCTACGGACGGACGTCTTGTAGAGATCTGCCAGTGGCAGTATGTCGCAGGCTCCATCTCCGAATTTTGTGAAGTAGCCTAGCATGATCTCACTCTTGTCGCCGGTTCCCACGACCAGACCACGCTCGGTGTTAGCATGGTAGTAGAGGACCATTGCGCGGAGCCTCGCCTTGACGTTGCCCCATGGTATTCCTTTAGCCATCCTTGCGGCTAGAGCGTTTCGAGAGGTTTCGACAATCGGGGTAATGTCGATTATTTTGAAGCGTATCCGAAATTTCGATGCAACCAATCTTGCATCTTCCAGAGCCCTATCATTCCTCGTCTCCTTCTCCGGCAAACTTATCCCGAGAACCCGCCTGCCCCCGAGAGCACGTGCACAGAGCACCGCAGCCACACTAGAATCCAGACCACCAGAAATGCCGAGGACAAGGCAGCGCGCACCCGCTTCTTCCAGGTGAGTCGTAAGAAATCGTTCAAGCCGACTTACTGTTTCTTCCGGGTCCCGAATGGCGAAAGGATCATCGCCATACCTAGAGGACATGATGTCCTCAACGTTCAAGCCCGTGTAATAAGCCGAGAGGACCTAGCTAGCTCACGATACGTGAGCCGCGATCTTCCGAGGCGAGGTTCTTGAACAATGGCAGCATCCGGTCCATCGTAACCCATCGCTCACTCGCGAACGAAGCTTCGCTCGCAGCTTCCTGAACAATATTCTTCAAGTCCCGAGGCGTGACAACGTACTGCTCGCGAACCGTGATTCCACGTTCAGGGATCGATGCCTCGTATAATTGTTTCCTAGACCTAATCGTCCTCCAGATATCCGCGAAGGCCTCGTCAGTCAGTCCTCCACGATAGTTCGAAACTGACGGATCCAGCTCTACCTTGGAGCAGTAAAAGTCCAATAGTCTCTTCACTTCCTCCATCGTTCTAGGTGGCGGAACATAGATGATCCGCTTGATCCTATCCAGAAGAGCTTGATCTATGACGCTGGGATAGTTGGTTGCAAATATCACGGACACGTTTCTGTTGACATGGAACCCCTCTCCCAACTCGGTAAGAATCTGGTTGAGCATTCCCTGAACATCCCTACCCGCGTCAGTCGTCGCCTCCATCCGCGCACGACCGATAGCATCAGCCTCGTCGATGAAGAGAACAGTAGGGGAGGACTCGCGTGCAAGCTTGAAGACCTCCTTGACGTTCTTCGCTGACTCACCCAGCCATTTTGATACGATCTCGTAGCTCTCTATCTTGAGGAAGCTTGTCTCTTGACCTCTCTGGCCGATAGTCCCGGCAACAGCCTTTGCCATGTACGTCTTACCAGTCCCAGGTGGGCCGAACAGTAGAATGGATCCTGCCTCTTCCAGCATCCTTGGATCCCGAATGATCGCCTCGCGTCGAGCTCGGACCTGAGGGTCAAGTATCCACTCGACAGCCTGCCTCAGACTATGCAACTCTTTTTCCAAGCCGACAACGTCTTCATAGAAGACCTTCGGCGATTTTTCTACTTGATATTCTAAGAGTGAGCGCTCGCGTAAACGCTCAATTACGTCGACAATGACCCCCTTCGTTGGAGAGAGGACCGCGTCCACGTCGGTCGACACTTTTTCCCTTATCTCGGGCGGTATGCTAACCTGGAACGCTTGGCCGCCTGATAGCCGAACCAGCGCCATGTCCCCCGTGACCTCCTCTATGGTCCCGATGGGACGCATACCCTGCTTGAGCTCTTCCATCAGATTATGATATCTACGGAGCTCAGTCTGAAGATACTCTATCTGTCTCTCCTTTCTAGTCAGTTCCCTTTCGAGGTCAAGTGCAGGAGGATATTCTGGCGAGTTCTGCTCGGCCATGCAGCTTCTGAACTATGATATCCTTTCGGAGAATAAATAGATATGGGCTTGCCAGGCCTGTCATCTTTGTGGTCTTTCACGTAGAGACCAAATTCGAGACTCAACAAAACCCCGTTCTCAAGGACTCGAGAATGGCGAACAGTTCGAGAAAAGTGGGTGAACTATTGCAAGAAATTGAGAACGCGGTTCCGGCTAACCGCCAACCATCGTGCCCATGCTCGGTCTCCTTCGCAGGAACCCGAATCGCGGAGACTGAAGCTGAATACCTATTCCGCTTATGATATCGAAGCGTACGAGCCGTGGGATGATCTGGCGACGATCCATTTTCCTGACGAGCAGATAGCGACGCAGTACCTGGTGCTCTTCTACCATTCGCAACTCTACGACTCCGTCCACGAGACTCTCAACCTTGTGAAACAGTTCGGGCTGCACACTTCCCGTTGAGAGGGTGGCTATCATTTTTCCTCCCACCTTCTTGACTTTCGCGGCGATACTCTGGATGAAACTGACGGCATGTTT
>Ga0209161_10003166_pt1 | contig 13338 bp, 17 predicted proteins | sample GraSoiAngelo_155_FD_186169 | JGI IMG/M metagenome (GOLD analysis project Ga0209161, IMG submission 186169) | Grasslands soil microbial communities from the Angelo Coastal Reserve, California, USA - 14_1009_13_30cm (SPAdes) (version 2) | ecosystem: Environmental > Terrestrial > Soil > Grasslands...
AGCCCCCACGCGGCGCGCTCAAGGGTGGCCGCGCAATCTGATGGGCATAGATGGGGTGAAGCGGCTGGCCTCCTCGCAGGTGCTAGCCTGGGCCCCACACTCACGCGGCGGCGGGTAGGGGGCGGCTGGAGCGAACAACCCAAATGCCCAAATGCCTCCTTCCGGTTTGTTAGTTGCCTCACCTCAATCGGTCGCGCTCTTCACGTGGGAGCGTTATGCGCCGTTTGCGTGTATCGGTATATGAGTGGGGCTGTCTGCACTGCAGGCGACCTGGACCGCAAGGAGGGCTCATGCACGCACGTTGGATTTGGACCACGGGAGTGGCACTCGCCGCGACGCTGACCTTGTCCGCGCCCGCGGTGAGTGACGAGAACAAGAACTTCGTCACGCACCTCACGGGGGAGGAGCAGGTGCCGCCCGTCGAGACGGACGCGCAGGGTGAGGCGATCTTCCACGTCAGCAAGGACGGCACCACGATCAGCTTCAAGCTCATCGTGGCGAACCTTGAGGACGTCGTGGCCGCGCACATCCACGTCGCGCCCGCGGGCAAGAACGGCCCGATTGTCGTGCCCCTTGAAAACGGGCTCGTCCCCGGCACCTCCAACGGCGTACTGGCGGAGGGGACCTTCACGGCAGCCGACTTGACCGGGCCTCTCGCCGGACAGTCGCTCGCCGATCTGCTGGTGGATGTCGAAGCGGGAAATACGTACGTCAACGTCCACACGACGGCCAATCCGGGCGGGGAGATCAGAGGTCAGATTGACTGATCGCTTGGTGCGGGCGCCTGCGTACGCGTGCAGGTCGACTTCTCGACGCGCGTCGTCGATCTCCTTCGGGACGGCTATGATGTCGTCTTGCGCGCGATGCCAGAGATTCAGCCCGGGCTCGTCGCGCGCACGATCGCGATCGTACCGGCGGTTCAGATCGACCGCGCGATTGTGGGCGATGCGGAACAGCCACGCGCGCAGCGGCGGCACCTCGTCGAGCTCCGCCAGCGCGTAGTAGGCACGCGCGAGCGTATCCTGGACGACGTCTTCCCCGTCGGCGATCGACCCGGTCATCCGCGCGCAGTAGCGGTGTAGCTCCGGCCGGATCTCGGCGACGAGCGTTGCGAACCGCTCGCGCGTGAGCCGCAGGTCGCCGATGAGATCGCGCTCGGTCATCGCTCACCCATCGAGCGAACGGATCCCGGTCTCGCCGCGGAGCTCGAAGGCGGTCGTGGCGTCGTGGGCGGCATCGCTGAGGATGGTAGCGACATGTTCGCCCACCTGGCGCGGCGACAGTGGCTTTCCGAAGGTCGCGAGGAACTGCTCGACCGTGATGTTCTTCTGCCGGGCGTAGCCGGCTGCGGCGACCCGGCCGAGCTCGGTGTCGCCGATGATCTGCCTCGGCAGGATCGCCTGGAATCGGATGCCGCGATCGAGCTCGGCGCTGACTCCGTTCGCGTACGACGCGAGCAACCATTGCATCCGCTTCGCGCCGGCGTAGCCGCCCGACAGCGGCGAGCCCGCGAGCGCGGCGCCGCTCGACATCACGAGCACGCGACTGCCGCGCGCCAGCGGCTGCCGCAACGCCGCCTGGATCCAGTGGAACGCCATCTTGACGTCGGTGTTCCAGATCGCCGAGAACGCATCCCACGTCTGCTCGTGCACCGGCGCCATCTCCGGCGTCGCGCCGGCGCTCAGGATCACCACCGACGGCGAGACCTCGCGCAACACCGACGCCGCGAGCTTCGGATCCGTCGCGTCGCCGGCGATCGTCGAGACGCCTAGCGTCCGCTCGACCTCCGCGAGGCGACCGCGATCGCGCGCGACGACCGTCAGCTTGGCTTTGCGCGCCGCGAGCGCCTCCACGATGCCGAGCCCCAGGCCGCGGCTGCCGCCGGTGATCACGACGCGTCGATCTTCCAGATTCTGCATGTCTTGCCTCCTTCCGCCAAGACGATCGAGGCCCCCGAAAGGATGCGGTCGATTACAGCATGGCTTCGATCGCGTCCGCGAACGTGCCCGGAGCGTCTCTTTGGGGGTGCCGTCGTCATCACCGGAGCGTCGAGCGAGATCGGCGCCGTGCTCGTACGGCTAGATGGACAGTAGCGTGGCGCAGAGCCACCGGCCCAGCCACGAGCACCGAGCTGCACTCGGTCCTCACGCAGATTCTGGCACGATCGATCTGATTCCCGCGCACCGGGCCGCGCTCGCTACTGCGCGGTGTAACCCCCATCGACCGCGAAGGTCTGGCCGGTGACGAACGACGCACCCTCCGAGCAGAGCCAGACGACGGTGCTCGCAATCTCTCTCGGCTGCCCGATGCGGCCGATCGGATGGGCCGATACCAACATCTGCTTCATTTCCGGCGTGGTGGCGAAGTCGTGAAACATTCGCGTCTCGATCGCCGCGGGAGCGACGGCGTTCACGCGAACGTTGTGCTTGGCGTATTCGAGCGCAACGGACTTGGTCAGCCCGACGACGGCGTGCTTGCTCGCGCTGTAGATCGGCGCCTCGGGAAAGCCGACCAGTCCCGCAATGGATGCGTTGTTGACGATCGCGCCGCCGCCGGTCTTCAGCATCGCCGGGATCTCGTGCTTGAGCGACAGCCACACGCCCTTGACGTTGATATCCATGATCCGATCGTATGTGTCCTCGGTTTGATCGGGCAGCGGCGTCAGCGCCTGCTCGATCCCGGCGTTGTTGAAGGCGCAATCGAGCCTCCCGAAGGTCGCCAGCGTCCGTTCGATCATCGCCTTGACGTCGCGCTCCTTCGAGACGTCGGCTCGGACGAAGATCGCCTCGCCGCCGGAGGCCTTGATCCCCGCGACGACTTCCTCGCCCTCTCGCTCGCGGCGGCCGCTGACGACGACCTTCGCGCCCTGCTTGGCGAATTCGAGTGCGGCGGCACGGCCGATCCCGGCGTTGCCACCAGTGATGAGTACGACGCTGCCTGCAACGTGACTCGTGAGGTTCTCCATACCTCGACCGGAAGCAAGGCCGATGCCAGAGCTCCCCAATCCGAGTCGTCAGCTGGGATGGTTGCACCTACCGCGATGGCACGTGAGCGACTGCCGACATCTCGGCGCGTGCCGGTATGTCGGCATCGTCCGGGAACTAGTAGGCGATCCCGATCGCCTGCCTGATCGTCTGCGGTTGCTCGAGCACGCGAAGCATGAGCTGGGCGACGTCCGCGCGTGAGATCACGACACCGCGTCGAAGGTTCTGCCCGTTCGCAGTGCGGTAGGTGCCGGTCAGTGCCGCGTCGATCAGCCGCGGCGGGCGTATCACGGTCCAGTCGAGGCCGCTGTCGCGAAGCACGTCCTCCATCCGGGCGAGATCGGCATAGTGCTTCCGGAGTACCGCTTTGATCAGCGGGCTGAGGAGGTGTCGCATGAAGAATCCGTCGCCGGGGTCGTGTCTCGGCGGATTCGGGCGGCCGGGAGACGCCACGGTCGAGATCGGTGCCGCGCTCACGACGACGATGCGTCGAACCCCTGTCGCCTTCATCGCCTGGACGATGGCCCGGGTGCCTTGCCAGGCCACACCCACATCGGATCTCGAAACCGCACCGAGCGCGGAGATCACCGCGTCGGCGCCTCTGACCGCCGACTCGAGCACTGCCGGGTCTGGGGCGGACAGGTCGGCTTTGACGACGCGGACCTCCCTCCCCAGCTTCTGCGGATTTCGGACGACTGCCGTGACGTCGTGACCAGCGGCGATGGCCTGGTCGAGAACTTGCCGACCGGTGCCGCCGGTCGCGGCGAATATCGTGAGCCTCATCCGTCGCTCCATCCTTGACCGTCTCCTACCTACGGGAGGCCTTCGCGTTCATGCCTTCGCCGCGGGCCTCGCCGGCAAGACCGTTTCGGGCCACCGCGCGATCGTAGTTGAGCCTGAAGAGGGCGATCACCTCGCGAACATCGGCGTCGTTCTCGATGGAGCGGGCCGCCGGCCCTTGCGAATCGGGGAACACCTGGTGAGGAACGATTCGACCCTGTTCTCTCAGCTCCGCCCAGAGCTTCTTCGGAAAGCTGAAGTGAGCCGCCCGGTCGCCGTGCAGGTGGCCGATCTCCCGGCGGCCGAGTTTGAACCCAAGCTCACCAAGGTCACCCGGCACCGCATGGACGCCCGGCCAGGAAGTGACCGCTGCCGTGATCTCATCTCTTGCCGATCGTGTGTTCGCCATGAACTCGCTCCCTTCGGACCCAGCCGAAGGATCGCTCGGGAAAGAGGCGCGTGGGTGACAGTGCCGGTAGAAGAGGCACTGCCCCTGCTGGATGATCCCCCAGGCATCGCTGCCGAGTACGATCCGCTTCGGCACCGGACTCTGGTTCACGCTGTCGATGATGATTGCCGACATCTTCGCTGGATCACCGGGGGGAGGCGCGACGTATCCTCGTAGGAGGCATTGTATATACAACCACCTCAGTCAATGCCCCCGGGACATTCGCCGCCTTCCCAGAAGCTCAAGGGGCTGCCCATGGCTCGGCAGCCCTGCCACATCGTCGAGCGATGGTCTCCCCCTACGACCTCGAGCAGCACCGCGCCGCGCTCACGGGCCACTGCTACCGCATGATGGGCTCGGCCGCGGACGCCGACGACACTGTCCAGGAGACCATGGTGCGCGCCTGGCGCGGGCTCGGTGGCTTCGAGGAGCGCGCTTCGCTGCGCACCTGGCTCACCCGCATCGCCACGCGCGTGTGCCTCGACGCGCTGGCCGATCGCACGCGGCGGCTGCGCCCGATCGAGCTGGAGGGCCCCGGCACGCTCGACGATCCCCTCACCGAGCTGCCGTGAGGGCGCTGGATGGATGCCGCCGCAGGCGCAGAGTCTCGAGACCGCCTGAGTGAGCCTGACAAGGAGGAGAAACAATGAATCCCGTCGTTCACTTCGAGATGCCGTACGACAATCGGGAGCGGATGGCGAAGTTCTACGGGTCGGCATTTGGTTGGCAGACGCAGATGCTCGGCGAGGAGATGGGCCACTACGTCATCGCGACGACGACCGACACCGACGAGAGCGGTCCCAAGACACCCGGCAGGATCAATGGCGGCTTTTTCGCCAAGAAGGCCGACTGGCCCGCGCAACACCCGTCGATCGTCATCGCGGCGGACGATATCGACAAATCAATCAGCAAGGTCGGAGATGCGGGCGGTCGAGTGCTCGTGTCGATCTGGGGCCGCTCCGTTCGACGGGTTCATGAAGAGGGGACCCCATGTGTCCCGCATCCATCTCCACCCTGACATCTGCCGCCGTGGGTGCGACCTCGACGGGAGGGCTCGCCGCGCTCCTCGCGAGGATGCTTCGCGTGACTCGGGGCGCGAAGAACTGGCCAATCGGAAAGTTCCCGGTGTTGTGCGACGAAGCAAAAGCTCGGACGATCCCCGAGTCGAGCATGATCATCGAGTATCTGGCGCGGCACTACCCAGGGAAGACCGCCCTCGTCCCCGAGGACGCCGACCTCGCGTGGGAGACGCGGCTGTGCGATCGCTTCTACGACCTCTACGTGAACGTGCCCATGCAGAAGATCGTCACCGACAGGGTGCGTCCGGCGGGCAGAAATGATCCGCACGGGGTAGAGGAAGCGAGGAACCTGTTGCGAACCGCCTACAGGCTTATCGATCAGGAAATGGAGACGAGGACCTGGGCCATTGGGGATGCATTCAGCATGGCCGACTGCGCGGCCGCGCCGGCCATGTACTACGCGAACCTCGTGATGCCTTTCCGCGATACGCACAGAAATGCGGCGGCATATCTCGGCCGTCTGATGGAACGCCCGTCCTTCGCCCGGGTGGTCGAGGAAGCGAAACCCTACAGCGCGCTCTTTCCGAAGTGAAGTCCCAGCCGGCAGAGTGCGATCGTGTCGGCAGTGGATGATCGCTTGACAAGGGCGGGCCAGTTGCCATATTCAACCCATAGGTTGAATATATGCCGACCCCTGTTCTCGACCTCGCCTTCGCGGCGCTCTCGGACCCGACGCGCCGAGAGATCGTCCAACGGCTGGCGAAGGGCGCCGCGCGCGTAACCGACCTCGCCCAGCCCTTCGACATGTCGTTCAACGCCGTCTCGAAGCACGTGAAGGTGCTCGAGCGCGCCGGGCTGGTGCGGCGCACGCGGGCAGGCCGCGAGCACCATATCGCCCTCGATCCGGAGCCGATCCGGCGCATCGCGGGCTGGGCCTCCCGCTACGAGCGGTTTTGGAGCGACCGCCTCGACAAGCTCGAGGCATTCCTCAAAGCGAACAGAAAGGGAGATTGACGATGCCTACTGCCGGAACGAGCCCGACCACCCCCCTCCTCCGGATCACGGTCCCCCGCCGGATCGAAGCTTCGCCCGAAGAGGTCTTCGACGCGTGGGCCGAACCCGACCTGTTCAGGCGCTGGTTCGAGCCGCACCGGGCCATTCTCCGCAAGGCCGCGGTCGACGAGCTTTGGTATTGGGAGGCGGACCATGCCGGCCGTCTGTGGGCGCACTACTGCCGCTACCTGCGCGTGGAGCGCCCGCGGCTGTTGGAGTTCACGTGGATGTCGGAAGCGACGCGCGGGCTCGAGTCCCGGGTGACCGTCGAGATGACGCCGTCCCGCGGCGCCACCGACCTGGTGTTGACGCACAACGGGCTCCCCGACGACGAGATTGGCCGCGGCCACGAGGAGGGCTGGAAGCACTTCACCGGCATCCTGGCCGAGAAGATCAAAGGGCTGCGGTGAGGAGCCGGGACCGCGAGAGCGTTTCGGGACCGAACAAGGAGGGTTGCGTGCCGAACGACGTCCTGCGCAGCCGCCGATTCACGCTTCCATTCGCCGCCCATCGTGTACTGCGCCACTGTCACGTAGCTTGCTGGCTTGGAGGCCAAGAAGGCGGATCACCGGCGCGACCTCCTCTGCCTTACCAAAGTGGCGAGGCAGTTCGAGGGGAAGGTCCGGGACGCCTTGGCGACGCTGGAGAAGCTTGGCGACACGGACTGGAAGAAGGTGACCGCGGCGGAGAAATGGTGACGGTGGGCGTGACCGCGCACCATCTGGCCGGGGCGCTGGAGGCAGTCGCAGGCATCGTGACCGGCATCGTGTCCGGGGCGCCGTCACCCGGCAACTTCACGCGGGGCCAAGGAGTTCGGCGCGTCGGTGCCGCAGGGAACGACGATGAAGGACACCCGAAGGAAGGAGAGAAGAGCGATGACGAAGCACATGGCCGGGACACGTAATGAGTGGCTCGCAGCGCGGCTCGAGCTGCTCAAGGCGGAGAAGGAGCTAACGCGGCGCAGCGACGAGCTGGCTCGGCAACGGCAGGAGCTGCCGTGGGTTCGGATCGACAAGGAATATCGATTTGAGACCGACGACGGGAGCGCCTCGCTGACAGACCTCTTCCGACGGCGCTCGCAGCTCCTCGTCTACCACTTCATGTTCGGGCCCGACTACACGGCGGGGTGTCCGTCCTGCTCGGCGATCGCGGACGGGTTCGACGGCTTCGTCGTCCACCTAGCGAACCACGACGTCACGCTTTCGGCGGTGTCGCGGGCGCCGCTCGCCAAGCTGCAGGCGTACAAGCGGCGGATGGGGTGGGCATTTCCCTGGGCGTCCTCGCTCGGCAGCGACTTCAACTTCGACTTCAACGTCTCAGTCACCGAGGAACAACAGCGCGAGGGGGCCGTCGAATACAACTACCAGCGCAGCCGCCTCGCGCTGGACGTGAAGCCGGAAGCCGGCGGTGAGGGGAATCCCGCCAAGTTCGCGGCCATGGTCGGAACCGATGTGGCCACGTACACGCGCGAGAGGCCGGGCATGAGCGCGTTCGTGCTCGAGGACGGCGTCGTCTACCACACCTATTCCACCTATGCGCGCGGACTGGACGGCCTCTGGGGCATGTACCAGTGGCTCGACCGCGCCCCCAAGGGGCGCAACGAGACGGGCGCCTGGTGGCGCCGCCACGACGAGTACAACAAGGGCTGAGCGAAATCGTCGTTGTCGTGGCGCAACTGCGGGACTGGAGATCTCACGACGCATGGCTTCCGAGCGAGCTTCCCAGCTAGCGTTTTTTGGCGTCTCAGCGCTGCTCTTCGCTGCCAGCGCGGCGGTAACGATCGTCTGGTGCGCGTCCATGTCGGCGATGGGCGAGATGCCGATGCCCGGCGGCTGGACGATGCTCGACCACTGGATTACCAGCCCCGAGGCTGGCTTTCCGATGGGGCTCCTTCCGCTGCGCCTCGGAAGGCCGTGAGAAATCGGCGCTTTCTCAAGAGCGGGCGACCGGGGTCGAACCGGCGACGTCCAGCTTGGGAAGCTTTCTTGGCCCTTGTGGGGCAAGGGTTTTTCGGCGGCGGTAGCAGAAATAGGATAACGCAATACACACTCCAATCTCTTCAGATTGGCGATTTCCCCCGCGGCGGAGTTCCGGTCGCGTGGCTGTCCTGTGGCCCTCGCAGCCGTTCTAAAGTCAGCACATGGGGTTCTTCTGGCCTTTTGCAGGCTACCAAAGGAATGGTGCCGTGCTCGACTTCGGCACCACAGTGCCACCTCGTTGGTTACGCAGCGCTTCTCGAGGACGGCTGGCCTGCTGCTAAATGGAGCACCTCACGCCCGTCCAAAACACGACCGCACGCGGGGTAGGCCCGCGCCTACTGCGCCCTGAACTGCTGCTCGACCACGGCGCTCGCGCCGTCTACGTCGGTCGCCGTCACACGAAGGGTCAGCTTGCCCTTGGCATGCCGTAGCGAGATCTGCGCCTCGAACGAGCCGGCGCTGGTCTGGTTGAGGGTCACCTTCTGAAGGGATTGCCCCTTCTTGTTCAGTATGTCGAGCGTGATCGTCGCCGGCTCGGACACCGTGAGTTGCACCGTCAGCAGCCGACCCCTGCTGAGCTGCTTCCTCTTTACCTTGTCTGGGAGGTCATCGATCGAGACGGTTGGCGGCGTGTTCACCACCACGAAGCTCTGGTCGGGACCATCGATGGTGACGAAGTCCGTCTTCGCGACGGCCCTGAAGTGGATCGTTGCGCCCTGGATGAGCCCGCTCGCCGTCGCGTCGAAGGGAGTCGCAACGCTCGCGACATCGAGACGAGCGTCCGCCGTGCTGGTGCCATAGGCCGTCCTCGCGCCGAAGTCGAAGTGGGTCAGGATGGCAGCGCCGGCCGGATTCACCGATCCGTTCAGCGTCGCATCCGTCTCGGTGATTTCGGTGGCGGCAAGCGTCGACACGTCGGTCGGCGCGAACGCCTGGGCGAAGAGCTGGTGAATGCCACCGTCGTCGCCGGCGGTGTAGAGGAAGAACGGCGTCCCGATCGCTCCGCCCTGGCAGCTCGTGCCGTCGGCGTTGGTCGGGTTGGCCGTACAGCCCGAGGAGATCGGGGCGCGGAGCGGGTCCTCGACGACGCCGAAGTCGGAGTTCAGGATGCCGGTCGGCGTGTCGAGCTTGAAGACCGGGGCGCTGGCCCCACCCTCGAAGTGGCCGACGAAGGTCATCTGCGACTTTGACACCTCCTCCTGCCAGGAGATGTAGGGCACGTTGCCAGAGAACGTGATGTCGGGTCGGGTCGCGTCGTTCACCGTGTTCGAGACGGGTTGGCCGGAGTTGAAGAGCTCGAAATGGTCGCCGCCGACCAGTCGTGAGACGAAGACGGCGTGTTTGCCCTCGCCGATATCCTCCTGCCAGACGACCCACGGCACGGTCGTGCCGCCCGGCTTCAGCGTCCCGGCGGCGACGCGCGGGTTCTCCGCGTCGCGGCGGGCGATCGCGTTGAGCGTGCACGCGTCCTCAGCGTCCTGGCTCTCGGCACAGTTGCCGAAGCCGTGCGCGCCCGAGGTGTCGAGAATGTTGGTCTGTCCGGCCGTTCCGTTCCCGACGGCGATCCAATGGAAGCCACCGTCGGCCGTGCCGTCCGCGACGATCTTCGCCGCGAAGACCATGTCGTTGTTGCGGAGCCCGTCGATCTGGCTGGGATCCTCCTCGTACCAGACGACCCACGCGACGGTGTCGTTCGGACCGGTGAACGCGATGTCCGGCTCGACGCCCGAGCGGGTCGGGTCGATGTTAAGCGTCGGATCGCCGCTGTCGGACGGTAGTGGACCACTCGGGTTCAGGCGGTCGAGTCCGACTTGCTGCCAACAGAACCCGTTCACGTCGAGCCCGCCCGTCGGCTTCGTCCCGACCGGGCAGGCCGTTCCCGGAACGGCCTGCTTGACCGCCTTCGCCACGAAGATCTGCCGTAGCGTCGTGCCGTCGTTCGGGACGCCGTCGTTCTCCTCCCACGTGATCCACGGAACCGGATCGTTGCCCGCGACGGCGGCGCCACCCGCGACCGAGGGGTGCTCGGCCGTGCGAAGGGTGTGCATGTTGAGGGACGGGATGTGGCCTGGGCCCTTGCCCTGGCCAGAGGGCAGCCAGACGTTGGCCGCCGCGTTGAAACGGCTAGCGAAGATGTTCGTCGGCCACCCGAAGGCCGCGCTCGGCTCGTACCACGTGACCCATGGGACCGTGCGTCCCGTGCCGGCGAAGTCGATCGACGGCGCCTCTGCCTCCGCGGTCGAGTCGATGTTGAGGGATGCGGGAAAACCCTGGGTCACCCAGGCGCCGTTCTTGAAGGCGCGAACGAAGATCTGCTGGCTGTCCCGGCTCTTCTGCTCGAAGGTCGCCCACGGGACCTGGACCTTGCCTGCCGTGACCGCGCCGCCGGCGACGTCGGAGACGCCCGCGTCCTGGTTCGGGTCGATCGCGTTGGCGAGATCGTTGTTCACCTGCGAGCCGTTGGCCGGAAGCGGCAGAAAGCCCGCACGTGTCGCCGGGGCCGCGAGCAGCACCGACAGGGCCGCTAGACCGGCGATCGTCCGCCGAAGACGGCTTGCGGGCGTGATCATCTCGGAAAGTCGCGAATGCATGAGACACTCCTCCTATTCTGTCCGCGGGGCGTCGGGGCCGGGTTGGATGCCGTCCCGAATCTGGGCCGCGGAATTTGTCTTCGGCTAGGCTACGTACGAGCCACGCTGAAGGATGCAAAGAACCCTCCGCCGAGCCGGTGGGGCCCAGTTGATGATTTAGAGGGGCGGACCGGCGCGGTGGGAGACCCACGCTTTGCGCCATCGAGCGCGTTGGGGCTCCGCCCCCACACCGATCTGGGTCCACTACCGAGACAATCGTCGTCACCGAGGGTCGGCGGGATGGTACGACGACGTCATTCTCGCCCCTCAGGAATGGGCCGCCGCCACGGCACAGAGGATGAAGAAGGCCACTGCGATGGCGGCCGCTCTGAGCTCGGCGCGTCGATTGGAGTGTGCGTTCATGTAAATCTCTCCGCGCAGTTCGCCTGCCTGGATGCAGACCTCGGTGATGTCGCGTGACGAGGTGTCGCCATTCCACCACGTCGCGAGACTTGAGACTCATCTCATTGCGGCCCTGCATCACGCTCGCTGCCACCGACGCCGTGATCCTCGGAAGCGACGTGCTCGATCCGGCCGAGGACACGTTCGTCGCGTCCTTGCCACGGAGGCGACGATACGGTCTCCCGCCATGCCACGCGATGGAACGGAGGTGAGATTACGGTTAGGAGTCGGTAAGGAAGCGCGGCGATGGACGGAGATCCGCGCTCGCGTCACGGCGCAGGCGGCGCAGCTGCCCGGTCGTGAACGCTCCAGTGCTCCAGTCACTCCAGGTGACGCGATCCCCAGGCGAAGCGGCACCGGCCAGTCCCGGGTCAGCGTCCCAGCCGGATGTGAGAAGCGCCACTTGGCGGGTCTTCCTCTGCGACGCAATTGGGCGTCAGACTCCCGCTGTTGTAGCTGTCAAGTAACCCGGCATCGTTGACCATCGCCTGACCCAACACCGAGGACGACCTGACTCTATAGGGCAGCTTGTCGACGAACGCCTCGAGGAGACCGTCTGCGTCCGCCACAGTCGCCGCGATGGCTGTTGGATCAGAACCGTTGGCAATGTTGAGCTTCGCCGTAATCAACTGCTGCGCCAGGATCACGCTGGCGTCGTTCCCTGAGCCGTTCCCGGGCGCCGTCCTCAAAACCGTCAGCAACTCCTTCTCGGGGTACGTCTGGCTGCCTAGCGTCAGCGTGCGGACCAGCCATGCCGAAGGATGGTTCTTCCAAAATCCCTGCCCCAGGGGGCACGTATTACCTGGGATCGTCGTCGTCGTGGAGGAGGTCGTCGTGGTGATCGAAGGCTGTGTTGTAGTTGTGCTTGTCGTGCTCGTGGTGGTGCTCGTCGCCGGGTGAGTCGTTGTCGTTGAGCTTGTGGTCGAGGTGGTGGAGGTGGTCGTGGCGGCGCCACCGTTGACCATCACCATGCATCCGCAGGCCGTGGGGGAGATCGGATTCGAGTTCGTGTCGAAGAGACTGCCGACCGTGAGGCCAACCGACGTCGTGGTCGCCCCGACGACGTTGAACCTGACCCGAGTGATGCTGACGACCCCGGTCGGTCCCGTCAGGCTGCCGGTCTGGAAGGCGGAAATGTTCGTGCTTCCACTCGTGAAGGAGCCGGGATTGGTCGTCGGCGTCCCCGCGAACTCGGGACTGTTTCCGCCCTCGACCGACGCGATCGTCAGCACGGTCGGGTCGTAGGTTACGGTGAGGGAGTACGCGCCGAGCGGGGTCGTGCCCACGTCGACCGTGATCCCGGTCGCGAGCTGCTCCCCCGTCTGGACAGTCCCGGGACAGCCGAGCGTCGCTTGTGCGGCGTGGCTGGCCGTCCCAGTGACAAGTCCGGCGGTGCCGGCCGTGAGGATCAACGCGACGACGCTCGGGAGACGACGGATCATGGTAGCTCCTTCCCTGAGGGACAGGCGAACGGCCTGCACGTGAACGTGCAGCCGACCAGTCCCACGTCGCATTGCGCCAGCCGGAGCGTGTCGCCGATGTTGCAGGATCCGTCGCCATTGACGTCGCAGACCTCCGGGTGCGTGAACGGCGCCACCCCGCAGCGGCGGAGGCCCACGTCGAACTGCGCCACCAGGAGGGCGTCGCCGATGTCGACTACGCCATCGCCGTTCACGTCGCCGCAGCGGACCGCGGGAATCGTGGTGCTGGTGGTCGTCGTCGAGCTGGTGGACGTCGTCGTGGACGTCGGGCGGGTGGTCGACGTGGTGGTCGAGCTGGTGGATGTCTCGGCCGAGGCCAGGGCGTCGATCCGGCCAAAGCCGCTCGCGTCGTCGAACCCCGGTGGTCCGATGTCGACGGCACCCCGTGTGAGGGCCGCCTGCACCTCCGCCGGCGTTAGCGTCGGGTCCTGGTCGAGTAGCAAGGCGGCGATACCCGCCGAGTGTGGCGCGGCCGCCGACGTGCCGAAGAAGGCGCAGAAGGGCGGGCAGGCCGGGAAGCCACCGGCGTTCGAGATCGCGACCCCGTCGAACGCGACGAGAT
>Ga0209161_10003169_pt1 | contig 13329 bp, 14 predicted proteins | sample GraSoiAngelo_155_FD_186169 | JGI IMG/M metagenome (GOLD analysis project Ga0209161, IMG submission 186169) | Grasslands soil microbial communities from the Angelo Coastal Reserve, California, USA - 14_1009_13_30cm (SPAdes) (version 2) | ecosystem: Environmental > Terrestrial > Soil > Grasslands...
CTCGGTCAGAAGATATCGGATCCGCGAGTAGGCGTTGGTCTCGGAGTCGGCGCAATGGCAGACGATCTCGTGGACCGAGAACTCGCCCGGCTCGGGGCGCCACTTCATCGCTTCCGCCGGTACGCTTGCCAGCGCTTCCCGCAGGCGCTCCGGCGCGCTCGCGTACTGTTTGATACGGCGGCCGCGTTCTTCGCCGGTCAGCGGCGTAGTCATACCGCCGTCGGCGGCTGGTAGTCCCCGAAGACCCGCCGCATCACGCCGCAGATCTCCCCGACAGAGGCGTAGGCTTTCACTGCCTCCATGATCGGGTGCATCAGGTTCCCTGCCCGTCCGGCGTCGCCCTCGCGAGAGACTTCTTCGAGGCGCGATAGCGCCGCATCTACTAACGCCTGATCACGCTCCTTGCGAACGTGGGCGAGGCGCTCGATCTGAGCACGTTCTGCCTCCGGGTTCACGCGGAAAATCATCTGCGGCTCTTCATTCTCGTTCGCAAACTTGTTCACACCGACGATGACCTTCTTCCCCTCGTCGATCGCCTGCTGGTAGGCGTACGACGCCTCCTGGATCTCACGCTGGACGTAGCCCGACTCGATCGCCGCGATGGCTCCGCCCACGTCCTCGACACGGCCCAGATACTCCCAGGCTTTGCGCTCGAGCTCGTTTGTCAGCCACTCGATGTAGTAGGAGCCGCCGAGCGGGTCGGCGGTGTTCGCCACACCACTTTCGTAGCCGATAACCTGCTGCGTGCGGACCGCTATGCGCTGTGCTTCCTCAGTGGGTAGTGCGAGCGCCTCGTCGTAACACGAGAGCGCAAGCGACTGCACGCCGCCGAGGGCCGTCGCGAGCGCCTGGAGGGCTGCGCGCACGATGTTGTTCTCCGGCTGCTGAGCCGTGAGCGTAGCGCCTCCTGTTTGGACATGCGTTCGGAGCATCCAAGAGCGCGCGTCCTCGGCCTTGAACCTCTCCCGCATGATCTTCGCCCACATACGGCGCAAGGCGCGGTACTTCGCGACCTCCTCGAGGAAGTTGTTCTGCGTATTGAAGATCCAAGAGATGCGAGGCCCGACATCGTCGACGCTGACGCCGCGCTCGATCGCCCCTTCGATGTATGCGATGGCGTTCGCGAAGGTAAACGCCATCTCTTGCGCCGCTGTGCAGCCGGCTTCTCGCATGTGGTAGCCGCTGATGCTGATCGCGTTAAAGCGCGGCAGCTCGCGCGCGCAGTACGACATCAGATCGGCGGCGAGGCGGAGCGATGGCTTCGGCGGGTAGATGTAAGTCCCGCGCGCCACGTATTCCTTGAGTACGTCGTTTTGCGCAGTACCGGCGATCCGGTCCAGCGGGACCCCCTGCTTCTGGCCGACGACGGCGTACATCGCCACAAGGACGGAGGCCGGCGCGTTGATCGTCATCGACGTCGACACCTGGTCGAGCGGGATGCCGTCGAACATCGTCTCCATGTCCGCGAGAGTATCGATCGCCACGCCTACTTTTCCCACTTCGCCCATCGAAAGCGGGTCGTCGGAGTCGTAGCCGAGTTGGGTGGGCAGATCGAACGCGACCGAGAGCCCGGGCTGGCCCTCCTTCAGCAGGAACCTGAAGCGCTTGTTTGTCTCCGCAGCGGTGCCGTAGCCGGCGTACTGACGAATCGACCACAGCCGGCCGCGATACATAGAGGCCTGGACCCCACGCGTATATGGATACTCGCCCGGGTAGCCGATGTCACGGTTGTAGTCAATATCGGCGATGTCCTCGGGCGTGTATAGCGGCTGGACTTCGGCCGAACTCGTGCGGAAGTCAGTATCAGTGCGCTCGCCGCCGCGCTCCTTGGCTTTGGCATAGGTCGCCTCGGACCAGCGCTTTCGTTCGTTCGAGAGGTCGCCGTTCTGAGTCATCTCGCCCTTATTCTATCGGTTCATGAAACGAAAACCTAGCCGTTGCTAAACGGAGAGTTGAGCCCATATAATCGCGCTCGCATTAAGGAGAACGATGTACATTCACCTGGAAAGTAATCAGATTATCCCCCGTGCGTAACCCCAGGGCCTTCAACAGGCCGCTCGCGATCGGTGCGCCCACACCTCAAAGTGAGGTGCCCGCGCGACCGTATAGGATGATTCACTTCTTCCCCCCGCAGAACGAGAAGGTGCGGGCCAAGATCCCGGAGCTTATATCACAAGTGGATGTGCTGCTGGGCAACCTCGAAGACGCGATCCCGGCCGCCGACAAGAAGGCGGCGAGGGAGGGCCTAGTCGAGGTCGCGCTGAACAACGAGTTCGGCAACACGTCGCTCTGGACACGCATCAACAGCCTGGACAGCCCGTGGGTCCTGGATGATCTTCTGACCGTCATCCCCCAGATCGGCAACAAGCTGGACGTAGTTATGGTCCCCAAGGTGGAAGGGCCGTGGGACATCCATTACATCGACCGCTTGCTGGCCCAGCTGGAAGCCAAGTACGAGATCAAGAAGTCCCTCGAGGTCCACGCCATCCTAGAGACGGCGCTCGGCGTCTCTAATGTCGAGGAGATCGCCGCCGCGAGCCCGCGTATGCAAGGCATCAGCCTCGGCCCCGCGGATCTGGCGGCTTCCAGGCGCATGAAAACTACGAGGGTCGGCGGCGGGCATCCGTCGTACCAGGTGATCGCCGATCCTGACCAAGGGAATCCCGACGCACCGCGCCTTTCGGCCCAGCAGGATCCCTGGCACTACACGCTGGCCCGCATGGTCGACGCCTGCAATTCGGCAGGCATCCTGCCTTTCTACGGTCCGTTCGGAGCCATCGAGGATCCGCTGGCGTGCCAGTATCAGTTCCGCGCCGCGTTCTTGATGGGCTGCGTAGGCGCTTGGACGCTACACCCGTCGCAGATCGAGATCGCCAGGCGCGAGTTCAGCCCGACGGTGGAGGAGGTCAAGACTGCCAAACGTATCATCGAGGCCATGGGTGACGGCACCGGCACGGTGATGCTCGACGGCCGAATGCAGGACGACGCGACGTTCAAACAGGCACAGGTTATGGTACAGACTGCCAGGATGATCGCCCAGCGCGACCAGGAGTACGCTAAGCTCTATGGTCTGTAGCGCGGGACCGATATAGGCTAGCGAAACTATACCTAGACTTTGATAGAGGAGGACAAATGGAACTTAAGCCGGTCAATCCCTGGAAGTGGCAGGATGCATTCGGGTTCTCGCAGGCGGTCGAATTCAGCGGGCACTCGCGGGTTCTGACGTGCGCCGGGCAGACGTCGGTGAACGCGGGCGGCGAGCCTCTGCACAAGGGCGACATGGCTGCGCAGCTCGGTCAGGCCCTGGACAACGTCGAGGCGGTGCTCAAACAGGCGGGGATGACGTTGGCGAACGTCGTCCACCTCAACCTCTACACAACAGACATCGACGCTTGCTTGCAGCACTATGCGGTTGTCGCTGAGCGGTTGGGAAAGGCAAACTGCCGTCCGGCTATCACGCTCCTGCAGGTCGCGCGCCTCTTCGAGCCCACGCTGATGATCGAGATGGAGGCCACGGCGGTCGCCTGAGTGGCGTCCTCACGCAGATATGGTTCTACGAATTCGAAGGTAAAGGAGATACACCGTGACTGAGCTGCCGAAGCCATTGGCGGACATCTGGGCTGATCTCAGCGCGCAGCGCTCCCTCCTGATCGAACGTCTCACCGGGCTAGATGCCGCGGCGACGCTGCGCTCGCCGGGGCCAGGTGAGTGGAGCACGGCGCAGCTGGTCGATCATCTGCTGCTGGCCGAGGGCTTCACGAATGACTTCATGAAGCCAATGCTGGCCCAGGCGCAGGCTGCGGGTCAGGCGACCGGATTCCCGGCGGAGCTGCAGGCTTTCGATCCGCTGCCACCACCCTTGGGCATGGAGGCGCCTCCGCCTATCCGCCCGCAGAAGGAATTGCCTGCTCAGGAGCTTATCAATGCGCTGCAGGCGATGGGCGAGCGGTCCAAGACGACGCTGGAGGCACTGGCATCGGTGGATCCGCGACAGCTTCGCATGCCACATCCGTTGTTCGGCCCACCACTTGACTTCGGTCAGTGGTGGGCGCTTCATGCCATCCACTACGCCATGCACAACGCGCAGGCTGAGGCGGCTCTGGGCGGAGACTGAGGCTAATGCGCTTCTACGAATTCGAGTGCAAACTCCTGCTCGCCAAGCAGGGCGTCCCTCTCCCACACGGCGGGACCGCAAACAACCCGGAGCAGGCTCGCCAGCTAGCCGCTGAGCTGCGCGGGCCCGTCGTCCTCAAATCGCAGGTGCTCTCGGGCGGACGGATGAAGGCCGGGGGTGTGAAGTTCGCCGACACCCCCGAGGAGGCCGCCAACGCCGCGGCGGAGATCCTCGAGCTACCGATCCGCGACCAGCTTCCGGTCTGCGTATCGGTCGAGGCCAAGGCGGCGGTGGCCAAGGAATATTACCTCGGCGTCACGTACGACGCGCTCGCCAAGAAGCCGGTCATGATCTTCAGTGATATGGGCGGTATCGACATCGAGCAGGTCGCGGAGGAGCATCCTGGCCACGTCGCCAAGCAACACTTCTCGACGCTTATCCCGTACACCGACTTCCGTGCGAAGGAGCTGCTCGCCTCCCTAGGCATCACCGGAGGCGAGTTGACGGCGCTAACCGGCGTCGCGACGAAGCTCGTGCGACTGTTCCAGCAGTACGATATGACGCTTGCCGAGATCAATCCGCTCGGCAAGCTCGAAGACGGCTCGTTCGTCGTGCTCGATTGCCATCTCGACATGGAGGACGAGGCCCGCGAGCGTCACCAGGCCGTCCTCGACGAACTGGGCATCAAGCCGGACGAGACACGCCAGGGCCGGCCGCCGACGGAGTTCGAGATTCGCGGCGCGCAGGTCGACGCCGTGGACCACCGCGGCGTTGCCGGCCGCGTCGTCGAGTTCGATGGTAATCTCGGGCTCGTGATCGGCGCCGGCGGCGGCTCGCTCACGATCTTCGACGCCGTCCAGAAGTACGGGGGCAAGCCGGCGAACTACTGCGAAATCGGCGGCAACCCGAGCGTCAACAAGGCGATGGAGCTCACGAAGCTCATCCTCAGCAAGCCCGGTGTCGACAAGATTGCCGTCATCATGAACGTCGTCAGCAACACCCGCGCGGACATCGTTGCCCGCGGCGTCATCAAGGGCGTCGTCGAGTCCGGCCATGACCCGGCGCAGAAGATCAGCATCTTCCGAATCCCCGGCTCCTGGGAAGCCGACGCCTTCAAGATCCTCGGCAAGTACGGCGTCGAGTACTGTGACCGCTCGGTCTCGATGTCAGAGGCCGCGCGGCGCGCGGTTGAGAAAACGGGGATTTAGATGCCCGCATACGTGATCGCCCAGTTTGACGTGAACGACGTGGATATGTACTACGAGTACGCCTCGAAGATATTCGAGACGACGAAGGGATACGGCGGGAGGATTCTCGCGGCCAACGACGCGGAGGTGCGTGAGGGTTCGATCCCGCACTTGCGGACGATCGTGGCGGAGTTTCCGTCGCTGGAGAAGGCGCGCGCGTGGTACGAGTCCGAGGCCTACCAGGCTATCATCCACCTGCGGCAGAACTCGACGACAGGGCACCTGTTCATGGTGGAAGGGCTTACGATGCCGCCACGTAAGAAGGCCGGCGAATAGCAGATGTCCATCCTCATCGACGAGAACACCACCTTCATCATCCAGGGCATCACCGGCCGCGAGGCTGTCAACATGACCCGCGAATGCCTCGATTACGGCTCGAAGGTCGTCGGCGGCGTGACGCCGGGGCGCGGCGGCCGCGACGTCTACGGTGTGGCCGTGTACGACACTGTCCGCGAGATCACCTCGAAGGAGCGCGTGGACGGCTCTGTTCTGACCGTCCCGCCCGCGTTCGTCCGCGACGCGGCGTTCGAGGCGCTCGAGAACGGCATCCGTCTGCTCGTCATCGTGACCGAGCGCGTGCCGCGTGCGGAGGTCGCGCAGATCGTCGAGTTCGCGGACATGAAGGGCGCGCGCATCATCGGGCCGAACTGCCTCGGCATCATTTCGCCGGGCAAGTCGAAGATGGGCGGCATCGGTGGGCCGGCGGCGAACACGAACCAGGCCTACCGGCCTGGGCACATCGGCGTTATGTCGCGCAGCGGCGGCATGGCCACCGAGATCTCGAACTCGCTCACCGCAGCCGGTTTCGGTCAGAGCACGACCGTGAGTATCGGCGGCGACGCGATCATTGGCTCGACCTACGCCGAGCTGATGCCGTTCTTCGAGGCCGACCCGGAGACGCACGCCATCGTCATCTACTCCGAGCCCGGCGGCCCGATGGAGGCGCAGCTCGCCGAGTGGGTGAAGGCGAACAACTCGCGCCTGCCGATCATCGCCTTCATGGCCGGCCGCTTCATGGACGCCATGCCCGGCATGCGCTTCGGTCACGCCGGGACGATCGTCGAGGGCAAACAGGACACGGCGAGCGAGAAGATCCGCCGCCTGAACGACGCCGGCATCTCGGTAGCGGAGGAGATCGCGCAAATCCAGGAGCTAGTCAAGCAGCGGCTGTCATGAATCTCATTCGACAGGCGTGAGAAGGAGGCTTCTTGAAATGGAGCAAGCGAACATCGACGGCATCTCGCTGGAATACGAAACCCGGGGCTCCGGAGACCCGGTCGTCTTCATCCACGGTGCGCACATGGGTGATACATACCGGCCGTTGATGGCTGAACCTGCCCTCAAGGACTACAGGTTCATCGGCTATCACCGGCGCGGATACGCCGGCAGCGGCCGGCCGGACGGTCCGCTGTCGGTTTCCGAGCACGCGGCCGATTGCCTGGCGCTGTTGCGGAACCTCGATGCGGCGCCCGGTCATGTCGTGGGGCACTCGTCGGGTGCCGTTATCGGCATCCAGCTCGCCCTTGATGCTCCCGATGCTGTGCGGTCGCTTACACTGCTCGAGCCTGCTCTGCTTGACGTTCCCAGCGGTGGCGCGCTCATCGAGGCGCTCGGGGCGTCTGTCCCGATGTATGAGTCTGGCGACAGGGCGGGCGCCGTCGATAGCTTCCTGCGGGAAGTGTGCGGCAAGGACTATCGTCGCAGCGTTGAAACCCGGCTGCCTGGCGCCATGGAACAGGCCGCCGCCGACGCGGACGCGTTTTTCACGGGTGAATTCCCCGCTATCGCAGAGTGGCTGTTCGCCAAGGAGGACGCCGCGCGTATCACGCAGCCTGTCCTCTCGGTCCTGGGCGCGAATACCGATGCCGCTATCGGCCTACCCACTTACAGCGAGATCCACGAGCGCGTGCTCGAATGGTTCCCGAACGCAAAGCCGTTCGTGCTCCCGGGGGCTGCGCACCTTCTCCAGGTCGAGAACCCGCACGATATGGCAGAGGGCCTCGCAACCTTCCTTGCGAACAACTAATGGTGAGCGTTTAATGCCCGCGATGTTCATCCGCGTCGACATGACGCGCGAAGTCGCGGGCGACCGAGAGCTGGCGAACAAGCTCGCTGAGGTCTGCCCCGTGAACATCTTCTTCGCGCAGGCGCCCGACGGCTCAGCGACGATTGTCAAGGAGAACCTCGATGAGTGCGTGCTCTGCGAGCTGTGCGTGCAGGCGGCCCCACCCGGCGGTGTGCGAGTCGTCAAGCTGTACGACGGCACCGTGCTCGAACGCTGATCCCGCGATGATCGGAACGTCGCTCTCGTCGCTACCGTTCCTGAGTGATGCCCGCCGCGGTCGGGCATCCTCATACGACACGTCGGGAGGGAACGCGGACTTCTGGCTGCTCCAACCCGGCGAGACGCGCACCTTAGCGGACATCGCTAGCCCGGGTGCCATACGACACGTCTGGATGACGCTCGCGTCACGCGAGGAATCGTACCCTCGCCTGAGCGTCCTGAGGATGTTCTGGGACGGCGCCGAGACGCCGTGCGTGGAGGCGCCGACTGGCGATTTCTTCGGCGTAGGCCACGGTGTGATCCGGGAGTTCTGGTCTCTTCCCCTGACCATGAGCCCACGCGACGGACGGGGCTTCAACTGTTACTTCCCGATGCCTTTCAACCGCGACGCTCGGGTCGAGCTCACAAACGAAGGCGACCGGCGGCTCGTCGTCTATTTCTACATCGACTACGAGACCTTTGAGCGTCCTCTCGAAAACGTCGGCCTCTTCCACGCTCAGTGGCGATCCGAGTATCCAACGGTGGGCTGGGGCGACGACGATCGGCGCTTCGAGGATGAGCAGGATTACCGTCGCGAAGTCTTCTCAACGCCGAACATGAGCGGTGAGGATAACTACGTGATTCTCGAGGCGGAGGGGCGCGGGCAGTACGTCGGGTGCAACCTGAATGTCGATTGCCGGCGGCGCCTCAAGAACGACTGGTACGGCGAGGGCGACGACATGATCTTCATCGACGGGGATGTCAGGCCGACCCTCCATGGGACGGGCACGGAAGACTACTTCAATACCGCCTGGAGTCCGCTAACCGAGTTCTGGACGCCCTATCACGGCCAACCCCTGGCCTCGACCGGAGGTGAAGGCTGGCTCTACAAGGGCAAGCAGTCGGTCTACCGCTTCCACATCGAAGACCCGGTCCATTTCCGCAAATCGATCCGCGTGACGATCGAGCATGGCCACGCCAACCACTTGTCGCATGACTACTCGTCAACCGCCTATTGGTACCAGACCGAACCCCACGCCATCCCTCCTGCCCTTCCCTCGGCCGACCACCGCTTACCGCGGTCGTGACCGCTTACGCGGGCGGCAGCTCGCCCCGAGTGATCGCATAAAGCTGCATGTCGTGGTGCCGCCCACGGTGGAACATGCAGCCGCGCATCGTCCCTTCGTGCCTGTAGCCGCCCTTCTCCGCGACCTTCAGCGACCCCGCGTTCTCGACATCAATGCATAGCCGAATACGGTTGATATTCTTACTATCGAACAGGTATCGCGTAAGGAGCTGAAGCGCCTCGGTTGTAGCGCCCTTTCCCCAGTGCTCCTTTCCGAAGAGGCGGTAGCCGATCTCGAATTCTTCCATATATGGCACGGTCTTGAAGTACATGATCTCGCCGATGATATTGCGTTTCGCATCGATCATCAGGAGCCGGCCGAAGTTCTCGCCCCAGAAGCCGGTGCGCGAGAATTCGTCCCTGTACGTCACCTCCGACATAATGCTTAGGGGCCAGTAGTCGCCACGGCTGTCGAGATCGAGGTCGAGCTCGCGTAGCCGGTCGAGGTCCGCCTCGCGGACCGGACGCAGGGTAATGTTTTCGCCTTCTAGCATGGGCCACGCCGTTTCGTCATTCTGAGCGTCGACCGGTTTGAGCGCGACGGATTGCAGCTTCGCGACGGAATCTGGCGGGGTGGCGGAGTGTGAACAGCACCGGAGCGCGGCCCGCGTCGATACCTCGAGCTCGATTCCAATGCGCCCGCCTTCAGGAACGTGACGATGCCGCATTGCTCGACGCCCAGATCGTGGACGGTCACGCCCGGTCGCTTCGCCAGCTCGCGCCGGAGCAGAGCCGCCAGCGTCTTCACCCGCGCCTCGATGGGCTCTTCGCTCGGATCGAGGTTCTTCACGCCGACCAGCCGCAACCGCAGCGCGCCCGCGTCCCCGCGCCCGAGGTCGATACGCTCGAGAACCTTCGTCCACGCGAACAAGGTGTCGCCCCCGACAGTCGGGTTTGCGTGCGTACCGGCATTGAAGCCGAGAATTCGGATCACATTCTCGAGCCCGTCGTTTGAGATCGCGTGCGCCAACGAGATGATGTGCCCACCGTAGATGATCCGCCTGCCAAGCTTCGATTTCTTCTGGAGCAGCTCATTGAAGTGCACCCGCGCGTTGTTCTGGTATAGCCGCGTCGCCATCTGGTGCTCGGCATCCTCGATAGTCAGCCCCTGAGGATGGAGGATAAGTTCTCCCGGCTCGTAGTCCTCCCAGAAGAAGCGGCTCGCCGTGATCTGTGGATCGAACCGCGCGAGATCCAGCACTGGGGGCACGTGAAGATTCTCCACCGCGACCTGACGTGGTAGCTCCGGCGCGTCATCGGCGCCCGAGTTTACTCCCGGCTCGCGCTTGTTCACCATCGCCCAGCGATAGAACTGAAGCACCGGCTCTTCCCGCTGATTGAAGCCGCGGGTGTGCACCCACACGATCCCGACGTCCGGCCGGGACGTCTCGCGCTTGCCGATGACTTCTGTCTCCGCGCGCAGGGTGTCGCCGGGGTAAACGGTGCTCAGAAAGCGGACGTCGGCGTAGCCAAGGTTCGCCGGCGAGTTCAGCGAGACGTCCGGCACCGCCCGCCCGAATACAATGTGGAAGACGACCATGTCGTGAACTACTTCTCGCTCGAACCCAAGCGAGCGCGCGAATTCGCGCGAGCAATGTAGCGGCCGCCGGTCTCCCGTCAGCGCGATGTAGAGGGCGAGATCACCTTCAGTTACGGTGCGGGGGACGGCGTGGTGAATCGTCTTCCCCACGACAAAGTCTTCGAAGAAGTTTCCCACTCGCGTTTTACGAGTCATCCGCCGTTCATCAGAATAGCTGACCACTGACGGCTGATAACTGACAACTAAATTTGGCTGTATCCGCTGCCTGCCACCTCAAACCCTATCCCCTTGCCGTCATCGATCAGGCCGTACTGCTTGAGGAGCGTCTGGCTGTAAGTTACGACCCCGCTCACCTTCTCCGGTGGCTCACTCGCAAGAACGAGGGCGGCTTTCGCCATCAACTCAGGCGGCTCGCCCGCAGGATCGTCCAGACCGCGCACGAGGCGGTGGTGTACTGTGCCCGGCGTCGGCACGACCTGCGAGGGTGACACGCAGGAGACCGAGATGCCGTACTGATACACTTCGGCGGCCAGTCCCTGTGTGAACCGCTCGAGCGCCGCCTTCTCGGCGCCATAGCAGGTGCCGCCGCCGAGCCAGCGTGGATCGTTGCCGTATGGACCTCGGCCGGGGCCGATCGCCGCACCAGACGAAATGTTCACGATGCTCCCGCTTCCCCTCGAGATCATATCCTCTAGCACAAGCTGGCTGAGAATGAACGGGGCGTGGAAATTCACGGCCCAGGAACGCATCCAGCGGTTCAACGGATAGTCTTTCACAGGCACGAAGTATGTCAGCGCAGCGTTGTTTACCAGCACATCAATCGGACCGTACGTCTCGCGAGCTGTCTGCACGAGCTTCTGGCAATCCTCCGGCTCCGAAATGTTGGCGGCCACGGCGGTCGCTTCGCCGCCGCTCTCCTTGATCCCGCCGACTGTACTGTCAAGCGAACCCTCGAACTGGTGGTCCCCCTCGCGCAGGGTCCGTGCCGCACAGACTACCCGCCCGCCCTCGGCCGCGAAGACGCGGGCGATCTCCGCGCCAATGCCACGGCTCGCGCCCGTCACTATCACACTCTTTCCGTCGAGCCTACCCACAGTTGCCTCCAGTCAGATGCCCTCGTCTAGAGACGCCTCGGAGGCGTGTCTTTGGCGATGGCTTGCAATCGTTAAACACCTGCTACGCGGAAACCGGGTCCAACAGGACGACAGCTTCCCCCTTCACGACGGCCTCGCCGTTCTGGTTGAAGCAGTCCGTCTCGATCGTGGCCATCCGCTTTTCCAGCTCTATGCCCTTAACCTCTGCCACCGCCTTGATGGTGTCGCCGATCCTCACGGGCCGCAGAAAGCGGAGGCTCTGGCTCAGGTACACGACACAGCAACCCGGCGCCAGCCTCGTCCCAAGCGCCGCCGAGATGAAGCCGGCGCTCAGCATGCCATGGGCGATGCACTCTCCGAACCGCGTCTTCGCCGCATAGTCGGCGTCTTGGTGCAGCGGATTGGTGTCGCCGGTTACCTCCGCAAACCGCGCGATGTCTTCGACGCTTACAGTCCTCTCGAATTCGGCGCGATCGCCAACCTTCACGCCCGTTAATGTTTCAGCCACGGGATGCCTCGCGCTCTGCAATTTACTACCGCGATGATTCGCGAGGCAACTGCCGGCGATGGTTCAGTGTCTTGGGTCGTCAACTTCAAGACGCGGTCGATTCTCAGCGAAAGCAACCGTGGGTGGCCCGCGCTATGCTAACATTCCGCCGTGAAGATCACGCACCGGATCGCCGAATTCGTCGCGTCAACCCCAACTGCCGCGATACCTCCTGAGGCCAGAGAGCAGGCCCGCCGCGCGGTCCTCGATACGCTCGGCGTGATGCTGGCGGGCAGCCGTGAAGAAGCAAGCATCAAAGTCGCCGCCTTGGTCCGCGAGCAAGGTGGGGTCGGCGAGGCCGCTGTCCTTGGCCACGACTTTCGAGCCCCCGCGTTCGAGGCCGCTCTTGTCAACGGCACCTCCGCCCACGCGCTCGACTTCGATGACGTTAGCGTTACCATGCGCGGTCACCCCAGTGTTCCTCTGCTGCCCGCCGTCCTCGCGCTTGGCGAGAAGCTCGGCTCAAGCGGCGAGGAGCTGACCGACGCCTTCGTTATCGGCTTCGAGGTCGAATGCAAGCTCGGGTCGGTCATCGGCGGCCGGCACTATGCTCTCGGCTGGCATCCCACCGCTACCTTCGGCACCATCGGAGCGGCGGCCGCGAGCGCTCGCCTCCTCGGTCTGGATGTCGATACAACGCGCATGACGCTTGGCATCGCAGCGTCGCTGGCCAGCGGCGCCCGCCGCAACTTCGGCTCGATGACCAAGCCCCTTCACGCCGGCTGGGCAGCCCGTAACGGGGTCATCGCCGCAGGTCTGGCCTCGCGAGGCTTCACTGCTGACGACGAAGCGCTCGAAGCGCCCGATGGCTGGCTGCACGCCGCCTCAGGAGGAGCGCCCGTCGACCCTTCACCGATCGAGCACCTCGGCGACACTTGGGAAATTGTCTCGTCCGGCATCGACGTCAAGCTCTATCCATGCTGCTACTTCACACACCTCTCGATCGACGCCGCGCTCGAAATCTCTGCCCGAGTGTCTCCACAGATGGCGGCAATCGAAGGCGTTCGCGTCTCAGTCAGTCCGGGTACGATGATGGTGTTGCGCAAAGAGCCGCCTCAAACTGGCCTCGAAGGCAAGTTCAGCATCGAGTACTGCGTCGCCGCCGCCCTCGCGGACGGAGATGTATCGCTCGCCACGTTCGACGACGGTGCCGTCGCCCGCCCTAACGTTCGCGCGCTCATGAAACGTGTGCGAGTCACCGAAGACGGTCCTCCAGCATCAGCACCCCTCGGCGGGAGCGCTGTCGTCCAGGTGGCGTTTCTTGATGGAGAACGGATTAGCTCCCCTCTTGTGGACATCCCGAGGGGCGCCCCTCAAAACCCGCTCTCTTGGTCGCTGCTGGCCCAGAAGTTCCGAGACTGCGCGACACTCGTCCTCGATCGGAGCCGGACCGAGCCT
>Ga0209161_10003170_pt1 | contig 13324 bp, 17 predicted proteins | sample GraSoiAngelo_155_FD_186169 | JGI IMG/M metagenome (GOLD analysis project Ga0209161, IMG submission 186169) | Grasslands soil microbial communities from the Angelo Coastal Reserve, California, USA - 14_1009_13_30cm (SPAdes) (version 2) | ecosystem: Environmental > Terrestrial > Soil > Grasslands...
TCTTCAGGAAAGACGCCGCCCATGACCAGGACCGGCGCGTTGATGCCGGCCTCGCGCAGTTCCATCCCCTCGGCGACCGTGGCCACACCAAGGCGACGCACGCCGGCGGCGAGGAGAGTCTTCGACACGTGGACGGCGCCATGCCCGTAGGCGTTGGCTTTCACCACAGCCAGAACGGCGGCCGTGCCGACGCGATGCATGACTTCAGTGAGATTGTGGCGGAGGGCGGACAGGTGGATCTCGGCGACGGTGGGACTCAAATTTCGGTGATCTCCGCCTCCTTTTTCTTCAGGACGTCATCCACCTTCTGAATATAGCCGTCGGTCAGCTTTTGGATCTCGTCGTGTGATTTCTTTGCCTCATCCTCGGTGACCTTCGAATCCTTCTGAAGTTTTTTCACTTCGTCGAGCACGTCTCGGCGGATGTTGCGGATATGGACGCGCACCTCCTCCGCGAGGCGTTTCGCGATCTTCGCCAAATCCTTCCGTCGCTCCTCGGTCAGCGGGGGAAGCGGCAACCGGATGACCTTCCCGTCCGAGGCAGGTGTCAGACCCAGGTCAGAGGCCATGATGGCTTTTTCGATGTCCTTGAGGAGACGGGGTTCGAAAGGCTGAACCGTAATCAGGCGACTTTCGGGCGTGGCCAATGTGGCGACTTGCTTGAGCGGGGTGGGCGTGCCGTAATAATCCACCTTGATCTGGTCCAGCAGGGAAACGGACGCACGGCCGGTCCGCAGTCCCGTGAATTCATGACGCAGGTGTTCGAGCTGCCCCTCCATTTTCTCGGTGGCCTTTTTTTTCAGTGCTTCCCGCATGGCTCACCCGTGGTGGGCGGTTATGCCTGGCCGACTTCGTCCCGAACCAATGTTCCGAGGTGCTCGCCCTGCACGACGCGCTTGATGTTGCCCTTCTCCTTCACGTTGAACACGATGATCGGAAGATTATGATCCATGCACAGGGACAGCGCGGTCGAGTCCATCACCTTCAATTTTTTATCCAGGACGGACAGGAAGGGCAACCGGTCGAACTTTTTGGCGTTCGGGTTCTTCATCGGATCGTCGTCGTAGATGCCGGCGACCTTGGTGCCTTTGAGGATGACTTCGGCCCCGATTTCCATGCCCCGCAGAGCGGCGGCGGTATCGGTCGAGAAGTAGGGATTGCCGGTGCCGGCGGCAAAAATGACGACCCGTTTTTTCTCGAGATGGCGGATCGCCCGGCGCCGGATATAGCCTTCGGCGAGTTGCCGCATTTCGATCGCCGATTGGATGCGGGTCGCAGCGCCTTGTTTTTCGAGGGCGTTCTGAAGCGCCAAGGCATTCAGCATCGTCGCCAGCATGCCCATATAGTCGGCGGAGGCGCGTTCCATACCGCTGTCCGCGGCGTTGATCCCACGAAAAATGTTCCCGCCGCCGATCACGATGGCCACCTCCACGCCCATGGTGACGACCTCGGCAATTTCCTTCGCCATGTACTCGATCATCCGCGGGTCAATGCCGAACGGTTGCTCTCCGGCAAGGACTTCTCCGCTGATTTTGAGGATCACCCGCTTGTAGGCCGGGCGGCTCATTCCTCTTCGCCGAGTTGATACCTGGTGAACCGACGCACGCCGATATTCTCTCCGATGGTGGCAATTTTCTGCGTCAGGATATCGGCGACCTTGAGGTTGGGATCCTTGATGAACGACTGTTCCAGCAAGCAGGAATCCTGGTAAAACTTCTCCAGTTTCCCGGCGGCAATCTTTTCCCAGGAAGCTGGCGGTTTGCCCATCTCCTTGGCTTGCGCGCGGTAGATCTCGAGTTCTTTCTCGACGACCTCTTTGGGGACGTCCTCGCGCCGGACATAGGAGGGTTTGGAGGCGGCAATTTGCAACGTGAGGTTCCGGACGAGCGCCTGGAACTCTTCGTTCCGCGCGACGAAGTCAGTCTCGCAATTGACCTCGACCAACACGCCGATCTTGTTCCCGGCATGAATATATGACGCGATGACGCCTTCATTCGTCACGCGCCCCATCTTCTTGCCCGCTGAGGCCAGGCCTTTTTGTCTCAGCCAGTCGACCGCCTTGCCGATGTCGTCGCCGCTCTCCACCAGGGCCTGTTTGCAGTCCATGATGCCGGCGCCGGTTTTCTGCCGAAGTTCCTTGACCCGCCCACTATCGCCTGCCATACCGGTTGCGCTCCTTAAAATTACAAAACGTTAGGCTATGACACCCCGGCTGCCGCGGTCTGCACATCCCGCATCTCGGCGGTCGTCATGCTGCCGGGCTTGTCCTCCTCGGCTCGTTGTGACCGTAAGTGCAAGCCTTCGACAGCGGCGTCGGCGATCTTGGAGGTGATGAGTTTGATCGAACGGATGGCGTCGTCGTTCCCGGGGATCAGGTATTCGATGCCGTCGGGGTCGCAGTTGGTGTCGAGAATCCCGACGATGGGGATACCGAGTCGCGAGGCTTCCAGGATGGAGAGACGGTCTCCGCGGGTGTCCGCGACGAAGATGCATCCGGGCAGGCTATTCATGCCTTTAATGCCCCCGAGGGAGCACTCGAGCCGAATGCGTTCCTTCTCGAGTTGTGCGACTTCCTTCTTGGGCAGGCGATCGAACGTGCCGTCCACGGCGGACGATTCGATTTTTCGCAGTTTGTCGATGCTTTTGCGGATCGTATTGAAATTTGTCAGCATGCCGCCGAGCCAGCGTTCCGAAACATAAAACATCTGGCAGCGTTTCGCCTCTTCCTCGACGATCTCTCGCGCCTGCCGTTTCGTGCCGACGAACAGCACCGACTCGCCTTGGGCGACGGTCTGTCGGACGAAGTCATACGCGGCCTCGAAGCGCGCGAGCGTCTGCTGCAAATCGATGATATAAATGCCGTTGCGCTCGCCGAAGATATAGCGTTTCATCTTCGGATTCCAGCGATTGGCTTGATGGCCAAAATGCACGCCGGATTCCAACAGTTCCTTGATCGTGATCGCCCCCATACCCTCACCCCCTTTCGTTCGCCGGCGCACCCGTCATCGTGAAGACGGGAGGAATGGTCAGTTCCTTAGGCGTCGACACTTGTCCGCGCGAGGCGGACGCCGTGAGATTGTCCTAATTTCCCGCTGTTAGAAGTGTTGCGGGCTGGAAGGCCTGTCTCCTTTTGAGACTGGCACAACCTTGAAAAGGTAGCATCCCAGACAAGAATTTGGCAAGACAAATGTTCGTCAGGATCGGTAGGAGGCGTTGATTTTGATATAGTCCATCGAGAGATCCATCGTCCAGACTTGCGCCTTTCCGGTTCCCAGACCCAGGTCTACCGTAAGACCGAACTCGCGTTGCTTGAGGATCACCCCGGCATGGTCTTCCGCCGATGGCCCGAGCCCGAGTCCGCGGCGCACCACCGGCACATTGCCATAGGTAATGCCGATGCGCTCCTGATTGATCCGTACGCCTGCCCGTCCGATGGCGGCCATGATGCGGCCCCAATTGGCGTCCTGCCCGAACCAGGCGGTTTTTACAAGATTCGAATTGGCGATGGTCTGGGCAACCTTTAGCGCGTCCGATTCCGTTCGCGCGCCTTTGACCACAAGCTCCACATACTTTGTGGCGCCCTCGCCATCCCAGGCGATCATCTTCGCCAGCTCACGACACACATGATCCAGCAGACCCTGAAAGCGTCGAGCATCGGGACCGCCGGGAGAGAGGGGACGGTTTCCGGCGAGCCCATTCGCAAGGCAGATGGCCATGTCGTTGGTACTGGTGTCACCGTCTACGGGCAACCGGTTGAAGGACTGGTTGGTTGCTCGGCGCAAGGCCTTCTGAAGCTGTGTGCGTGACAACTTCGCGTCCGTTGCGACATAGGCCAGCATCGTCGCCATATCGGGATGGATCATCCCGGAACCTTTGGCGATGCCGCCTACGGTCACGGGACGTCCTCCGATCGTCGCGCGCGCAGCGCTCATCTTGACGGTCGTATCGGTGGTCATGATGGCGCGCGCGGCATCCTCGCCTCCATCCGAATGAAGACGGGCCGCCAATGCAGGGATAGCGGCTCGAAGTCGCTCCATCGGAAGCGGTTTGCCGATGACTCCGGTGGACCCGATCAACACATCCTCGGGGGAGAGTCCCAACGCGCGTGCCGTCAGTGCCGCCATTTCGACGGCGTCCCGGTATCCCCGCCGGCCTGTGCAGGCATTGGCGTTGCCGCTGTTGGCGAGAATGGCCCGGCTCTTGCCGCGGCGCAGCCGCCGCTGATCCAGCAGAACCGGCGCCGCCGGCACCTGGTTGGTAGTGAAGACGCCGGCGGCGACGGCGTCGCACTCCGACACGATCAACGCCAAGTCCAGGACATCCGTTTTTTTGATGCCTGCGGCAATTCCGGCCGCCCGGATTCCAGGGACGGCCGTAATTCCTCCGGTCAGTATGTGCATCGCGTCATACGAATGAGTGACGATCAGGGATAGAGTCCGGTGTCGTCCAGCCCAGCGGTCTCCGGCAGGCCCTGCATGAGATTGAACGCTTGGATGGCCTGGCCTGCGGCACCTTTCACCAGATTGTCGAGAGCGGCCATGAGGATGGCCATGCCGCTCCGTTCGTCGAAGAAGGCCGAGACATCACAAAAATTCGACCCGCGCGTGTGACGGGGATTGGGCGACTGCTGCACGTCCAGGACGCGCACAAATGGTTCCGCTTTATAGAAATCACGATAGAGGGCGGTCAACTCGTCCGTCGTCAGCGTTTTTGTGAGCTGCGCGTATGCGGTGCTGAAGATGCCTCTGGTCATCGGGACAAGATGTGGCGTAAAGATCACCGCCACCCCGAGCGCTTGTTCGATCTCGGGGATATGCCGGTGCGATCCGAGTTGGTAGGCTTCAAGAGACTCGTTCGCTTCAGGAAAATGATACGGGAGCGCGGGGCTGCGGCCGGCACCAGAAATACCGGATTTTGCGTCCACGATGATTCGTCCGTCCAGTAGGCCGCGTGTCGCGAGCGGCAGCAGTGAGAGAACCGCAGCCGTTGGGTAACAGCCCGGTGACGCCACCAGCGTCGCTTCACGAATCTGTTCCCGATGTTGCTCCGGCAGGCCGTAGACGGCGGTTGCCAAAAGATCGGGGGACGGATGAACGGTTTTGTACCAGGTTTCATACGTTTCGCGGTTTTTCAGGCGGAAGTCCGCACTGAGGTCGATGACCTTGCGGCCGGCGTTTAAAAATACGCCTGCCGGCTCCGCCGATTTCGTATGGGGGAGCGCAAGGAACATGACGTCCGCACGCGCGGCGACCTCCGCCGAATTCAAGGCTTCAAAAAAAAGATCGTGTCCACGCAGGTTCGGAAACAGCGTATGCACGGGCTTTCCGGCCGACTGCTCCGACGTGACTGCCGTGATCCTGACGTGTGGGTGGTGCAAGAGCAGGCGCAGCAATTCGCCCCCGACATACCCGCTGGCGCCGATGATCGCTACATTAGTCATGAGTGCTGCCGCTCCGCATAAAAAAAGGGAAGGCCGAGGGGCCTTCCCTTGATACTCCAGGTGCCCCGATTATCGTTTTGAGAATTGGAACCGCCGGCGGGCTCCCTTTTGTCCGTACTTCTTGCGCTCCTTGGTGCGGGAATCGCGGGTCAACAGGCCTTCCTTCTTGACCACATCCCGCAATGCGGGATCGATGGTGACCAAACCCTTCGAGATGGCATGGCGCAGCGCGCCGGCTTGTCCGGATGTGCCGCCGCCTGAGATCGTGGCATTGACGTTGAATTTATCAAGGAGATTGGTGACCTCGAGCGGATACGTGGCCATCGCGCGGTGCGTCGCTCGAGGGAAATAGGATTCGATCGACCGTCCATTGACGGTAATCCGGCCAGAACCGGTTTGAAGCCACGCACGGCAAATCGCAAGCTTGCGTTTTCCCGTGGCGTAAGTCGTATCTGTCGGCATAACGTGCGCTCCTATGAAAGTCAGATCGTCAGAGGTTCGAGTTGCTGTGCCTTGTGCGGATGCGTCGGCCCGCCATAGACGCGGAGCTTCCGGCCCATCTGCTTGCCAAGAGAAGTCTTCGGCAGCATCCCCTTGATGGCGCGTTCGACAAGAGAGGCGGGGTTCCGCTTGAGGAGGATTTCGGCACTCTCGGCTTTCAGCCCACCTGGATATCCGGAGTGGCGGTAGTAGATTTTTTTTCTCGGTTTATCTCCGGTCAGCACAATTTTGGCGGCATTGACCACGACCACATGATCGCCGGTGTCGACGTGCGGGGTAAACGTGGGCTTATGTTTGCCATGGAGGAGGACCGCCACCTCAGTGGCCATACGCCCGAGCGTCTTGCCGTTGGCGTCCACGAGATACCATTTCCGTGTGACGTCCGCTTTCTTCGCTGAAAATGTCCGCATCATCTCCCTCTCTAGGCGCTGCCGCCGAGTCCTTTTGTGTCCAGATTTTTGAGCCAGGGATCGACGGTCTCGGGGGACTGCCGGTCCAGCACCTCCCGGGTGGCGTAAATCGGGCTCTTCGTCCGAAGCGCGAGCGCAATCGCATCGCTCGGACGCGAATCGACCGTGACGTCGGACTGTTTGCTGCTCAGGTAAATGGACGCGTAATACGTGTTGTTTCTCACATCTGTCACGACGACTTTCGACACCTTCAATCCCAAGTGTTCCGTGAGATTCCGGATCAGATCGTGGCTGAGCGGCCGGGGAGGGATCATCCCTTCGAGCGCCATGCGTATCGCGGTACCCTCGGCGCTGCCTACCCAAATAGGAAGGACGTTCGTCTTCGCTTCATCCTGCAAGAGGACCACTTGGCTCTCCGCATTCGGACTGGCGTCTGTCCATACTCCCTGCACCGTCAATTTTACCAAACTACTATCCATGAGAACTTTTCGTTTCTCTTCTTATCTCGGTAACATCATAATATAAGGAGCGCGATGCAGAGGCCGAGGTTAGAGGGACGAGTCAAGCATCGTACTTGCCGAAATCTTCAGGTTTGAGATTCTCCAACCAACGGTCCATTTCCTCATTGCTGTGCTTCTGAATGACGTCATCGGTGACGAAAATCGGGGCTTTCGTCCTCAGCGCGAGGGCGATCGCATCGCTCGGTCTGGAATCGATGGAATATTCCGAATCTTCGTAGAGGAGATGAATCTTTGCAAAGTACGTATTTTCCTTAAGGTCAGTCACAACCACGCTGATAATCTTGGCGTCGGCAGTGTCCAGAACGGTTTTCATGAGGTCGTGAGTCATCGGCCGGGGAGTTGACACCCCTTCCATCGCAAAATTGATGGCGCTCGCCTCCGGCTTTCCGACCCAGATAGGCAGCATCTCGGAGTTCCCGTCATCGCGGAGAATGACGATGTAGGCATTGGTGTAGGGGTCAAACATCAACCCGCGAACTTGCATCTGAGTCAGCATGCATCAACCCTTTAAAAATCTTTATTTACCTATCATTTTAGCACGTCTTTGTCAATTGGAAACGGGCATTCCAGCACACTTTGGAGTTAAACAAAAGGGCTTTCAGGTAGGCTGAGGTTGGTGTTCAGCTCATGACTGGGGCTTTGGCAGTTTCAGGAAGGAGAGCATTTGCTCTTTCACGAGCGCACGTCCGCTTTCATCCCCAAGGTTCACCTGATATTCATTAATGACCATTACGCGCATCTTGACCCATTCAGCCCAACACGCCCCGCAGATGCTTTTCTTGATCTCGGTTTCGAGCTTCCCTAAATACAATGGCCCAACGATTTCCTCACCCGCATTTGCGCACCGTATGCACTGAACCAGCGCCATAAATACATTCCTCCGTAGACTCCATCGACTCTAGCACAAGCTTTCTTTCAAAAGGAAGTTGATGAGATCCCTCGGGTCTGAATTGACAGTGTGAGGTGCGGTCTGTATAAACTTTTCGCCTGGCTTCTGTGCCCGGGTGGCGAAATGGCAGACGCAGCGGACTCAAAATCCGCCGGTGGCGACACCATGGGAGTTCGACCCTCCCCCCGGGCACCAAAAACGTGAGCGTCTGCGTGATGTTATGAAGTGCCGTTGGCTGGAATTTGGCCCTAGAGGGAGCGGTCATTTTTCTTGACAGAATTTGTTATATTTGGCTATAGTGTCGTCCGGCTTTCAATAATTATTTGCGAAGTATTTGCGAAGTATTTGGAAAAGAAGTGCGGAGCAAAAGTGGCGGCGTTCATGCGTCGCCGGACTCTAAACCTATCATTTTTGGAGGTGGGTCATATGATGAGAGTGTTCACAATCGGTTTATTTAGTCTTTTCTCCATCATGGTGGCTGGTACGGCGATGGCCCAAGAACGCCAAGTGCTGCAAGAGGGGTATACGGGCGGCGGCACCGGGCGGATCGGCAGCGGTCCGGGCGGTGGCTTGGACAATGGCTGGATGCGGGATTTGCTTGCAAAGCCGGAGACGATTTACGGACGGATCTGGGGCATCGATATCCCCGGAGGAAAGATCTATCTTGAGACCGGCGGCGGCGCATTGGTGACAGTCCGGCTGAGCGAAAAAACCAACATGGATTCTCTCAAGCTCATCAGGACCGGTACGGATGTTGAAGTGCAGGCATACCGTAAGACCAGGATTATGGGTCAGGGCGCTTTTGCGTCGGAGGTCCCGGAAGGCGACCCATACGTGATCAGCATGGCGGTGCTGCGTGAAGCGCCACTGAGCAACAACGCCGGTAACAATCCCGATACCGACCGTGCCATCATGAGCAAGGATTCATCGGTGATGGGTGGAGTCGGGGGACAGTGTTTCCAATGCTATGAGGGAGCGCCTCCGGACTACAAGTAATCGTATCGACGCTCACTAGCGGTCGAGTAGAGTAAAGCCGGCGGTGGTCGAAAGGCCTCCGCCGGTTTCATTTTCAAGCCTCGCTATAATCGACTCCACCTTCATTATCTGTGGTGCTGCTCTCCTCCTCCTCGAGACGAGATGTCCTGCGCCGTGGCTGGCCTTCCACGACTACGGTAATCTCTCCCTTCGGCGGCCGCTTCCGCACATCCAGTAAGAGTTCTTCAATCGTTCCTCGCCGGTATTCTTCATAGTGTTTTGTCAGTTCTCGACAGAGGGCGACACGGCGGTTCCCTAAGCCCTCGCGTAGCGCCATCAGTAGCTTTTCAATACGGTGAGGACTTTCAAACAAGATCAGCGATGCATGCTCATCCCGAAAACTCTCGATGCGTTTGTTGCGGGCGCCCGATTTTCTCGGCAGAAACCCTTCGAACCGGAATGCGTCGGTCGGCAGCCCTGACCCGACAAGCGCGGCTAGGACGGCTGTTGGGCCGGGAACCGGGACGATGGGGATGCCCGCTTCGATGGAGCGGGTAATCAGAAAGTACCCCGGGTCCGAGACGACGGGGGTTCCGGCGTCGGAGACCAGGGCGACGCTTGCGCCGGATTGCAGGCGTTCAAGCAGGACCGGTGCTTTCTCTTCCTTATTGAAGTCATGATAACTGGTGATCGTCGTGCCGATGCCGAAATGGGCGCAGAGTTGTTTGGTATGACGCGTATCCTCGGCCGCGATGATGCCCACCTCCTTCAAAATTCGCACCGCACGGAAGGTGATGTCTTCGAGGTTGCCGATCGGCGTACTGACGATATAAAGAGTGCCTGGCATAAAAGAGTCTCTCGGCGCGCATGGTAGCGCAGTTCACTCATGAAAGCGCTAGTATCTGTGGTAAGATAACCCCCCCCACTCATGAATATGCTCTGTCGTTAACGCATCGAATGGAACAAAACGGCATGGTGTTAAAGGACCGGGTGGCGCTTGTGACGGGAGGCGGGACGGGGATCGGCCTTGCCATCGCACAGGCGTTTCTGCGCGCCGGGGCGCGGGTGACGATCGCCTCACGAAACGCTTCCCACCTCACGGCGGCGGTCGCACAGGCCAAGTCAGCCGGTTACGATCTTATGTCGAACCAGATGGATGTGACCGATGCCACAGCCGTGCGAAGCACCGTGGAAACGATCGCGAACCGCTGTGGCCGCCTCGATATTCTGGTGAACAATGCCGGGATCTCAGGGCGGACGCCCCTCGACAATCCGGACGACACGCGCTGGATCGCCATTCTCGCGACCAATTTGACCGGGGCGTATCTGTGCTCGAAACATGTTCTGCGGTTCATCAAGGATGGCGAACATGGCCGCATCATCAATATGTCCTCGGTACTCGGCCGGTTCGGAGTTCCGGGCTACGCGGCCTACTGCACGGCTAAGCATGGCATCATCGGCTTCACCAAGGCTCTCGCTCTCGAAGTCGCGGGACGAGGGATTACCGTGAATGCCATTTGTCCCACGTGGGTCAATACGGCGATGGCCCAACAAGGTATTGAGGAAACTGCTGCCTTGCTGGGAGTCTCTCCCGACGAGTTCCGGCGACAGGCCATCCAGGCGATCCCTTTCAAGCGCATGGTTGAGGCGTCCGAAGTTGCAGACCTGGCCGTCTATCTGGCGTCATCCGCCGCAGGAGGCATCACAGGGCAGGCGTTGAATATCTGTGGGGGCGCGACCGCAGGAGCCGGAGGGTAACGAGGAGATCCGAGCGGCCTCAGGTTTGCTTGACTCCTTTTTCTCCATCTCTCTATAATTATCTCCTTGTCCGCCTCCAGGCGTACTCCTTCAAAAGGAAAGCGAATTTCCTTGAAAATCAGCGGAGATGGGAAGGGATGAACGTGGTGTTTTTCGAGGTCACCCTTCTGTTCTATCTTGTAGGAACCATTTTTTTCCTCGGCCAGCTCTCCGGTCGCTTAGAAGAAGTGCCGCGGTCGGCATTCGTGATTGCCGGACTGGGGTTTTTCTTTCATACACTCGCCCTCGTCTCGCGCATGATTGAAGCCGGGCACATTCCGCTGACCAGTCTCCATGAAGCCCTCTCATTTTTTTCGTGGGCGCTGGTGTTGGTGTTCCTCGTCGTTGAACTGCGCTACCGGATTCACATTCTCGGCTCGTTTATTCTGCCGATGGCGTTTATTTCCCTGATTTCCGCCGCGGCGCTCCCCAAAGAGATTCAGGCGCTCGCGCCGATTTTCAGGAACATGTGGATGCATGTCACGTTTTCGCTCCTCGGGACCGTGGCGTTTGCGGTGGCATTCATCGCCGGCCTGATGTATTTGATTCAGGAACATCTGTTGAAGTCCAAGCATCGGACCCCGCTGTATCACAAACTTCCAGCACTCGATTTCCTCGACGATCTGAACGGCAAGGCCATCTCCTTCGGCTTTCCCTTGCTGACCTTGGGTATCATCACCGGCGCGCTGTTCGCCGAATTTTCACGAGGGTCATTTCTGAACTGGAACGCCGAGCAGATCGGGGCATTGGGAACCTGGCTGTTTTACCTTGTCGTGTTGTTGGGACGCGTCACGGTGGGATGGCGTGCAAAGCGGGCCGCGTATCTCACGGTGGTTGGGTTTGCCGGGGTGATTTTCACCTTGCTGGGAGTGATGTTGAAGGGACAACATCCCTTTGTGTGACGCATGAACATCATTGTCGTCGGCCTGAATCATCGAACGGCCCCCGTGGAATTGAGGGAGCGACTCGCGGTGTCCGAGACCCGCCTCCCGGAAGCGCTTGCCCGTTTGCGTCGTTGGCCGGGCGTCATGGAGGCGACGATCCTCTCCACATGCAACCGTGTTGAGCTCTACGCTGTCGTCAAAGACACCGAGCAGGGGTTCGAGTCCCTGCGAGAATATTTGATCTCAGTGGCCATGGCCTCAACCACGGAGGAAATTTCTCCTTACCTCTACTCGCTGGACAGTGCCGAGGCGATCCGGCACCTCTTTCGGGTGACGTCGAGCCTGGATTCGATGGTGGTCGGTGAGCCCCAGATCCTGGGACAGGTCAAGGAGGCCTTCGAGGCCGCGTTGAATCAAAAGGCGACGGGCGTCATTCTGAATAAAGTCATCAGGAAGGCCCTGTCGGTGGGGAAACGTGTGCGGACCGAAACGGGCATTGCCGAAAATGCCGTGTCGGTCAGTTACGCGGCCGTGGAGCTGGCTAAAAAGATTTTTCAAAGCTTATCTGGCAAGACGGTCTTGCTCGTGGGCGCGGGAGAGATGGCAAAGCTCGCCGCGCGGCATCTCGTCAGCGCAGGCATGCAGCACGTGATGATCACGACGCGGAATTTCGAGTTGGCGGTCGATGCCGCGCGGCGCTTCAACGGGATGCCCGTGCCGTTCGACGAGTTCCCGAGAGAAATGGCGGGCGCCGACATCGTCATCTGTTCGACGGGGGCGGTCTCCTATCTCATCCATGCCCATGATGTGCAACAGGCGCTGCATGCGCGCCGCAACCGTCCAATGTTTCTCATCGACATTTCGGTGCCCCGTAACATTGATCCAAAGGTCGGCTCGCTTGACAACGCATATCTCTACAACATCGACGATCTCCAGGGTCATGTCGACAAGAACCTCGAGGAACGGCGGCGCGAAGCGATGAAGGCAGAGGAATTGATTCACGACGAAGTCGGCCTCATCGTCAAGTGGATCAAATCGCTGGACGCCTTGCCGACCATTCGAGCGCTGCGGCGTAAGGCGGATGATATTCAACGACTGGAGGTGGACCGGATCCTGACAAAATTGGGTCCGGTATCGCCGCGCCAACGACAACTCGTGGAGGAACTGGCGGCCGCCATCACGAATAAACTCCTGCACGGACCGTTGGTGGCCTTGAAGGCGGAGGCCGACGCTCCAAACGGGACCTTATTCGCCGAGATTGCCCAGCGGCTCTTCGAACTGGAAAAGGACATCGAGCTTCCGGCCAACGATGATCCGGGGCATGCGGCGCCTCCCGAGCATCCGGGGGAGCAGGTGCGTCCATGAGTACGGCGCCCCGCGCGCGCTTCCTGACCTGTCCGAGATGCAAGGACAGCTATTGGGGAGGTCCCAAGGATCCATTGCCTGACTGCCCGCATTGTGGCTACGACTATCGCAATCGCGAAGGCTTCAGATTCGATCTACTGTTTTTGATGGTGCTGATCATCGGCATGATCGGTTTTTTGTTGCTGTCCTCAAGTTATAAGGGCGGGACGATGACCTCCGCTCCCGCGGCGATGGAGGGCACGATGCCTGAGAAACTTCCAGGGCGATGACACCAGCTCTCCGCGAGTTGGTGATCGGCACGCGAGGGAGCGCGCTGGCCGTCTGGCAAGCGGAATGGGTGCTCGCCCGTCTGCGCGAGGTGGAGCCGGGCATCGGAATCTCAATCAAGCGGATTAAGACCACGGGCGACAAGGTTCTGGACACACCTCTGGCGATGATCGGCGGGAAAGGTCTGTTCGTGAAGGAGATCGAAGACGCCCTGGCGAGGGGAGAGATTGATCTTGCGGTCCATAGCATGAAGGATGTGCCGACGCGATTGCCCCA
>Ga0209161_10003172_pt1 | contig 13321 bp, 13 predicted proteins | sample GraSoiAngelo_155_FD_186169 | JGI IMG/M metagenome (GOLD analysis project Ga0209161, IMG submission 186169) | Grasslands soil microbial communities from the Angelo Coastal Reserve, California, USA - 14_1009_13_30cm (SPAdes) (version 2) | ecosystem: Environmental > Terrestrial > Soil > Grasslands...
GAAGCCGAATCACCGGGTTACGAAGCGTGACGTAGGGACTGTCGCCCGTCGGATCCGGAACTTCGATGACCGGCGGGCCTGACCGCGTGACGCTCATCGTCATCCCGCGGTCGTTGCTCTCCATGACCCCACACATGGCCAGCTGCCGTTCGGCGTCCGTGTCAGCTGGAACAATGACGATGCGCATACAGGGCCCGTTTAATCCTTCGATGGGGGAAGGTCGGTTTTCCGTGCTGTCGGACGAATGCTCGACCCGCGAGGTCGTCAGATGTGCGCGACAGCCGTTGAGTGTGACGTCGATCTCAGCAGGAACCGGCACTTTGAGTTCATCGCTCCGTTCGCGGACCGCGACGTATGGGATCTCGAGCGACGCTGAGACGGCACCTTCCGGCATCGGGCCGAACAAGGCCACCTCGCGCCGCCGCCCGCGCGGCGCCCGGTCTTGTACGGGGCGCGGACACTCCAGATGCTGCGCGCCAGTGTTGTCGCGCAGGATGAGGAGATCCTGACCGAGCGCACGACTGTGCGCAATCGCGCCAATGCCTTCGAGCCACCGCTCGGCCATCTCGACCGACACCGGCGGCTCCCCCCTTCGCAGGTCATAGGCATCGATCTCGACGGCTGTCAGCGCTGGTGTGCACGCCACTAGTGGCACTGCGATCTCGATGTCATGAACCACGGCCTTTGCATCGGTCGACACACCGCGCGCACCGCTCGCGCTTAGCGGCTGGACAGGAATCGCGACCCGCCAATCGCCTGCCGCGCCCGTCATCGCGAACTCGACTGAGCGCACGTCGGGATCGAGTCGGTCAAGCGTGACCATCCGTTGGAACTGCGTCGGACCTTCCATGAGGCGATAGAAGTGACTGTTCATGACGTAGCGGCTCGGCCTTTCGTCGAGGGCACGCCCGCGGTCATCGACGATCCTCACGGGCGTATCGACTGGTCGCGACTTTCTGAAGTCGAGCTGCTCCTCGACTCCCGAGATCGTGACGGTAATTTCGGCGCCATCGCGGTCCGACGTCAGCCCGGCAGTAAGTGTCTGGGCACCTCGTCGCACAACCACGTTCTCCGACCCAAGAGCGCCGTGCGCCAACCTAAACCCGACATTCGGTACGAACACGAGCTCGTCGTGGTGAGCATTCACAATCCACCTCCGGACGCGACCCGAGATGCGATCGCTCGGATTATGCCAACCCAACTACCGGCAACGATCGGAGAGCGCGTCGAACCCGGATGGCCATGTCCCTTGAGTCGAGATTTGCGAGAAGGTGCCGGACAGGTTGTCGCTCGTTGCGGGCGTGTCGTAGAGGATCCAGCGCGTCGGCTGCGGCGGCCCGGGATTGGAGAGCGGCCCGCCGCGACCTTGCGGTAGGTCATCGCCGCTCACCGCCACGACCCAATACAGATCGTCGGGATCGTGATCGAGCAGATCCGGACGCGCAGCGGTTCACGCGCCCGGCGATCCCGGCCAGGGTAGGCAACACTCCCACCGGTGAACGCGCCCAAACGCCCGATCCTGGTGTTCGTCTTAGGCCCGGGCGCGGTGGGGAAGATGACCGTGGGGGCCGAGCTGGCGGCGCGTACCGGACTCAAGCTCTTCCACAACCATCAGACAATTGATTTGGTGCTGCAGTACTTCCCATTCGGTAGTCGACCGTTCGGTCGACTCGTGACCGAGTTCCGACGGCGGATTCTCGAGGAGATAGCTGCGAGTCATCTTCCCGGCGCGATCTTCACCTACGTCTGGGCCTTTGACCAGCCTGGCGACCACGAAGAGGTGGAGACGTACGCCTCCATCTTTCGAGATCGCGGCGGATCCGTCTTCTTCGCGGAGTTGCAGGCGCCACAAGACGTACGTCTTCAGCGCAACGAAACCGCTTTCCGCTTGGGGCAGAAGCCGCTCAAACGCGACCTTACGGAGTCGCGCAGGCAATTGCTCTCCTTGGATCTCCAGTACCAGCTCGACTCAGGAGATCGGTTCTCAGATCGCGACGACTATTTGAAGCTCGACAACACGAACGTATCGCCTGCGGAAGCCGCTGACATCATCGTCGCCCGCTTCGGTCTGCCGACGGTCGCAGCGTGAAACGAGGCGTCTTAGTCGAAGAGTCGAGAGCAGTGACCGCCGTGGTGACTTCGTGACGCCGTAGCAGGGACCTCGGCGACGAGCACGCGATCAGCGCGATGAGCGCGAACCGCAGTAGAAACAGGAGCGTGCTCTGCCGCTCGGACGACACAACGTGAGCGGCAAGATAAAAAGGACACGCGAATGACCGCGGCGATGGCCTCCTTTCGTCCTTTCCAGTCTTCTGTGATAATTTCCAAACGTTCCTTTGGAAAATAGCGTCGACCTCCGGCTTCGAGCACTTTCCCATCCGCAGCGCTTGCGGATCCTCGGGATGGTCACCGGCCACCCGGTGTCCGCCGCCGAGGTTGCAGGGGTCACCGGCCTGGCGCATGCCGCAGCGAGTTATCACCTGCGCCGGCTTGCGGCGGCCGGTCTTGTTCGGGCGGTGCCCCTTGGGGATGGCGAGCGTCACCGCGGCCGACCGCAGCAGCGCTACCAGATGCGCGACGAGCCCTTTCGCCTGACTGAGCTCGCCCGCAGGCTGGGCGAGGCCGGGACAACGCGAAGGGTGACCGATGCCGAGGCCTGGCTCGCTCCGAAGCAGTGGCGAGAGCTGCGCCGACTGCTGGACCAGGTTGACGAGATCGTTCACCGGCGAAGCCAGCCGCCGAGGGCCGGGGACTCCAAGCACGTCAGCGTGACGACCCTCCTCTTCGAGCACCAACGGTGATCGCGCCTGCAACGGCGCCGCGCGAGATCCCGGGTGCAGATCCTGGTCGACCCGACTCGAGATTCCTGCGCTTCTGGTCCGCTTCGACAGTCTCGGCGGCAGGGAGCGCGCTAACGACGGTCGCCCTGCCGATCATCGCGGTGCAGCAGCTCGGTGCGAGCCCGGCCGAGATGGGGCTGCTCTTCGCCGCGGCGAGCGCGGCATCGCTGCTCGCGCGTCTGCCCGCGGCGACGTGGGCGGACCGCTCGCCAGCGCCGCTGCGCGTCGTCGCGCGCGGTCAACTCCTCAGCGGCGGGCTCATCGCGAGCGTGCCGGGGCTCGCGGCGCTTGGGCTGCTCTCGTACGCGAGCCTGATCGTGGTCGTCGCCGCCGCGGCCGCCACGAGCGCCGTCGTCGACGCCTTCGCCGCACCGACGGTCCCACGGCTGGTGCCGCGCTCCGAGATCGCCACCGCTTACGGCCGCTTCAGCGCGTCCCGGGGCGGCGCCAGCGTGGCTGGGCCGGCGATCGCGGGCGTGCTGCTGCAGCTCCTCGCGGCGCCACTCCTCCTTCTTCTGGATGCGCTGTCTTTCGTCGTGGCCAGCGTGCTCACCAGCTCGGTGCGGCTCGTGGATCCGGCGGCGGCCGAAAACGCGCCGTCCCCTGCGCCCGCGGACCTGTGGGCGGTCTTCCGCGTTCCATTCCTGCGCCGCTGTCTGCTTGTCGTGTTCTTTGCGAGCCTCGCGAACGGCGCCGTCAGCGCGCTCCTGGTGTTGTTCATGCTGCGGCAGCTCGAGCTGCCGCCTTCCGCCATCGGAATCGTCCTGGGCGCGGGGGCGGTGGGCGGCGTAGCGGCCGGAATCTCGATCGGTCTGGTGCGCGCGCGCCTCGGCGCGTCCCTTACCGCGGGCCTCGGCGGTGCGCTGATGGTGGTATCGCTAGCCGTCCTTCCGCTCGCCGAGCCCGGCTCGAGCGGCGCTTTCGCCGGCGTCGCCTACGAGCTCATCGGTAACTTCGGGGCGACGCTCGCCGTCGTGACGATCGTCTCGGAGATTCCGGTGCGCGTTGCGCCGCGCGCGACCGCTCGGGCGATCGCGATCGCGAACATCGTCCCGGAAGTCGCGGCGATGACAGGCGCCCTCGCGGGCGGCGCGCTCGCATCGATCGCGTCGGTCCGCGCGACGCTGTGGCGAGCTTCATCATCGCGGCTGCCGGGTGTCTTCTCATCCTCGTGCTTGCGCGCCTCTGGCCGCGCCGATAACCCTTACCGGACGATGCCGCAGGAACGTCCCGCAGGCGGAACTGGCAGCCAATCAGACCAGCTCGCTGGGGGTGGTCAGCCAGCTGTCTGATCGGAGGTCAGACGGCCTACAAAGTCCGAGCGAATGAACACCGCGCAATGCCGCATCCTGAGCAGCGGTCACGCAGACCGCTCGCGCCGGAAACCGCCGGTCGTGCCACTGGGACTAGCGACATTTCCGAGGAATCTCCGAAGACAAAGGACGACCTACCGCGCTCGGCCGTGCGGTGACCGCATGCTGGTTGCGGTCAAATTTGGATAGGTCGTGCTTCGCCCAAGAATCCGCGCGAGTTTCCTCGAGAATTCTGAGCCGACGGGCAGACTCGAACTGCCGACCGGCGGTTTACGAAACCGCTGCTCTACCGGCTGAGCTACGTCGGCGTGTGCTTCCGACTGATTTTGGCACGTCCTGAACGACGAAGCGAGCGTTGCGAAAACTCCCGTTCCGTTGCTCAACCCCCACGGCGGTGGTTTTCTCTCGATAAGGTCGCCCACTCTGAGCGACTGACCGGGAGTTTGACCCTTCGGAGGTGGGAGTTCGCATCGGGTAGTTTTCACTGTCTCGGGATGCCAGGCGAGTCTCGGCACGGTCCCGGCACGCGATCACGGCCACCGGATCTTCGTCGCACCAACGAACGCGGCAAGCTCGTCGACCGCGGTCCGGATGGGCCGCATGGCATCACGCGGTGTCCGGGAATCGAGCACGACCTTGTTCACGACCAGCTCGCCGCGTGCGCGCTCGAAGCGGGGGTCGACGCTGCCGACGATCCGATCGCCGTGCAGCACCGGCATCGCCCAGTAGCCGAGCTTGCGGAGATGAGGTGGCGTGTAGATTTCGGTCCGGTAGCGGTACGAGAAGAGCTGCTCGGTACGAGCGCGATCGGCGATGAGGTTGTCGAAGGGCGAGAGGAGCGTGGTGCGCTCCTTCCAACTCCGGAGCACTGACGCCAGCTGCTCGACCACGTCGGCCGGCGCGTACCAGGTGCCTGACCATGCCCGCTCGCCGTCGGCGATCGTCACACGCCTGACCAAGCCCTTTCCCTCGAGCTCATCGATCGCCGCTCGGGTGACCTGGGTGCCGAACGCGTGATGCCGACGCAGCTGTGTGGGAGTCGCGACACCGAGCGCGCGCAGGGCGCGCGTCGCAGTCTCTCGCCCGAGCGCCGCCTCCGAGAGCGGTGTCGTCGCTGGCAACCATCCATTGGCCAGCGACCATAGCTTCTGCCCACGGCGGCGCCCGGCGACGACGACCTCGCCGCGACGCTGAAGGATCGTCAGCATCATGCTTACGTTCCGGTCGTCGTCCCACTGACCCGACGTCCAGCTGCCGATTGCGCGGTTCTCGAACGCAGTGACGGGTAGCGGGCCGTCACGCTTCAGACGCGACAGGACGCTCCGCCGAAGCTGCGGGTTCCGGGCGAGCATCGCCGCCGCGCGCTCCGGCCAGGTCCCGCCGCCCGCCCCTTCGAGACTGCCCCGCGCGAATCGAGTCGGCCGGCCGGAGGTCGCCGCACGGTACGCACGCATCGTGGCGCTGTGGATCGGGAGGTCGCTCATCGGGACGATGAGTGAAGCGGTCTCAAAGAGGTCACGCGATGCGAGGAGGCCCTCCACGAGAGCCGGGTCGAAGCGGCCGATGCGGCTCCACAGCACGAGCAATGGGCTCCGCGCGACGACGTTGGTCGGGTCGATCTGGAGGAAGCCCAGGTCGCGCACGATCTCGAGCACGCCCCGCCTCGTCGGCGCACCTCTGGGCACGAGACGCTGCGCGGCGATGGCGAGGCGTCGCCCCTCCGCCGCAGTGACGCGCAGGACGCCATCCGTCCCTACTCCGCTCATCGGATGACGGCCAGACCATGGCTGATCGGCGCATGGACCTCAAGCGCCGGGCCGCCGCCGCAGCGCGAATGGAGGCGGCGACGTCGCGCGAGGCATTCCACATGATCACCCGCGGCCGCGCGAGGGGCGATGTCGAGACTCGGGATGAGGACGACCTTTCTGATCGGGCGAGCACGAAGGTGCGGGAGAAAACTGGTCCATATCTATGAGTCCTTGGTCAGGGTTGAGGCGCGATCGACTTTGTCCAAGATTGTCCTGATGAAGACTGACTTCGCGGCGGCATAGTGTCGTCCGACCTCGAACCTGCTCGCCAGGTGACGCTTGAGGGTCTCGTAGGCACGAGCATCCTCGGGGTGCGCGCGAAGGTAGTCACGAAACAGCAGTTGTCTTCGCCAGAATTCGCTTGTGGTTTCGACCATGTGGATGTGGTGAGTGCGGGGTCGCGGCACGACCCTCCGGAAGTACCGCCGCTCGGGCAGTTCGGCCTCCCACTGAGGCACGTACTCGTAGCCAAGCCCTTTCAGCGGATCGATGCAGTTCATTGCGTCGGCCAATGAACGAAGACCGACCAGGATGTCGATGATCGGTTTCGCGGCGAGGCCGGGGACAGCCGTGCTGCCGATGTGCTCGACCGCGGCAACGTGGCGACCAATCGCCCCGAGGATCCGGCCCTTCTCTTCTTCGAATTGGCGGGGCCACGCGATGTCGTAATCGACGATCTCGATGGGCACGAAGAAGAACAAGCCTACCGTGGCGTCTTTTTCCTACGATGCTGGTAGAGCGATGAGTGATCCAAAGTCGATGGAGCAGGGCAACACAACCGATCGCGGGTTGTTGAGGCGGCGTGCGAACAGCCGGGCGACGCTCAGCCGGGGACGATCACGGCGCGAGCGAACTCGCCGTTGAGCAGCGCCCGATAGGCGTCATTGATCTCTGACAATCGGTAACGTCGGCCCAGGAGCCGGTCGATCGGTAGACGTCCGCGGCGGTAGAGCGAAATGAGCCGAGGGATGTCGGCGAAATGACGCGTCGATCCGTAGATGCTTCCTTTCAGCGACTTCTCCTGCGTCACGAGCTCGACCACGTTGACCGACACCTCGGCATCCGCGCGTGGCAATCCAACCGCCACCGCAGTTCCGCCGCGTCGCAGCGCCTTGACTGCCTGCGCGAGAAGCGCGCTATTGCCGATGCACTCGAACGCGAAGTCGACGCCCTCGCTTGTCACCTCGCGCACTGACTCCACGAGATCGGAACGACCGTCCAGGACGTGGGTCGCGCCGAGCTCTCGTGCGAGATCGAGCTTCGCGGACACGAGGTCTGAGACGATGATCGGGTCCGCGCCGGCGAGCCTGGCGCCCATTACCGCCGACAGGCCGACGCCTCCGGCTCCGATGATGAGGACGCTTGTACCCGGCCGAACTGCGGCGGTGTTAACGACCGCGCCGACACCCGTCATCACGGCGCAACCGACGAGGGCCGCGAGCTCCAATGGAACGTCGGCGCCGATCGGAAGGAGGCTCATCTCCGGCACGACCGCGCGCTCGGCGAAACACGACACGCCGAGGAAGTGCTTCACCTCGCCAGCTCTTCCGTGCAGCCTGCTCGTACCGTCGAGCAACATGCCGGCAGAGCGCATCGCGCGACCGGCCGAGCAGAGCGCGGGCCTTCCGGCACTGCAGTACTCGCAGCGGCCGCAGCCAGCTCGCCACAGGAGGACGACGTGGTCGCCTGGCTTGACGCTCGTCACATTCGGGCCGACCTCTTCCACGACCCCGGCACCTTCGTGACCGAGGACGGCTGGCAGGGGCGTGTTGAGGTCGCCACTCACGAAATGCCAGTCGCTGTGGCAGACGCCGGCGGCGGCGATCCGCACAAGCACTTCGCCGGCGCGCGGCGAATCGAGGACGAGATCTTCGACCTCGAACGGGGTGCGCGGTGCATGGAGTACGGCGGCCTTCACTCGAATATCACCTGATATGTCAGGTCCCCTCCCGCGGTCGCGCGCCGGACTATACGCGCCGGGAACTCACCATCTAGGTAGTCCCGGAGCACCGGGGCTGCGTCGATGCTTCAAGGCTGGATCTAGCTGAAGAGCGAAGTCGGCCGCGCCAGCACCTTCAACTTCAGTCTGCCGCTTCGGCAGAACGTTAATGGCTGACGACGGCAACGCGAGCGCAGGATCCGTCGCGCGGTGCCGGCTACGGGTTCGTCGACACCGTGACGGTGGCGTTGATGCCGAGATCCGGCAGCGCTCCGCGACCGTCGATGCGCGGAAGGAACGAAACCCGGTAGGTGCCAGGCTCGGGCGGCGCCGGGAAGTGCACGACGAACCAGCCCACCTGACCCGGCCCGACATATGGTGTCGATTGCACGCCTGCGCTGGTCCCGTCCACGAGGGCGAGCGACGCCTGCGCGCCATCTATGCCCCGATACCAGCCGACGGAGCCGGTGTTGCGGAGTGCGACGACCCACTCCACTGTCCCGTTGGGGCTCGCTGTGGGATAGGGACTCTGCGATTCGAACGTGGCACCGTATGCGCTAAGGGGTGGAAGCTCGAAACTGGCGCGCGCGAGCCCGGGCTCGGACGGCGCTAGTGCCCGGGACATTTGGTCGAGCGTCGAGCGCACCTCATCTTCGATCTTCGCCGTCAGCTCCGGCGGCATCGAGATCACCACGGCTGCGAGAACTCCCAGGGTGAGGCCGCGCGACAGGACGCGCCCCCAGCGCACGGGGCGAACGGCCCGACGTGCCTTCGGCGCGTGCGGCACGGCCGGCTTGGCGGGCGCCGCCACTTTGACGCGGGCGGTGTGCACACGCGGCGGACGTGGCACGCGCGGCGCCGGGACGTGTATGCGCGGCGGGGACGGGAGATGCACGCGCGGCGGGGCCGGGACATGTACTTCTGGGCGGATGCTCGCCAGACCGCCCGCGGCAACGGTGGCGTGGGTGAACGCCGACCTGAGCACGGACAGATCGACGCGGCTCAGCAGAGCGCGGGCTTCGGCGACGACCTCGTCCATGCGGATGTCCTCGAGGTGCAGGTCCTCGAGCGAAGAGCGCACTGCGGCCACGATGCGAATGTCCTCGAGGTGAAGCTCCTCAATGAAACTGCGCACGTCTTCCGCGATCTCGACCACCGATTCCATCAAGAGCGTTGTGTCGGGCAGCGAAAGCTTGCGCGCGCGCAGTGCGGCGACCAGTGTCGCCATGCCCTGGTCGCTTGACGCGTCGCTCGAGACGTCGGGCGTCGCGACTTCCGGCGCGGCCGCGACGGAGAGGATCGGCTTCGCCGGCGTCACCGCGGCCAGCTCGACTTTCGGCGGCTCGACTTTCGGCGGCTCGACTTTCGGTAGCGCGACGGCCGGCGGCTCGGAGGCCTTCGCGAGCGCGGCGGGCACTTCGGCGGCGGGCTTCTGTGCGTCGAGCGCGGCTAATGCTTGGACGAGGTCCTCGAAAACGATGAATGTCCCGTCGGCTCCGTCGTAGACCCCCGCCACCCGCATCACGGTTGGCCGTTGCATTCCTAGGCGGCGTGCCTCGCCAACGAAACGCTCACGGTTGGCCGGCTCCCGATCGCGCAGGAACTCGAGAGTGACCACGTGGCCGAGAGACTCATCGAGAGCGCGCCAGACCTCGGTGCGTTCATCCCCGCGATGGAAGGACGCGAGGCGGTAGCGACCTGCGATGAGCTGCCGTTCCTGGTGGCCTTCGGCGGCCGGAACGGGCATGGTCTTAGTGCCTTCCACTGCCCCACTAACGGCGCGGTGCGGGCATCCTTATCGGGTCCATTCGAACAGGGGAGTACGCCGGTACCAGGGCGCGGGCCCCAAGCATCCGTGGATAGCGCGTCTCGGCGACCTGGCGATCGAGCATCTATCGAACGGGTTTCAACCCGCGGCATCGCGTCGGCGGCGAACGGTCAGACCACCAGCCGCCGAGCATCGCTCCGATCGACGCGAGCTTCCGGACCGCGCTGGCTGGGGCGAACGCAAGGAACACGACGTTCCCGATCATGTTGGCGACGAAGGCGTGGCCAAGTGCCAGATTCACGGCATCGACGAGACCCGTCACCACGGTCAAGGCGAGAAGCGCAGCGTGAGATCCGGACGGCTGTCGGGTTCAGGCACCCCTGTCCCGGCGAGCCGGCTGAAAGAGCTCGATCGGGTTACCCGAGGGATCGTCGATCAGGATCTGTGATCCGCCGGGTCCGGTCACGATGTCGTTACGGAAGCGCAGCCCGCCGGCGCGAAGGCGACTCACCTCGGCGGGAAGGTCCTCGACGATCAGCTGGATGCGGTTCCATCCTCCGGGCCCGGGGCGGCGACCGTCAGGCATCGGACGGCCGGCGGAGCTCTTCGCGCCACTCAGCAGGAGCCGCAGGTCGCCGAGCGTGAGATCGGCGAAGGCAGGCGCCGCGCTCGAGAGCAGCGTGAATCCGAAGTGCGTCGTGTAGAAGGCGACCGCCGCATCCACGTCGTCGACCATGTAGCGGACGTTGACCACGCCCGGACATTAGCGCGCCTCGGTGACTCCGACGCGGGGGCACAGCTCCCGCAGGGCGCATTCCGAGCAGCGCGGGCGCTGCGCGACGCACACGGCGCGACCATGGCGGATGAGATTCATGTGCAGCTGATACATGTCGGCTTCAGGCACGCTCGTCTGGAACGCGGCCTGCGTGACGACCGCGTCCGCGCGGGGCGGGACCAGGCCGAGCCGTTTGGCCACGCGGTGCACATGCGTGTCGACGGGAAAGTAGGGTCGATCGAGAGAAAAGAGCAGGACGCACGCGGCGGTCTTCGGACCGACCCCGGGCAGGGCGACGAGTGTGTCCCAAAGGTCCTGATCCGGCATCCGGGTGAAGGCTCTGTCGTCGAGCGGCACGCCACTCCGGCGGATTGCGCGCAGCATCGCGCGGATGCGGACGGCCTTCGTCGGGCCGAGACCGCCGCGACGGATGGCTTGAGCGAGCACCGGCAGCGGAGCGCCCGCGACCTCGTCCCACGTCGGGAGTCGTTTGCGAAGGTCCGCGTAGGCGCGATCGCGGTTCGTGTCGCTGGTGTGCTGAGATAGCACGGTGAGGACGAGCTCCTCGAGCGGCGGAAGGTGTCGAGGTTGTGGCGGATCGCCGTATGCGCGAGCGAGCCGCCCCATGATCGCGCGAAGCCGCCGCCGATCCACCCCGGCGAGCCTATCGGGAATGGCCCGAGCCGCGCGGACGTTGGTCTAGAGTGACCGAGTGGCGCAAGATGCCTTCGAGACCGAGGCGCTCACCTACATCGACGCGCTGTATCGAACGGCGCTCCGGATGACGCGATCGGAGGCCGACGCCGAGGACCTCGTGCAGGAGACCTATATTCGCGCGCTGCGTTTCCGCGAACAGTTCACGCCCGGCACCAATCTCAAGGCGTGGCTCTTCCGAATACTCACGAACACCTTCATCAACGCCTACCGTAAGCGTGCTCGACAGCCCCAAACGGCCGAACTGGACGACGTCGACGAGTTTTCCCTCTACCGCCGGATGTCACAGAACGGTTCCGCCGCGGGCTCGTCCGACCCCGAGCGGGAGTTTCTCGACGGCATCGTCTCCAGCGAGGTAAAGGACGCCCTCGAGGCGCTTCCCGAAAAGTTCCGGACAACCGTGCTCCTCGACGTGGAGGGCTTCTCCTACAAGGAGATCGCCGAGATGCTCGCGATCCCGATCGGGACGGTCATGTCGCGCCTTCATCGTGGCCGGAAGTTCCTGCAGCAGCGGCTCTACGACCTGGCTCGCGAGCGCGGGATCGCCGCGGTCCGGTCCGCCGGGCCGCAGCCGGATTAGGAGGACGGCATGGACTGCGACGACTGCCTCGAGAAGCTCTACCAGTTCCTCGATCAGGAGCTCGGCCCGGCCGAGCGCAAAGAGATTGCCCAGCACCTCGAAGGGTGCGACGACTGCGGCGACACCGTCGTGTTTCAGGAGCAGTTCCTGAAGGTGATCCGCGACTGCGGGACCTCCGATGCCGCCCCCGCCGAGCTGCGGAAGCGGGTCGCCGAGCGACTACGAGGCGAGGTCCCACCCACCACCGCCTGATGTCGCTCAGGTCTCACGTGTTGACATTTGCAACGTGAGTGTGTCTATATAACCGTCAATGCGTGGCCAGGAGGAGGTGATCCACTGATGCCAGCGAAGAAGAAGAAGGCGAAGTCCTCGAAGAAGAAGAAGTAGATCTGTCGTGAGCGACGACGAGAGTCGTCGCTTTTTCGTTTCTCGAGTCTGGCACCTTTCGCGAACCCGCCGATCCGCGTAGGCCTCGCGGATCGGTTTTCTTTTCCCTCCCGATAAGCTCATGACATCGCGTCGCCGCGCTCACTCCCACCGATCGATCGGACCGCGGTCGCCGTTGGCCTCCTCGCGGCCGTCGGCAGCGCGCTCATCCTCGGTCTCGGAGCCGGCCCGGGTGCGCCGATCTTTGGTATCGCCGCTCCGCTTTGTGGTATCGCCACTGGCGCGTTTCTGGCCGGAAAACTGGCCAAATATGCGGGTCTGTACCACGGTGCGCTCGTAGGCGCGGGCTACGTGGTAATCGAAGCGTTCGGTCTCGCGCCCGCTCCGCTCGAGCCCGTCGAGGGCGGGATCACGGAGGGCCTTTGGATCATCGCTGGTGACGCCTCGTTGCTCCTGGTGGCAGCGCTGCTTGGCTGGATCGCAGCGCCGCGGGCAACACCTTCGTCTTCTTCGGATACGGACAGAGGTCGTTGACCGGACAGATCGGGCAGAGCGGCGTGGGCCGGCAGATGCGACGGCCATGCAGGACGAAGCACCACGTCGCCTTGATCCAGTCCTTTTTCGGGTAGAGCGCTCGGAGGCTGTCCTCGATCGACCCGGCCGCTTTGGAGAGCCGCAAGCGATCGGCGACCCGGGCGACGTGACGGTCTACAGCCACCGCGGGGACCCCGAAAGCGGCTCCGAGCACGATCGACGCCGTCTTGCGACCCACGCCATGGAGCCGGGTGAGGCCTTCCATGTCGGAGGGGACCTCCCCGTCGAACTCCTCGAGGAGCCCGCGCGACATCGCGCGGAGCGCTTTTGCCTTCTGGTTGAAGAAGCCGGTCGCTTTGATGTCCTGCTCGAGAACGCCCGCCGGCGCCGACGCGTAGTCGGCCGGAGTCCGGTATTTCTGAAACAGCGTCCGGGTGACTTGGTTGATCCGCTCGTCCTGCGCCTGAGCAGCGAGGATCGTCGCCACGAGCAGCTCGAGCGGGCTCGAGAACAACAGAGTTGGACCCCAGTCGGGGTTGGCCTTAGCGAGCCTGGCGAGGACCTTCCGTGCCTGCGCTCGCAGCGCCGGATCGGGCGGCTTGGGCGCGCGAGGTTTGGCTTTCTTTTGGGCGGGCACGAGCCGACGCTAGGTGAGGTCGGCCC
>Ga0209161_10003180_pt1 | contig 13299 bp, 17 predicted proteins | sample GraSoiAngelo_155_FD_186169 | JGI IMG/M metagenome (GOLD analysis project Ga0209161, IMG submission 186169) | Grasslands soil microbial communities from the Angelo Coastal Reserve, California, USA - 14_1009_13_30cm (SPAdes) (version 2) | ecosystem: Environmental > Terrestrial > Soil > Grasslands...
CAGCATTACGAGGTTGCTTTATCATCCGGGCGTCACGTGTTGACGGTGCTCGCCTTGCCAAACACCGAACAGCGCCGGCCAACATCGGTTAGTGTGCGGGTGCGATCTGGGCGCACTTACATATTCACTGCGGGATGGGACGCGAATCGACTGGTCTTGCGAAGATCGAGAATGTACGTCCCGACGACAGCGGTGCCGCCGGTGCGATGAACGTAGTGGGGCTCTGGGCGATCGCCAGCGTGAAAACCTTGTAACGCGCCTTACGCGTTCAATGAACGCGGGTGCGTGGTATCTCGGCAGCTCCCGCTGCGCTCGACCGCGTAGCCTTGCGGCTTTGCCGGTCATGTCGCTCATCCCGCTCACTCCATTGAGCGCGGCGCTGACTGCTGCGACGCTTGCCAGAAATCTTTTCCTCGTCCAACGCAACCACTTCCCCGGTTTGTTGGAGATGACTGGTTGTTGCGTCGACAGGCAAAGTCGTTTCCGAAGAAGGCGGGACGACTGGCAAGGGCTGAGCAGCGGGCTGGCAGTGATCGATCGAATCCGGTTGAGAAGAGACCTTGGGAGTTGGCGGTTCCGCGTGCGCGGGCACTGGCAACATTTGGGCGACGGTTTGAAGCGTGGCGCTGAGCCGTTGCAGATCTATGGGTTTTAGCAGGATGGCGATGGCGCCCGATGCGCTGGCCTCGTCCGCGAGCGTCCAGCCGGTAATGAGAATGACGCGCGCAGCGGGATCTTTAGAAAGAATGTTGCGGAGGGCAGTGGTGCCGTTCAGTTTCGGCATCCGGTAATCCATTAAAACGACATCGGGATGATGCTGGCTGTAAGCTTGAATGGCTTCCAAGCCTGAGCCGACAACTCCGACTATTTGATGGTTGCAGAGGCTAACCAGCTCCGCCAAGGACTTTCCCACGTCCTTCTGATCATCGGCAATCAATACGCGCATACCGATATCAGGCTGCAAGCTGATCGACGGCGGTCCGCAGTTGGCCGACATCGAATGGTTTTGGGAACATGACGTGCACGTCCATGCGCTCGTAATCGGCGCGAACGTCCGACGAAAGGTACGCCGACAATACCATGATCTTGCTGGCGATGCGGCGTTTTCTCAATTCGCCGACCAGTTCGACACCGGTCATGTGCGGCATTTTTTGATCGACAATGATGACATCGTATCGCTCCAAACCGGAGTCGAGCCGGGCAAGGGCGGCGTCACCGTTTTCTGCGGCGCTGAGTTCGTAGCGCGGCCCGGTAAAGATGTAGCGCAGGGAACATGTGACCGATGGCTCGTGGTCTACGGCCAGGATTCGGAGGGCTGACGCGCTCATGGCCCCTCTAAGGTAGCAACGTTCGTACCGGGGAAAGGCGAATTAGAGTTAGAACACGCGCGAGGGGGGGAGCCGCGCGGGTAGGCGATAAAGCCGTTCGGGAAACGGTGATCGAGCGCGGAACCGAGATCGTTAAAGTAGAAAGTGGAAAAAGCCGACAGCGGGATAAATTTGGAGCAATGAACGTTTTTCCTAAGCTTTTCTTTAGTGCAGCGGCGGTCTGCGCGGTCCTGGTCTCGGCTACGGATGCGAACGCGCGAGCTCCCGCGACTGTCGCCACGGCGACTCCGTCCCATGGCGGACCGACAACATCAAGTAGCGGACATCCAACCGGGCGGTTGATTGTGCAACGCGCCCCGAATTTTGGGACGATCGACGGGAAAAAGGTCGCGGACATTCCGCGGAACCAACATTACGGCGGCGTGCTCGCGGCCGGACGACATGTGTTGACCGCGCTCGCTCTGCCAAATACGCAGTCGCGCCGGCCGATAACGATTGGGGTGACGATAAAATCACGGCAGGTTTACATCTTCACTGCGACTTGGGAAGGAGACCGGTTGGCTCTGCGGTCGTCGAATTTTTACATGCCGACTGTGCGAGCGAACGTTCGCTAGCGCGTGCTGCGCAAAGTTATTAGTTAATTGTTATTGAGTTATCATGAGCAGGAAGAACAAATGGACAATATGATTACGCGGCGAAGATTTGTGGGAATGAGTGCGGCAACGGGAGCGGCGATTTTGACGGGCGGAAAAATTGCAGGATCGACCGTCCGAGCCGGACTGGCATTAATTTCGCCGGGCGCGGCGACGGACCCCGCTTTCAAAATCGGCGGCGATCTGGAAGTGAATCGGCTCGGCTTTGGCGCGATGCGGATTACGGGCGAAGGCATTTGGGGTTGGCCACCGGACCGCGCGAACGCGCTCAAAGTTTTGAAGCGCGCAGTCGAGCTGGGCGTCAATTTGATCGACACCGCCGACGCTTACGGACCGGAAACGAGCGAGCTCTTAATTGCCGAAGCGCTGCATCCGTATCCGAAAGGACTCATTATTGCGACCAAAGGTGGATTGACGCGTCCGGGCCCCGGCAATTGGGTGCCGAACGGTCACGCCGATTATTTGAAAGGCTGCGTCGACAAAAGCTTGAAGCGGCTTCGACTGGACCGGATCGATTTGTATCAATTGCACACCGTTGATCCTAAAGTGCCGATGGAAGAATCGCTTGGCGCGCTCAAGGAAATGCAGAGCGCCGGGAAAATCCGACACGTTGGACTATCGAATGTAAGCCCCGAGCAAATCGCGCGGGCCCGCAAGGTCCTGCCGATCGTGAGTGTCCAGAACCGGTACAACCTTGGGGACCGCAAATCGGAAAAGGCGATCGATTATTGCGAGAAAGAAAATCTTGGGTTCCTGCCGTGGTTTCCAGTCGGTGGCGGTCGTGGTGTGAAGTCAGCGGCGCTCGACGCGGTGTCGAAAGCGCACGGCGTCACCGTTTATCAAGTGGCGCTGGCCTGGTTGCTGCAACGTTCGCCGGTAATGTTGCCGATTCCCGGCACGTCGAACATCCAGCATCTCGAGGACAACGTGGCTGCGGCGAAATTGAAATTGACGCCGGAAGAGTGGAAGACGCTCGCCGGGTGAGCAGGCGAGGATAGAGGACGCTAGGTCGAGAATTGAGCGCGGAGTTCGGCAGAGACGCGGGTGGGTTTTCCCGTGCGAACATCAATCGGCACCCAAAGCGTGCGCGCTTGCGAAGGCAGCTGGTTGTCGATCTTGCGACGGACTTCGGTGAAGCGTTCGAACTTCAGCCGGCTGGCTTGGCCGACCCACGTGCGCAAAACAATCTCGTCTCCGAAAGACGCCGGCAACTTGTAATCGATCTCGTGCCGTAGCACGATCCAGCCGATCGCGGCCTGCGATTGCGCGCTCGCGAGCGATTTCCAATGCGCAGTCGCAACATCCTGGATCCAGCGCAAGTAAACGGTGTTGTTCACGTGGCTTTGCTCATCAATGTCGGTCGACAGCACCGGAACGGTCATTTCGAAGATGGCGGCGCTCACACGGGGAAAGTAGGAAGTAGAAGTTAGAAAATGCTAGAGACGAAATTCAGTGTCGCCGCCGTACGCGCTCGAGTGGGTCGGCATGTCGAGACGCGAAACGAGCGGTTTTTGATCGCCATTCACAAATTCAAGGTCTAATGCCCAACCGACCGGTGCAACGTCAGATGTCGGTTTTCAAACGAAAGCGCTTCATCAGCTCCTGACGGATCTCCATTTGCAGGTCCGGTTGCAAGCGGCTGAGTATTTTTTCGCGGCGTTCTGGGTCCATCGCGGCGAGGTCGCGCACCAGTTTGTCGCGACTCTTATATTTAGCGTACTTGCTCCAGCCGATTCCGGCAGCAATGAGAGCCGAGATGATCCAGACGGTAATGTCGGTTCCCGAAACCACGGACGGAATTAAGAATTAAGTGGGAAGAATTAGGAAGTCAGAAGAGAGCCGTTCCACCTGGAGCCGGTTGGGGCTTGTTTTATGACAATTATGAGCGATAATCGAAATAAGTTTCTCTGCGGCGATTTCCCGGGACCTGAACAGATTCTACTCCGGTCCGGGGTTAATCCTTCGCCCCCGTGATTCTCGCCATACCCAATTATGAAACCCGAACTCGTTAAAGCTGCGGCCGAAGTAATTACTAATCAGCAAATCCTGGTCAACATGGTATCGCGCCGCGTTCGGCAGCTCTGCCGCGGCCATCGACCCCTGGTTGAATATGCGCCTGGGCTCGGGCACGCCGACATCGCGCTAACCGAGATTGCCAACCTCAAGCTGGCTTACGAGTCTACCCTCGGCCAAAATGGGAACGGCGCTGCAGCTGCGGAAGTGGTGCAATTTCCCGGTATTATCGTCGAGAAAAAGACGAAGAAAAAAGCCGCGTGACCGCGGTTACGCGGCTCTTACGTTTCTAACTCTGCCAAACAACGGAATGTAGCTGGCGCTACATCCGGTGCGGGTTGTGTTTTCCTTTTTGCCAACCGAAGTGATGTCCCGGAGGTGTCGGTTTCGGTGATACCCTCGCTGGATTATTATTCGGACCGAACCCGATCCCGTTGCCGTGCGGTTGTGCCATGGCGTAGATGGACAGCAAAAAACATCCCGCCACAATCGTGACGATCGATCTCATGATCTTTTCCCTCCTTTTTCCCGCCTTCGCTGATTCGAAGGCCTAGTAATAAAAGACGAATCCTGCCGTGCCGCTATTCACGGGTGGGCAGGAATTATCGAACTGTTGAGACTGCGGCGTCGGCGGCGCAGCCTCCTACGTTATACTCCGGCGAGCGAACGATTTCGCGCGTGATGCGACGCGCTTCTTCTTCGAGCGAGCCAATGGTGAAATTCGGACAAGTGGTGCGGTCGGCCAAGATACTCCCGGACCCATTGCTCGAGCCCTCCGCTGCGTTCGCATTGAGCGATGTGGACGAGATTATGCAAAATCAGTTCGCGCTCGTTCCAGGCATCAACGCAAAATAATGAGAGCATGACCGCTCGCTCCTACCCTGGTCGCTTAACCTTTTATGTCGCGCGTCCCGCGCGCTCCATTCTTACTTGGTCAGCGCTCCCGGGTGATATTTCTTCCAGTAACGAATGGCGGCGCCGACTGCCATGTAACTGGGATCGGCTGCTTCGTAGCCGTCGATTTCGGCCTGAGTCGCGCCGCCTTTGCGTAAGTCGGCGTGTTCAAGCTCGGCGAATGTCGATCTAAGCTTTGCTTCGTCGTCACCCGCGCGAATCCGTTCGCGAAACCATTCCGACCAGCGCGCGACGCGCTCATCTACAAGATCGAGATGTTCCGAGACCGGTCCCGCAATTTTCCCGAAGTGTGGCAGATAAAGATTTGCGGCGTTTAGTTTGCGAATTTTTGCGATCGATTCGCGCCACGATTCGACGTCCAGCTCCGGCGGAACGAACGGTGGAATCGGCGGGCCGTTGCCGATGCGAACACCGGCGATGTCGCCGCCGAAAACCTTATCCTCCCAATGATAAACATGATGATGACTGGCGTGGCCCGGCGTGGCGATGGCGCGAATTTCAAACGGCGGCACGTGCACGATCTCGTTGTCTTCCAGAATTTTGACGCGCTTCGCCGGTACCGGCCCGATCCGCCCCCAAAGACGTTGCATGTCGTCACCGAAAATGCGCGTGGCCGACTCGATCAACTTTGTCGGATCGATCAAGTGCGGCGCGCCGCGCGGATGGACGTAAACCGTTGCTCCCGATTCCGCGAATCGCCACGCGGCCCCGGCGTGATCGAAATGAATATGGCTGAGAAAAATGTGGCGCACGTCCTCCGGTTCCGAGCCGGAGTCGCGGAGAGCAGCAGTCACGTTCTTAAAAGTCGATTCCGGTCCGGTATCGAAGAGGGCGATGCCGTCGCTCGTCTCGAGGGCGGTCGCGGCAACGATACCGGGATGCCCGAGCTGTTTAGTATCCAGGACGTGAATCTTCAAAGTAGGAAGTAAAAATTAGAAGGTAGAAAAGCTAAAAATGGCAGCTTACATCTTACTTGCGGCGACAACGTACGCCGCTTTCGGAATCGCGAACTCGTCGCCTTTGGCATAAGGCTGGACCGCTTTCTCAATCGCGGTCTGGACTTTGCGAAGTACTTCCGGCGTTTGCCGCGCAAGAAGTCCGGCGGTGCGAACGCCGGCGTTTAGTTCGGCATCGAAGACGAATCGCGCAGTCGGGACGTTCCATTCAATCCGGTGGACCTGGAAGCTCATTGATGCCCGGTCAAACCCGGCGCGCGCCAGCGCGTTCCGGAATTCTTCCTCGCTCTCAAATAAATAATGCGGTGGTCCCGGTGGAAGATCGACGTCGAGGTCCGCGTGCGCCCGAATCGCGTCATCCACCAGTTTCACAAATGGGTTTTCGGAAATCTTCGCCCAGGTCGTGAAACCGAACCTGCCGCCACTTTTGAGAACGCGAGCCGCTTCTGCGCAGGCACGCGCTGGATTCGCGAGGTGCAGCAGCGCGAAGTTCGCGACGATGCGATCAAAGCTGGCATCGGGAAAGGGAAGATTTTGCGCATCGCCCTGACGAAATTCGATCCGCGGGAACTTTTTCTTCGCGATCGCAATCATTTCCTCGGAAAAATCGAGACCGATCGGAATTGCACCGCGTTCCGCGGCAGCGGCGGACACATAACCTGGACCGCAACCGACATCCAGGATCGACATCTTCCCGGAAACCTTCGCGGCATCGAGCAACGGCGGAATGAATTGGCGGGTCGAGCTTGACCAGGTCGAATCGTATTTGTTCGCGACGCGCTCCCAGCCGGCGTGTTCGAATTCGGTGAAGGCGTCGTTCATTATGAAAGTATCAAGGATGAAGTATGAATGTTAAAGAGAAAGACACTGTGACAAGGGAAGAGCGATCGCTGTTGGAGACGTTGGACAAAAGCGTGCGATCGGAAAAAGTGCACGCACAGATTCTTCCGATTCTGGAGCGCGTGCGCACTCAGCTCGCGCGGAGACCAAACTCATTGATGGCCTGGGAACCGATCGCTCTCGAAACGTTCGGCGCATTTCCGTCGGCGATTCGCTCAGGCTGGGTCTTTATCCTGCGCGCAGGCTCCGACACGGGGGCCGAGCGCCATCCCAACAGTCACCAACGCATGATGTCGTTTGACGGCACGGGCGATCTCAAAACCGATGCGAAGTCCGCCGAGAACGAAGTCCAAACGGAGTCTGAGATCGTATGGCAGTCGAATATTTTGGTGAGTGATCCGCAAGCGCTGTTGGAGCGGCGCTGGGTTTCAATTCCGCAAAATATCTGGCATCGGCCGGTGATTCCGAAAGGCGCAGATTGGGTGGTGGTTTCGTTTCACACCGTGCCCGCAGCCGAATTGATCGAGGAAAGGCCCGGCGCTAAACAAATGCTTTATCTCAGCGAGCAGGGTGAAACGGCGAAAACCCGCCACGATTAGCGCGTCCCCGAAGCCAACAGTTTTTCGAAGCGTGAGTTACTCCGCAGGGGATCGAACATCGGATCGAGCCGCAGCAACGCAGGAGTAAGCGGCACGTTTCCGGCCAGGTGGCCTGCATATGGTATCGAAAGCAATTTCTGTAGAGCCGCGATTGCGCGCTCGGGCTCCCCTATCCGCGCCGACACTCGAGCGAGAATTTCGATCGGAATAGGATTAGTCAACGCGTCTTTCTCGATCGGATTCGCGGCGATGGCGCGTTCGGCCAGAGCCAACGCGGCGGCTTTATCACCAAGGCCCGCATCGGTCAGCGCGAGGTCTGCAATGAGGCCCCAATTTTCCGGCTGTTCTTTGAGGACAGATTCCAGTTCGCTGCGCGCCTGCCGCCACGTTGCCTGGGCGCCGCCATGGTCGCCCGTGACCTCTTGCGCCCAGCCCAACCAAAACCGCAGTTCGCCATTGAAGTACCCTAACGCCGGATCCGGCTTGACCAGTATTTCCTTTAGCCGAGCGATAATCGGTGCCGGGTGCCGTTCTAAAATCGCTTGGTAAACTTCTGTTTCCAAGCCGGAGGGGTCGTCCGCGTTCGGATGCAGCGGAGCGAGTAGTGCGGATGCACGCGGCAAGTCGCCCTCGGCTTGTGCGATCGCCGCTTTTTCCGCAATGGTGCCGACATCCCCCGGAATGATATCGAGGACCTGATCAAGCTTTCGCAGCGCTTCGGGGAAACGGCGAAGCGCGATGTAGGACGCCGCGTGCTGGGTGATTAATCTCGCGTTGCGTGGGTCGAGCCTCTCGGCTTCGCTGAAGTAAGACTCGCTCTGGTCCCAGTGGCCTTGCCTTCGTGCGACATAGGCCAGCGCTTCAAGAAGCCGGCTGCTATTTGGCAGGAATTGGCGTGCCTGCTCAAAGTAATGCACCGCGGTGTCGTAATCCTTTAGGCAGGCGTAGTGGTAATATCCCTTGGCGTGCAGCGCTTCGCCGAGATTGGGCTGAAGCATGAGGGCGGTTTCAGCTGCCTGCCGCGCGTCTTCGCGCAGAGCGACCGTTGGTTGAAGATTCTGTGTGCTGAAGCCGATCGCATCCACATATGACAGCAGCGCCCAGCTCAGCGCGAATTTCGGGTCCAACCGCACCGCTTCTTTCAGATATTGCTGTGCGCCACGGGAGTTGGCAGGTGTGTTGGCCCCTTTCAGACTATAAGCCAAGCCACGCAAATAGGCATCGTAGGCCTCGGGGTTGTTTGTCGGTTTGGCTGCAAGAATTTCCTCTTCCCGACCGGTGAGTTTTGTTTGTATTTGATCGGCGATCGCTTTGGCCACTTCACTCTCGACCGAAAAGATATCGGTCAGCTTGCGATCAAAGGTTTCACCCCACATATGGGCATCGTTTGAAGCGTTAATGAGCTGAACATTCACGCGCACTGCGTCGCCGCTCTTTTGCACGCTTCCTTCCACGATATGCGCGACCCCCAGTTGTTTTGCGATCTCGCGAAGATTTTCCGGCATGCTTTTGTAATATTGAGTCGAGGTCCGCGAGATCACCTTCAGATCGGAGATCTTTGATAAGCGGGTCAGAATCTCGTCCTGGATGCCGTCGGCAAAGTAGGCGTTTGCTCTTTCCCCGCTCCGGTTCTCAAAGGGCAGTACTGCTATGCTTTTTTTAGGAATGGATGGACCGGCAACTGTAATGACTGATGTCGATCGTCGCAGGAAAATCACCGAAGTTACAGCAAAGACCAGAATCGACAGAGACAGAGCAACGATAACGGCCGACTTGGGCCAGCTGGTGGGACTGATCGGCCGAACAACGGCGGATTTTTGCTTCCATCTTCTGCCACGTCTGAGCTTTTCCGGCAAAGTCGGATTTCCGAGGCCGTCCTTGTAGAGGTTGACGATGTGCAGGCGCAAGCCGTGCTTTACCTCGCACTCGCCGAAATCGTGCAAGTAAGGTCGCCAATGCCGGTACTGGGCCAGGTCGTCGGCTAGATGTTTGGATAGGAGAATATGGCCGGCGTCGCCGCAGTCCATCACCCGTTGGGCCACGTTGATTCCGGTTCCGGCGACATTGAGTGTGTCATTAACGTCTCGCACTTGATTGACCGGACCGCTGTGAATCCCCATTCGCAAACGGACATTGGAATTCTCTTTTAGTTTCTGGCTGATCTCTAATGCGCAACGGACCGGCTCTTCCGGGCTCTGAAAAAAGAGAAGCGCCATCCCATCACCGGTCGGGACGCGGATCAATTTGCCGCTAGCTTCGGCCTTTCGAAAACATTCGGTGCTTTTGACGACGCGACCAAGTTCTTGGACCGAATCGATCTGTTCATTTACGAGCAGCTTCGAATAACCGACGATGTCGATTAAGAGTAAATGCGCGATCTCGAGCTGGAGATCGGGCTGGGGCAGCTCCGGTGTAGGTAGCGTGGGCACTCGCCGTCCTTCGCAGGTAGGTATTATCGCCGCTTCCAAGTTCATGGTCGAGCAAAATCCCCGAAAGATGCCAATTGGATGGTTGTTTCGTTTCACAACGTGCCGGCGGAAGAGCTGATTGAGGAACGGCTGCGCTTCCAGCCGCACTAAACAAATGCGCTATCTCGGCGCCCAGGGCGAAGCGGTGGAGAAAAGCGGCGATCAGGGCGCAGGTTGAGTACTTCTTCGTCCCAACATCAGCGCTGCTACAATGCCGACGCAAAGGAAGCCGATGACCTGGATGAGGATGTAGCTCGCCGTGTAAATGGCGGGGAAGCCGTACCAGTTCCAATAAGAAATATTCGTGGCGATGGCGGCCAGAATTCCAGTGGTCAAAACGAAACCAACTCGGCCGCTGAAACTCGAAATGCTGGTTTGAGCGAGAAGGAAAACGGCCAGGATGGCTTCGATAAACTCGGTGGCGAACTCGATACCAAGATACCGGGCGAACGTGAATGGACGGGCCGAGTTATACATCAAAATCCCCGACGGCTCGGTGGCCAGCTTGTCCATGGCCTTTTTCATCGCTTCCTGTTTCTCATGACGAGTTGCGTTCTCTCCGACGCCCGGCCCTGGGAAAATATAAAGTCCGGTTTTGTCGCCCATGTTGCTTTGCATGGCGGCAACCACGGCCGATTCGTTCGGGATTTCTTTGATGCCTGTTTCTCCCAACGGAAGCATCATGTGCGCGATCGACGTCCAAATGAACATGACGACGCCGCCAAGTATTCCGGCGAAAAAGATGCGAGTGCTCATGGCCGAATTACAAAGGAGAAAGTCGAAATTAGGAAGGAAAAAGGCCGATTTTAATGCTTGCCCTGCGGCCCGCGGATCGACATTCTCGGTGTTCGTTAAGCTTAACCAATCCTAACTAATCCTATGAAAACATCTCTTTTGTCGTTCATCACCGCGCTGGCGGTTGTCGCGTTTGTCAGCTCCTGTCAGTCACAGAAGAAAGAGGAGACTGCGACAACGACCACGGCAACCACTCGCGCCCCGGCCAAGAAAACGACAGCGAAGGCGAAGGCGACCGCGACCCCGAAGGCGAAGGCGACAGGGAAGACGACGCCGCAGCCGACGACGCCGCAACCTTCGACGCCGCAGCCGACGCCGTAAGCGGACGGTAAATTTAAACAGGCGGACGAGAAGTCACACCGAAAAGCTTTCGCCGCACGAACAGTGGGCGACGGCGTTCGGGTTTGTGACTTTGAATCCGCCTTTTTGCAGGTCCTCGCTGTAATCGAGGACTGAGCCGCTAACAAAGAGCGCGCTTTTCGGATCGACCACGATGCGAACGCTCGAGGTCGGGACGAGAATGTCGCGCTCTTTTGGTCCATCGACCAAGTCCATTGCGTATTGCAGACCCGAGCAACCGCCGCCCACCACGGCCAGGCGCAACGCGCCGTTTGGATTTCCTTTTTTCTCGAGCAATGACGCGAGTCTATTTGCCGCCTTGTCTGTGACCCGGATCAGGCGCTCGTTGCCGATCTTGTAATTAGGATTCGCTGTTTCAGTACTCATCAAAACAAAAATGTCCGCAAACTTGACCGGTTTAACCGGTCAAGTTTCTATCGGCTCTAATTTCGAGTGTTCCGCTGGTTCTGTAAATTGGATCGAGAGATTGTCTTCTGCGATCGCTTCAACTTCGGTCAAAGTCGAAACCTGTGAGAATTTTTCCCGAAGCCGCTTCGCCTCCGGCATCGATTTCGAATAAGCCATCAGCCGCGCCCGCATCGAGCGAATAGCCGGTTCTTCCGCGCCCCATTCGCGCACGATTAATTCACAGTGCCGCAAAATTAATTTCCAGCGCTCGTCTAACCCCGGTGGATCGAAAATCTCGCCGGCGGTCAGGTACCCTTTCGTTTCGCGAAAAATCCACGGCGCACTCATGGCCGCGCGGCCAATCATCGCACCGGCAATTCCGGTTTCACTGCGTCGTCTCGCGATGTCAGCGGCCCTGGAAAGGTCGCCATTGCCAATCACGGGAATCGGAACGGCGACGGCGACTTCGCCAATGACGTTCCAATCCGCGCTGCCCGAGTAACCTTGCGCGCGGGTGCGTCCGTGCACGGTGAGTGCCGCAATTCCGGCATCGGCAAGAATGCGCGCGACGCACACGGCGTTGACCGAGTCTGCATCCCAACCGATTCGGATTTTAGCCGTCACAGGCATCGGCGAAATCGTGCGCACGACCTCGGACGCAACATTGGCAAGTGTCGGGCAATCCTTCAGCAGCGCCGAACCGCCATTTTTGCAAACGACCTTATTAACGGGGCAGCCGAAGTTTAGATCGACAAAGTCTGGACGGACCCAATCGACCACTTGTTTCGCGGCTTCGGCCATGTGCTGGGCGTTCGCCCCGAAAAGTTGAACGCCGATTGGCCGCTCGATTTCATCAAAGTCGAGATATTCGCGAGTGCGCTCGTTCCGCCGAAAAATTCCTTCCGCCGAAACAAACTCGGTGGTGAGAACGTCCGCGCCGTATTCCTTGCAGAGCTGGCGAAAAATCTTATCCGACACGCCAGCCATCGGCGCGAGATAGAGCGGGAAACGATTTTGAAACCAAGGCAGGGACATATTTCAGGTGCGCTATTTTCTCACAAAATCGGCGATGTCGCACCTGGTCGGCTTGGGTTTCCTCTCTGGCTGGGAATAATGCTCCAGAAGCGCGTGCGATCAAAAAAATGGTGCAGGTCGAAAAGGAGTTGAATCGGATCCGCGAGAAAGTCCGCAAGTTCTGAAGGTGCTTCGGAAAAGCGTGGTCGCATTCCGGCTCGTGGCATTCGGCAACCGACGAAATGGCAGGCAAGCCGTATCCGGTTTCGTGCGCGGGGAGCGTCTAGGGCTGACGCTGCGCTTGCTCAAGCTGGCGTCTTACTCGTCCCTTATCTTTGCGAACATCGCTCAGGTGGCCTTCTAGATACGGTAGCTGGTCAGCCAAGGCATTCGGTACGTAATAACGACGATTTCCATTGCGTCCCCGAGAGCCAGGTCGCCGTGCTTGCCCGATTCGCAGCAGCAAGTCGTCCTCTTCTTGTTGTAGAGCTGCGTAGCTGTCTACCAGCGCCTGGAGATTGCGCTGTTTTGCTTGTTGTTCTGCCCCCTGCCTCTGTTGCTTCTGTTGTTCCTGTCTCCGCTGCTTAATGAGTTCATCTCCTTGTTGCGTGCGTTCATTTGCTTGTCGAACCGCAGCCAGTTGGGCAGCGTATGCGGCTGCTGCCTTTTCGGGATCATAGTGAAACCGTTCCTGAACATCTTTAGGCAACTCGGTGAAATAAACCTTTGAAATTCCGAAATTGGTAGTGAGTACAATTCCGTCAGGTTCTACTCGGCTCACCGCGACGTTTTTGTACTCCTTCCCATTGGTAGTTTTGAAGTCGTCAGCCAGCGCGATTGATGTGAAGCACCCGATCAAGATTATTACAAAGGTGGGGGCACTCATTTCAGTAACGCTTGGTTTTAGCAGTAAAACTCAAGCGACAGCAACTCAAAAAGGGTTTAACCGCGTCTCTGCAAGAGCCCGGCAA
>Ga0209161_10003182_pt1 | contig 13296 bp, 17 predicted proteins | sample GraSoiAngelo_155_FD_186169 | JGI IMG/M metagenome (GOLD analysis project Ga0209161, IMG submission 186169) | Grasslands soil microbial communities from the Angelo Coastal Reserve, California, USA - 14_1009_13_30cm (SPAdes) (version 2) | ecosystem: Environmental > Terrestrial > Soil > Grasslands...
GAGTTTTTTCGGGAGCTTGGAACTGTGCGAGGCAGGTCTCGCTGCAGAAGTAGTACGTGGTTCCGTAACGTGTCGTCTGGAGAGCGTGTCTGCCCTCCTCCACGTACATTCCACAGATCGGGTCCTTAGCCATGATTCTTCTCAGCCCACTAGAAATATGTGGTTCGAGGGACTTAATCTCACGCCTTTACACTCGTAAAGAGCTCGATTCTGACGCTTTTTCCTGGTTCTATGAATCCATTTTGCCCGTGGAAACTCGATTGTGACTTAAGGTGCAGTTTCGAGGTGATTCTCTCTATCAATTCTTATCTGCGAGATCGCTCGTACTCTACACATGGCGGTGGAAGTCCGACGGACGGTCTTCAGACATGGGCTGGCGTTCTATGGAACGCTGGCTTTCGTTGCAAGCTTTCTTGGGGCTAGGCTCTTCGCGACCCTAAACCCGACAGTCACAGTAGTCCGGGGTGGAATACATTTTCACCATTTCTGGTATGGCTTAGCGATGGTCGTCTCTACTGGTTGGCTCGGAATTACTCTCAGCAACGAGAGGATGGGACGCAATCTACCGATAATCTTCGGTCTAGGAGCTGGGCTGATCGGAGACGAAGTTGGCCTGCTTCTGACCTTCGGCGACTACACGAGTAATCTCACAGAAATATTCTTCGTCTCTGCAATCGCGTTCATTATTCTCGTGACGTTGCTGTCTAGGGGTCGGAAGCACATCGAGAGAGAGGTGATCAATCTGAGTCGGAAAGAGAGATTGACTCAGGTGGGAGTCTTCCTCGGGGCTTTTTCCGTAATCTTCTTCGCGGCGGGAAACTGGGAAATAGGCTTCGCGGTCCTGGGTCTGGGAGTACTGGCCTATCTCTGGGGCGAGCGCGAACCACGGCCTAGGAGTCTGCGGTCTCTCGCTTCATAGTTGTCCATCCAGTTTCTCTGTCTGATCCGAGTTTTCTGAGAACAAGAGTTTACCGTCAAATGGCGAGTGTAGGGACGCTATGCGTATCTTGATGTTCCTTCGAGTATGACGAGAAGTAGGAGTTGTATTCATGAGGACGAACCTGATCTCAGGTTTCCAACTGTCTGTCAACTACTGGTTTGACCTCGTCCTCCAAGGGATGGGCGCGCCTATCCGGGACTGGGTCTACGACTTTTTGGACAAGAAAGGCATCAAGCGGGATGATATCCCAGCCAGGTTCGCGGATGTTGTGAAGATACTGCATGAGAGGTTGGGGACGAGCGCACGTGTCATCGCCTACCGGACGATGGTTGAGCTGTACAAGGAGTTCTCCTTGAATGCGAATTTCGACTATGAGGATTCCATAGAGGACAGATTCATATTCCTAAAAGAGAGAGTGCTTGCGGATCGGCTCCATCCGACAAGAACCCCCAGCCTAAAACTAGCATTCTAAACCCCCCTTCGGGACACAGCTATCAGTAAAGGTCGACCAGACAGCCAAGCAGCCTCGGGCCCAGAAGACCGCTTTTGTGTCGTGAGGGTCAACTGCTTTTGAGATTTTTCAGGGAGGGGTCCCGCCAGTTGAAACTGCTACGCGCGAGTCTCGCAATTCAGGGCGCAGAATAGAACCGTCGAGGGTTTTTTTGATCGCGGATTAAGCGTAGACCTCAACGCGAAAAAGTCGCGATCTCAAATCGCCTGCCCCGATTCCGGATCAGGGCTTGTTCTGCGCCTTTCAGGTTTAGAGCGGAACAGTTCGTGATTCCTATTTTTCGGAGAGCCGGGGCGGAGAAAGGATTACACTCTGTTAATCTCCTCCCAAGGGCCGAGTTTCGTGTCGCGGGAAATATTTTTTTCTAAATTCTAGGACGGGTCCACTTGCCATCTGAAACGTTTCTGGGCGAGATTGCTGGTTTGTCGCGCAGAACAGGCGAGTCAGCCGTTTTTCGACAGGGTCTCCATCTGTAGCACTGCATGCTTGAAGTGGGCTCTGTATGAAATGCTGCTCCCAGATTCCGGATCAGGCTTCATTCCACGCCCTTTCGCTGAGAGTAGCGATCTACGTAATTATCGGCGTGTCATTTTTCAGGCTGTCTATCCCGACAGGGTTTCTTCGGGCTCTGTCATGGCCGAACTCTCCTCACCCTTGTTCCAGTCCTTGGCGATCTTGACTAGCCGCAATAGATGTTCGTGGTCTTCAACGCTTAGAGACTTGCCAGAGTCTATCTGGGCCTTGATTCTCGCGAATATCGGGGCGGACTCTCCGAAGGGCACTTGAGACTTTTCCACTATCGCAAGAAGCCTCCGCGCCTCAGCCAACCCGGGTGCGATGGTCTTGCTAGCAGTTTGAGGCTGACTTGGCTTGTTCTGCTTTCTAGCCACTCGTCTCACCTATCGACCGTCTGCGCAGATTTTTGTGGAGCAGGCAGCGGTAGATAAACAAATCATTTCTTTGGTATGATCCTCTTGATCTTTCTGATTTTTGAAAGCAGGGGATCAGGTTTTGGACCTGGCTCGCTTCGAAGCCATTTGGCCCGCCACTATCGCGGCTGGGTAGAGGACTTCTTCTTCCTCCTTCGAATGAGCCTCTAGCGCCTCGGCGAATCGGACAGCGGTCAGATGTCCCTCTTCGGCTCCCACCTTCTTGAGTCGTTCAAGGAATTTGCGGAGTTCCTTGTGACCGTGAAGCATGCCTGGATATTCCTTCTCGAACCTTGAGCCGAGCAGGGAGGCTCGCCTAGCGACTCCATTCTTGAGTTTCCCATCGGCAATGTCTCTCAGAATTCCCAAGAGCGGTAGGGCCAAGCTCTCTTCTTTGTCGATGTGGATCTTGAGATCCTTGGCAAGCCTCTCTGCGATGCTCCCTGTTTTTCCCGAGAGATGTTGTACCTCGATTAGGAGTTGCCAGATTTCTTCATGCTCCTTCTCCATTGACGGAGGTGCTGATAACGGCATGAGAGACCTAAGAAACAGATTCCTACTTATTGATACCGTACACTTTGAGACACAGACGAGCTAAGCCTTGACGACTATGCTACGGGCCGCCATGTCGCCAATCCTTTGCTTTTTCGGGTTGGTCGCAATCAGTATGAACCCAATCAGGTAGAAGAATGGGAGCCAGTCGATAATTCGCAAGATGTTCCGAACAAGTGACCGTGCGAAATCCAAGTGTTGCAGCGTAGTCTCGTCAACTACCCGAATGCTCACGAGCCGCTTGCCCAAGGTCTGTCCGGTAGTCGACTCGAAGTACGTGAAGTAGAGTAGCCACAACAACCATGAAAGAAGTGTTATGGGACCGAAGAAAACAAAGGCGAAGGAACCAAAGAATCCGAAAAATCTTCCAAGGAGCCAGAGTGGGATGAAGATGACGAGCGAGACGGCGAAAATCAGAATTGTATCAATAATGACCGCTATTATTCGGTCTCCTTCGGCGGCGAAGTTTGGCCTTGCCCCGGCCGGAACGGACGGAAGTTGACCTGGCCCCGATGATGCGGGACTGGACACTGCCGATTTCCCACAGGCTGGGCAGAAGCTTGCTACAGCCGGAAGCTCCTTTCCACAAGAAGCGCAGAACGCCATCGCTATCCCGTCCTACGAAAACGGTTGTTTAAGAATTGCGCAGGACCCCTCGCACAGTGTGGTGCTCTGAGTACCGTAACTATTTATCCGGAGGGTTGTGTTGAAGAGAGCGGTAAGAATGGAACAAGTCGACAAGACTGCTAGTGGAATGGTCTGGAGAATTGTTGGCACGATACTTGTCTTCACCGCCTTTCTCGTCGGCTCCCTCGTCTATGTGGGCTTCTACACGAGCGGTTACAGTCTCTTTCAGAAGATCGTCGTGGTCCTGGTTGCGCTCATACTTGCGATCGCAACAGTTGCTATCATGTGGGTCTCCTGGGCAGGACGTAGGGGATGGATCCACGACCGATGGGGACCTTCAGCGCGTTAAGCTCAGAAGGCCTCTGCATAGAATAGTTGTCCGTCCCGGCTTATCTTGGCAACTGAATCTGACTGGACGTTTCCTTCTCAGAAATCCGTGGAAACGGTTTGAACTACCAAGAAGTCCAACCTCCATCGACGAAGATGGTCTGTCCCGTGACGTAGTCTGATGCTTGCGACGCCAGGAAAACTATTGCTCCCTTGAGGTCGTCGGGGGTGCCGGTTCTTCCTAGCGGGGTCTGCTTGTTGATGTATTCAAGGTAGTGGGGGTCTTGGAAGATTCCCTCTGTCATTTCACTTGGGAAGAATCCTGGCGCGATGGCATTGACGTTGATCTTGAATGGGGCCCATTCAACCGCAAGATCGCGAGTTAGATTGATGACCGCTCCCTTCGTCGCGTAGTAGGGAGAGGCGGGAAAGACGTCTCCGACCGCTCCGTAGATGGAAGCGATGTTGACGATTTTTCCTCCTCCCCTTTTCATCATCTGCCTCGCGGCTGTCCTCGCGCAGAGGAAGGTTCCCGTAAGATTGACAGATACTACTCGATTCCAATCTTCTAATGAAATCTCCGTCGCGGGGCTCATTGCTGCGACACCTGCGTTGTTGACCAGGATGTCCAGTCGGCCAAAAGTCTTCAGAGTACCGTCTACGAGTGACTGAACCTGGTCTTGGTTGCTGACGTCGCACTGGATTGATCTAACCTTAACGCCAAGTCGTGACAGGTCGTCGCCCACCTCGTTCATCTTGTCGAGTCGTCTTGCTGCTAGTACGATGTCCGCTCCTTCCTCTGCAAGCGCGTGAGCGAATGTGACTCCGAGCCCGCTGGATCCGCCGGTTACTACAGCGACTTTCCCCTTCAGGCTGAGCATGTCTTGAACTCTCATCTTGGTTACCTCACCGCTAGGACAGGGCAGCTTGCGAAGCTTACGACGCCTGCAGCAACGCTGCCCAGCATCATCTTGCCGTACCCAGACGTTCCTTTGGTGCCCATCACGATCAGATCCGCTTTCTCCTTGTTGGAGAAGTCGATTATCGCCATCACAATGGATCCGCTCGTCTCGATCGACCTGGTCTCCACATCGACTCCGTTCGATCTCGCGAGGCTTTTGGCCCTCCCGAGAACGTCGGCGGCTTTGCTGGAAAGATCCTTCTTGAGTGCGTCAGCAGTTTTTGCCGCCGTCCATGGTGGAAGAGACATGACGCTCAAGACTACAATCTTCGACTTGTTCAGTCCTGCTACTTTGGCCGCATAGCTCAACGCTTTGAAGGACGGATCTGAACCGTCGACTGCGACAACTATCTTCTCGGGCAATGAAACCTGGAGTGACGTCTCAGCTCTGTCCTCCTTGGGCGATGCCGTATGCGGATTCGACGATGACATCTTTCGAGGTCCTCCCATAATTCTCGTCCCGCGACTGTGTCGGTTTCTTGAAAAGAAGAGAAGTTTGGCTTCGTCGCCTTGAACTCATGGTTCTCTCCTTTGGTTATGCCGAAGTCTTCATTGAGCGCATCGCGCGCCGCCATGCCATGAGAAAGCCTATTCCACCTGCAAAAGCTCCGAGGATCGCTACGATAGAGAAATAACCGATAGGGTCAACAAGCCCGCCAAGTATTTGCACGTGGACGCTGCAGCTGGGGTCGGCTGGGTTCGCCTTGCAAAAGGCGCTACTCCCGGTCGTTGAGATGAAGTTAACTGCTCTCCACCCGCCGTTCCACATGAGCCATGTGGCCACGGTGACTCCGACGTTCATGAGCGCTAGGTGAATCCATGCGAAGACGTTGCTGATTCCGGTGTAGGGTGCCCGTAGATTAGATTCGAGGTGTTGGTAGAATAGAGATGTGATCGCTGCGGCGAGGGGTCCGAAAATGATGAATCCGAGATAGCCTACAGTGAGCCAGTTTCCTGCGCCTCCTCCTGCGACTATCTTCGCTGCCCCGGGGTTTCCGTACTTTGCGTCGTAGAGAAGAAATGCGGTCAGGCCGGCGGCCAGTGCACCTTGTGCTATGGCTGCAATAATCCATCTGTTCGCCCACTTGCTCCAAGGGGCAGAATCAGTCTTGAATCCAACGACGGTGCTTGGCCTTCTCTCACTGGCGAGGCTGAGGGAAGCGTTAGAGTTTGATGGTGCGCTGTTTGGTTCGTTATCGTTTCCATCAATCGTTTTCATGTTGTATTCCAACGGATACGATGCGCATATGACATTTAGGAGGTGCGTCCTTTTTGTGAGGAAAAACATCTATTGTGTTGCATTGAGATACAGGACGGTCGATACAAAGTGTACTTTCTAGTACTAGTGTGAACCTACCCCTCAAGTACTTTGGAGAGACTCCACTAGTTAGAAGGAATCGGATGCGAAATCAATGGTTCAGTCTGGAACTGTGAGGAATGAGGCTATCGCTGGGGCTGTCCCAACTGGGAAGAGGGCTAGAGGAATCCTTGACCTTTCTGGGACGAAACTGGGTGATCGCCCGTCATTCTTGGAGGAGAAGCTGCGGAAGACGACGGGGGTCATTGACGCTGAGATCAACGTGTTCTCGAACCGGATAACGGTAGAGTTTGACCCGTCCCTCATCACTCTCGACAAGATTAAAGCCTCGCTTGCGAGAAGAAACGGAGCATAAGCTCCAGCAATCTAAGCGAGTTTGCCTCACCGACGCGAGCGAATGATGACATGTAGTTGCTCCAGTACATCAGAAGCCAGCATGCTTTCTCCAAGCTTCTTTGAAGTCATCTCCCCTGCTCGGCCGACGATGTAAGCGGCAGCCTTGGCCGATTCAAATGGAGTGCGACCTCTCGCGAGAAGAGCGCCTTCTACTCCTGCTAGTAGGTCGCCGTATCCACCTTTGGTCATGTAGGGAGATCCTGCATGATCGATATGGGTTCTTGTCCCATCGGAGATGAAGTCTTCAGCTCCCTTTACAACGACCGTCGCATTGTACTGTCTAGCTAGGGACCTCGCGGCGGTAGCTCTTTCTGTGCGGGAGCTGGGCCAGGCTCGTCCTGTGAGTACTTGAAATTCTCCAGCGTTCGGGGTTAACAGTATCCGTTTTCTATCCGTAGCGTTGGGCTTGGATGCGAGTGCATGAAGGCTTTCTGCATCTGCCACAATTGGAACTTTGCAGTCTTTGATTATGGAGAGGAGTGCGGCGTGAGCGGCCCGTGTTCGCGTGACTCCGCATCCAATGATTAGAGAGTCGGCTCGGGTCAAGAGTTCTCGGGCAACTTTTGGGTCCGGGAAGGCCGTGGCGCATGGAGCGGTGATGAGGTCGGGGGAGTAACTAGCCACGATGTCGGCCGCTCGCCGGGGCGCGATGATGATTGAGAGGTCTGCTCCCGCGCGGAGAGCCGCGAGCCCGTTGAAGGCTAGGCATCCAGCGTACTGGTCGCTACCTCCTGCAATGATTACACGGCCATAGTCGCCCTTGTGGGAATCTCTAGGCCGTGGCTGATAGAAGCTAGCTAAATCGACTGGTTCTCTTTGTGCTTGTCTCTTCAGTGATTATTCAGCGAACCTTGAAGATTCCATTTCCATCCTCGACGGGTGTCTCCTATGGGACATTCTGTCTCGGGGCTTGGTCATGAGTCTCTTTATCTTCTGGCCTATCTTCTCAAAGACCTCTTCGATGGACCAGCCTTCCTCTTCGAGTTCGAACTGTTCTTTGGGAAGTTTGATGAATACTTGAACCTCATATCGCCTTCTCTCTTTCTCGAGCAGGGACGTCTTCACTATCGCTCTTGCTTCAATGATGTCGCGGTGAATGCGGCCAAAAGCTTGTAATGATCTTTGAAACTTCAGCTCTGCCTTTCGTGATTCGATGTCATCCTTCTGGAGACCTACGACCTGTACTGGTACTTCTCCGAATTCTTGTTCAGCCATTTTCTATTCCTTCAAATCATCCTATCTGACTACCAGTACAGGAGAATGGGCGTGTGAGATTATTCCACTTGACACGCTTCCAAGTAGCATCTTCTTGAATCCGCCGAGCCCCCTGGTCCCAACCACAATCAGGTCAACGCTCTCCTTAGCAGCATGATTGATTATTGTCTCGACGACGGAGGAGACTGCTTCCGGGATCTCTGCCTTGACGGCGACGCCGTGTTTCTTGGCTTTGGACTCTGTCTCGCCCACAACGCTCAGCGCAACTTTTCTTGCATAGGCGTAGTAGGCATCGATCTCATGCTGTGAGGGAGCTGGTAGGCTCATTCCGGTTGGCGATGCGATTGTAGAGTGGTAGTAGGACGTGGGAGGCGTGATCGCGTGGAGAACGATTAGTTCTGCTTTGAGGCTCTCAGCCAGTTCTAGTGCGGCCTGGGCGGCTCTCTGTGAACTCTCAGACCCGTCCAGAGCCACAAGAATCTTCTTGAACAATTGTTTCGACGCGATGCGGGATGCCTCTGCCATATACTTCACGGTCTTTGTTTCCAATCTTCTCACCAACACTCAGCTGTGGGCAGGTCGTAAGGTTTTCGCACTGGCCGTCGGTTCAGGCTCTCGCGTATCTAGAGTTCCGCCGGTTGAGAAAAATTCTTGGAATAGGTCAGTGGGCAGAGGTCCTCTGTCCTCTTGCCCAAGCCTGGCCTATTCTCGTTCGGGGTTAGTCGGAGGGGTCGTGAATGTGAGAGCCCGCTCTCGCTCTGGGAGAGCATTCCAATGTGGGCTGCGGGGAGTGATGCATTGTACTGTCGATAGGCGCATCGGTAGCTCGGAGGAGCCGTACACTCACTGCACCGAGCCTCTCCATACATGCTATCCAGATCGACCAGCTCTACGACCTCCCCCTCCTCACCTTTTCCTAGACGCGGAGTATTCGTTGAGAGCATTTCGACACGCGTTGTTCTTCGCGGTGAGGCCCTGTAGCGTCTATACGGGCATCGGTAGCCCGAGGGAGCCGTACACTCATTCGACTGGGCGCCTGGATAGGTACGCTCTACATCGACCAGTTCGAGGAACTCCCTATCCTCAGGCTTCTTTATGAGTACGGTTTCCGTTCTTGCCCCCTCCAATAGCTAACTGTGCTCCGCGGACAGATAAGTGGTAGGTACACAAAGCAATCTTTGAGGAGTCCGAGTGGAGAAAGTTTGACGACTTAACCTAACAAAGCTTTGAAGAGAGTTGATAGACATCGAAGTGTTCTAGCGGCAGAGCATGAGGAATATGATCCGTCCTAAATCCTAGCTTTTCAACCCAGACCTAAGTCTCCCAGCATGCAAAAGTCGGGAAACCTTGACGCGTTATTCGCCCCGAAATCAATAGCGGTCATCGGGGCCTCGAACCGACAGGGCAGCGTCGGAAGAGCTGTCTTCACAAACATACTCCTCAATGAGTACACGGGTACGGTCTATCCGGTCAACCCAAAAGACCGCTCGATTAGCGGCGTTAGATCGTATCCTTCAATTGGGGACTTGCCTGAGAGCGTAGACGTGGCAGTTGTCGTCGTTCCCGCGGCAGTTGTCCCTGCTGTCACCGAAGAGTGCGGGAAGAAAGGGGTGAAAGGGTTGATCATAATCTCTGCCGGTTTCAAGGAAGTCGGACAAGACGGCGCGACGCTGGAACGCCAAGTCGCTTCTCTAGCACAGAAGTATTCCATGCGAATGGTAGGTCCGAACTGTCTGGGAACAATCAACACAGACCCAGAAGTCAGACTCAACGCTTCATTCGCCTCACAAATGCCCTTGGAGGGCTCGATTGCCTTTGCCTCGCAGAGTGGTGCCCTCGGCGAGGCAGTGATAGATTACGCAACGGGCGAAGGAATAGGATTCTCCAAATTCATCAGCGTCGGAAACAAGGCCGACGTGAACGAGAACGATATTCTGGAATATCTCCGAGCGGACCCGAAGACGAAAGTGATCCTCCTCTACATCGAAGACATTGTCGATGGACGAAAATTCGTCGACACTGTAAGCAAAGTCACGCAGGAGAAGCCGATCATCGCAGTCAAAGCCGGAGTCTCACCTGAAGGAGCTAAGGCAGCCACATCACACACAGGCGCTCTGGCCGGGTCTGATGAAGCGTACAACGCAATCCTGAAACAGTCGGGAGTCCTCCGGGTAGAATCCATAATCGACCTCTTCGACTACGCCCGAGCCTTCGCAAAACAACCACTCCCGAGAGGAAACCGAGTAGCGATCATAACAAACGGTGGCGGACCTGGAATAATGGCGACAGACGCAAGCGTCCGATACGGAATGCAGATCTCGCAGTTCTCAGAGGCCACGAAAGCCAAGTTGAGGGCTGGTCTACCAAAGGAGGCCTCTGTCAACAATCCGGTCGATCTCATCGGGGACGCTCAGTCCGATAGGTATGAGCTCGCCCTCCAGGCCCTTGATGATGAAGGTGTCGATTGTGGTCTCGTTCTACTAACTCCGCAAGCAATGGTCGATCTGAAGAAAGTCGCTGAAACGATAGCCTCGGTCGGTCCGAGATCTGGAAAGACCATCCTGACAAGCATCTTGGGTCTGACGGATATCACGCCAGCGGTCGAGGTTCTAGAGTCCAATAATATTCCCCACTACACGTTCCCAGAGTCCGCAGTCCGGGCGCTCGCAGCGATGTACGAGTATCAAGGCTGGGTCGAAAGGGCTCGAACGCAGATCAAACATTTCGAAGTGGACATTGGGAAGGCTCGGGAGATAATTTCGAGTGCGAAACGTGCAGGTCTAACTAACCTTCCGCAAGACGACGCTCTGAGAATACTCAGCACTTACGGGCTCCCTGTGATCAAGACGGAGACTGCTTCATCGAAGGCAGAGGCTGTGGAGGCTGCGAAGAGAATCGGCTATCCCGTGGCGATGAAAATCATCTCCCCGGACGTGGTTCACAAGATCGACGTTGGAGCAGTCAAGCTAGACTTGAACAGCGACCAGGACGTTAGCGAAGCATTCGATGAAATTCTGAAGAATGTCAATTCACGCGTCCCGCGTGCAAGGATTGAGGGAGTGATTCTTCAGGAATACATCACTGGCGGGACAGAAACAATCATTGGAATCCACCGAGACCCGAAGTTCGGACCCCTGCTGATGTTTGGTTTGGGAGGAATATATGTAGAGGCTTATCGAGATGTTTCATTCCGCCTTGCACCGATTCGAGAACTGAGCGCGGACAATATGATCAGCCAGATCCGGGGAAGCAAGATCCTGCAAGGATTCAGAGGCCAACCGCCAGCAGATACAAGAGCTATAGCAGAGTGCATTGAACGACTCTCCCAACTGTCAATTGAGCTGCCAGACGTCTTGGAGCTAGACGTTAACCCTCTAGTCGCATTCACGAACGGTTGCAGAGCACTCGACGCGAGAATAATCATCGCCGACTGATATCGGCTCTAAGATCGATGCTACAACGACGGACCAGCCTACTCTTAGGATCCGCTGAGAAGTCTTCCATCGCCTCTCAAGGGGCTCGAAGAGCGATCCGCGAGTCACTCCACAAGCATGTTAAGTGGGGGCGTTCAAAGCGTTGTATTATAGGCAGGCCGCGGAGGCCATAATGTTTTGCCTATGGTTTCTTTCTCAAGACGCCTAATCGCATTGCTCTTGGCGCTGGTTGCCATCGGGACCGGGTCCTACGCCGCCTACAGTATCCTAGTGATCCAGAAGAGCATTAATGGAACAGGCTCCATGAACGCATCTCCGGGACTCTCAGTTCTTGACTCCGCTTGCTCTACACAGCTCACTAGCATATCCTTCTCTCCACTCGGGGCCGCCACAGGCTCTAGTGTCAGTCTCACGGTATGCGTAAAAAACACCGGCAACGAGGTGTTCTACCTGGAGACCAGCCCTCAAAGCGTCTCCTTCTCCGGCCTACCCTCAGGGGTAGCTGGGGCATCCTCCATAACTACTGCCCAGCAACTAGCTCCTGGAGCTACTTACACCCTAAGCCTTACACTCACCAATGATGGCAGCGCTACGACTGGTCCCTTTTCTCTGACTGTGACCTTTACAGGTTACTCAACGTCCGCAGGGTGATCTCATTCAAAATATGGCGATTCCTTCTTTCCGTGATACTGGGCCTTCTACTAGTCATTTCAGTAGGAGCTTCAACAATAGTTCAGACGAGTCTACCCGCGACCGGCTGCATAGGGGCATCATGTCGCCACTTCGACTACATAGTAACAATCATAATGGAAAACAATGGCTACTGCAATGTTGTGACGACCTGTGGGGGCAACGGACATTATGAGACGTCACTCGCAGGAAACTATTCGATTGCAGGCAAATGTTCTAGTGATAGTTCTTGTTCATCTGCGGGGTATACTGCACTCTTTCATCCGAGCGAGCCTAACTACGTAGCACTGGTGGGTGGTAGTAGTTTCAACATTACAAGTGATGGTAACTGTTGCTACGAGATCAATAAAGCAAATCTCATCGACAGGCTCGAAGTCAATGGTTTGACGTGGGACGCTTATGCCGAGGATGCAAGTGGTTCCGGGACTTGCAACTTCATGCCCCCTAGCCTTAACCACTTTGGGTTCTTAGAATTCAAGGATAACGATTTACCCTCACGGTGTGCCCATTTCCTAACAACCACAGCGCCTACATCTCCAGGGGGGCCAGTTAATGACCATGAATTCCTCTCAGAACTCAACTCGTCAAATCCGTCTCACTACGTCGGGCTTACGCCGAACAATAATGATAATGGCCATGATACTGGTGTATCTGGAGGCGATGCTTACCTAAGCAACCTCGTCCCGAAGATACTCAAGAGTAGTTTATTCCTCACGCGACGCGCAGCATTGTTCATAGTCTACGACGAAGGCCCCACCAATTATGATTTCCCCCATGACTATGTCTATGCTTCTTGGAGTGGTCCCGCTGTCAAACAGCATTATGCTGGAACGGGAAGCTATTCCCATTACTCTTATCTGGCAACACTTGAAAACAACTGGGGGCTCACATGCCTTGTCCTAGGCAACGATTGCAGTGCTGCGCCCATGACGGAGTTCTTCGTGTCTTAGTCGGGACCCCTTCCATCTAGCGGCGCATCGCTCGTCACAAGGAGTATTCAGAGACTGAGCAGTGGTATCCTAATCTACTATGATTAACTGCTGGACGCAAGACCGACGTTACGGTTTGTCGGCCTGAACGTTCTCCAGAAATGTTGCGGACGGCACGAAGAAAAGATTCCCGGTCACCGCGCGGCTGAAATCTAGCAGTCGGTCATAGTTGCCTGGCGGCTTGCCTACGAACATGTTCTGGAGCATCTGTTCGATGGTGCGGGGTGAGCGGCTGTAGCCGATGAAGTAGGTGCCAAACTCCCCTTGACCAGCGTGGCCGAAAGGCATGTTGTCCCGGAGTATCTTGACCTCCTTACCGTCCTCCACTATCTTTGTCAGCGCGTTATGTGCAAAGGTGGGCTTGACCGAATCGTCCAGCTCCACGTCGGTCAGCTTTGTACGACCGA
>Ga0209161_10003183_pt1 | contig 13296 bp, 8 predicted proteins | sample GraSoiAngelo_155_FD_186169 | JGI IMG/M metagenome (GOLD analysis project Ga0209161, IMG submission 186169) | Grasslands soil microbial communities from the Angelo Coastal Reserve, California, USA - 14_1009_13_30cm (SPAdes) (version 2) | ecosystem: Environmental > Terrestrial > Soil > Grasslands ...
CACCATCTCGGCCAAGCTCTGCATCGCCTACCTCGAGCACGGCACCTTCCCCGACGATCTGCGTGAAGAAGTCGATCGCCATCTGAAGCAACTGGAGCGCGCGTCCAAGAAGCGGTTCGGCGACGCGCGTAATCCGCTGCTCGTGTCGGTGCGCTCGGGCGCCGCGGTGTCGATGCCGGGCATGATGGAGACGATCCTCAACCTGGGCTTGAACGACGACACCGTACAGGGGCTGATCGCCGGCTCGAAGAACCCCGCGTTCGCGTACGATTCCTACCGTCGCTTCGTCCAGATGTATGGCGACGTGGTGTTCGATCTCGGCAAGGAGCCGTTCGCGGAGGTGCTGGACGAGTTCAAGCGCCGCCGCAAGGTGCAGCGGGACATCGATCTCCCGGCCGACGACTTGAAGGCCCTGGTGCGGGAGTTCAAGTCCATCATCCAGGCGAAGTGCGGCCTTCCCTTCCCCGAGGATCCCACCGCGCAGCTGTGGGGTGCGATCGCCGCCGTCTTCCAGAGCTGGCGCACGCGCCGCGCCGTGGACTACCGGCGCGTGCACGGCATCCCGGACGATCTGGGGACCGCGGTGAACGTGGTCGCGATGGTGTACGGGAACATGGGCGACGATTCCGGGACCGGGGTCGCCTTCACGCGCGACTGCAGCACGGGCGAAGCGGTGCTGAACGGCGACGTGCTGACCAACGCGCAGGGTGAGGACGTCGTCTCGGGCGCCCGCACCCCCGAGCCGATCGCGAAGCTCAAGCGCGGCAAGCTCGCCAAGGTGTACCGCGAGCTCGAGCACATCGCCGAAAAGCTCGAGCGGCACTTCCGGGACGTGCAGGACATCGAGTTCACGTTCGAGCACGGCGAGCTGTACCTGCTGCAGACGCGCCGCGCTCAGCGCGCCGGGCTCGCGGCGGTGCGCAGCGCCGTGGAGATGGTGGAGGAGGGATTGATCACGCCCAGCGAGGCGGTGCAGCGCGTCCCCCCCCAGGACTTGGACCAGCTGTTCCATCCCATGGTCGACCCCCGCGCGTCGGTGACTCTGGTCGCGAAGGGTCTCCCCGCCTCGCCCGGGGCGGCGACGGGCGAGGCGGTGTTCGACGCGGACGAGGCGGAGGCGCTGGCCCATGAGGGCCGCAAAGTCATCCTGATCCGGCCGGAGACCTCCCCCGAGGACTTCCACGGGATCGTGGCGGCGCAGGCCGTGATCACGGCGCGCGGCGGCATGACGAGCCACGCGGCGGTGGTGGCCCGGGGGATGGGCAAGACCTGCGTCGTGGGAGCGAAGGACATCGAGGTGGACCCCGCCGCGGGCCGGCTGCGGGCCAACGGCCGCGTCGTCAAATGGGGTCAGCTCATCACCGTGGACGGGACCACCGGCCGGGTGCTGCTGGGCGCGGCCAAGCTGGTGGAGCCGAAGCTCGGCAGCCATTACGCCAAGTTGATGGCGTGGGCGGACGAACACCGCCGACTGCGGGTCCGCGCCAATGCCGACACCCCGGCGGACGCGAAGCGCGCCCGCGAGTTCGGCGCCGAGGGGATCGGGTTGTGCCGTACCGAGCACATGTTCTTCGAAGGCGATCGCATCACGGCGATGCGCGAAATGATCGTGGCGCCCGATGAGGCGGGCCGCCGCCGTGCGCTCGCCAAGCTGCTGCCGATGCAGCGCGAGGACTTCGCGGGGATTTTCGAAGCGATGGCCGGCCACCCGGTCACCATCCGGCTGCTCGATCCGCCGCTGCACGAGTTCCTGCCGCACGGGAAGGACGAGGTCGGGGCGCTGGCCCGCGCGATGAAGCTGCCCGCCGTCCGGCTGGAGCGGCTCATCGCCTCGCTGGTCGAGGCGAATCCGATGCTCGGGCATCGCGGCTGCCGGCTGGGCATCACCTATCCCGAAATCACCGAAATGCAGGCCCGGGCGATTTTCGAGGCGGCGTGCCGGGTGGTGAGCCGCGGCAAGAAGGTCACGGTCGAGGTCATGATCCCGCTGGTGGCCATGGTCGAGGAGCTACGTCGCCAGACCGAGATCGTGCGCCGGGTGGCGCGGGAGGTGTTCCAGGCCGAGGGGCGGGCGGTGCCGTATCTGGTCGGGACGATGATCGAGCTGCCGCGTGCGGCCCTCACCGCCGACGAGATCGCCAAGGACGCCGAGTTTTTTTCCTTCGGAACGAACGACCTCACGCAGACGACGTTCGGCCTGTCGCGCGACGACGCAGGCCGGTTCCTCCCGTTCTACGTGGAGCACGGAATCTTGAAGGACGATCCGTTCCAGGTGCTCGACCAGGAGGGCGTCGGCAAGCTCATCGAGCTGGCGGTCCGCCTCGGCCGGGGGTCCCGGGCCGAGCTCAAGATCGGCATCTGTGGGGAGCACGGCGGCGAGCCCGCGTCGGTGAAGTTCTGCCACCATGTCGGCATGAACTATGTGTCCTGCTCGCCGTTTCGCGTGCCCATCGCCCGTCTCGCCGCGGCGCAGGCGGCGCTCGAGGAGCAGGGGGTGATTAACCGCACGAGAGCGACAGTCTAGACGCAGGTTGGGGAGGTTAGGGAGGTTGGGGGAGGCTGCTTCGGCGCAACCTCCCGAAACCTCCCCAAACCTTCCAAACCTCCCCAACCTGCCTTTTCTCAGTGGAGGCGCGGGGAATCGAACCCCGGTCCGAGAATGACTCCGATGCCGCCACTACGTGCGTAGACGAGGCTTGTGGTCTCACCACCGCGGCGCCTCGCCGGCCGCGGCAGCGACGAGCCCTTAGAAACTCTTACGCGACCCGTTCGGGCCCCAGGTCACGCCAGCCCGATTTTGCGATACGTGAGCGCCGCCTCAGGCGGGCTGCCACTCACGCAGGTGCGTGAAGCCGAAGCTTACGCAGCCAGTGCCAGGTTTGAATTGGCAGTTATGAATTGTGCCAGTGGTTTTACCAGGTGACTGACGCCCTGGGCACGCAGCGATATCCTCGCCAAACCCGTCGAAGCCTGTCGCCCCCTCGCAGCGAACCTAGCCGCTTCCGCGAGCTTTTTCAACGGTTTACGCACGCTTCCCTTGCAAATGCAGACGCTCGGAGACGTAACGGGCTGCTCCCGCGGTTTCCAGGTGAGTTCCCGCGAGCCCGACGTGGCCGTCGGGACGTAACAGATAGAACGAGACCCGCGGAATCTTTGCGCGTGCGAGTTCGCGCGCGTTGGCCGGATCGTTCGGGACCTCGTGGATGACTACCAGTTCGCCGAGCTCCGGGATCCCGCCCGGAGGCTCGCCTTGCCCGATCAGGAGCAGGTGGAATCGCGTATCGTCGAGTTTCTCGAACAGGTCCTCGGTAGGCCCGCTCGGCGCGAACTTGAGCCGCAGCCACGGGAAACGATCGCCGGCCCGCGGGGCCGCTTCGGGCAGGTTGCCAAGCGTTTCGGATAGAGGACTGCCGCGGTACCGAATGCCGATCTGGGAAATGGTCCGAAATGCAAGCCGTTGAACGCGTTCCACGCCCATTGCGAGTGCCAGGATCCTCGCCAGTAGCCGTGTGCGGACTAACCTTGCGAGCCAGCTCTCGGAGACCACGAGCGAAAACGCGCGGTCGGTCGTATTCAGCAACCGCTCGGCAACGGGGAGGCGCTCGTCCTCGTAGGAGTCGAGCACCGCCGCGCCTGCACGTCCCGACACGACGAGCGCGAGCTTCCATGCCAGGTTGTATGCGTCCTGCAGGCCGGTATTCATGCCTTGCGCGCCCACCGGACTGTGGATGTGCGCCGCATCGCCGAGCAGGAACGAGCGGCGGTCGCGAAAGTGCGCGGCGCGGCGGTGGTGAATGCGATAGGTGGAGTACCAGCTGCACGACTTGAAGGTCAGCTCGGCTCCTGCTGTCTGGCGCACGGAGGGGGTCACTTCCTCGAACGTCAGATCGTCTCTTCCTCGCAAGGTTCGGGGCAGGATGCCAACCAGGCGCCAGTGATCGATCCCGCGCATCGGGAAGAGCAGGTGGAATCCTTCCGGCCACAGATAGACGTTGAGCTCCTCGGGCACCATCGATCCAGTCACTTCGATATCGGCCACAAAGAACACATGCTCGTAGGGCGCGCCCTCGAACGCGATCTTGCTCAGCTCACGCACGGCGCTGTGCGCACCGTCGCATCCCGCGACCCACCCGGCCGTGACTTCGTCGATCGTCCCATCCGCGTGCTTGAGCGTCGCCTCGACCCGCCCGCCATCCTGCGCCAGGCCGACGAGCTCCGTGTCCCACTGTACGGCCGTCCCCCGGGCACGGAGTGCGTCGCCCAGTAACCGTTCGTTGTCATCCTGGCCAAGGATCAGGAGAAACGGGTACGGGCTCAGATCGCGCCCGATGTCACCTAATGGGACGCGCGCCGCCCGCCGCCCTTGGACCCAGATGTTGGCACCGGTGGCGCGCTTGCCGAGATCGAGCGCCCGCTCGACGATCCCAAGGTGCGAGTAGATCTCCAGCGTCCGTGCCTGCACGCCCAGTGCTCTCGACTCCCGCGCCGGACCGGCGTGCCGGGAGATGATCCGCACGCGCACGCCGCGCCGGGCGAGCTGATTGGCGAGCATCAGCCCGGTAGGACCGGCTCCGACGACGAGGACGTCAGTATCCATAGCGCGCTTATTCATTCGCCCGTCGATCAGGCCTTCCGCAATCCGCCCGACATCACCAAGAGTCTCCGGAGTTACTGGTGAGGCCGAGATCGTAGGCCGGCGAATCGATCGGCTGCGCGCTGTGAACCCGCACTATGACAACCTCGCGGATAGCGCCCACTCGGGACCCTCGCTCCTTGTAGAAGGCGATCGCCTTGTCGTACAGCGTACCGATTAGAGATCGGTGGCGACGTCCTTGAAGCGGTAACCCTTGCCGAGGAAGGGATCAACGTGCGTAGCGTCGATCAGTTGTAGTGCTGAAGCACGTACTTGAGGAGGACCAACACTACTACGAGAACGGCCACGATGACGATCCCCAACGCCGCCTGTAGCTTCCGCATCCGCCCCATCGCGTTCCGCTGCGCCTGAATGGCCTCCTGCTGATTGCGTACCGCTTGCTGATGGGAGTCGACCAGCTGCCGGTGCAGATCGCGAATCTCCTCGAGTACTTGTACAACGCGGTCGGTATCCATGAGTTCTCGTAACGCCTGGCAGCGAGCGCTCTAGTCCGGCGCCCAATACGCAAAGGGGATCTCACCGAGTGCCGCGCCGCTGGCAGAGACTCGGATGCGGTACGAGTGACCCATAACCAGGGGTTCGGATGCGACCAACTCCTCCATAGACGCGGGAACGCTACCGTAGCGGATCGGCGCGGCCTGTCCCTGGCCCGGCGTGCGAGCGGTGATCACCCAAACCGAATGCACCCCGCCGACCGATGGTGGGAGCGGCTCCTCGATGACGAGCTGATCGATCAGGCAATTCGGCGTCCACGACACCGTTGGTGAGAGCGAGGCCGTTGCGGTCACAGCCACGGTACCGCTGCAAGGGCCAAGACTTAGGCCGGTCGCATCTGTGCAGCGCGCCAGCGCCCAGAGCGCAAACCCGACGCCTAGATATCGCCAGGTCCACGAATACATATCGGATCTCATACAGTCTCCGGCGCGCCGCCTCACGCATCCTGCTTAAGCTGCGGGTGCCTCACCCGCTGGCGCAAGAGCAGTGGACGACCATCCGCGCCCGTCACAACGCCACGGGCTTCGACGATCATCGGCAAAGTGGTCGAGCTACAGGTCCTTGCGGAAGCACGGACCTACACCAGCTTCGCTGAAACCGAGCGCGCGGTGGCTGGCGGCGCTGACGTCGTTGTGTGGCTCCGTATCCGACGCAAACTCACAACAGCCCTGCGAGCGTCCCCACTCTTCCGCGGCGGCGATCAGCGCCCGGCCGACACCCTGGCGGCGAGCCTTCGGCACGACGAACCATCCCTCGAGGTAGGCCACGCGGTCGCTGCGGCAGCCCTCGGCGTACGTGCGAATGGAGAGCTCCGCGAAACCGACCGGACATCCTGCGTCGTCCTCGGCGAGAAGCACGGCGAGCGGCTCCCGCGCTTCGCCGGCGAAGAACTGGGCGATGTCGTCGCGGTGCTCGGCGTTGGAACCCTCGGGCCAGAGCGCGCGACGCAGCTGAAGCCAAGCTGTCGCGTCGCCTCGCGTTGCGGCTCGAACGGAGTGCCTCACGACGTCCTCTGAGGACGGCTGGAAGGACTCGTCAAGCGCTTGTTAGGCGCCCGCAAGTTGTCCCTCCGGCACACGGTGACGGAACAACACGACGCCGAAGACGATCATCCATAGCGGCAAGAGGTAGTTGTTGACGCTGGCGACAGGGGCCACCGCGACGGTGACGTTCCGGAGCATGCCGAGCAATCCGGCGCCAGCAACGATGAGCCCGACCGCGGCAACCCACGTCGGCGTCGTACGAGAGCGTAACAAGGCCCAACTGGACAGCAGGAAGAAGACGTTGAAACTGAGCTCGCCCAAGAACTCGCCGACGTAGTTGCCCAGGTAGGTGTTGAGGCCGTCGAAGACAGCCGAGATGAGCCGCCGCTGCTCGGGGGTCGCGGTTGCCTGCGCCTCCGCCAGGTGCCAGTGCACGCTGGGCCAGCGCATGAGGCCGAGCATCATGCTAACGGCGGCAAGAACGGCACACTGGAGGGCGAGGAGCATGGCGCCTGGGTAGAACCGCCGCAGGGCGCAGTAGGCGCCCACGCCTGCGGGGAGCCAGATGAGGGGCAGGAACGCGTACAAGGCCCATGCCGCGCGACCGGACGCGCCGGTCGCGAGCAGCCGTGGAAGCACGATGTCAGCTGGACCATCGAGAATGGCCGGATAGTCGAACCGCGCCGCGAGGAACGAAAACACGGCGATGAACGCGATGGCGCCAAGGACCAGCGCCAGCCCGCCGACTCGCACAGTCGTAATGGGTTTCACGTCATCCTCCTACTCCCTCGGCGTCATCAGCTCTCGGAACGGCGGGTAGTCACGCAGCGACCAGAGCGATGGGTAGAGATGCATCACGCCGCCGCGCGGATACCCCTGCGCGAACGCCTCCTGCACCAGCGCGACGGCGGCGTCACGCTCGCCCAGCACGGCCTGGATCCGGGCCCGCCACATCGTGTTCCTGCCGTACAGATACCGCGGGCTCATGGCTTGCAGCGCCCGGTCGGCGCGCAACGCCTCAGCACGCTGCTGCTGACGCGCCGCAACCACCCCCAGAAAGCCCTGAAGGGTCACCGGATCGGGTGAGTCGCCCGTGATGACCGAGATCCACCGCGTGGTGGCGTAGTCGGGCGGCCCCGGCGCCCTCTCCGACGCGAGACCCTCGAGCACACGCCGCGCGTCGTCCACCCGTCCGCCCACGTAGTAGGCGAGGGCGAGACGGAAGCGATTGGCCACCGACTGCGCCTCCGCGGCCGGCCGGCCTTCCAGCCAGCGCACCGCCCACGCGCCCGCGGCCGGCGCCTCCGCCCGGTGATCGTGCGCCGCCAGTTCGAGCGCCGCGATCAGGGCGATGTCGGCCGGCGACCAGCCCGGCTGCGGCGGGAGGCTCGGCGCCTCGACCAGCCGCTCGTTGATGTCGGCGGCCCGCCCCAGCGCGGCGAGCGCCCGCACCTCGGCCGCGAGCACGGCGAAATCGGCGGGGTGGCGCCGCCGCCCTTCGCGCGCCTCCTTCAGCTCGCGGCGGTGATCGCCCACCAGATGATAGGCGAACGTCAGATAGAACCAGTAGACCGACCAGCCCCGGAACAGCCCGCGATCGGGCCCGAGCGCGGTCAGGGCCGCGATCGTTTCACGCGGCCGATTGAGCGCCAGCGCGCACTGCGCCACCAGCCACAGCGTCTCGGAATTCGGCGCGATTACGGCCATCTCGCGTGCCGTCTCGAGTGCCCGTTGCCGATCGCCCCGACTCTGGGCGAGCACCCAGGTGAGATAGTGCTGGTCGAGCGGAGAGAGGCGGCCGGGAGACCGCTCCACCGCGTGGGCGATCGAGTCCGCCGTCGCGACCTCCCCCAAGTCCATGTGCTCGTGCGCGGCGAAGATCAACGGCAGCCGGAAGGTGGTGTCCTCCAGCGCGGCGCGTCGGAAGTGGCCGATGGCGCCGCGCGAGTCGAATTGTACCATGCGGTCGAGGCCCTGGATGAACTCCTGGTACGCCGCGAAGGTCGGGGGCTGGCCGGACGCCTTGGCCCACAGGCTCAGACGCGTGTCGAACAGCGTCGCGAGCGTGGCCATCACCTTCTGCCGCACGGCCTCCACCGCGACGAGCGGCTGCGAGATCGGCCCCGCCACGGGCTCGAGCGCGCGCAACACGGTGCCGTCCTTCGCGGCCGAGATCTGCACCTGGAACTGAATGCTGTCCGCCTGGCGGTAGAACGCCCCGGAGACCACGGTGCCAGCGCCCGTCTCGCGCCCCAGGGTCTGAATCCCGGCAGCATCGAGGTGAACGTGGCCGTGCTCGCCCGGCGCGACCGAGGACTTCATCACGGACATGGATGACACGACCTCGACCAGGCCCGTCTGGGCGAGACCCTGCGTCACCCAGTCGGCCGCCATGTGACCGACGTTGTCGAGCGAGCCGTCCCCGGTATGGTTCTCGAGCACCGCCACGACGACCCGATGGTCGTTGAGTTGCGGCCCGCGACTGCCCAACACTCGGACGGCGGCCCCGGCGCCGAGCAGGGCGACCGCGCTTCCGAGGACGAGCGCGCTTCTCCGGCCCCACCGGCCGGCCAAGACACCGCGCGTCGGCACGCTCGTCCGATAGGCCGGGGCCCCGAGCGCGGCCGCGAACTCGGTCACGGTGGGGAACCGGTCGTCGGGCAGTGGAGCGAGCGCTCGGGAGATCGCGTGCTTCACCGCCCGCGCGACCCCGGCATGGGACCCCTGTAGCGCTTTGCTGCTCTCCAGGGCCGTCCAGTTGTGCACCCGGCGTTCTGTCATGCTCGCCACCGGCGGCTCCCCCGCCAGCATCTCGAACAACACGCAGCCGAGGCTGTAGATGTCGGTCCGCGCGTCCAGGTCGCCCAGGGCCATCGCTTGCTCCGGGCTCATGTACCCGGGCGACCCGATCGGCTGGCCTGCCTGTGTGAGCGTCAGGCTGCCGGCGGCGCTGATGGCGCGCGCGATACCGAAGTCGGCGACGATCGCGTGGTTGCCCGACAGCAGGATGTTCTCGGGCTTGATATCCCGGTGAATGATCCCCCGGGCATGGGCGAAGGCGAGCGCGTCGGCGACGTCGCGCGCGATGTGGAGCGCGGTCTCGAGTGGGAGGGTCCGCTCCTCGAGCAGCCGATGCCGCAGTGACTCGCCCTCGACGTACGGCATGACGTAGTAGAACAGCCCATCTACTTCGCCGGCCGAAAAGATCGGTACGATGTGCGGATGACTGAGATTCGAAGAGAGGTCCACCTCGCGAATGAACCGCTCCCGCAGCAGGCGGGTGGACACCTGCGGGTCGAGCACCTTGATCGCCACCCGGCGGTGCGGATGCTGCTGCACCGCCAGGAACACCCGGGCCATGCCCCCCGCGCCGATCTCGCGTTCGACGTCGTAATTGGGCGCCAGCCTGGCGCGCAAGGTCTCGAGTACGTCGACCATGCGCGCAACTTAGCGTGCCCTCGTCGAGCGGGCGAGCGCGGGCCCCTGGCCGATTCCGTCCCGCGAGCTAGAATTTCTTGGTGAACAGCGGCGGTCCTGTGCGGAGCTCCCCCTACCTGCGGCTGGCAGCGTACTACGTGCTGCTCGGCCTCGCCGTATGGCTGTTGATCAGGTTCGTACCCGGCATTCCCCAGCTGCTCGAGCGCTTCCGAGAGATCTCCGTGCTGGGGGCCGCGGCCAGTCGCGGTCGCAATATCGAGGAGGCGACCACGGCGGCGGCAAGCCTGTCCCAGGGTCAGTGGGCGTTCGTCACCTTCCTGTCGATGTTGACGGCCCTGCTGGTCGTGCTGCCGGTCTCGTGGGTGTACATGATCACCAAGCAGCGATCGGGATACGACCAGTCGGTTGTGCAGACCGTCATCATCCTGCCGATGACCGTGGCCGCGACGGTGATTCTGGTGCAGAACAGTCTGGCGCTCGCCTTCACGCTCGCGGCGATCGTCGCGGCGGTCCGGTTTCGCAACACCCTCAAGGATACGAAGGACGCGGTCTACATCTTCCTCGCCCTCGCGGTCGGCGTCGCCGCCGGCGTGTTTGCGCCTACGGTCGCGGCCGTGATGTCGATCATGTTCAACATCGTCGTGCTCGCGCTGTGGGAGCTCAACGTGGGGAACATCTACGCCGACCAGCGAGGGGGACGCACGCCCTCGCTGGCCCCCGCCGAGGCGCTGCTCGGCCCGCGCCGGCGATCCTCGGCCGCGCTGGCCGTCGGGGATCCGGACCTGCTCGCGGCCCTCGCGCCCCACGAGCTCGAGGAGGTCGCGGACCGCGCCGCTCGCCTTCAGGCCTATGTGATGGCGCGCTCGGGCGACAAAAAAGAGGACCGGTTCAACGGCGTTCTGCTCGTTCATACGACGCAGCCCGAAGCGGCTCAGCGCGTCATCGAAGAGCTGCTGCAACTCCAGGCGCGGCGGTGGCGGCTCGCGGAAATCGTGCCGGCCGAGCAGGGCCGGTCGACGCTCGAGTACCTGCTCCGGCTGCGGGACGAGTTCCTGCCCGCGACCCTGCTCGACGCCCTCAAGGGGCGCGGCACCCCCCCCATCGACGCCGCCGAGTACCGTTCGCTCCGCGGCATGAAGAAGCACAAGGACACGTGAGGTTCGCGGCATGGCGGCTCGCCGCTGTGGCGTCGCTGTGCATCGGCCTCGAGGGGTGTGGCCACGCGAAAGCGGGGGGCACCGTTCGGGCACAGGCGGCGCCGCCGGCACCCCCCGCCGAAATCGACGTCACCCTCTTCTTGATAGGCGACGCGGGCGCTCCGGCCGTGCCGCCCGATTCGGAGCCGGTGTTCATGGCGCTCCGCGCTGCGGCGGCTTCCGCGCCGCACGCCGTCGTCGTGTTTCTAGGCGACAACGTCTACCCGAGCGGCATGCCGGACTCCACCGCCCCCACTCGCGCCGCGGCCGAGCGCGCGCTCACCGAGCAGCTGCAAGTCCTCCAGGCGAGCGGCGCCCGCGGCATCTTCGTCCCCGGCAATCACGACTGGGACGACATGCGGCCGGGCGGGTGGAACGCGATCCGGCGCGAGGAGCGGTTCATCACGGCCGCGGGCGGCGGAGCGACACTGATGCCGGTGGGGGGCTGCCCGGGACCGGTCGTGGTGGACGTCGGACAGGTCGTGCGGCTCGTGGCGCTCGACACCCAGTGGTGGCTGCAGGAAGGACCGAAGCCCGCAGGCCGCACGTCGTCATGCCCCACCCGCTCGGAGGGTGACGTGATCGATTCCGTCCGAGCGGCGGTACGCACCACGGGCACGCGTGCCGTGGTGGTGGTGGGCCACCATCCGCCCGCGAGTGGCGGGGCGCACGGCGGGCACTTCGGGTGGCAGGATCACGTCTTCCCGCTGCGGAACCTCAAGTCGTGGCTCTGGATCCCGCTCCCGCTCATCGGCTCGGCGTATCCCATCGCCCGCGCCGAAGGGATCTCGAGCCAGGACATTCCCAGCCGTGCCTACACCCGGATGCGCGTCGCGCTGGACAGCGCGTTCGCGGGCGCCCCGCCCCTGATTTACGCGGGGGGGCACGACCACACGCTGCAGGTGATCGCAGGAACGAGCACGCGCTATGTGCTCGTGAGCGGCAGCGGCACGTTCGGCCACTTCGACCGTGTCGCGGCGCTCGACAGCACCCGGTTCGCCCGTAGCGCCAGCGGATTCATGCGCGTCGAGTTTCTGCGCGACGGCCGGGCCCGGCTGGGCGTGCTCATCGTCGATCGCGCCGGGAATGCGGCGGAGGAGTTCGGGCTATGGCTCAACTGAGCAGGGCGAGACAGCGCTGGATCGGGTTCGGACTCGCGGCGGTGCTCACGCCGGCGACCCTTACCGGGCAGACGCCGGCGCCGGCCCGAGGGCCGACGCGCCAAACCGTGGTCGCCGGAGACCACTATCACGCGGGCTGGCTGCATCGCCTGCTCCTGGGCACGCATTACCGCGACCTGTGGGCGACGCCCCTCGAAGTCGACGTGCTCGACTTGTCGCGGTTTGCCGGCGGGCTCACACCCACCGGCTGCGGCGGTCGTCGGCAAACGAAGGTACTGCGCCTGCTGGGTAAGGACGGACGGCAGTACGTGTTCCGCTCGGTGGACAAGGATCCCACGCTGGCGCTGCCGCCCGAGTTGCGGGCCACCTTCGCCAAGGACCTGGTCCAGGACCAGATCAGCTCGGCGCATCCCGGTGCGCCGCTCGTGGTCGCCCCGCTGCTCGACGCCGCCGGCGTCCTGCACGTGGAGCCGCGGATCGCCCTCCTGCCGGACGACCCGCGTCTCAACGGGTTCGACTGCGTGCGGCCTGGCTTCAAGCTCGGCATGATCGAGGAGCGGCCCACGGAGCCTCCCGACAACGATGTGGGGTTCGCCGGCGCGGTCGAGCTTGCCGGGACGAAGAAGCTGTTCGAGCATCTCGAGCACAGCTCCCGCAACCGGGTCGCCTCGCGCGCCTTTCTCGCCGCTCGACTGATGGACGTTTTCATCGGCGACTGGGACCGGCATCAGGACCAATGGCGCTGGGCGCGCTTCGATTCCGGTGAGGTCCATTGGTGGCGGCCCATCCCGCGCGACCGCGATCAGGCGTTCGCGCGCCTCGATGGCGTGCTGGTCTGGCTCACGGGCTACTACTGGCCCCAGGTGATCGGCTTCGGCGACGACTACCCGAGCATCTGGCGCCTCACCTTCACCGGGCAGGTCCCCGATCGGCGCCTCCTCGTGGATCTCGAGAAGCCGGTGTGGGACTCGGTCGCACGGACGCTCCAGGCCCGGCTCACCGACTCCGTGATCGAGGCCGCCGTGCGGCGGCTCCCCCCGGAGTACTTCCGCAAGAGCGGGCCCGCCCTCACTCGGGCGCTCGAGCGCCGACGGAATCAGTTGCGCCAGGTCAGCGATCGCTACTATGCGCTCGTCGCCGGTGTGGTGGAGGTCCATGCAACGGATGAGCGCGACGTGGGGGTCATCGAGCGCCTCGGGGGCGGTCGTGTCTCGGTGCGGCTGTCAGCCGACGGCGCGGCGGAACCGTACTACCAGCGGACGTTCGACGGCCGGGAGACGGAGGAGATCCGTGTCTACCTGCACGGCGGGGATGACCGACTCGTGGTGCGCGGCGCCGCCAGATCTGGGAGGGGACCGCTGCTGCGGGTGATCGGAGGCGGTGGAGATGACGAGCTCGTAGACTCCTCG
>Ga0209161_10003187_pt1 | contig 13293 bp, 8 predicted proteins | sample GraSoiAngelo_155_FD_186169 | JGI IMG/M metagenome (GOLD analysis project Ga0209161, IMG submission 186169) | Grasslands soil microbial communities from the Angelo Coastal Reserve, California, USA - 14_1009_13_30cm (SPAdes) (version 2) | ecosystem: Environmental > Terrestrial > Soil > Grasslands ...
GGTCTTCTTTTCGTCTTCAATCAGCAGAATTCGCATCTATTAATGTAAAAGCTTGGGCAAGTACGTACTCGTGCTCGATCCTATCAGCGCGAAGAAGAAGGGATAAGGACTACCACCGCCGCGAGTACGAAGACTAACGCCGCCGAAAACAAACAATAACGGCAAAAGGCGTGCAGCATGAACGCTTGCACAAACAGGAACCACAGCGTCACCACGAACATCGCCCATACAGTGAGAGCGAAAAACTTACGGGCGCGCGCGTAACCAAATGCCGCGAACGTGGCCAAGCTGAACGCGCCGAAATAACCGACGACACCAAAGGCCGCGACTGGGATTCCGGCGATTCTGGCATAAACACTGCCCAGCACCCTGAAGCAGTCCGCCGATCCGCCGCACACAAGCGTCTCGCCAGTCACAGACTGCACGGTCAGGTACGTTGCGTCCGTCAGTCCAGCCAGGGAGATAAATGCCGCGACCGTGTAGAGAACAATTCGACTGCGCGATCCGGCCATTTTAGTTCCTCTTTCTCCTTTGCGTCTCCCGAGCAGTTACTGGGGTGGCGACTTGATGTTCATGGCTGCTTCGACGGCCGCGCGCAGAGTGGCCGGACTTAGAGAGGCATTGGGCAGGGCGCGATTATTAACGAAAAGGGTAGGAGTAATCGTTACTCTAAGTGCGGTCCCTCGCAGCTGATCGGCAGTGACACGCCTGTTTACTTCTTCGCTTTCCATGTCCTTTTTGAAACGATCAATCTTCAGCCCAAGCATTCCCGCATAAGTGTCGAACAACGGCCGCACGTCAGCGGCTTCACTCCAAACAGCTTGCTCCCGATAAAGCACGTCATGCATTTGCCAAAAGCGGCCTTGCCGGCCCGCGGCTTCGGAGGCGAGCGCGGCTTCACGCGCGTGCCGGTGCATTGTAAGCGGAAAATGGCGAAAGATGATACGCAAACGCGGGCGGTAATCCTGCTCAAGCTGGTTGATCGGGCCCGAAAGCGTGCCGCACGGCGGACATTGGAAATCGCCGAATTCCTCGAGTGTGACCGGCGCATCGGGATTTCCCAGAATGTGAATCGATTTGGCATCGTCCATTCCCGATGCCACATGATTTTTGGTAATCGTAAGAACGGGAAGCCGCTTTGCCCGATAGAGCATCGTTGCGCTCCCCAGCGTAAGTAACGCGACTGCGCCAACAATAACGAATGGAAGATATCGTCTCATTGAACGGAGCATGGACGCTTAGCCGATTGGGACATGAGGTCAAGGAGTTCGTAAAATTAAAGCGCATCCAGATCGATTATTCTGGAATTTTGCCGCGCCGCGGCGGGGCTTGCCCCACGTTGATTTGTCGAACTGCGGATGGTAGCGTCGCCGCTCCCCAATGAGCCAGAATTATAAACAGACGCTCAACCTGCCACGTACGGATTTTCCGATGAAGGCGAACCTGGCCGCGCGCGAGCCGGAAATGCTGCAAGCGTGGGAGGCAACGCGGCTTTACGGACAAATCCAGAAGGCGCGCCAGGACCGAGAATTGTTCGTTCTGCACGACGGCCCGCCCTTCGCCAACGGCGACGTGCACATGGGGACCGCGCTTAACAAAATTCTCAAAGACATCGTCGTGAAATCGCAGACCATGCTCGGCAAATGGGCGCCGTTTGTCCCTGGTTGGGATTGTCACGGTTTGCCCATCGAGTACAAAGTCGTGAAGGAATCTCGAGGGCTTTCACCGCTCGAAATTCGTAAGAAGTCGGAAGCGTTCGCGCGAAAGTTTATCGATATCCAACGCGAACAATTCAAGCGCCTCGGCGTCTTCGGCGATTGGGAAAATCCATATCTAACGATGGATCCCCAGTATGAAGCGGAAATTCTGCGCGCTTTCGCCGTCTTCGTTGAAAAAGGTCTCGTTTATCAATCAAAGAAACCGGTTTTCTGGAGCACTGGCGCCCAGACCGCGCTCGCCGAAGCCGAAGTCGAATATCAGGAACGCGACGACACCGCCGTTTACGTCAAGTTCCCGATCGTCAGCGGCGAACTGAAAGACAAAGCAAGCATCGCCATTTGGACAACCACGCCGTGGACTTTGCCGGCCAATCTCGCTATCGCGGTCGATCCAAAAGAACTTTACGTCGTCCAGGAGTTCCGACGCGAAGGCGTTTCGGAAACGCTCCTGCTCGCGGATCGACTCGTGGATGCGTTTTGCGTCGCAACAAAGTTCGAACCAACCGGCGAACCACTTCAATCATTTCCCGGCAGCAAACTCGATAAGATCACTGCGCAACATCCGTTTCTTCCGCGCACCGCCATCGTTCTTACCGCTGATTTCGTGACGATGGATACCGGTACGGGGGCGGTACACATCGCGCCCGGCCATGGCGAAGACGACTACAATCTTGGCCGCGCAAATAGATTGCCGATCTTGTCGCCGGTCGATGATCACGGCCGCTTCACTGACGAAGCCGGTTTGCCCCGTCTTGTCGGCAAATACGTCTTCGACGCCAACATCGACATCGTGAATTTGTTGCGCGAACGCGGCATGCTGCTCGGCGAACAAAGATTTCACCACTCGTATCCGTACTGTTGGCGCTCGAAGACGCCGATCATCTTCCGCAACGTCGAACAATTCTTTATCCGCATCGATGAGCTGCGCGGCAAAGCGCTCGAGGCAATCCACAACGAAGTGAAATGGATCCCGGCGTGGGGCGAAAATCGCATCGCCGGCACAGTTGAATCGCGTCCCGACTGGGTGATCTCACGTCAACGCAGTTGGGGAGTGCCGCTTCCAGTTTTTTATTCGGTGGATGGGAAAGCGATTCTCGATGCAAAATACATTCGCAAGCTCGCCGATCTCGTCGCGCAGCGCGGCTCGAACGTTTGGTTCGAATTGAACGATGTCGATCTTGCCCGCGAGCTCGGTTTGCCAAAAGGCGCCACCCATCGCACCGACACGATCGATGTTTGGATCGACAGCGGCGTTTCGCACAAAGCCGTGCTGCAAACACGGCCGGAACTGCATTCTGGAGACATTCTTGAGCCACAAGACGTGCAGGAAGCCGGGGTCGAATTACCCTTCAGACCCGCTGACATGTATCTCGAAGCAACCGATCAGCATCGTGGCTGGTTTCAATCGTCGCTTCTGACCAGCATCGCGCTCAACGACTGCGCGCCCTACAAGACCTGCGGCACTCACGGTTTCGTAGTCGATCTTGACGGAAAGAAGATTTCCAAGTCAGGCACGTACGACAAACCGATGGACGCAGGCCATTTCGTGAGCCGCCATGGCGCCGATCTGGTCCGGCTGTGGGCGAGCAGCATCGATTACACCGCCGACGTTCCGTTCTCGGAGGAAATGTTCACGCGTCTGGGCGACACTTATCGCCGGATTCGCAACACGCTGCGGATTTTGCTGGGCAACCTGTTCGATTTTCATTCTGTAGCGGCGCTCTATGAGCGTCGCTCGAATGAGAAAGAAGTGCGACGGTCACAGACCGCCGCTACAGGAGCGCTTATCGATCGCTGGATTATGGAGCGATTCGATCAGGTGATTGCCGATTGCCGGTCCGCTTACGAAGCATTCGAGTTTCACAAGGTTTATCACATGCTCAACCACTTCTGCGCAGTCGACCTGAGCAGCCTCTACATCGACATCACGAAAGATCGCATGTATTGCGATGCGCCCGATTCGCCACGCCGTCGCGCCACACAAACCGCGATGCACGAAATTTTCGGCGCGCTTTGCAAATTACTGGCGCCGATTCTCGCCTTTACGGCCGAAGAAGCGTGGCGCTATTCCGAAGCGGGCGCTTCGGTTCACCTGGAGGAATTTCCCTTGTCGCGAGAGCGACAAAATGAAGCGAGCGCTCAGGTCGCCGAGCTTTTGAAATTGCGCGGCGTAATTGGTCAAGCGATCGAGCAAGCGCGCCAGGAGAAGTTAATTGGCAACTCGTTGGAAGCGGCAGTCGTGTTGAAATCTGGTTCCGATGTCACAACGAAGATTGGCAAGGAAGAGCTAGAGGAGTTCTTCATCCTCAGCGACCTGACAATTGAGCACGCGAAAGAAGCTACCGCCTCGGTTACAAAAACATCTTTTCGAAAATGCACGCGCTGCTGGCGTCATCGCTCATACGTGGGCACAAGCAAAACGCATCCGGATTTGTGTGATCGCTGCGAGGACGTCATGGTGAATAGAAGTCGCTCCGCGTGACAGAATCGAAGGTAAGATCGACATGAAATTCATTTTTTTCCTTTCGCTGCCGCTCTACGTGCTGGATCGGCTAACTAAATATCTTGTGATGCAGTACATCAGCCCGGACGGACCGCTGGGCTTTGCAAAGGATCTCTTTGGCTTGAAGAACTTTTTTTGTCTAGTGAACATCACCAACACGGGCGCGGCGTTCGGCTCGTTCAGGAACAACAACACGTTTTTCATCGTGATTTCCTGTCTCGCGCTTCTCTTTGTCGTGACGCTTCTCATCCGGCGGCGGTCCTGGGACGTTTGGCGCGATGTTTCGCTGGCCTTATTGGCAGCCGGCGTGCTCGGAAATCTGACCGACCGTATTCTTTATGGGCACGTTATCGATTTTCTCCTCTTCGATTTCGGCTCACACGCGCCGTCATTCCTGCATCCCTGGCCGGCGTTCAATGTCGCCGATTCCTGCATCTGCCTCGCGGTCGTTTGTTTTATCATTCATTCGTTTCGACAACAGAAGAGCGTCGAGCCAACGGCGGGTTGATCCGATCCGTAGCGGCAGTCTGTGTCCCACGAACACGTCGCGCAATAATTTATGCGACGGTCATAGACCGCCGCTACAGTTAGAGCGAATGAAAGCAGCTTCCCCGATGGAAAAGACAGCGCGCGAAATTGCTGCGCGTTTGAGCGAGCGCGGTCACATCGCCTACTTTGCCGGAGGTTGTGTGCGCGATATTGTCCGCGGCGAAACGCCAAAAGACATCGACATCGCGACTGACGCGGGACCTGAGCTGGTGCAGGAAATTTTTCCACGCACCTACGCGGTTGGCGCGCATTTCGGCGTGATTGTTGTGGTCGAAAATGGATTTCAATTTGAAGTGGCGACCTTTCGCTCCGACGACGTTTATGTCGATGGAAGGCGGCCCGTTTCCGTGCATTTCTCTTCGCCGCAACAAGACGCGAAACGACGCGACTTCACGATCAACGGGATGTTTTTGGATCCCGTCGCGAACGAAGTGATCGATTTTGTCGGTGGCCGCGCCGATGTCGAGGCGAGATTGGTGCGCGCAATCGGCGACCCGGCGCAAAGATTCACGGAAGACCGCCTGCGAATGTTGCGCGCGGTGCGTTTCGCGACGGCGCTTGATTATAAGATCGACAATCAAACGTGGGACGCGCTTGTAGCGAATGCCGCGTCGATCAACGAGATCAGTGCCGAGCGCATCCGTGAAGAGCTCGTGCGCATTTTTCTGTCTCCGCAGCGCGTGCGTGGCTGGGATTTGCTCGATTCGAGTGGATTGATGCGCGCGATTTTACCGGAGGTTGACGCGATGAAAGGCTGCCTTCAGCCGGAGCAATTTCACCCGGAAGGCGATGTTTTTCAGCACACCCGGCTGATGTTGAGTTTGCTGCCGGAGAAAATTTCCGTGCCGCTCGTTTGTTCCGTTTTGTTTCACGATGTCGCCAAACCAGTCACGGCGACGGTCGATGAAACCGGACGAATTCGTTTCAACGAGCACGACCGGATCGGGGCGGAGATGACGGAGGCGATAATGGGACGGCTGCGTTTCTCACGCGCGGAGATCGACGCCACCGTCGAGATGGTCCGGCAGCACATGGTTTTCAAGGACGTGCCAAAAATGCGGGTGGCGAAACTGAAACGTTTCATGGCTCGACCAACTTTTGAGGACGAGCTTGAGCTGCACCGCGTCGATTGCGCGAGCAGCCATCGCATGATGGACAATTATGAATTTCTGTTGCGCACGCGGGAAGAATTTGCAAACGAACCGATCATTCCGCCGCCGCTGGTGCGCGGCGATGATTTGATCGCCCTTGGTTTGAAGCCGGGTCCAAAATTCGGCGAAATTCTCGAAGCCGCGGAGACGCGGCAGCTCGAGGGAACGCTGCGCAATCGCGAAGAAGCGCTGGAATGGCTGAAGCGCGAATACTCGTTGGGTTCGTGACCAGATGCGAATCCTGATGATCAGCGCGGAGGGTCCGCCGCTTGTGCGCGCAGGTGCGCTGGTCGATGTACTGGATGCGCTCCCGCGCGAGCTGCGGGCGCACGGGCATGAGGTGAGCGTGACGCTGCCGTACTACCGCGAGATTCGAGAGAACACTGCATTCAAAGAAGAAGACACTGGGGTGACTGTCGATGTCCGGGTTGGTGATCAAACCTACATCGCGGAGTACCTGGAAGGCCGGAACGCGAGCGGCGTGCAATTGTTTTTCATTCGCTGCGACGATTTCTTTGATCGGCCGGAGCTCTACGGCGAGCACGGAAAGAAGTATGAGGACAATGCCGCACGCTTCATCTTTTTCTGCAAAGCCGCCCTAGAACTGGCGCGGCGTCTAACGCCTTCCGTGCAAATTCTGCACGCGCATGATTGGGCGGCCGCGCTCGTGCCGGTGTTCGTGCGTGCGCACCACTTGCCCTTCGCAACCGTGCTGACCATTCATCATCTGGCCGAGCAAGGCAGTTTTTGGGGACTCGATTTCGGCCTAACGAATTTACACGAACGATTTTTCACGTTGCGAGGGGTCGAGTTCTTCGGGCGAATGAATTTCCTCAAAGGCGGAATTCTCCATGCCGACAAGATCACAACGGTGAGCGAACGCTATCGGCGCGAAATGCAGACGGCGGTGGGCGGTTGTGGTCTCGACGCCGTGCTCTGCGAAAACGCGCATCGCCTTGTTGGGATTTTGCACGGTGCGGATAACGCACGCTGGGATCCGGCGTCCGATCCTTTGGTCCCAGCGCAATACGACGCGAGCACGCTTTGGGGCAAGCAGGTTTGCCGCGATGCTTTGCTCGCACAAATGAATCTCGCGCCGGCGCCGCATGGTCCGGTTTTCGGAATGGTCACTCGCGTGGTGGAGGAAAAAGGTTTCGAGATTCTTATGCCGCTGCTGGATCGGCTGCTCTCGGATGATGTCCGACTGATCATTCTCGGCGAAGGCGATCCCGCGTATGAGACCGCGCTTGCGGTGGCAGCGCGAAAATTCCCTGCCAAGTTCGCCTACCAAAAGAATTACGACGAGAGATTGGCGCATCTGATTGAAGCGGGCATGGATGTCACGCTCATCCCATCACGCTTCGAGCCGGCCGGCTTGAGCGCGATGTATAGCCTGAAGTATGGCGCCCTTCCCATCGCGCGGGCTGCCGGCGGCGTCCAGGAGATCATCGAGGACTACGATCCGACGACGGACAGCGGTTACGGTTTCCTTTTTTACGAATATTCCATCGAAGCCTTTTGGGATTCGATCAAACGCGCGCGCGAAGTTTTCCGCGACCGAATGGTGTGGACGGTGCTGATGGCGCGTGCCATGGCGCGCGACTTTTCGTGGGACGTATCGGCGCGGCGCTACGAGCAAGTTTATGCGGAGCTGGTCGGTTCCGACGAAGAAGTGGCCGCGTGATTGTAGCCGTCGCCCTGTGGGCGACGTGATGCGCGCGCCCCGCTCGCCGGGGCGAGCGGCGACAACATTTCGCAGCGAATAAACGCGCGACCGCGTCGTCAAACTCTCGCCGCTAGCTAAAGCCAACCAACCGATGCAATCTGGAACTGCGCTCAATGGGGGACCGACAAGTTCTTGCAATCTGGAAAGGTTTCGTATCTCCTCGGCGGTTCCCATTCGTGCCGCCATGACTCGCTTGCCGCCGCCGCTCAAACCGTTGCTTGCCGGATTACTCCTGACTCTGGCGCAGATCGCGGTCGCGGTTTGCCTGCTCGCGCCGGAAGGGCCGCTTTCTTATCGGTACTCCACTCTTATTCAGCACGACAGTTACTGGTTCGGAAACATCGTTGACCGCGGCTACCAAACAATCGTGCCGCCCATGAGGGAGAAGATGATGGAAGTGTCCAATGTTGCTTTTTTTCCCGCTTATCCTGCAATCGCTGCTTTGCTTCGCTACGGGTTGCACTTCGACACCGCCAACGCGCTGCTCGTTACCGCTCAGGTAGCAGCGTGGGGTTTCTGGAGTTATTTCTTTCTCTTTTGCGAACGGTGGAATCTTTCGCCGGCGCTCCAATTTCTTGGCGCTTTATCGATCGTCGCCCATCCCGCTGCCTTCTTTCTTATTGCCGGCTATTCCGAATCGCTTTTTCTCATGGCGCTGGTGGGTTTCATCTATTGGAGCAGCGCAGAGGGTCGTGCTGCGAAAGTGTGGGCGGCATTGCATGGGATCGTGATGTCGGCGACCCGAATTGTCGGAATCCCATGCGCGGCTTTTCCAGTGGTGCGCTCCGTCTTGGCGAAAGGATGGAGCGGTTTGCGTGAACCGCGGGCCTGGATTCGTCGATACGCTCCGGCCATTGGTTTAATGCTGGCCGGAACATTGGGCGCCGTCTTTTTCTTCATTTATTGCCAACTACGCTGGGGTCACTGGAATATTTATATGCTCACGCAATCGGCCGGCTGGGGCATTGTTCCCGATTACCTCGCGGTGTTTAAGCCGTCGAGTTATCGCTGGCTCGTTCCGGCCCTGAATAATCCGACAGAGGCGAGCCAAATGTTGATGACTTTGGGCGGATTGCTTTTTGCCGCGGTCGCCTTTTGCGAACTGCTTCCAGCGATTCGCCGGCGGACCGAATGGACAACGCGCGCTGGATTCTATTTTTGCGCCGCTGTCATCTATTACATTTCAGTAAGCGGAGTGGCCAGCGTGGAAATGGAAAGCATGCTCCGCTACGAATTTTCCGTGCATGCGCTAATCGTGCTGGCGCTCCTGCATTTTTTACGGCAATTTCGCATGCCGCCGGTGTTGGTGCGGGCGTTCGGCATGGCGGCAGTGGCGTTGGTCAGCGCCGCTGGGTTAAGCGTGCAGGGGTGGTATGTCTGGAATTTTACCCGGGGCAATTGGGTGGCGTAGCAAATGATGAAAACAACTGTGACCATAATCGGAGCTGGACCGGCGGGACTGACTGCCGCCTACCTGCTTTCCAAGAACGAGGTCGATGTGATCGTCCTGGAAGCCGATCCGGTTTACGTGGGCGGCATTTCGCGCACGACCACCTACAAAGGTTTTCACTTCGACATCGGTGGCCATCGCTTTTTCTCCAAATCGAAGGCGGTCGAAGATCTGTGGACAGAAATCTTGCCTAACGACATGTTGCAGCGTCCGCGCTCGTCGCGCATTTTTTACGGCGGAAAATTTTTCACTTACCCGCTCAAACCGTTCGAGGCACTCCTGAAGCTCGGCATTTTCCAATCGCTCCTTTGCGTTCTCTCCTGGCTTAAAGCCCGGCTCTTTCCGGCGCGCAACCCGCGCAACTTCGAAGAATGGGTGAGCAACCAATTTGGCCGACGTCTTTTCAACACTTTCTTCAAGAGCTACACTGAAAAAGTTTGGGGCATGAGCTGCAAGGAAATCTCGGCCGATTGGGCGGCGCAGCGCATCAAAGGTCTTTCGCTCGGCAGCGCGATCAAAAACGCGCTTTTGCCTCAGCGCTACAACGGCGATCGAACCAAAGTGATCAAGACGCTCATCAACTCATTTCGTTATCCGCGCAAAGGTCCCGGCATGATGTGGGAAGCATGCGCGGAGAAAGTGACCGCGATGGGCGGGAAAATCGAGATCGGCTGCAAAGTGACCGCTTGCGCTTACGACGATGTTGCATCGACATGGAGCGTCCAATTCCAAGATCGACATGGAAACTTGCAGATGCTCGAAGCCGAACACGTCATTTCCTCGGCTCCGATGCGGGCATTGGTTTGCGGTTTGTCGCCGCAAGTCAGCGAGCGAACAAGACGCGCGGCCGAGAGCCTTAAGTACCGCGACTTCATTACCGTCATGCTCATTCTCAAAGAGCGAAACATGTTCGATGATAATTGGATCTACATCCACGACCCGAGCGTGAAAGTCGGCCGCGTCCAAAACTTCCGTTCCTGGTCGCCGGAAATGGTGCCCGATCCCGATAAGGCGTGTTACGGCCTCGAATATTTTTGTTTCGAGCACGACGGGCTTTGGGATTCCAAAGACGAAGATTTAATCGAGCTTGGCAAACGCGAGCTGATCAAAATCGGACTGGCCAAGGAGGGTGACGTTCTCGACGGCTGCGTCGTCCGCCAGAAGAAGGCCTATCCAGTTTACGATGACGATTACGCGCGCCATGTCGCCACGATCCGCGAAGAACTCGAGGATCGTTATCCGAACCTGCACCTCGTTGGGCGCAACGGCATGCACAAGTACAACAACCAGGATCATGCCATGATGACGGCGATGTTGTGTGCCGAAAATATTCTGGCTGACACCAAGCTTTACGATCTCTGGCAAGTCAACCAGGACGCCGAGTACCACGAAACCGGCGCCGCCCCGGCGGAAGAGACCAGCGGCACCGCGCTGCGCCTCGTTCCAACCCGCGTCGTGGCGACGCCTGAACTTGCGCCGGAAGGATAGCAGCTCGTTTTTTCTTGCTCTGCCGATTTCCCTGACGCGTTTATTGCCGCATGCCGTCTTTCGATGGCCGCCGAGATCCGCCGGTTTTCCATTTTCCGTAAGTTGTCCTGCACACGTCTCGACCGGCCGGGCACGCTGTCATTCCGAGCGGAGTCGAGGAATCTCTCAATCTATTCTGCGCTGAATTCTTCGAGCGGAGGACAGGAGCAGAATAAGTTCCGGTCGCCGTAAACATTGTCGATCCGCGCGACGGCCGGCCAGAATTTGTGTTCGCGCGTCCATGGCGCGGGAAAGGCGGCTTGTTCGCGCGAGTAGGGGCGATCCCATTTTCCGGAAGCAATTTGTTGGGCAGTGTGCGGCGCATTCTTGAGCAAATTATTTTTCGAATCAGTTTTTCCGTTCGCGACCGCTTCGATCTCTGCGCGGATCGACATCAGAGCGTCGCAAAAACGATCGAGCTCATCTTTCGATTCACTCTCGGTTGGCTCGACCATCATGGTGCCGGCAACCGGCCATGAAATTGTCGGCGCGTGAAATCCGTAATCCATCAAGCGTTTGGCGACGTCTTCCACTTCGATGCCGGCGCTTTTCCATTGGCGAAGATCGACAACGCATTCGTGCGCGACGAGTCCGCGTTTGCCTTTGAACAGGACCGGGAAATACGGATCGAGACGCTTCGCGATGTAGTTTGCATTCAAAATCGCGATCTTCGTCGCTTCCGTTAGGCCACTCGCGCCCATCATCCGAATGTACATCCAGGAAATGGTGAGGATGCTCGCGCTGCCGTCTGGCGCCGCGGAGACAGGACCAACGCGTTTGTTAAGATCGACATCGTCATTCAACGAAGTCTGCGCGGGCAGAAACGGAACAAGATGTTCGGCGACACCGATCGGACCGACGCCGGGACCGCCGCCGCCGTGCGGGATGCAAAAAGTTTTGTGCAAATTCAAATGGCAAACGTCCGCGCCATAATCGCCGGGACGGCAAAGACCGACTTGCGCGTTCATGTTTGCGCCGTCCATGTAAACTTGCCCGCCGTGCGAGTGCACAATCTCGCAAATCTCTCGGATAGTTGTTTCGAAAACGCCGTGCGTGCTCGGATAAGTCACCATGAGCGCGGCAAGATCGCGCGCATGTTCGTCCGCTTTGCCCCGAAGATCGGCCAGATCGATATCGCCATCTTTCAAGGTCGCAACCGGAACAACGCGGAAGCCCGCCATGACCGCGCTGGCGGGATTCGTTCCATGCGCCGATTGTGGAATCAGACAAACTTTGCGATGCGATTCGTTGCGCGAGGCGTGATATTCGCGGATCGCGAGCAGTCCGGCGTACTCGCCTTGCGAACCGGCATTTGGTTGCAATGAAACCGCGGTGAAGCCGGTAATTTCGGCGAGCCATTCTTCCAGTTGCTCGCTCATTTCGCGATACCCGGCTGTTTGATCGAAAGGCGCAAACGGATGGAGCTTGGAAAACTCCGGCCACGAAATCGGAAACATTTCCGCGGTCGCATTCAACTTCATTGTGCACGAGCCGAGCGGAATCATCGACGTGGTCAGCGAAAGATCGCGTGACTCGAGTTTTCTCAAATACCGCAGCATCTCGGTCTCGGTGTGATGCGTGTTGAAAACGGGATGAGTCAAGAAATCCGAGTCGCGGATTGCGGATTGCGGATTACGAAAAGCAGAATGGTCAAGTTTATCATCAGCAAAGTCGCGGACGTGAGTTCCGCGAAAGATCGACATGAGCAATTCGATGTCTGTTTCCGACGTTGTTTCGTCCAGTGAAATCCCGATCGTGTTATTGCTCAGCTTGCGCAGATTCATTCCCGCCGTTGCCGCGCGCGACAAGATTGTGTCCGCGCTTTTGTCGCCAAGATCGACATGCAGTGTGTCGAAGAAATTTTCATGCGCGACTTCGAAGCCTAATTGCTGTAAACCTTTGGCGAGTTTCGAAGCAAACGTGTGCACGCGTTCCGCGATTGACCGCAAGCCGCGCGGCCCGTGATAAACCGCGTACATCGACGCGATGACGGCGAGGAGAACCTGCGCCGTGCAGATGTTACTCGTCGCTTTGTCGCGCCGGATGTGTTGTTCACGCGTTTGCAGCGCGAGGCGATACGCGGGGCGGCCTTCGGCATCGTGCGAAACACCGACGAGCCGGCCGGGCATGTGACGCTTGAATTGATCGCGCGTCGCAAAAAAGGCGGCGTGCGGTCCCCCAAATCCGAGCGGGACACCAAAACGTTGCGTGTTGCCGACTGCGACATCCGCGCCAAATTCTCCCGGCGGCTTTAGCAATGTGAGCGCGAGAATGTCTGCCGCGACTACGACGAGCGCGCCAGCGTCATGCGCTCGCCTAACGAATCCAGTGTAATCGTAAATCGCGCCATCGGTGGCGGGATATTGCACGAGAGCGCCAAAGACTGGGCTGTCGAATTTGAACCGTGAGAAATTGTCGATCTTAACCTCGATGCCGAGCGGTTTCGCGCGGGTGCGCACGACTTCGATGGTCTGTGGATGACAATTATCGGCGACGAAAAAAGTTTTCCGGCCAGCAACGACTGCGTGACAAAGCGCCATTGCTTCGGCCGCCGCAGTCGCTTCGTCGAGAAGCGAAGCGTTAGCGATGTCGAGCGCGGTAAGATCGGTCACCATGTTTTGGAAATTGAGAAGCGCCTCGAGCCGGCCTTGCGCGAGCTCAGCCTGGTA
>Ga0209161_10003189_pt1 | contig 13291 bp, 13 predicted proteins | sample GraSoiAngelo_155_FD_186169 | JGI IMG/M metagenome (GOLD analysis project Ga0209161, IMG submission 186169) | Grasslands soil microbial communities from the Angelo Coastal Reserve, California, USA - 14_1009_13_30cm (SPAdes) (version 2) | ecosystem: Environmental > Terrestrial > Soil > Grasslands...
TTCCATAGACCGCGTCCGCCGCACCCGCGAGCGGCTTCCTTCTAACGGCTGTATCGAACGCGCGCCACATCGCCCGCCTCACCTCCAACTTTGTCGTGAAAGCGCGCCTCCGATACAGCACTAACGTCATCCGGGAGGAATCCAGAGAGGTCTGGCAACGGCTGTGAATGAGAAGGCTTCCACACACATACTTGACCTCTTTTGTGGTCGATCCCCATGGCCACGACACAGGGGCTGAGATGATCTCGGGTTCGTTTATGCTAATTTCTTGGGCCTCGGAGGAATGGATTGTGATAGAGACGCGCGAATCGGGCTTTAAGCACAGTCAGCAACGCTTTCGCGTCCAGATTATTAGGGACTACAAAAGGTTTCCCCGGAGTTGATAGCTCACTTGAGCTTGCATTTACGTTTTGACTTGCTTCTTGGCAGCCCACCGCGTCGATCAAGTCTTCCGTGCATGGAACGAGCAAGACAGCATGGAAGTCCCCATTGGGAAGCAGTGCGCTACCGGCAATTTCGCCACGATCGTTGATGCCTTCGCCGTCTGTCACGATTAGACCAGAGCCAGGAGGAACAAACTGGTTCAAGTCGATCATGGGGCCGCCGGGCTGCCACAGGAATCCATGCAATTCAACAAAATCAGAGCAATCGAAGGAGCTACCCACAACCTGACTCCTTGCATTCATGAAATGCGTAAGGCTGCAGGAATCACCGGAGACAGTTCCGAGATCGATCATTTTGCCCTCTCTCCAAACGAAGGCATGGACGGCTTCATCATTCGCGGTAGTGGCGGCGCCAGCGACGTCTCCGGCGTCATTAATCGCACGAGCGAGGCCGAAACTACCTCCGAGCGTTCCCAAGTCCAGGAGTTTTGCGCCATCCCAGAGAAAGGGGTGAACCGTCGAATCTCCGTCCAGTGTCGAACCGCCCGCTACTTGACCGCGGTTATTTAGCGCGCGTTGCCCTTCAGTAGCGCCGTCGATTCCACCAGCGGGTACAGCCTGCGTTCCGCCCAAGCTGCCGAGATCCAGCATTTTGCCGTTCTCCCAAAGAAATGGATGGAACGTTGGGAAGCCTGTTGCCGCGTTCGGAATCGAGTTCGTCATCGAGACTCCAGCAATCTGGCCGCGATCATTTATCGACGTGGCGAATGCGTCCGGCCCGCCGAGAGTCCCTAGGTCCCGCATAACGCCGTCTTGCCAAAGGAACGCGCGTGACTGCGTTGCCAAGCCCGGAAAAGAAAAAGGGTCAAGTATGTCGTTCAACGCACCTCCGACGATCTGTCCCCGGTCATTAATCGCGAGCGCCAAACTACCGTTTCCGCCGAGTGTCCCGAGATCTGTGATTTGACCGTCTTTTTGCCAAAGAACGGCCTTGTTCTCCGGCACGCCGACGAGCGGATCGATGACGCCGTTTTCCGATTCGCCAACGACCTGGCCAAGACTGTTAAGCCAGACCGCATCACTGTTGTTGCCGCCGGGAATGGTGCCAAGATCAGTGAGGACACCCTTTTCCCACCGAAATGCGTGACCGATGAAGCAATCTGACGGGCAGGCCGGATCGGGCAAGAGGGTATCCGCTATGCCGATTACGGCGCCCGAATTACTGACGATAGGAGCCTGGTGTCCCTCTGTACTGTTGGGCCCGCCCAATGTCCCCAGGTCGATGAGCTTATATCGAACGTGCGAATTCGGTTGGCTCGACGTTTGTGTCTGCGCTGCCGTTTGAGCGGAGAACGTCACCAAGGAAAATAGTGCTGCCATAGCAAAGGAAGCTGACGCTTTGGTTTTCATGTCCAATTCCCCCGTTTCATGCGTTCCGCATTTCGTTTAGGCAGCTTCGAGCACACCAAATCGAAAGGCAATGGCGGTGAGATGACAAAAGGCTTACATTTCTATTCCCGCGCAAGATCTTTGGTTTCCAATGACTTGCAGACGTTACCTGATTCTTAAAAGGACAAATTAGAGCTGGGGGTGCTAGATTTGTGGCACACACTTGCGGATCCAACTCAATGCCACTCCCAGTCCGATCGCGCGGGCGGATCAAGTTCGGTGAATTCCTGATCGATTTGCAAACGGGCGAACTTTCCTCCAACGGTCATAAATCCACACTCTCGGAACAACCGCTACAGCTACTCATTGCGCTCCTGGAACAACCAGGGGAACTGGTGACTCGCGACGAGCTGAGGAAACGGCTCTGGGGTTCCGAAACGTATGTTGAATTCGATTTAGGCTTAAATAAGGCGATGAACCGGTTGCGCGAATCCTTGAAGGATTCGGCAGAGCACCCGCGTTACATCGAAACCTTGCCGCGTCGCGGATACCGCTTTATCGCAAGTCCGGGGGCCGAAGAGGTAGCTTCTCCCGAGCCAACAAGTGCATCGAAGGGCCAGCTTGCTGAGGCAAGCGCAAGCCTAGCGAGAAAGTCGCAGAGGGTGGTGCTTCGGCGTTGGATGACGCATTCGCTCCTGATAGTCGCGGTCATTTTAGTCGGGGTGTTAGCTGCTAGATCACTCTGGACCAGGAGTGAGCCTCGGTTTCATCAACTCACATTTCGCCGCGGCAGCGTTTTCACAGCGAGATTTGCGCCAGATGGACGCGCGGTGCTTTACACCGCGGCGTGGGATGGTAATCCGGGCAGGACATATTCTACTCGTCCCGAATTTCCCGAATCTCGTTCGTTGGGGAGCATCCGGTTTCACATATTGGCTGTTTCGCAATTGGGCGAGATGGCTATGCTATTGAAGCCAAATTTCGTGGCTCACCGCCAACATATTGGAACCTTAGCCGTCGCGCCGCTTTCTGGAGGAGCGCCAAGGGAATTAGCGGATGGCATTACGGACGCCGATTGGTCCCCGAACGGGAAAGAGCTTGCGGTTGTGCGAGGCTCGCAAGGACGGTACCGCATCGAATTTCCGATCGGAACCGTGCGGTATGAGACGAGCGGATGGATCAGCGATATCCGATTTTCAAAAGAAGGGGATACGATCGCTTTTGTGGATCACACCGTCTTCCCGGATGACGGTGGCGCAGTAGCCTTGCTCGATTTGAATGGCCGTAAATCAGTTTTGTCGAAGGGTTGGAATTCCATAGAGGGGCTGGCGTGGTCCGCAGATGGAAAGGAAGTGTGGTTTGGCGCCGGCGCGCTGCAGGCAGTTACACGCGGGGGAAAGACACGAGCAGTCTTGCGTGCCGGCACTGACATCACTCTACACGACATTTCGCGTACAGGTTCGGTGCTCCTATCCGAAGACAATAAGGCGATAAGCATGATGATGTCCGCAGCGGACGGCAAAGGGGAACGCGACCTGTCCTGGCTGAAATCTTCAGTCGTTACCGACATCTCCAGCGACGGGAAGACGATTCTGTTTAGCGAAGAATACACCGGAGGCGGGCCAAGCTACTCCACTTATGTCCGCCGAATCGACGAAACCGATGCGTTCCGCTTGGGGCAAGGCGGCTCGCTAGCTCTTTCCGGCGATAACAAATGGGCGGGCGTAGCCGCAAACGTGGCGGGTCGGGAACAATTCTTGCTGGTTCCCACGGGTCCTGGCACCCCAAAACGCGTCGACAACTCTGGGATTCAAAATGTGTACATGATGTCTTGGTTGCCCGATAACATTCACTTTTTGTATTCCGGTGCCGAGGCTGGGCACGGTCCACGAATCTATTTGGGCGATGTGAACGGAGGCAAGCCAGTCCCCATGACTCCCGAATGGACGTATGCGGCAGCCTCCTGGTCGGGGAATATTATCTCGCCAGATGGAAAGCAATTCTTCGCGAAAGACTCCAGCCACAACCTCTGGATTTATCCTGTAAATGAAGGACCTGGGCGAAGAGTGACTCAACTTGCGCCGGCTGAGATCCCATTCCAATGGACATCCAATGGAGAAGCCATTTACGTCTACCGCCAGGCAGAGATTCCAAGTCGCGTCTATCGCATTCCGATCGCATCTGGGAAGAAACTACTATGGAAAGAATTAAAACCGGCTGATCCCACCGGAGTTCTAGACATCATTGCCGCCGTCGGTACGCCTGACGGCAGTTCCGTCGCCTACAGCTTCGACCGCTGGCTGTCGGACATTTACGTGGTTGAGGACTTGAAATAGATTCAGACACTGGGGCTTTCAATGGTCGTGCAAATCCTATCTTTGTTAAAGCCAACTTGAACCTTGATTCAGATATCCAGAGCGCGGGAGTCTTGCGTCCAGTATGTCTGGCAACCTGATGTGGGGCGTCTGCCCAGCGCAGCCCGATTACTGTCGTTTATCTCCAAGACAGCAGATCCGGATTCCGGACGGGTGGTCGGCAAATAGGAACTTAAGCACTCGGCCGAGTTCGAAAATCGTCTGCTAGAGTGTACCCATTCGCAGCAATCCAGCCTTAATCTGCTGAAACCGTTGGTTCAAAAGTTCCGGAATTCAGCAGAAAAGTTCGAAAATCGTCTGCTAGGGCCGACCACCTCCCGATACTTCCTGTTTGACCGTCAACCGCCCGAAGCACTTCATGGCGCTGGAACATCCCCGGCACGAAAGATGCGAGCCTCAACGCAGCGGAGTTGGGAATTATGCGCTCTGGATATCAAAGCGCTTGATCAAGCCGTTTTCGATTCGAAACACGTGACCGACCATCTTATCCGCTAGAAGATTCCCGTTGAGGTCGCGCACGAGCTGATGGACTTCCACAACCACTTCGCCTTTGGGGCCGTGGGCGAACGCGGCCGGCTCGACGTGCGGATCGATCATCGTCCACTGACGTGTCCAGTAGCTGCGCACTTCGTCGCGCCCGTGGACATGACCGCCTTCCATGCCGTTTGCCCAAATGACATCCTCGTGCATGGCTGCTAGCACCGTCTCCATGTCACGAGCGTTGAAGCGGTCGTAAACACGTTTAAGGAGGTCCACTTCGTCTGACATTCAAATCTCGCTACGTCATGGCCCACGTTAGCACAAACTCCATTTTCCTACACCTTCCTCTCCCCTTTAAAGATCTCCGATCTGTGTTTCACTCGTCTGGAGCCACAACGTTTAGTTGGGCTACTGAGCGTATCGTCGGCAACACTTCTCCTATTCGGCTCTCTCCGGTTTGCCCGTCATCCGCTCGGAACTAGGGCGTCGGCAAACCAGATGTACGGCATGCCGACATTTCGCTCATGTGATCCGGACCGACCGGGAATTTGCCTTTCTTACCGCGCTCGATTGCTATCAGCCGAGCCGCTCCCGATCAAGCATAGAACGAGCTACAATCAAAAAGCTCAACTGTTTCAAACACATAACCCTGTTCGTGCGGCGAGGAGCTAACTCATGCCACCGAAGAACAAATCGGCGAAGCTCGGGAAGGCAGACCTGAAGAGATTCGTCAAGCAGTGGCAGTTAGTCAGGGCAATAGCTGGTACTCCCAGACCGCTGCATCACGTGATTACGGGCTCACGAGCGGAACCCGCGACGCTCCCCCGATATCGCTTACGGAATTGGGGCGCGAAATCGTGTACGCGCCCAATCCCGAGACGGAGCTCGCGCTAAAGAAGCAAGCGTTTCTAAATATCGACATCTTCAAGAAGGTCCTCGAATACTACAAGGGCAGCAACCTGCCCGACATGAAATATCTCGGAAACGTGCTCACGAAGCAATTCGGGCTCGATCCTGAGACCCACGAGGAATTCGCCAAGATTTTCCGCGAGAACTGCCAATATCTTGGAATCACCTCCGGCGTCCCACAAGCTGCCACTCCAGAAGGGGAAGAGCCATCGGAGCCCAGCGCGGGGACAGTCACGCTCGCAGAGGGGGCGGCAGGCTCAAAGCTTACGGCATTTGTCATCCTTCCATTCGTCGAGCGAGATGCGAAACATCCGAAGGGGTTCTTCCTCGAAGTCCTTCGCAGCCTCATCACACCAGCCGCAGCATCGAAGGAGTGCGGATTTACCGTCAAGACAGCCAACCGCCAGGGCAGCGACATGATTCAATCCACCATCGTGAACGACCTCATCGAAGCCGACCTAGTGATAGCCGACCTGACCGAGCACAACCCGAACGTCATGTTCGAGCTCGGCGTCCGCATCGCGCAGGAGAAGCCGGTGGTGCTCATGAAGGCCGAAGGCACAGGGCCACTCTTCGACATCGACAACATGCTCCGCGTGTTCGAATACAATCCCAATCTCTGGCAAACGACCGTCGAGAAGGACATGCCTGAGCTGCGCGACTTCATCAAGGGCGCGTGGGAAAATCGTAATCCTGAGAAGACCTATATGAAGATTCTTCGCGCGAAAGGAAAACCGTAACGCGACAAGTTAGCAGGCTCCGCCAACAAAACCACACCAGGGGGTACTTGCCCCAGGCAATTAGTCCAAGGATGTCGTCCCCCTTCGCGTCAAGTTGACGGATAACGCCCAAACCGGTGAAGTGCCCTGCCATTCTGAGTGGATTGTTTGAATGCTAAGTCCAGCGAGGAGCGCGTGGTGTACAAAAAAGCTGAACTCAACGGGAACGTTGATTCAGAGGTCATCCCAGGCCAGCTTCCCGTCACACCGGCGTCACAAACGCATGCGGAAAGAGAGCCTTCAGGGACCCAGGTTCTAACCCCATACATTGCTACCTGCGGCGGATTGAAGAGGCACTGTCCCCGTAGTTAGCTGATAAATTCGTGATAGTCTGACCGACCTCCTGCACAATGTGTCGCGAAGTAATCTTCGGGGGGCGTCCGCAGATAGTGAGCCCCATGTGTATGCTCAAAAAAGTGTCAGCGAAGGCAGTGTGCCTTGGTCTTTCGGGACTAATATCCCTCCGCAAGTAGTGAATTTGAAAAATGTGATGGAAAGTACACGCGATCAAAAGCTCGTGGTATTCACCGGGCAAGAGTTTTTGCGGGAGGTCGACTTTGCCCACCAGCACCATCTGATACTTAATCAACCGGGTACTTGTGTGGGGAAGAAGGACCGTGTTTTCCTTAAATTAAAAAGGCCTTGACCGGTGATGGTGATGATTCTTTGGGCTGCCTCGTTCATCACATCGCGCATGATTGGTGCGACATGGATGAGCTCGACGGGCCGTGAGAATGAGTCAGCCTTCAGCCCGGCTGGCGCATTCTGTCGACCTACCGCACGAGCAATGGCACGCGGTTCTGGATTATCACGGAAGCCGACCGAAGCAGCACCAAACGATTCTGTTGCCGGAGGAATATTACGGGATATGCCTGACCGAGAAGCAATTGTTCTGCGGCTACTTATCAGCCCACTGCCAAGTTTTCCCGCGATCGTGTGAAACGATTGGTCTGCCAGTTGCGTTATCTTTGCCGGTTAGCGTTGGTTCGGAATTGCCTGTTTGCCTACAGGTGAACGAATCCTCATTGCGAGTGCAGCGCCATTGAACCCATTCATATTCAGGCTGCTCAACTCTTCCGTAGAACGTGATCTTCACATTGTGCTCCGGACCATCATCGCAGCTAACTTGGGAGATCGCATATCCCGCAGCTTTATTCAAGGTACGAGCGGCTTGCGCATTTAGAGGCGCAGACATGCAATTCTTGCTTTCGCCAACGAACCAATTTGCTTGCGCCGTAATCACAGTGTCTTCACTGTGCGGAATCCAGCCTGCTGAATCCAATCCCGTGTAGCCCCCAACACCAACTCCTACGAAGACAATAATCAATATGAGAACACCGATGCTGCCTTCTGTTTGCTCGCTCAAAGGAGCCGTCCTCCTAACGCCACGAGCGTAACCGCCAGAATCATCCCCGGACCTTCATCTGGCATTTTTCCCACCGATCACTCATCAGAGCCATTTGGCTACGCCGCCGTGATGTGAACAAGTGCCTCGTCGGCTACGGCTGAAGCTGTAGCTCCCATCACGGCATTGCGCGGAAGCTCCTTCGGGCGGTCCCGAACAATTCTCTGGTCTGCGAACTGTCTCGCCCCGGCTGTTCGGATACGTGCCATTGTCCGTGCAAGTCGTCTTGCCATTACCGGCTTTGGCTGTAGCTGCTGAATTGGAACTTTGGTGTGAGGGACTGGGGGTCTGCGAAAGGAGCAGTTGCGTGAAAACGGTTAGAGCAAGAGCGGTAAGGCAAATCAGTTGGCGTGTAGACCGCATGTGATCTCCCTGTTCAATCTTGGAGCGATTTGTCAGGCGAGGTCCATCGTAAGATGATTTGGTTGGGGAGCATACGTTACTGGGGTCACAGTTCAATGACCGCTATGAGTGCTGGACGAAGAAAAAGCGGACATGTAGCATCCCAGCGTGGACGAGAACCGCAAGCGTGTGCTCGGGGATCATGGCCGCGATTCTAGCGAGCCTTCACATGCGAACGGCAGATGATTTGTTCGGCGGGCAGCCCGCACACAGATCGGCTGATTGCCGCGAGTATTCAGTGGGCGGAGCGGATCATGGAGAAGATTGATGGTGTTTTTCCCAATTGCGGCTGAAAGCCAAAATTGGTAGGCTGCGAAAATGAGCAGTATTCCCATCCAGAATCCGCCGCGCGACGAAGTTGCAGTATTACGAGCAGAGAATGCTGCTTTGAAGTTGCAGCTAGAAGAGTCCGCAAGGAGCACAAACCAATACCTTCAAAACGTCGCCCACCAGTTAACCGCACCGCTCAACGCAATCAAATGGTCCATTGAGGCCCTCAAAGATCCAAAAGTGCACCTTAACCGAAAGATGAAGCTCCTAAGCTCTATCTATTCACAGGGAACGATCCTCGTGCACTTAATTAAGAATTTCAGCCTCATGTCCAATCTCGAAGCAGATCATGAGTTGGGTCAATTTCGTGAAAAACCCGAGCGCGTTGACCCTCTTCGATTGGCGATCAACTTGGCAAACGATTTCCAGCCGCAGGCAGCCGAAGGCGGGAAGAACATTATCGTAGATGAAATTACCTTCTCCGAGGTGTTCGACGACAAGCGCCTTCTGGTAGTCAAGAATCTCATTGCACAGGCACTTTCTAATCTCCTTGAAAATGCAGTGAAATATTCCAGTTTGCAGACGACCATCGAAGTGGAAGCTGTGCAGATGAGAATCCCCAAAATGGGGGATGGAACATGGACTGGGATTTCTGTTCAAAGCGTTGGCCTGCAAATACTACCTGTCGAATTCCAAAAGCTGACTGAGCGTGGGTATCGCGGGAGTGCCGCAAAGCAAAAAATTCCTGCGGGTACCGGGATTGGGCTATATCTGGCTGAGCGAGTGATGAGCCTTCACCAGGGCATATTGAATGGACGGGTGCACGGCAGCACCGCTACGTTCATGTTGCTTTTTCCAGAATCCCGTATCAAATGATCGACGCAAACCGCAAAGTGCTTCTGGTGGATGATGAGCCGAGTCTTAGTAGTGAACCCCTGGCGTTTTCCCTGGAATCAAGAAACTTTGATTGTCTAATCGCGACCGATATGAGTTCGGCAGTTACCGCGCTGGAGCAAAATGACATTGCAGTGCTCGTTACAGACATCATGATGCCCCCGGGAAATAGGTTCAGGAAACTTGATTCCGCTGAAGTTGGCTTCCATTTCATTGAATACGTGAAGAAGAATTGGCCCAGACTTCCAATAATTTGCCTGTCAGTCATTGGCGACCAGGCCAAGATAAAACGCCTCACTGACCGCGGAGTGCAGTACCTTCGCAAGGGAGAAACACCTCTGTCAACGGCGGTTGACGTGGTCACTGCAGTGGCAACGGGTAGACGGGTGCAATTGAGAACCGATGAAGATCCTAATCGTCGAAGATGACAGCTTCTACGCTCAATACGTGGCGGAGATGCTGCAAGATAAAGGCGTAGAAACAACTCAAGTTCAGTCAGCGCAGGACGCTCTCAATGCAGACACCGCGAATTATGATGCGGCCGTCATTGATGTAATGCTCCCCAACGATCCGGAAGCGTCAGGGATTACTAACGAGGAGAGTCGGGGAGGCTTCTGCACTGGTGTAGCTGTCGCACGTCGGCTTTGGCACAAAAATCAGAAGCTGCGAATTGTCCTCCTGTCTTCGGACGTGGGCGGTGGGGAAGCCGAGACTTGGGCTTTGTCGAAATCGGTTCCGTTTATTCGTAAGAGCGACAAGAGCGAGACGCTGGTTCAGGCACTCAATAGCCTTGGCCTTCTGGGAGAGAAGCAGACACCGTTGGCCTTCATTGTTCACGGACATGATGACAACACATTACTTGAACTGAAGAATTACATTCAAAATACGTTGAATTGGCGAGAGCCAGTCGTTTTGCGGGAGCAACCCAATGCGGGTCGAACGGTGATTGAGAAGTTCGAGGACCATGCACACAAAATAGATTGTGTATTCGTTCTGCTGACACCGGATGATAAGGTTATCTCAGTCGGCAGCAATGACGAAAAGAGACGCTCGCGCCAAAACGTCATATTTGAATTGGGATTCTTCTGCGGTGCACTTGAGCGACGTTCCGGGCGTATCCTACTCCTCCACAAAGGGCCACTAGAATTGCCGTCCGACATATCTGGAGTTGTCTGGATTGACATCAGCAAAGGAATTGCTGCGGCTGGCGAGGAAATAAGAAAAGAAGTGGCTTCATTCGCCAGCTTGTAACGCATTCTACTTCTTTCCCGCCCTCACCTTCGCCCACCGCGCTTTCTGCGCGATGCTGATGCTTCTGCAGGCGCCTGCTGACATGGGTGCCATCGCCCACGCTCTCTGGCCAGCGTATACTTGGCGGCGAAAAGTGGTTCCACCATCCGAGCGGGAGCGAAAACGTGGCTGGGCGGCGGAAAAGGCAAAAAACTCACCCAGAGGCCGATTGGAGTCGCTACAAGAACCACCCCGCAGTACTTCGGGCTGTTCGTCTGTATAAGTGGTTTCAATGGACGGGCATGGCTGTAATCGTGGGAAGTATGTGTACAGGTTATGGCCGACAAAGAGGTCCTAAAGCTTTTCTGTTCTTCGGGACGGCAGTTGTGGTTGTCCTGTTGCTTATGATCATCACTAGCCGGAAGGGTGACGCAGAACTCGCTTCAGCTTCTTCAGCCGGAGTGTTGGCGGTGGTTGGGGTGTGGGACAGACAATTACGGGTCGCAATCCTCCTTAATGCGATAGCACTTAGCATATTCGTTTCGGCTTTACTGTATTCAACTAGGTTGGTTGAGCCGCTTGTGTCTTGGGTCTTGGGCCGGGCATCGAGCTACGCTGCAACCGTGACAAACATGGTTATCACAGGAATTGTAGGAAACGCAGCTTATGCGGGTCTAAAACGCTTACTGCCAAAACGACTTCCAGCAGCAGTTCTCAGGAATGCCGCATCGAAGTAAGAAAATCACAATGGGCCGCCTGCTCTGCCTGGAGTTGTTGGACGATTTGCTCGATTGGCATGGCAGGGATTGCAGCAAAGAGAGAACTCTTAGCGCAGCGGCCCGTCGGCGTATTTCAGCTGCTCAAAAGGCGTGGTGGGCGAAGGTGAGACCGGCAAAGGAGTGACATAAAGACTGGTTTTGAGAGCTTACCAGTATCGCAGCATTATTTTTTCAGGCTATCGGGTGGGTTAGGTACCGGGTCGGCATATTGCTTTTCCGATTTGCAGGTCCTTAGCCTGCTTAATTCACCAAACCTAAGATTTGTTGCGAGAGATGGGATAAGGGCGTCGAAGGACGGCAGAGCCGGTGGGCTAAGAGGTTTGTTAGGAACGAAGCTACGTTGGGACCAGAGGAAGGATAGTTTTACGCAAGGCTCCGCACGAAATGCCGGTGGAAGCTAAGTTCGGAGGCAAGCGGTCAGGTCAACCGCTGTTGACGGCGAAGGAGACAGAGCGGAACAGGTTCTGGAAGGGCCAGCCGCTGGCGAGGTGGAAGCGAATGCAGCGGGCGGTCTGGCGGACACGGGCGCCGATTTTAAAGAGCTGGGCGCGGAGAGTTTCAATCTGGGCCGAGCGCCAAGGCTGAGGCAACTGCAGACGGAAGAAGTTAACCAGGTTGTAGGAAGCCCCGTGCAAGAGCAGGCGGAAGGCGTTGGCCAGGAAGCGGTGACAGCTCAAGCGGTCGGCGCGGAAGCCGTTCTTGAACTCCTCGATGCGGTTCTCGCACTCGCCGCGATCGTTGTAGAAAGCGAAGATCTCGGAGGCCCGGCCAGCGCAGTTAGTCACCACGAAGCGCAAGTTGGTTCCGGCGGCGGAGTGTTCCGCCTTGTAGCAGATGCGGCGCTGATGGGACCAACTGCGGGCGCGATGGCGGAAACTGGAAAAGCTGCGCTGCGGCACTTGCGTACGGCGATAGCGCCGCTTTAACTGCTTCTGTCGCGATTGGGCGCGCTGTTGGAAGACGCAGTTGGCGGGGATGCCGATGGCGTATTGGATGCCGAAGAACTCGCAGAACTGGTAGAGCAGTGGGAAAGCGAAGCCGGCGTCGCCGCGCAGTTTGATCTTCACGCCGGGAAAAGCGGACTGCAAACGCGGTACCAGGCGCAACAGCATGGGCACGATGCGGGCATGACTGGAGGCGTTTCCCGGACGCAGGCGTGCCGCCAGCAGGCATCCGGTGTGACGCTCGAAGACCAGCATGGGGTGATACATGTGCTGGCCGTAGGCGCCGTTGAAGAAGCTGAGTTGCTGTTGGCCGTGGGTGGGATCGTCGGTGGAATCGAGATCGAGCAGGATCTCGCCGCGCTCGCGGACCTCGTCGCCGCAGAGGTGAATGAACTGCTCACGCCAAGTGTCGTTCAGGCGCACCAGATCGCGTCCTGAGGGAGAGTTCTCCCAGCGGCTGAGCGTGGGCTGCGATCCCAGCGTGTGACCCAGCTTCTGATCGGCGACGATCTGCAACAGCGGATCGTGACGCAGACGGCCAGCGTCGTTGGCATCTTCGTACCCGGCCACGATCTGATAGATGCGTTGCCGCAACAACGCCAGCGAATCATGGCGCACGCGGTCATCCTGGCGCGGATCGCTCAAGCGTGCGGCCCAGTCGCTGGTCAGACGATGGCGTTGATCGAAGGAGCGCAAGGGCAACAGACCGGCATCGCTGGTGATCTGGCCACCGGAAAAATCGGCACAGAGGAGTTGATGGCGGTAGAAGGAGAATCTCAGTTGTGGTAGAACACTTTGTATCAAGCGATGGATGCTCCGAAAGGGGATGCTGAGTGTGCGAAACCCAGTGTTCATCAACCTTTTAGAGCATCCTTACTTTTTTGGCTAGAGACTTCGTGAATAATCCAGGCTAGCGGTTGATGGCGCGCCGGTCTGAAACTGCCCTGAGCTTTCAGACTGGCAAACGTCTCCTGGCTTCACCACCTTCTTCTGATCATGGTGTCGCCGTGCGACGCATGCGAACGCGAGTAGTATGCTCAGTGGTGTGCGAG
>Ga0209161_10003190_pt1 | contig 13290 bp, 16 predicted proteins | sample GraSoiAngelo_155_FD_186169 | JGI IMG/M metagenome (GOLD analysis project Ga0209161, IMG submission 186169) | Grasslands soil microbial communities from the Angelo Coastal Reserve, California, USA - 14_1009_13_30cm (SPAdes) (version 2) | ecosystem: Environmental > Terrestrial > Soil > Grasslands...
TGATAGTTCTTCCGTTTGAGCGCCCCGGGCTCATGGGGATGGACTTCGCGGTCGAGTTGCGAGAGCTGGGGCACGAGGTCCGCACGTTCGCCTACCGCCGGGACAATCCCCTCTACAAGAACCGCGGGTCCAAGGCGCTCTATCAGCGACTGATCCTCCGCTGGCTGGAGCGCGCCTGCGCGAGCTTCGAGCCGTCGATCGTCCTCGTCTTCAAGGGGGGGCCGATCACGCCCGACGCTGTCCGGCGTCTCAAGGCCCGAGGCGACGCGCTGTTCGTGAACTACTTCCCCGACAACCCGCTCTGGATGCTGCCGTTCGAGTGCATCGAGCCCTACGACCTTTTCTTCACCAAGGACCGCCACGCGCTCGTGAGCCTGCAGCAGGTCGGCCTCACCAACGTTCGGTACATGCCTCTCTACTGCATCCCGGCGGACCACCATCCCGTCACGCCGACCACCGAGGAGCGCACGCGCTACGGCGCCGCGGTCTCGCTCGTCGGGAGCCGGTACGCCTACCGCGAGCGCTTCGTGCAGGCGCTCGAGGGCTATCCGCTCCGGATCTGGGGGTCCGGCTGGCGGCACGCGAAGGATCCGGCCGTGCGTCGGATGGTCGCCGGCGGGCCAGTGTGGGGGCACGCGAAGCGCTTGGTCTACTCGGCCTCGACAATGTCGCTGAACCACCACCACCCGATGAACGACATCGTGGGCACCAACAACCGCACCTTCGAGCTGGCCGGCGCGGGAGCGTGCCAGCTCGCGAGCTACCGGGACGACCTCACGAGCCTGTTCAAGCCGGGCGAGGAGATCCTCGTCTATCGAGATCTCGGCGACCTGCGCCGCCACCTCGACTATTACATCGCCCGCCCGGACGAGGCGCGCGCCATCGGCGAAAACGCACGCCGGCGCGCGCTCGCGGAGCACACGCTCCGTCACCGGATCGAGGAGATGCTGGAGGCCGTCGAGACGACGTTCGGGAAACGGTCGTGAGCGACTCCCTGGCCCAGAGTCTCACCTGCATCGAGTGCGGTGCCGCTCACTCGCTGACCTACCGGCTCGAGTGCGAGCGGTGCCACGGCCTGCTCGAGCTGCGATACGACATCGCCCGTCTCCAGAAGGACGGGCCGGCGCTTCTGCAGGGCGCGGGGCTCTGGCGCTACGCGCCCGTCCTGCCCATCGGCGATCCCGCCCATCGGGTGACGCTCGGCGAGGGCGGCACGCCTCTCCTCGACTGCCCGCGGCTCGCGAGCGAGCTCGGCGTGCGCCGGCTGCTGCTGAAATTCGATGGGCCCAACCCGACCGGCACCGTGAAGGACCGGTCGTCGGCCACCGCGGTCGGCGCTGCACTCCAGTTCGGCTATCGGGCCACGTCGGTCGTCAGCTCCGGCAACGCGGGCTCGTCGATCGCCGCCTACTCGGCACGCGCCGGACTTCGCTCGCTGATCTTCGCCTACGAGCGGGCGTCGGCCCCGAAGCTCCTGCACATGGCCGCGACCACGACGGACCTCGTCATCTACAAGGGGGTCTACGACGACCTCATCTCGATCTGGGACCGGCTCGTCGAGGAGCGGCTGTTCTTCGACTGCGGCGCTTCGCGCAACGCCTACAAACAGGAAGGCAAGAAAACGCTCGCCTACGAGATCGCCGAGCAGACGGGCTGGAGGCCGCCCGACGTCGTCGTCGCTCCCGTCGCCGTCGGCGAGACGTTCATTGCGACCGCCCGCGGCTTTCGCGAGCTGCGCGAGGCCGGGTGGATCGCGCGCGCGCCGCTGATGGTGGCCGCGCAGGCGACACGGGCGAACGCCGTCGCGCGTGCGTTCCGCGACGGCACGGCGATCACCCCGCTCAAGATCGGCTACACGGTGGCCGAGGGGCTGGCCGCCGGTAATCCCGGCAAGAAGGGCGACTGGGTCCTGCGGCTCTTGCGCGAAGGCAAGGGGCTGGCCGGCGATGCCGAGGACGACGAGATCCTCGCCACCCAGCGGAAGCTCGCGCGGGTCGAAGGCATCTGGGCTGGACCCACTGGCGTCGCCACGCTGGCAGTTCTGGCGCGGCTCGTCGCGCAGAAGCTGCTCGATCCGGCACAGACCGTGTGCGCGATCATTAGCGAAACGGGTCTGAAGACCGAAGCCGAGCCGCCCAGCCGGACGGGAACCGCCTTCGATCACGACTCGCTCAGGCGACTCGTCACCGAGCGCCTGGCCTAGGTGCCGCTGCCCCGAAGCTTCTACCAGCGGCCGGCGCGCGCCGTCGCGCGCGACCTGCTCGGCTGCGTCATGGTCGCCCGACGGGGGCGCACCGTGACCGCCGGCCGGATCGTCGAGACCGAGGCCTATCTGGGGCCCGAGGACGCGGCCTCCCACGCGGCGTTCAGGCCCGGCAGCCGCGCACTCTTCTATGGACCCGGCGGGTTCGCGTACGTCTACCTGAACTACGGCATCCACTGCTGCTTCAACGTGATCGCGAATCCGGCCGGACAGCCGGGCTGCGTGCTGATCCGCGCGCTCGAGCCCGTTCTCGGCCTCGCGGCCATGGCCAGGCGCCGCCGGCTCGAGCCCGGCGCGCGCCGACTGGCGAGCGGGCCCGGCAACCTCACGCGCGCGCTCGGGGTGACCCTGCGCGACACCGGCGCCGACCTCACGCGCGGGCGCCTCACGATCGAGCCGCCCGACGCCCCGCGCGAGTTCCACATCTCCTCAGGCTCTCGCATCGGTATCACCCGCGCCCCCGGCCTCCGCCTCCGCTTCTGGATCGCCAACAACCCTCACGTCTCCCGCTGACCCACGCCCGCCCGGCCGCAAGCCGGGCCCGCTCCATGCCGCGCGAAGGCAACACCGACCAGCCGATGCAAACGCGCGAGCGATTGGTTGCGCCTGTGGCGCTGAGCGAAGTTTCGCCGTCGCCTCGAGCGTTAGAGCGGATAAGGAACGAGCTCGCGCGCGATCTCGACCTCGCCGGCGAATCGAGCGCGTGCCTCGTCGGCCAGCGCCTCGATCTCGCCGTGGTACTCGGCGCTGATGTGGGCCAGGATCAGGCGCCGCACGCCGGCGCGCGCGGCGACGTCCCCCGCCTCCGCGGCCGTCGAGTGCGCGCCCACGTGGCCGCGATCGCGCTCGGAGTACGTCGCGTCATGGACCAGCGTGTCGGCGCCGCCAGCCAGCGCGACGACGGCGTCACAAGGTCGCGTGTCCGATGAATAGACGACGCTGCGACCTCGCGCCGCGTCGACCCGCACGGCGAAGTTCGGCATCGCGCCGTGCACGTTCGGCGAGGTCCGCACGGCCAGCGGCCCCAAATCGAAGGCGTGAGCGCCCTCGGCGAGCGCGATCGGGCGCACGGTGAGGGCAAACATGCCCGGACGCTCGAGCGTATTGAACAGGGTCAACAGATCTCGCAGCGGCGCCACGTGCTCCGGCCGACAGTAGATTGTCAGCGGCGCCTGGCGCCCGAGCACCGACAGGTTGCGGATGAGCGCCGGCAAGCCGTAGGCGTGATCGGGATGGATATGGGTGATGACGACGACCGCCAGCGCGTTCGGGTCGACGCCGGCGCGACGGAGCTTCTGGATCGGGCTGCCGCCGCAGTCGATCAGGATCGCCCCCTGCGGGACGACGAAGACGAGCGACGTCGTATCGCGCACGGCGGACGGGACGGAGCCCGACGTGCCGAGGAACGCGAAGTGCATCAGTGCTCCCGGCGAAGCGCCTCGGGATCGAACAGAGCGTCAGGGGGATTCGTGTTGACCTGGATCGAGCGGACCGTGATCAGCACGATGAGCTTCCCGTCGATGAACGCCTCCTGACGACGCGGGAAAAAGTACACGCCGATCAGCGGGCGATGCTCCGAGAGCGCCAGGTCGACCAGCTTGGGGCCGTTCGGCAGCCGCTCGCGGGTGACGATGCGGACGACGCCGTATTCGGCGTCGAGCCACACGGCCGGTACCTCGCGCTCCCCGGGCCGGGCGCCGATCACCGTGACAGTACGCCCGCCGATCCGGGCCACGTGGCTCACGTCGTCTCGCACGCCGCGAGCGCGCCAATCCGCGAGCAGGTCGGTGGCCTGCCGCTGGAACGGAACGACCACGCTCGCGAGCGCCCGCCCCGAATCGATGGCCCGGGCGTCGTAGACCTTGCCGTCGGCGCGCCGCACCCAGGCGCGGTTGCCGACGGTCACCTGGATCTCGCGCTGGCCCTCGAGGATCTGCTCGAGGCGCTGGTGTTGCGGGAGCTTGAAGAGCATGCGCTGCTCGCCGGCCGAGATCGGATGCCGCCCGTCCTGATGGTAGAGCGTGAGGCTCTGCAGGATCTCCAGGTCGCTGATCTGGACCTCGGCGAGCCGGGCCATGAAGGCTTCCACGGCGGCCCGAGCGTCCTGCGCCACCGCGGCGGCGGGCACGCCCACACTGATCGCGATCAGCAGGAGCGGTAGGACGCGGGCGCGCGCCACGCTTGTGGTTATAATGCCTGGGATGCGCTCAAGGCAAACATTAAGGAGCGCCTGTGCCTACTGACCCACTCGGTTCCGGCATTCTCGCGCTCGTCTGGAACTCGGGTCCGATCGCGAAGTTCGTCCTCGTGGTGCTCCTGGTCTTCTCGATCGTGAGCTGGGCGCTCATCGTGGAGAAGGCGTGGCAGTTCAGGCGGATTCGGCGCCAGACGCTGGAATTCCTTCGCGTCTTCCGCGAGGCGCGGCGCCCGTCCGTGGTGCACAGCGCGGCGCGGAAGCTCCGGGCGAGCCCGCTCGCGCAGCTCTATTTCGCGGCGTACCAGGAAGTGTCGGGAATCCCCGAAGTGCTCGACAAGGTCCTCGACGATCTCGACGAGGGGCTCAATGGCGACCGGCTCGAAGCGGTGAACCGAGCGCTGCGGCGGGCCGCCGCGCTCGAGGTCGCGCAACTCGAGCATTATCTGCCGTTCCTGGCGACCACCGCGAGCGCCACGCCGTTCATCGGCCTCTTCGGCACGGTGTGGGGCGTCATGGCAGCGTTCCACGGCATCGGCGCCCAGGGCTCTGCGAGCCTGGCGGTGGTGGCGCCCGGCATCTCCGAGGCGCTCATCGCCACCGCCGCGGGTCTCGGCGCGGCGATTCCCGCCGTCATCGGCTACAACTACTTCGTCAACCGCGTGAAGCACTGGGCCGTGGAGATGGAAGGCTTCACGCTCGACCTCCTCAACCTCCTGAGCCGCCCGGCCAAGGTCGGACGCACCGCCAAAGATGGCGTTTAAGACCGACGAATCACCCGGCGCGCGGCGCATCGGCACGACCATGGCCGAGATCAACATCATCCCGCTCGTCGACGTCGTTCTCGTCCTGCTGCTGATCTTCATGTTGACGGCGCCCATGATGTACCGCGGCATCGACGTGAACCTGCCGAAGGCCTCGTCCAAGCCGACGGCCGTCGAGGAGCGGATGGTGCTGACCGTCACCAAGGACAACGCACTCTATCTGAACGACCGTCGCCTGTCGTCGAATGGCCTCGAGATGGAGCTCCGCCGCACGTTCGCCAACCGCACCGACAAGACGCTCTACCTGAAGGCCGACGCCGGGCTCGCCTACGGCGCCGTCGTGGAGACGATGGACCGCGTACGTCGCGCGGGCATCGAGCGGCTCGGCATGGTGACCGAGCCTGCTCGGGAGCGCTGAGACCCCGACGGCGTTGGCCTCAGTGGGTCTGCGTGTGCGGTACCACATCGGCCCGGCCCTCGAGCGGGGACGGCTGCCGCTGACGCCCGCTCTCGTGTCGGCGGCCGCGCACGTCGTCCTGCTGGCGGCGGTCGCGGTCGGGGCCATCCTCTGGGGCAAAGCGCCGAGCAAGCCCGTCATCGTGAACCTCGTGCCCTCCGTTGCGGCCGTGGGCTCTCCGCAGGGTCGCGCATCCCTGCCCCCGCGGGTGGAAGAAGCGAAGCCGCGGCCGCCCGAGCTGCCGACGCGTGAAGCGCCGCGGGACTTGCCGGCGCGGAACCTGCCGCCGCGGGATTTGCCGCCGCGCGATTCGCCAGCGCTGCCCGATCGCAGCCTACCGACACGCACGGCGGCGGCACTGCCGCGTCCCGACAGCAAGGAGCTGCCGACCGGCCCGAGCCCCGCCCCGGCGAAAACTCCCACGCCGACGCCCGTGCAGCGCGAGGCGAGCGCGCCGCCACCACCGCAGCCGCTCGGGACGGCCTCGGGATCCACCGCTGGCACCGGGCCGGCCAACCTGAACGTCACCGATTTTCCGTACGCCTACTACATCCGGCAGGTCCATCAGAAGATCCAGGAGCGATGGAACGGACGCGCGATCCCCGGTCAGCAGCCGTCGGTGGTGTTCGAGATCGGCCGCGACGGTCGACTCAACGGGGTCGCGATCGACAAGAGCTCGGGCAACGGCTACTACGACCAGGCCGCCCTCAGAGCCATCAACGAGGCGGCTCCGTTCCCGCCGCTTCCCGGCGAGTACAAGAAGTCGGCGTTGAGGATCGGCTTGCAGTTCGTCTTCGATCCAACAGGGGGATAGCTCGGTGAGACGAACGGTCTTCGCAGCTGTTCTGGTCGGGCTCGTCGTCATCGCGTCGCTCGCGCCGTGGGCGACGCCCTCCGCGCCAGCGCAGGGCGTCGACGTCTACATCAACGTCACCGGCGGCGGGAGCAAGAAGCTCAACATCGCGATTCCCACCTTCACGGTCGTCTCGGGCACCGATGCCAGCGGTCACGCGAAGATGCTGGCGGGAGTCACCGGCAACGACCTTACGGTGTCCGGGCTCTTCAGCGTCGTGGCCGGCGGCGAGCCCGTCCCGGCGAACAACTCGGAGGAGCTGCGGCGACGCTGGAGCGAGTTCGCCGCGGCCGGCGCGCACGCGGCCCTGCACGGGCTGCTCGTGGTCCGCGGCGAGCGCCTCGAGGCGGAGATGCGCCTCTACGACCTCACGTCGCCGAACCACGCACTGATCGCGTCGAAGAAGTTCGACGCGGGCGCGCCCCAGGCGCGACGCCTGGCGCACCGGATCTCCGACGAAGTCGTGCTCCAGTTCACCGGCGAGCCCGGCGTGGCGGACACGAAGATCGCGTACGTGGTGGGGCGGCCGGGAGCGAGGGAGATCCTCGTCGCCGACTACGACGGCGCCGGTGCGGCGCCGGCGACTCGCAACGGCTCGATCAATCTCATGCCGGTGTGGAGTCCGGATGCGCGCTCGATCGCGTTCACCTCGTTCATGAACGGCTATCCCGACCTGTTCCGCATGTTTCCGTTCGAGCCACAGCGCCCCGTGCAGACGCTCGCCGCGTTCTCGGGCATCAACTCGTCGCCGGCCTGGAGCCCCGACGGACGCTTTCTCGCGCTGACGCTCTCGATGCACGGCAACCCGGAGATCTACGTGCTCACCGTCGCCACCGGCAAGCTGGAGCGCCTCACCCGACACGCGTCGATCGACACCGAGCCGGTGTGGTCGCCGACTGGCCGACAGATCGCCTTCGTCTCGGACCGCGCGGGGCAGCCCCGCATTCACGTGATGGACGCCGACGGTACCAACGTGCGCCAGCTCACGTCGGGGGGATTCCACACGCAGCCGCGCTGGTCGCCGAAGGGCAACATCATCCTGTACACGCAGCGTCAGGGCACGCACGATCTCTGGGCTATCGACGCGAGCGGCGCCAATCCGCGTCCGATCACGGCCGGCCCGGGCGACAACCAGGGTGCCGCGTGGGCGCCCGACGGCCGTCACCTCGCGTTCCAGTCGAACCGGACCGGGCGCTGGCAGCTCTACTTCATGCTCCTCGACGGCTCGGCGCTGACGCAGATACCGCTGGGTGTCAACGACGCGACAAGTCCTACCTGGTCGCCGCGACTGCCGTGATACGATTGGGGCCTGCGAGCGGGACTTCCCCGGGTGAGGCCAAAGGAGGCGTCATGGTGATTCGCGCTGGGCACCTCATGGTGATGTCGTTGCTGCTGGGGTTGATGCTGACCGGCTGCGCGAAGCGACCCGCGACGACGGCCGCAACGTCGGCGCCGGCCCCCGCCGCGCCTCCGGTTGGTACGCCATCGACACCCGCCCCCGCGGCACCGGCAGCGCCGAGCGCGCCGGCGCCCACACCGACGGCTCCGGCGCCGGCCGCGCCGGCGGCGCGGCCGGCACCGAAGGAGTTCACGTCGATCGCGGCCCTCCGGGACGTCTTCTTCGACTTCGACAAGTACGACATCAGGCCCGAAGACGCCAAGACCCTCGACGCCAACGCGACCTGGCTGAAGACGAACGCCGACAACCTCGTGTTGATCGAGGGTCACTGCGACGAGCGCGGCACCAACGAGTACAACCTGGCGCTGGGCGAGCGCCGCGCCAAGGCGACGATGAACTACCTCGTCTCTCAGGGTGTCCAGGCGAACCGCATCACCATCATCAGCTACGGCGAGGAGCGCCCGGTTTGCAACGAAAAGAACGAGTCGTGCTGGAGCAAGAATCGGCGCGGCCACTTCCTCGTCAAGCCTCGCTAAGCGTGCGTGAGGTCCTGTCGGCGGCCGTCCTCCTCCTCCTCCTCGGCGCCGTCCTGTCGCTGGCCGGTTGCGCTGAAATGCACGAGGCCACCGGTCTCGCGACGCAGCAGGACGTCTTCCAGATCCGCCAGGACATGGCGGCCGCGCAGCAGGCCGCGCAACGCGCCAAGTCCGAGGTCGAATCGCTGTCCACGCAGATCGAGCGACGCGTCCGCGATCAAACCGGAGCGAACGAGCGGCAGGTCGCGTCGCTCACGAAGCAAGTCGACAGCCTCACCGATACGCTGACGACGCTGTCGGCCCGAATGGAGGAGCTGGGCGCGCGCCTGGACGCGGTGGGCCGCCAGATGCGTACGATCACTCCGCCCGCCACCGCGCCGCGGGCTCCGGGCACGGTGACGCCGGGTCCCGGGCCATTGTCGCAACCGCCTTCGAGCACCCCGCCGATGATCGCCGCGCCAGTTCCGCCGGCGGTTCCGCCGTCTCGACCGACGACAGGCTCGCTCCAACCTCAGGACATCTACCAGGCGTCGTACATCGACTTCAGCAAAGGAAGTTACTCGCTGGCGATCGCGGGGTTCCGCGAGTTCCTGCGTCGCTACCCGGATCACGAGCTGGCCGGCAGCGCTCAGTACTGGATCGGCGAGGCGTATCTCTCGGTCGCGCGGGGGTTCACCGACGCCTCCCAGGGCGACAAGGCCTCGGAATCCCTGGAGCTGGCCGTGCAGGAATTCAAGAAGGTGCTCGCGAACTACCCGCGGGCCGACAAGGTCCCGACCGCGCTCTACAAAGAAGCGCTCGCGCTGATCGACCTCAAGCAGCCCGCGCTCGCTCAGGCTCGCCTGCAGTATCTCGTGGACAATTTCCCGCGCGCCGAAGAGACCTCGCTGGCTCGCGAGCGCCTCTCCTCACTCCGCGGTCGCTAAGCGCTTCCGAGCGCCCGGGGGGAATTGGGGGCCGTCGAGGCCCCTCAATCTAACTAATCGTCTAAGCCGAGGACCCAGACGACCGTCACATCCTTTTCGTGAGTCGAATAGACCATGACGGTCCCACGCGGATCCTCGGTATGGGCGGAGCTGACGACGACCGGACCGTCGGGCACGAACGGCGTGAACATCGTCTGCCAGAGCGTCAGCGACACGATCACGGCGCCGGCCACGGCGCCGCCGAGCGCCCACCGGGGTCGCCACCAGCGCTCCGGGCGCGCGACGGGCGCGGGCGCACGTAGACGCGCGTCTTCGACACCGCGGACGATCGCCGGCCAGAAGCCGCTCCACTCCGGCTCGGCCACGCGCGCGCTCGGGGACAGGCTCCGCTGCAGCAGGGCGCGCAGCCGCCGAAGCTCCTCGGCCTCACGCTGACAGGACGCGCATCCACCCAGGTGTCGGGCGGTCGACCCCGCGGCATTCTCGTCGAGAGCCCCATCGAGATAGGCACCGATCCGGCGACGGACGAATAGGCAAGTCAACACGTTGATTGGACGGCCCCGCCCCCTGCCCGTATTCTCATGGCGGCATGATATCCGAACAGTCCGTGGTCATCGACGTGAGCCAACAGCTGACCCTCGAGGCCCGACTCGCCGTACCGGCCTCTCCAGGTGGCGGTATCGTCATCTGTCACCCCCATCCGCTGTATGGCGGTGACATGGACAACCCCGTCGTCGTACGCGTCCAGGAAGTGTGCGCCGAGCTTGGTCTCGCCACCCTGCGCTTCAATTTCCGGAGCGTCGGCGGCTCGACCGGGAGCCACGCGAACGGCGTCGGCGAGCAAGACGACGCAATCGCGGCCCTCGACGTCCTCGCGAAGACGGTGGGCGACCGGCCGCTCGCGATCGCGGGCTACTCGTTCGGCGCGCGCGTTGCCGCGCTCGTCGCCGGCCGCGACACGCGGGTCTCGGGCGTGGCCTTGATCGCGCCCCCACTCACGATGTACGACTTCGGCTGCCTCGACGGCCGGCGTATACCGACGCTCATGGTCGCCGGCACGGCGGACACGTATTGCCCAGCCGATGAGTTCCGGAAGCTCGAGGCGCGGTTCCCGTGGGTCGAGACCGTCTCCATCGAGGGCGCGGACCACTTCTTCTTCGGCAAGCTCTTTCCGCTGGGCCAGGCGGTCGCCGAGTGGGCGCGCCGCCGCTTGCCGGCACGGGGAGCGGGCTAGACTCTCGGGAGCTGTCGGGGCGTGGCGTTGCCCGCCGACAGGATGATGCGCACCCCTTCTTCGACGGCGAGACCCGTCTGGATCACGTCGTCGCGCGAGACGACGACGACGTCGCCGAGATAGAGGTTGTTCGTGGGGATGAACACCGTCGCCATCTCGCGCTTGCCGTGCGGGGTATCGATCAGGACCTGGCTCGTGACGAAGCCGAAGGCGTACTCGCCCTGGCGAGGATGCTCGACGAGCACGACGGCTCCGAAGGAGCTGCGTCGCTCGGGTGAGAAGGAGTCGATCAGCATCTTGATGGAGGGATAGAGGCGCCGGTAGATCGGTATCCGCAGCAAGATCATGTCGCCCCAGGCCAGCACGCGACGGCCGACGACGTTGCGGGCGATCGTCCCCATCATCAGAATGATGCCGACCGCGGTCAGGAAGCCCAGACCCGGCACGGAGCGGCCGAGGATCTTCTCGTACATGGGAGCGAAGACGTCGTCGATGCGGCTCCAGAAAATCCACAGGAGCCACGCGGTGAGGAAGACCGGAACCGTGAAGAAGAAACCCGCGATGAAGCGGGACTTGAGCCAGTTCTTGAGCCCCGTAACCATGAGTAATTCGAGAATAGCATCCCGCGCGACCGGCGACGGCAGAGAACGGGGGCGGGCGCTCGTGACCGGCGGAGCGATCCGCGTGGGACGCGCGATCGCCATGGCGCTGGCGCGCGCCGGGATGGACGTGGCGATCGGGTACCATCGCTCGGGCCGCGCGGCCCGGCGCGCCGTTGCCGAGCTGCGCGCCGTGGGTGCCCGCGCCGCCGCCGTCCACGGCGATCTCGCCGACGCGGCGTCCGCGCGCCGGCTGGTCGGCGAGGCCACGCGGGTCCTGGGCGGACTCGACGTCCTCGTCAACAGCGCCGCCCTCTACGAGCGCACGCCGTTCACGGCCACGACGCCGGCGCAGTATGACCGTCTGCTGGATCTCAATCTCCGCGGCGCGTTCTTCTGCAGCCAGGCCGCCGCCCGCGTGATGTGGCGGCGCGGCGGCCACATCATCAACATCGGCGACGGCGCGGCGGGCCGCGCGCGCCCGGACTACATCCCCTACGCGCTCTCGAAGGGCGGGATCGAGACCCTGACGCGGGGCCTGGCGGCGGCGCTTCGATCCCACGGCATCGCCGTGAACTGCGTCGCCCCCGGCACGGTCCTGCGTCCGGCCTCGTTTCCCCGGGCGCGCTGGATGAAGCTCACCCGCGGTCGTGAGGAGAGCGTCGCCGACGTGACGGCGGCGGTCGTCTTCTTCGCCACCTGCCCTCGCTACATCACCGGCCAGACGCTGGCGGTCGACGGTGGCGAGAACGCGGTCAGGTGACGAGGGCCGAGGGGATGGCTCACGCCGCGTCAGCGCATCTTCGCGGCATCGCCGACGTGCTGGCCGCGATCCGCGCGCTTCCCGAGATCCAGGAAAGGCGCCCCGGCATTTTCTACGTTCGCCGCCTGCCCTTCCTGCATTTTCACGTGCGGGGGGACGATCGCTGGGCGGACGCGAAGATGGGGACGGTGTGGGGACCGAAGATTCCGCTGCCGTTCGACGCCGGCGCGCGGGCGAGATTCGCGTTCGTGCGCGAGGTCCGCACCCGCTACGCGGCGTGCGCGACTACGGGGACGAGATCCTCCCGCCGCCCATCACGCGCAGGAAGTCGGAGAGGGACGGGTAGCGCATGAACGGGTTGCCGCGCTTCTCGTCGCCGAGCGTTGACGACGGGCCGCCGTAGTTGTGGCCGGGGAGCAGGATCGTCGACTCGGGCAGCGCGGCCAGCCGCTGCGTGAGCGAGTAGTACATCTCGGCCGGATCGCTGCCGGGGAGATCCGTCCGGCCGCACGAGCCGATGAACAGCGTATCGCCCGACACGAGCCGCCCGTCGATCAGGAAGCATTGCGAGCCCGGCGTGTGCCCGGGCGTGTGCATGAACGTCAGCGTGAGCCGCCCGATCTTCAACGTGTCGTGGTTGTCGACCTTCACGAGATCGGAGCCGAAGCCCTTGAGGAACTCGCGCTCGGCCTTGTGCACGTACACCTTGGCCTTCACGCGCTCGAGCAGGTCCTCGACGCCGGGGATACGGCCCGGCATGCCCCACGACTCGAGGCTGCCGCCCACGTGGTCCTGGTGGGTGTGCGTGACGAGCGCGCCGGTGATGGTCATGCCTCGGGACTGGGCCGCGTCGACGATCGTGTCGATCTCCCACGCCGGGTCGACGACGACGCACTCGCGCGCCACCGGGTCGCCGATGAGATAGACGAAGTTCTGCATCGGCCCCAGCTCCATCTGCTCGAGGTAGATTCCCTCGCCCGGCACGCCCCCATCCTACCCCACCCCCAACGACCACGCTAGAATGAGGGCGCATGCGCGCGCCACTCGCCCGCCCGGCGCTGCTCGCGGCAGTCGCGCTGGTCGCCACGTCGTGCGCGTTCCCGGTCGAGGGACGGTTCGCGGGATCCTCGGTGGCCGACCGCGCGGACCCGACGCGGACCATCGTGGTGATCTACAACCACGGCTTTTCGCGGGAGCGGGCCGGCACCTACGAAGCGCTGGTTCCGCCGATCCTCCAGCAGGCACTCGAGCGGAACCCCGACGTCGTGCTGTTCTCACAGGTGCGCAACACCCCACGCCTCG
>Ga0209161_10003195_pt1 | contig 13281 bp, 12 predicted proteins | sample GraSoiAngelo_155_FD_186169 | JGI IMG/M metagenome (GOLD analysis project Ga0209161, IMG submission 186169) | Grasslands soil microbial communities from the Angelo Coastal Reserve, California, USA - 14_1009_13_30cm (SPAdes) (version 2) | ecosystem: Environmental > Terrestrial > Soil > Grasslands...
GATGACGAGCGCGCCGGTGTAGTTGTGGAAGAAGTTGCGGCGGCCGATCGGCGCGAACTCGCCGTTGCCGAAGAATCCGACCAGCGGGAATTCGCCGAGGCGCTCGCGGATCAGCGCGACGTCGTGGTCGGGCGCGCCGAAGAGCCCGCGCCCGCGGCCGGCGCAGTCGAAGTAGCAGCCGAAGGCCGGCCGCCGACCGTCCAGGCGCGCCGCCACCTCCTCGAGCATCGCGACGAGATCGTCCCGCGACGCCGCCGCGTCGCGGATCTGGAACTGCACGGTCTGCCCGACGCGCACGCGCTCGCCTACCGCGAGGGACCCGCTGCGCTGGTCGGCGCCGACGAGGTTGCGCACGAGAAAGTCGCCGCGCTCGAGCGGGGACTTGGCCGGATCCATCGCCAGGCCGGCGAACACACCCGCTCGCTGGATGCGCGCCTCGCCGTCGGGGAACGAGTGAACGGCCTCTGTGAGCATCTCCAGCGCGGATCGATTCGCGATGCGCTCGATCACGTTCGCCTCGGCGCGCGTGATGACGTAGGGCTCGCCGATCGGCGTGCAGCCCTGCGTGACGCCGATGATCGGCGTCAGGCCCGCCAGCGCGACCCCGGCGAGGGCGCCCTGCGCGACCTCGGTGTTGTGGAGCTCGAACATCGGCTCGCCGGCGGCGAGCGCGCCGAGCACGGGCACGAAGCCGAGGGCGTCGTGGAGCTGCGTCAAGAGCGCCGGCGGGTTGCACCCGATCGCGTCCGGCAGCACCAGAACGCACCCGCCTTCGGCGACGGTGGCGCCGATCCGCTCGGCCAGCTCGGTCCCGAGATCGGGGCGCTCGCCCTGCCCCTCCAGCAGGAAAGGGGTGGCGACCAGGCGCTCGGACCGGACCACGAGGACGGCGACGGCCGACTCGCCCTCGACCTCTCGCTTCTCGGTCAAGACGCCGACGCCGTCACAGCCGAGGACGACTGGCGCGCCGGTGACGCGCCGGACCGCGTGCAGGAGGGCGTGCGCGTGGCCGTACGCGTCGCCGGTGACGAAGACGAGCGCCAGGTCGGCGCGATCGGCTCCACTCTTCGCGAGCGCCTGGAGCGACGCCTCGAGCGCGGCGTTGTCGGCCGTCCCGCCGACGGCGAGCCCGGATCCGGCGGCCACCATGGGTGGACTCTAGCACTTTGTTGCTACACTTCTGGCAAACCCGCCTCGGCAAGAGCACGTTCAGCGCGTACCAGGCCTCGGCCCGCGGCGGCGTGGCGCTAGAGCCGGTACAGCATCCAGTAGACGAGCACGCCGGTCACCGACACGTAGAGCCAGAGGGGGAGCGTCCAGCGCGCGATCCTCACGTGCCGCGCGAAGCTCTCCTGGAGCGCGTGATAGACGGTGGTGAGGGCCAGCGGGACGATCACCGCCGCCAGCGCGATGTGCGAGACGAGCAGCGGGAAGTAGACCAGCCGGATCCAGCCCTGCCCCCCGAAGGGACGCGAGCCCGCCAGCGAGTGGTAGGTCACGTAGGAGACGAGGAACAGCGTCGACACCACGAGCGCCGAGACCATGGACGTCTTGTGCGCGGTGACACGGCGTCGGCGGATGAAGAGCCAGCCGCCGGTCAGCAGCGCAGCGCTCGCCGCGTTGAGGCACGCGTTGAGCAGGGGCAGCGCGGCGACCCAGGCCGGCCCGGCGCTCGGCGGCTGATGGCCAAGGAGCAGATAGCCGACCAGGCCGACGATTGCGACGGACATGCCGGCGATCACGAGGAGCGCGAACCGGTCTCTCACGGCGCCGCCGTCCTCACAGCGAGGTCACGAAGAAGGCGGCCGCCGCCAGCGACATGAGAGCCGTCGCCGACCAGCCCAGCACGTTGAGCCAGATCCCATTCGAGTGCTCGCCCATGATCGCGCGGTTGTTGCTGACGAGCATGACGAGGAGCAGGAGCGGCGGCGCCAGCAGCCCGTTCAGGACGGCGGAGAAGAAGAGCATGCGGATCGGGTTCGTTCCCGACAGATCCAACAGCATCCCCGCGGCGACGGCCCCCGCGAAGACTAGGTAGAAGCGCGAACCACGCCGCGGCGAGAGATCGAGCCCCGAGCGCCACCCGAACACCTCGGCGACGGCGAAGGACGCCGACCCCGCCAGGACCGGAATCGCCAGGAGCCCGGTGCCGACCAGGCCCAGCGCGAACAGGAGATAGGCGGCGTCGCCGGCCAGCGGCCGGAGCGCCTCGGCGGCCTCGCGCGCGCTCTGGATCTCGCGCCGTCCGGCGCCGTAGAGCGTGGCACCGGTCGCGAGGATGATGAAGTACATCACGAGATTCGAGAAGCACATGCCGGTGACGACGTCGAGCCGCGCGTCGCGCAGCTCGTGCGGCGTCGCGCCCTGCCGCTCGGCGATGGTCTGCCGGCCGCGAGCTTTTTCTTCCTCAACCTCCTGAGAGGCCTGCCAGAAGAAGAGGTAGGGCGAGATCGTCGTGCCGAGGACGCCGACGAGCGTCGAGACGTAGAGCGGGTCCCAGCGCAGGCTCGGCACGAGCGTGGCGACGAGGACCTCGTGCCACGCCGGCTTCGCCAGCAGCGCCGCCGCGACGTAGGCGAACAGCACCGCGGTCAGCCACTTGAGATACCGGGCGAAGCGTGCATAGCTCGTGTAGACGGTCACCAGACATATCACGAGACCGAAGACCGGGACGCACACCAGCGGCGGCACGCCGGTGAGCAGCGCCGTCGCGTCGGCCATGCCCGCGAGGTCGGCGGCGATGTTGAAGACGTTGGCGACCAGAAGCAGCAGGCACGCGACGTAGAGGAACGGGCGCGGATAGTGACGCCGCACCGCTCCGGCGAGGCCGCGCCCGGAGACGAGGCCGATACGCGCGCAGATGAGCTGCACGGCCGCCATCAGCGGCAGGGTCGCCATCGCCGTCCACAGCATCCCGTAGCCGAGCGAGGCGCCGGCGACGGAGTAGGTCGTGATCCCGCTAGGGTCGTCGTCCGACGCGCCGGTGACGAGCCCGGGCCCGAGCAGCTTGAAGTAGCGGGCGACCGGATTGTGAGTGTGCCGCTCGGGCTCGCGCGTGTCGACCATGAGGACGTCCCATTATGCCCCGCACCACGAGCGCAGGTTTCGGCTAACATGGCCGGCGATGAGACGCGCATGAGCGGATTCGCCGACTACGAGCGCTACGACGCGCTCGGCCTCGCCGAGCTGGTGCGGCGGCGCCAGGTCTCGCCGGGCGAGCTGCTCGACGCGGCGATCGCGCGCGTCGAGGCGCGCAACCGCGCGGTCAACGCGGTGACGATGGAGCTCTACGACTACGGGCGCCGGGCGATCGCCGATGGCCTGCCCGACGGGCCATTCAGGGGCGTGCCGTTTCTCATGAAGGACCTGACCGCAGCGATCGCCGGCGTCCGGATGACGCGAAGCTCCTGGTTCTTCGCCGACGCGCCCGCGCCCACCGCCGACAGCGAGCACGTGAGGCGGCTCAAGCGCGCCGGCCTCGTCATCTTCGGCCGCACCAACACGTGCGAGCTCGGGCTCTCCCTCACCTGCGAGCCGCAGCTCCACGGCCCCACGCGCAATCCCTGGGATCCGACGCGGATCTCGGGCGGGTCGAGCGGCGGCGCGGCCGCCGCGGTGGGCGCGCGCATGCTCCCGATGGCACACGCGACCGACGGCTTCGGCTCGATACGCGCGCCGGCGGCGTGCTGCGGGCTCGTCGGCCTCAAGCCCACGCGCGGGCGCAACACGATGGCGCCGTACCTGGGCGAGGGGCTCGGCGGGCTCTCGGCCGAGCACGCGGTGACGCTCTCGGTCCGCGACTCGGCCGCCCTGCTCGACGCGACGTGCGGCCCGGGCGCGGGCGATCCCTACGCCGCGCCGCCGCCGGCGCGCCCGTTCCGCGACGAGGTGGGCGCCGCGCCCGGCACGCTGCGGATCGCGTGGACCAGCCAGGCACCCAACGGCGCCAAGATCGAGGCCGAAAGCCTGCGCGTGCTCGGCGAGGCCGCGAGGCTCTGTACCGAGCTCGGCCATCGCGTGGAGCAGGCCGACCCGGCGATCGATCGCGCGGCGGTGGTCCCGACGTTCCTGACGCTCGCGTCGGCGAACACCGTCGTGAACCTGGCGAGCCACCCGACGAAAGGCCGCGCGGCCCGCGCAGACGAAGTTGAGAAGGTCACCTGGGCGACCGCGAAGCTCGGCGAGAAGGTGAGCGGCGCCGACTACGTGAGCGCGACCCAGGCCGCGCATCGGCTCGGCCGTCAGACGGCCGCGTTCCACGCCGATTGGGACGTGCTGCTCATGCCAGGCCTGGCGACGCTGCCGCCGAAGCTCGGCTGGATCGACATGATGATGGACGACGTCGACGAGTACTGGCAGAGGGTGTTCACCTTCTCGCCGTTCACCGTGTGGTTCAACATCACCGGGCAGCCCGCGATGATGCTGCCGCTCGGCCACACGGCCGACGGGCTGCCCGTCGCCGTGCAGATCGTCGCCCGCTACGGCGACGAGGCGACGCTGTTCCGCCTGGCCGCGCAGCTCGAAGCCGCGCGTCCCTGGTTCAGTCGGAAGCCCGCGCTCGTTTCCTGATCCAGGAGTGCCGCGGCGCTACGCCGCGAGCGTGAACCGGTGGCCGCCGCCCTCGCGGACGATGTAGCCCGGATGCGGGAAGTGGGCGGCCAGGATCATCGTGCCCGAGTCGGCGTGGCGCTCGACGAACGCGCGGCGCGTGGCGCGCGCCTGCGCCGCGTCGTAGCAGAACCGGCTCGACCACTGGGGCTCGGCGACCTGCACGGTCCGGTGCATGAGGTCGCCTGAGAACACGGCCGTACCGGCGGCGGTGGTCAGGCGTACGCAGACGTGGCCCGGCGTGTGACCCACCCACGGCTCGAGTCGAAGATACTGATCGACCGCGTAGTCGCTGTCGACGAGCACGGCTTGACCCGCCTCGACCACCGGCACGACGCTGTCGGCGATGCAGCCCGATTCCTCTTTGCCGGCGTCGCTCTCGTACTTCCAAAACTCCCACTCGGCGCCGGCGATGACGTACTTGGCCGTCGGGAACGTCGGGACCCAGCGCGCACCGTCCCAGCGCGTGTTCCAGCCGACGTGATCCACGTGCAGGTGGGTGCACAGGACGAAGTCGACGCGATCTGGCGGGACGCCTGCCGCGGCGAGGTCGTCGAGGTAGGAGCTCTTGCGCATGTGCCAGGCGGGCGATCCGTTGCGGTTCTTGTCGTTGCCGACCCCGGTGTCGATCACGATGGTGTGCCGCGGCGTCCGCACGATGTAGCTCTGGATCCGCGACGCGAGATCGCCGGTCCGCTCGTCGAAGAAGTGCGGCTTGAGCCAGGGATGGTGAGCGGCGATCCGGTCCGGAGTCGAGTCGGGCAGCATGGACGCGGTCGGGAACGACGATCGGTCGATCTCGATCACCCGCGAAATCGTCACGTCACCGAGCTTGATGGATTCCATGCGTGCTAGGGTAGCGGCAAAGGAGGGCTTATGCGCGGCGTAGTTTTTCTCGGAGGCCGAAAGCTCGAGCTTCGTGATTTCCCGGACCCGACACCGGGTCCCGGCGAGGTCGTCGTCGCCATGAAGGCGTCGGGAATGTGCGGCAGCGATCTGCACCCGTACCGCGCCGTCGGCAACGCGGCGGCGGCGCTGGGCCTGGGCGGCACGGGCGGACCGGTCGTCGCCGGCCACGAGCCGTGCGGCGTCGTCGCCGGGCGCGGGCCGGGCGTCGCCGAAGCCGACGCGCCGACGGGCCAGCGCGTGATGGTCCACCACTACAAGGGCTGCGGCCACTGCAAGCACTGCCGCGTCGGCTGGGCGCAGCTCTGCCGCCAGGGCATCGTCGTGTACGGCATGACGGGCCACGGCGGGCACGCGCCGTTCATGACGGTGCCCGCGTCCACGCTCGTCCCGCTGCCCGAGTCGCTCACCTTCGAGGAGGGCGCGGCGATCTCGTGCGGGACCGGCACCGCGTACGGTGCGCTCAAGCGCCTGGACGTCTCCGGCCGCGACACGCTCGCGGTCTTCGGCCAGGGACCGGTCGGGCTCAGCGCGACGCTGCTCGGGCGCGCGATGGGCGCCCGGGTGATCGCGATCGACGTCGCCCCCGAGCGGTTGGCACTCGCGCGCGAGTTCGGCGCCGAGGCGGTCATCAACGCGAAGGAGACGGACCCGGTCGCCGCGGTCCGCGAGCTCACGCACGGCGAGGGCGTCGAGACGGCGATGGACTGCTCGGGCAACCCGGACGCGCGCGTGGCCGCGGTGCGCAGCGCCACGACCTGGGGCCGCGTGGCGTTCGTCGGCGAGGGCAACACGACGACGTTCGACATCAGCCAGGACATGATCCGGCGCCAGCTGACGATCCACGCATCGTGGACGTTCTCGAGCGTGGGCCAGGCCGAGTGCGCGAAGTTCGTCGCCGACCGCAAGGTGAGCCTCGGACGTCTGCTCACCCACCGCTTCCGGCTCGAGCAAGCGGAGGAGGCCTACCGCCTCTTCGACACGCAGACCACCGGCAAGGGAGTTTTTCTGTTCTAGATGGGGGGCCTCGAAGGGCCGCCCAAGCCCCCCGCGCTCGGACACGCCCCGGCACAGCCGGGGCGCGCCTCGATTTTCCGATAGGCCCTCAGCGCGCTGCCACGTCGCCGAGGAGCTTCTCGACGATCACGCAGTCGCGCCACTCGACGCCGAGCTTGCCGTGGCGCTGATAGGTTCCGACGACCCGGAAGCCTGCGCGTTCGTGCAGGACGAGGCTCGCGGTGTTCTCCGGGAAGACCCGCGAGACCAGCTTCCAGAAGCCACGCGCCTCGTACTCTCGGAACAGCGCTTCGAGCGCGACGCGGCCGGCGCCGGAGCCGCGCGCGGCGCGGTCGACGTACACCGAATGCTCCGCGACGCCCGCGTACGCCGGCCGGCCGCGATAGGGCCCGGCGGTCGCCCACGCCACGACGACGCCGTCACGCTCGACCACGACGGTGGGAAAACGATCGCCCTTGTCGGCCAGCTGTGCCGCGATCTGGGCGGCCGTCCGCGGCTCGGTCTCGAACGTCGCGACCCGCTCTTCGATGCCCTGGTTGTAGATGCGGGCGATGGCGGCCGCGTCGCCGACGACGGCCAGGCGCGCGGTCGTCATCGCCCGTGTCGCCATCGCTAGAACGGCAGGATCTTCAGAATCGGCTCGAGGTTCTTCGGGTCGGGCTTGAGCTGACCCACCGGGAAGCTCTTCACGGCCGCGACGACGGCGTCGTTGATCGGTGTCTTCACGCCCACGCGCCGCCCCTGCTGGCAGACGTAGCCGTTCAGGTACTCGATCTCGGTGCGGCGCCCGCGCATCACGTCTTGGAGGAGCGAGGGCCGCCCGCCACCGCGCCGCGCGCCCTCGGCGGCGACGTCCGCCTCGACCTCCGCGAACCCCCGTCCCTCGTACGCGTCGACGAACCGTTGCGCGACGATCCCGTAAATCGGCTCGACTTCATAGCCGCAGGCGCGCCCGACCTTGATGGCCTCGGCGCCGACGAAGATCGCGATGCGCCGCGGCCCGGCCTGGGTGCGCACCTCGGCGGTGCCGAGGCCGGAGAGCCCGGCGAGCGGGTTCGCCATGCAGTTCACGCTGAGCTTGGACCAGCGCTCGCCGAAGAGGTTGGTGGTCACCTTCGCCACCGCGACGTCGTTCATGATCTTGGCGATCGCGCGGGCGCGCTCGGTGTCCTTGCCGTCGAGCTCGCCGATCTTGAACCCGATCGCGCCGGTATCGGTCCGCATCGCGTGGCCCGGCTCGTACATGCCGGCGCCGATCGTGATCACGCTGCCGAGCGTGCGCTCGCGGCCCACGACGGCCGCCACGCGCTCGTCGTTGATCCCGTTCTGGAAATCGACCACCGCCCCGTTCGGTTGCCGGAGGTACTGGAGGCCCAGCGCCGCGGCCCACTCGGTGTCGTAGGACTTGACCGAGATGAACACCAGGTCGAAGGGCTCCGTGATCGACTGCGCCTCGTAGATGTGGAGGGCCTTGACCGGTACGATGTGGTCACCGCACGTTCCGCTCAGCCGCAGACCCTTCGAACGCATCGTCTCCACGTGCTGCGGCCACTGGTCGATGAGCGTCACGTCGTGCCCGGCCTTGGTGAGCATGCCACCCACGACGCTTCCGATGGCTCCCGCCCCGATGATCCCGATCCGTGTCCCCATGGGTCCCCTCCTTTGGCCCGAGCATGATAACTTGAACCGCCATGACCTACGACTTCGATCGGCTGATCGATCGGCGCGGCACCCACAGCGACAAGTGGCAGAAGTACGGCCCCGACGTCCTCCCGCTCTGGATCGCCGACATGGACTTCCAGTCGCCCGAGCCCGTGATCCGCGCGCTCCGCGGGCGGGTCGAGCACGGCGTGTTCGGCTATCTCGCCTTCGAGCAGCCCGAGTTCCACGAGCTGTTCGCCGACCGCCTGCTCAAGCGCTACAACTGGCGGGTCTCCCCTGACGCCGTCGTGCTGATCCCCGGCGTGATCCCCGGGTTCAACGTGGCCGGCCGCGTGCTGGCCGCGCCGGGCGACGGGCTGATCTTACAAACGCCGGTGTACCCGCCCATCCTCAGAGCGGCCAGCTCCATCGGCCTCACTCGCGAGGAGGCGCCGCTGGCCCGCCGGCCAGATGGGAGCTACGCGCCCGACCTCGACGCCTTCGTGGCGGCGATCCGCGAGCGGACGCGGTTCTTCCTCCTCTGCAATCCGCACAACCCCGTCGGTCGAGTCTTCTCGCGCGACGAGCTGACGCGGCTGGCCGAGGTGTGCCTGCGCCGTGGCCTCGCGATCGTCGCCGACGAGATCCACTGCGAGCTGACTCTCGACGGTCAACGACACACGCCGATCGCATCGCTCGCTCCGGAAATCTCCGAGCGGACGATCACGCTCATGGCCCCGAGCAAGACCTTCAACCTCGCCGGGCTGAAGTGCTCGGTCGCCATCATTCCGAACGCGGCGCTGCGCGAGAAGTTCGTCGCCGGGCGCGTGGACCTGGTCCAGACGGTCAACGTGCTCGGCTACGCCGCCGCGTTCGCCGCCTATCGTGACGGCCAGCCGTGGCTCGACGAGCTGCTGAGATACCTCGAAGCTAATCGGGACTTCGTCGTAGAGTACGTGCGCGCCCGCCTACCTGGCGTGGCGGTGGCGCCGCCCGAGGCTACGTATTTGGCGTGGCTCGACTGCCGCAACGCCGGGCCGGCCGCCCCCGATCCCTTCACGTTCTTCCTCGAGAAGGCGAGGGTCGCGCTCAGCGACGGGGCGCTGTTCGGCGCGGGCGGATTCGTCCGCCTGAACTTCGGCTGTCCGCGCTCGATCCTCACGGAGGCCCTCGACCGGATGTCCCTCGCCCTCACGGGCGGCCGGCCAGCGCGCGCCTGAGCTGGTCGAGGTGGTTGTCGTCGTGCCAGGCCATCACCGACAGGAACTCGTCGATCGTCCGTCGCCCTCGCGAGTCGGCGTGGACACCGGCGCGGGCCCAACCGTCGGGCGGGAGCTTCCGCAAGAAGTCGAGGGTCTCGCCGCGCCGGCGGGTGAAGGCGCCGAGCGCCAGCGCGCCGTCGTTGGTGAAGTACTGACGCTCCTCGGCCCAGCGGTCGGGGTTGGTGGCGACGAAGCGCGGCAGATCCATCGCCACTACGAGCTTCATCCGCTCGAGGAACCACTCCTCGTTGTCGCGCAGGTGACAGATCACCTCGGTCGCGGTCCAGCTCGTCGGGGCGGGCCGGCGCGCCAGGACGGCGGCGCTCGCGCCCACTATCGCGTCAACCAGCTCGGCCGGTGTGCGCTCGACGCGCGCCATCCGCTCTTCGCGCGGTCGCTGCGCGTATTCCTCGATCGTGGCCACGCCGCACCTCCGTCCAGCCCATCGTAACCGAGGGCGATCGGTCGCACGAGGTCGCCCGGCGCCGGGCGAACATGCCCGAGGGCACCAGCACGATCCTCGACACCCGCACGCTCGCTTCGAGGCGCGCGCCGGGATCTGGGCCGCGGTCGCCGCCACGCGCGCGGCCACCAGACCCTCAGCGCCGCAGGAGGTACGGCACGTCGGCGACGACGGTGTTCTCGCGGAAGAGCAGCGCGCCCTTGACGAGCAGCGCCGTCTGGTTGTGCAGGGCGTGCTGCCACCAGTGCCGCGGCAGGAATTCCGGAAGCACGATCGTCACCATCTGGTCGTCGCCGTGCGACTGAAGATGGTCCAGATAGTCGAGCAGCGGGCGGAGCAGTGACCGGTAGGGCGACGTCAGCACGACCAGCGGGACGCCCAGTCCCCACTTGCCCCACCGCTCCTCGACTCTGGCCGTGCGTCCGGGATCCGTCTCGACGTAGACGGCGCGCACCGCGGCGGCCGGGGCGAGCGTCCGCGCGTACTGCACGGCGCGGACGACCCCGCGGTGAACGTCGCCGACCAGGACCAGGACCGTGTGCTGGAAGCGTGGCGGCTCCTCCAGGCCCTCCAGCGACAGCTCGCGCGCGACCTCCTCGTAATGGCGATGCATGACGACGAAGATCGCCACGAGGATCGGGATGACGACGACGACGATCCAGGCGCCCTCCAGGAACTTGGTGATCGTGAGCGTCAGCAGGACGACAAAGGTCACCAGCGCGCCGACGCCGTTGACCCACACGCGCCAGCGCCAGCCTTTCTCGCGCACCCGCAGCCAGCGCCGGACCATGCCGCCCTGCGAGAGCGTGAACGAGATGAAGACGCCGATCGCGTAGAGCGGCAGGAGCGCGTGGGTGTCGCCCTGGAACGCCACGATCAGGAGGATCGCGAACCCGCTGAGGATCAGGATCCCGTTGGAGAAGACGAGGCGGTCGCCCTGGTTGGCAAACTGCCGCGGCACGAAGCGGTCCCGGGCCAGGATCGAGGACAGGCGCGGGAAGTCGGCGTACGACGTGTTGGCGGCGAGGACGAGGATCAGGAGCGTGGAGGCCTGCACGCAGTAGTACAGCACGCCCGTGCCGAACACGCGGCGGGCGATCTTCGACACGACGGTCTCGTCGCCGCCGGCGACGATCCCGAAGTCGTACGCGAGATACGTGATCCCCAGGAACATCACGATCGAGATGATGCCGAGCGCCGTCATGACGGCCTGGGCGTTGCGGCCCTCGGGAGGCCTGAGCGCCTGCACGCCGTTGGACACCGCCTCGACGCCGGTCAGCGCGGTGCAACCCGCGGCATAGCTTCGCAGAAGAAGGAACAGGCCGAGCCCTTCGAGGCCCGGCGGATGCGGCTCATACGGCGCTTCCGGCAGCCAGTTGAAGAACGCGCCGACGAGGCCGAATCCGACCGTGCCGAAGATGCAGACCACGAAGAAATAGGTCGGGGCGGCGAACAGCCGGCCCGATTCCCTCACGCCGCGCAGGTTGCCGAGCGCGATCCCGACGACCGCGACCACGCTGAGGACGACGCGATAGGAATGGAGCTGAGGCACGGCCGACGTCAGCGCCGCGATGCCCGCGACCACCGACACCGACACCGTCAGCACGTAGTCGACCAGCAGCGCCGCGGCCGCGGTGAGCGCCGGGTAGCGGCCGATGTTGTCCTTCGCGACGAGGTACGCGCCGCCGCCCTGCGGGTACGCCGCGACCGTCTGCCGGTACGAGATGACGACGATGGCGAGCAGCGCGGCGATGCCCAGCGCCACCGGCAGCGAGTAGCTGAGCGCGGCGCTGCCGGCGAGCATCAGGACCAAGAGAATTTCCTCGGTCGCGTACGCCACCGACGACAACGGGTCGGAGGCGAACACCGCGAGGGCGACCGTGTTGCTCAGGCGTTCGTGCCGGGCCTGAGCGAGCGGCATCGGGGCGCCGAGGAGCGCGCGCTTCATGAGGGCGAGTCGCATACGCTCAGCCGACTCTACGCCCCAACACGACGCCGCGATCCGGTCCGCTCAGATTTTTACGGGATTTTGATGCGGCCGCGCCGCTTCTTGGCGACGGCTTGAGACCGTCCGTGTCACGGTGAGTCCGGTGGCACGATGTGCGACCTGACCTCGCGCAATGAACGCGCGCGGACGCCGATGAGGCCGCGCTGGGGCCGGCTCTACACGCTGGCGATTCTCCTGCTGGCAGCGCTCGGGGCGGTCGAGGTCGCCGCATTCCCGGAGCCGATCGAGACCGTGGCGCAGTGCGGGCTCGTGCTCGGGGGCGTCGCGGCGATGACCCGTTGGGCCCGGCGCAACCGCGCGGCGCTCGACCAGCAAGACTGGTGCGCCTGCGCCGGCGCGCGGGTCACCGCGCGCGTGATCCCGTCACTTCGACGCGCGCGCGTCGAGTGCCTGGTTGAGCGCGAGCACGTGCACGCGCTAGTCTCGGACGGTGGCGCCCGCGGCGACCCTCTCCCTGCTGTGCACGGTCCGTGATTGCCGGAAACCGCTCGCGCGCGCGGAACGCCGCCTCGTGTGCGCCAACGACCATTCGTTCGACGTCGCGCGCAGCGGCTACGTCAACCTGCTGCAGCCCCAAGATCGTCGATCGCCGCGTCCCGGCGACTCGCCCCAAGCCCTCGGGGCCCGGCGTCGCGTCCTCCAAGGGGTGGAAGCGCCGCTGGTCGACGCCATCGTCGACACGCTGTCGCTCACGGAGCACGACGTGGTGCTCGACGTCGGCTGCGGAGAAGGACACCACCTCGCCGCGATCGCCCGGAGATTCGGATGCGGAGCGCACGGGCTCGACATCTCGGTCCCCGCCATCGACGCCGCGGCCCGCCGCCATCGCGGGCTCGAGTGGGTGGTGGCGAACGCGGACCGGTTGGTCCCGTACGCGGAGCATTCGTTCAGCGTGGTCGTCTCGATCACGGGACGGAAAAACGCCGGAGAGTTCCGGCGCGTGATCCGACCCGACGGCCTCCTGCTCGTCGTGGTCCCCGCCGCGGACGACCTGATCGAGGTGCGCCGGGCGGTCCTCGGCGAGGGCGTCCCGCACGACCGGATCGAGCGAACCGTCGCGACGTTCGCGCCGCTCTTCACCCTCGCGCGCCACGAGTGTCTTCGCCGGGTCGTGCGTCTCGATCGCGCGGCCGCCGCCGACGCCATGACCGGCTCGTACCGCGGGCTGCGCCGCAACGAGCGCGCTAGGCTCGAGTCCATTGGCGACCTCGACGTCACCTTGAGCCGAGACGTGCTGTTGCTGCGGCCGGAGGGGTCGGCGCTACACTAAGGCCGTGCCCCCTGACCGACCCGACCCGGAAGCGCTCCTGGCCCGCGTCAAGGACGAAGAGGCGCGCCATCGGCGCGGCAAGCTGAAGATCTTCTTCGGCGCCGCC
>Ga0209161_10003203_pt1 | contig 13269 bp, 10 predicted proteins | sample GraSoiAngelo_155_FD_186169 | JGI IMG/M metagenome (GOLD analysis project Ga0209161, IMG submission 186169) | Grasslands soil microbial communities from the Angelo Coastal Reserve, California, USA - 14_1009_13_30cm (SPAdes) (version 2) | ecosystem: Environmental > Terrestrial > Soil > Grasslands...
CCCACAGCCTCTCGCCGTTCATTCACGGCATTTTCGCCCGCGAGACCGGCGAGGAAATGAGCTACCGCCTGTTCGACATCGCCCCCGCGGACTTTCGCGAGTGGACGCGCGATTTCTTCGTGCAGGGCGGCCGCGGCCTGAGCGTCACCCTGCCCCACAAGATCGCGGCGGCGGACTTCGCCGAGGACCTCACGCCCCGCGCCGTGCAGGCCGCGGCGGTCAACACGCTCATGGCGCGCGCCGACGGCATCCTGGGCGATAACACCGACGGCGCGGGCCTGGTTCGGGACCTGTGCGACAACCTGAGGCTCGTCATCACGGGCCGCCGGATCCTCGTGATCGGCGCGGGGGGCGCAACGCGCGGGGTGCTGGGGCCGCTGCTCGGGCTCGCGCCCGCGGAGCTGGTGATCGCCAACCGCACGCCCGAGCGCGCCGCGACGCTCGCCGCGGCATTCGAGGATCTCGGCGAGCTCCGGGGTGTCGGCTTCGAGGAAGTCAGTGGAGGCGCCTTCGACATCGTCATCAATGCGACCTCCGCGAGCCTTTCCGGCGAGATTCCCCCGATCGCGCCGGGCGCCATCGGCCCGCAGACCGTTTGCTATGACCTCGCCTACGGCAAGTCCGCGACCGCGTTCGTCGAGTGGGCCCAGCGGCAGGGCTGCGCACGTGCGCTGCAGGGACTCGGGATGCTGGTCGAGCAGGCGGCCGAGGCGTTTCGCCTCTGGCGCGGCGTGCGCCCGGCGACCGCGCCGGTGCTCGCGGCCTTGAGGCAGCGCGCCGCGAGCGCTTGAGCTCACCGCGCGCCGCTCGAGGCCCGCGCGCCGCTCGGGGCCCGCGCGCCTCAGCGCATGGTGACGAATTCCTCGGCGCTCGTCGGGTGAATCGCCACGGTGTCGTCGAAGTCCTTCTTGGTCGCCCCCATCCGCACCGCCACCGCGAAGCCCTGCAGCATCTCGGAGCCCGCGGTGACGAGCTTCATGTGAGTGCGCGGCTTCGCGGCGGTGAGGGAGTGATAGAGCGGCACGAAGCTCGACCTGAACACGGTGACGTTGGCGTGCCCGTAGCGCTCGCGTGCCGCCTTCTCCGAGAGCCCGACGGTGCCGATCGGCGGGTGCCCGAAGACCACCGTCGGGATGTTCTCGTAATCCAGGTGCCGCCCGCTGTGCCCGCCGAACAGCCGGTCGGACAGGCGCCGACCGGCCGCGATCGCGGCCGGCGTGAGCTGAGCGCGCCCGGTGACGTCGCCGATGGCGTAGATTCCCGGAGCGCTGCACGCCTGGTACTTGTCCGTCGCGACGAAGCCGGACACATCGAGCGCGACCCCGGCCTTCTCGAGCGAGAGCTCCTCGACCGAGGCCGCTCGACCGATCGCCCACAGTACGCAGTCGAACGGGCCGAGACGCCGTCCGTCGCGCGACTGAAGCTCGAGCTCGCCGCGCCCGGAACGGGTGAGCGCCGCCGGTGAGGCGTGCAGCACGACCTCCACTCCCGCATCGCGCAGCATGCCGAGCGCCTCCTCGCCCAACATGTCGTCGAAGGTCTTGAGCGCCGTGTCGCCGCGCAGCACCAGCGCGGTGTCGGCGCCGAGACCTGAGAAGATGCCGCTCAACTCGATGGCGATGTAGCTGCTGCCGACGACTGCGACGCGCTCGGGTCTCGAGGCGAGCTCGAAGAAGCCGTCCGAGGTGATCCCGAGCTCGGCTCCCGGAATCGCCGGCAGGCGGGGATGCCCGCCGGTGGCGATCACGATGTGATCGGCCGTGAGCACCCGCCCGGCCGCGGCGACGCTGCGCGCATCGACGAAGCGGCCCGCACCGCGCAGCAGCTCCACCTTGCGCTTCGCGAGGTTCGCGGCGTAGATCTCGTTGAGGCGCAGCAGGTACGCGTCGCGTCTCTCCTTCAGCGTAGCCCAGTCGTGCCCGGCGACCTCGAGCCGGAAGCCGTAGTCCGGCGCATCGTTGAGCGCGCCGCCGAGCTCGGCGGCGTACCAGCTTATTTTCTTCGGCACGCAGCCGACGTTCACGCAGGTGCCGCCGAGGCGGCCGGACTCGACGAGCGCCGCCCGGGCGCCGCACTCGGCGGCCCGCTGCGCCGCGGCCAGCCCCCCGCTTCCGCCCCCGATCACCACCAGGTCGAATTTCTCGCTCATAGCCCCTCGGCCGCCCACGATCGCCACGCGCCACCCGATGGTATCCGAGGACGCGGCTCCCGAGGCCGCTACAATGGCGGCTCATTCAACGGCGGTGAACCTCACGCGGCGAGAGCGCATGCACAACCCCCTGCTGGACGGGCAACCCCTGCCGCCGTTTCTCGAGATCCGCCCCGAGCACGTCGAGCCGGCGGTGCGCGAGGTACTCACCGAGAACCGCGCGCGCATCGAGGAGCTCGCCACGCTCACCCTCCCGACCTTCGCGACGCTCATCGAGCCGCTCGAGGAGCTGCAGCATCGCGTGGCGCGCACCTGGTCGCCGGTGAGTCACCTGAACGCGGTGCAGAACTCCGACGCGCTCCGCAGCGGCTACAACGCCTGCCTGCCGCTCTTGTCCGCCTACCAGACCGACCTCGCGCAGAGCGAGCCGCTGTTCCACGCCTATCGCACCATCGCCGATCAGGAAGGCGCGGCGCTCGCCCCGGTGCAGCGCCAGGTGATCGAGCATGCGATGCGGGACTTCCGCCTCGCCGGAGTCGGGCTCCCGGCCGAGCGTAAGGAGCGCTTCAAGACCGCGATGCTCGAGCTCACCCAGCTGCAGTCGAAGTTCGAGGAGAACGTGCTGGACGCCACCAACGGCTGGAGCCGGCGCGTCACGGAGCCGTCCGAGCTGCGCGGGCTGAACGACATGCTCATCGAGCTCGCCGCGCGCCGCGCACACGAGCGGGGCGTTGCGGGCTGGATCCTGAATCTCGACCAGCCGACCTATGTCGCGGTGGTGACGGATGCGGAGTCGGAAGGCCTGCGGCGCGACTTCTACGAGGCCTGGATGACGCGCGCCTCGGACCGGGGACCCTGCGCCGGCCGCTGGGACAACTCGGCCGTGATCGAGGAGATCCTCAAGCGCAGGCACGAGGCGGCGCGGCTGCTCGACTTCGCGAACTACGCCGAGTACGCGCTCGCGACCCGCATGGCGCACAGCGTCGCCCAGGTGCTCGAGTTCCTGCGCGAGCTCGCCACCGCGGCGCGGGCCGCGGCGCTCGAGGAATTCGCCGAGCTCGAGTCGTTCGTCGGCCACCGGCTCGCCGCTTGGGACGTCGGCTTCCACGCCGAGCGGCTGCAGCGCGAGCGCTTCTCCGTGTCGCAGGAGGAGCTGCGGCCCTACTTCCCGCTGCCGCGGGTGCTCGGCGGGCTGTTCGAAGTCGCCGAGCGGCTCTTCGGCGTGGCGGTGCGCGAGCGCAACGGGGCACCGGTGTGGCATCCGGACGTGCGTTTCTTCGACATCGTGGGCGCCTCGGGCGAGGTGGTCGGTAGCTTCTATCTGGACGCCTACGCGCGCCCCAACAAGCGCAGCGGCGCGTGGATGGACGAGTGCGTCGGCCGCAAGCGGCTCCCGAGCGGGGCGGCCCGGCCGGTCGCCTACCTCGTGTGCAATTTCCTGCCGCCCGGGGAGGGTCGGCCGGCGCTGCTCACGCACGACGACGTGCTCACGCTCTTCCACGAGTTCGGCCACGGCCTGCATCACCTGCTCACGAGCGTCGACTACCCGAGCCTCGCCGGCATCAACGGGGTGGCGTGGGACGCGGTCGAGCTGCCGAGCCAGTTCCTCGAGAACTACGCCTGGAACCCGCAGGTTCTGCAGCGCATTTCCGGGCACTTCGAGAGCGGCGTGCCGCTGCCGGCGAACACGCAGGAGCGCCTGATCGCCACACGCAGCTTCCACGCGGGGCTCTCGATGATGCGGCAGCTCGAGTTCTCGCTGTTCGATTTCCGCATCCACACGGAATACTCCCCCGGCCGCGGCGCCCGAGTGCTCGAGATCCTGGATGAGGTGCGGCGCGAGGTCGCGGTCGTGCCGGTGCCGGAATGGAACCGCTTCCCCAACAGCTTCGGCCACATCTTCGCGGGCGGCTACGCCGCCGGCTACTACAGCTACAAGTGGGCGGAGGTGCTCGCGGCGGATGCTTTTGCCGCCTTCGAGGAGCGCGGGGTGTTCGACCGGCCGACCGCGCTGCGATTTCTCGATGCGATCTTGAGCCGCGGCGGCAGCCGCGACGCGCTCGAGGCGTTCATCGAGTTTCGCGGCCGACGTCCGGACGTGACGGCGCTGCTCCGGCAACACGGCATACTCGGCCGGGGCGGGATCCGCGCGTGAGGAGGAGCCCGGCAGCCCTCGCCGCGGCGCTGCTGCTGCTGTGCGCGCTCGCGCCGCAGCGCTCGCGCGCGGAAGAGCTCTACGTCATCGAGCAGCTGGTGGTCAGTCTCAACAACGCGCCCGATGCCACGGGCGAGCGCATCGGCTCGCTCAAGAGCGGCGACAAGGTGGAGGTGATCGAGCGCTCGGGCGACCAGGCCCACGTGCGCACCGCGAGCGGCCGGGAGGGCTGGGTCCGCGCGAGCTACCTGACGGCCGAGGAGCCGCTGCGGGCGCGGCTCGCGGAGCGCACCGCGGAAGTGGCGCGGCTGAAAGAGGACCTGGGCCGGCTCGCAGCGCAGCTCGAGGCGGCGCGCACCGGTGCGAGCCCCGGGCCCGGCGCGCAACCCCCGCGGACCACGGCCAACGCCGCTGTCGCTGCCGAGCCTCCTGAGGAGGCCGTGAGGGCGCCCCGCGGTGGACTCTTCGGCAAGGGACCCGATGAGCGCGGGCGACGCGTGTGGCCGTGGGCGCTCGGCTCGGCGCTGGTGGCGCTGATCGTCGGCTTTGCGCTCGGCGCGCTCGTCCTCGACCGGCACATCCGGCGCAAGTACGGCGGACTGCGGATTTATTGACAGAGCCCCTCGTGCGCATCGCCACCTGGAACGTCAACTCGCTCCGCGTGCGGCTGCCGCAGCAGGTGCGACGACATGACAGCCGTGTAGCGGCTTTTCGACCGTCTGTAGAGTTGGGTTGAAGGCCGTACACCGACTCCCCAAAAGCCCCCTTAGGCATGGGCTGCCATGCTGATGCGCCGCTGCACGAGGGCAGACGGCCCGTCCAAACTGTGCGCCGTGTCTCAGTGCGCCACAGGCCGACCTGCCTAGACTGGCCTTTGAGCGCCGGTCGGGCGGTTCGGGGGGACTGCGGCTTGGGCGTCTTGCCGCTTAAGGGGCGGTGTTCCGTAACACAATGACCAGTGTCCGGCGCAGCGATTTCGACGTCACCAACAGCGTGCAGGTGAGCTCGCCCCGTGCCGTACTCCGCGCCGTCGAGGTGCTCTACCGGCCGACCTGGCCGGGCCTGTCGATGGAGCCGCTCGCGCGCGCCTTCGAGCACTTCGAGCGGCTGTTTGCGGGCCGCGTCCCCGGTTATCACGGCGTCGATACCGTCTATCACGATCGCCAGCACACGCTCGACATCACGCTCGCGCTCGCGCGGCTGCTGGTCGGCTACGAGCGTCAGCAGAACGAGTCCGGGCGCCTCGGAGGCGCGCGCGCCGTGGTGGGCCTGATCACGGGGCTCTTTCACGACGTCGGGTATCTGCGCCGCACGGACGATCGCGACTCGCGCAACGGCGCCGAATTCACCCGCACCCACGTCTCGCGCGGCGCGCGCTTTCTCGAGGAGTACCTGCCGGTGCTCGGCTTCGGCTCCTGGGCGCCTGTCGCGACCGAGATCATTCACTTCACCGGTTACGAGCAGCCGTTCGCGCACATCGAGGAGCGCGTCTCCGACCCGCGGGACATCACGGTCGGACACATGCTCGGCACCGCGGACATGATCGCGCAGATGGCCGACCGCTGTTATCTCGAGAAGTGCCGCGACCGGCTGTATGCCGAGTTCGTGGTGGGTGGGGTCGCCCTGCCCTTCAGCAACGGCAATCGGCGGGTCAAATACGCCTCGGGGCTGGACCTGCTGCGCCAAACGCCGGATTTCGTGGCCGAAGTGCGCACCAAGCGGCTGGATGGGGACTTCCGTGGAGCCTACCGCTACTTGGAATTGCTATTCGATGGGCGAAATCCCTACCTCGAGGCCATCGACCGTAATGTCGAATATCTACGACAAGTGCTGAGAAGCGAGAGCTGGCAGCTCCTTCGGCGCCGGCCGCCCATCTTCGCCGCCACGGCCGACCCCATGTCGACGATGCGCGGCCTCATGCTCGGGCATATAAAGAGAGTCTGGTCGGGAAACTGAGCCGGGCCCGGCCCTAAGGGCCGCTGAGCCTGAAAAAAACCTCGAATCTGCCCTTGGCGACCCGATCCGAGGGTGGCGTCCTATCCCACGCGGCGGTTAATATGAATCTCCAAACGCTAAGGGGGGATCACGCGGCCGTGGGACGAGTGCGTCCCGCGCACCAGGCGCATGCGACGCACGTGACTACCGCCAACTTCAAGTTCAGATACGCGGGAGGCGCTTTCCTTGTCGTGGTGCTCGCCGCGGCGGCGGTGAGCGGCGTGCTCGCGCTCCGGCACGGCCGCCGACACGCGCACTCTGAGCTTGCTCGCCGAGCGCACCACGCGCGAGCGGCTGGATCCGGAGCTCCAGGCCCGTGCACAGAGCATCGCCGCGCACGCGGCGGACTCGATCATCGGCGCCCTTCGTGCCGCAGACGTCAACGGCGTGGCGCGCCGGCTGCAGCCCTTCCTGGACGATGCGACGCTGTCGGAGGTCTCCGTGACGGGCAGCTCCGGCCGGCGCCTCTTCGCTTGGCAGCGCAGCGCCGCCCCAGCGCCGGGCGCGCTCAGCGCCGAGGTGACGGCGCCCGTCCGCGCCGTCATCGACGGCATCCCGCAGACGCTCGGTACCGTCACCGTGTCGCTCGAGCAGGCCGCGCCCGTGTCCGAGGTGAGTCTCGCCGGACGGCTGCAGGCGGAGAGCGCCGGGCGCACGCGCCTCACGTGGCTGCTGATGGTTGCGCTCGCCGGCTCCGCCGCGCTCCTCGCCGCCGCCCTCGCCTGGCACGTGACCCAGCGGCTGCAGCGGCCGGTCGACTCGCTGATAAAGAGTGCCGAGCGCATCGGCCAGGGCGACTACACGCGCCCGGTCGAGGTGCGGGCGCACGATGCGCTCGCGGAGCTGCAGCAGGCCCTCGAGCGCATGCGGGGCCGGCTGCGGCAGTCGACCATCAACAAGAACTACCTCCACAGTGTCCTCAACAGCATGACCGACGGCGTGTTCGTCACCTCGCCCGACGGGGTCATCAAGGTGGCGAACCTCGCCGCCTGCAAGCTGCTCGGATACGCCGAAGAGGAGCTGCTCGGGCGCAGTATCCTCGCGGTGCTCGAGGAGCGCGAGCGCGCCGGCTTCGATCTGCTGCAGGCGGCTCAGGAAACCCGCGAGACCGTGGTGCGCACGAGAAGCGGACAGACGATCCCGGTGTCCTTCACCGGCTCGCGCATCGACAGCGTCGACCCGCAGTTCCAGGGCAACATCTTCGTGGCGCGCAACATCACCGACCGCAAGCGCGCCGAGCGGCGCATCCGCTACCTGGCGCGCTACGACGCGCTCACCAAGATCCCGAACCGCATGCAGTTCCACCACCTGCTGCAGCAGACCATCGCGCGCGCGCTCCGCTCGGGCCAGGTGGTGGCGGTGCTGTACCTGGACATGGACCGCTTCAAGGAGGTGAACGACACCTTCGGCCACGGCGCGGGCGACCGCACGCTCGAGGTGCTGGCCGAGCGCCTGACCCGCTCGCTGCCGAAGGAGACGGTGGTCGGACGGCTCGCCGGGGACGAGTTCGCGCTCTTCGTGGACGGGCTCTCGGCCGATGCCGACAACCGCGGACCGATCGCGCAGCTCGCCAAGTCGCTCCTGACCGAGATCTGCCGCCCGTTCCAGCTGAACCAGCAGGAAGTGTTCCTCACCGCGAGCGTCGGCATCGCCTTCTGCCCGCGCGATGCCGAGAACGTCATCGATCTCATCCGCAACGCCGACGCGGCGATGTACTACTCGAAGCAGAACGGCGGCAACACCTTCGCCTTCTACTCCCCGGAGATGAACGCCGCGGCGGTCGAGCGGCTGATGCTCAAGAGCAAGCTGCGCCGCGCGCTCGAGCGCGACGAGCTCGAGATCCGCTACCAGCCCAAGGTCGACCTGCGCAACGGCAAGGTCATCGGCGCCGAGGCGCTGCTGCGCTGGCGCCTGCCCGGACACGGCGACATTCCACCCTCGCACTTCATCCCGCTGGCGGAGGAGACCAACCTCATCCTCGACATCGGCGAGTGGGTGCTGAATCGCGTGTGCCTCGATTACCGCCAGATGCAGAGCAAGGGAGGCGATCCGGGACGCATCTCGCTCAACCTCTCGCTGAAGCAGCTGCGCCAGGCGAGCTTCATCCTGCGCTGCCGCTCCGTGTTCCGCCGCCACAACGTGTCCCCGACCGCCTTCGAGCTGGAGATCACCGAGACCACCCTCATGGCCGATCCGCAGCGCACCGTGCGCCTGCTCGATGAGCTGTACGCGATGGGCCTGCACCTCTCGATCGACGACTTCGGCACCGGCTACTCCTCGCTCTCTGCCCTGCAGCAGTTCCCGATCGGCACGCTCAAGATCGATCAGTCCTTCGTCCGCGACGCGACCGACGATGCCGGGGACGCGACCATCGTGCGCACCATCATCGAGATGGGCCGCAGTCTCGGCATGGAGGTGATCGCCGAGGGCGTCGAGTCGCAGCGGCAGCTCGAGTTCCTGCGCGGCAGCGCCTGCCACTTCGGACAGGGGCGGCTGTTCGGCGAGCCCTGCACCGCCGAGGACCTGCTCGGGCTCCTCGCCCGTCAGGCCGAAGGCAACGCGCCCTTTGGACACCTGCTGCACCGCGCCGAGGGCGCGGCCATTCGCACGGCCTGAGGGCTAGTTTGCCGCCCGGGCGGCGGTGCGGGCGGCGCGCACCGCCTGCGCGGCCTGCTGCGAGAGCGCCGTGAGCGCCGAGTCGGCTGCCTGCTCGAAGGCCGACACCACATCGCTCAGGCGGTTGGCCGCGGCGCGCGCGGTACCGGAGGCGACGAAGGTCGCGATCACGTCGCGCCCCTCGCGCCGCCCGATGATGCAGTCGAGCATCACGTGCACTTCCGGGACCCCCCCGGGGGTGGTGTAGTCGGCCTCGAAGCGGCGCACCGCGACCTGCACCAGGTAGTCCGACGGAAAGGGGCTCGTGGAATCCTCCACCGAGCTCCAGTCTCCCGAACCGCGCAGCGTCTCGACGGCGAGCGCCTCGATGACGTCGGCGACCGGCGCGGGCCAGCGGCTGCCGGCGAAGAAGTTCATGCGGTGATCGGCCTGGATCAGCATGATGTGCGAGGAGTCGAGCCCGGGACCGGTGAGCGGGTGACCGACGCGGAGCGATGCGCCCAGCGGTCGGGGCGAGCCGTCCGCGGCGCCTCTGGCGCCTCCTTCGTGTAGCCCTAAGGCGGCCGCGGCCTCGCCGCCGTCCCCCGGGGCGCTCACCGACGGCTGGGCGCTGTCGGTGGAAGGGGCGCGCAGATAGTAGACCTGCTCGGGCCGCGCGGTGCTGCGCAACACGCCCCCGCAGCCGCCCGTGAGCGCCGCGCACAGCACTCCCACGCCGCACGCCGCGAGCCGGGCGCGGCTCACCGAGGGATCTCCACGCCGCGCGCCTGCGGCTGATAGAGGAGCTGCGCCGGGTTCTCGCGGAGACTATTGGAGAGCGCGCGGATATCCTCGGCCGCCTCCCGCCCCTCGCGGGCGAAACGCTCGATCTCCGGCAGTCCGTCGCGCGCGAAGGAGCGTAGGTCCGCGCGGTTCTCGGCGATGACCCGGTCGAGGCGCTCGGTGGCGCTCGCGAGATGCTCCGAGATGGAGCGCAGCCGCCCGGCGGCGCCCGCGACGTCGGGTCCCGCCGCATCGATCAGCTCCCGCGTACCCTTCATGGTCGCCGCCAGATCGGCGCTGCCCCCACGCAGCTCGGTAACCAGCGCACTGAGGTCGTGCGTCAGCTGCGGGAGCCGGCCGGTCGAGGCGGCGAGATTACCGAGCGTTGCGGTCACCGCCTCGAGGTTCGGATCGGACAGCAACAGGTGGGCCCGCTGCACGAGGTCGCCGACCGCGGCCACCAGCTCCGGGAGGCTCGCCAGGAACACATCGAAGCGCGAGGGCCCCGAGCGGATCACCGGGTACTTGAGGCCCGTCACGGGGGGCGGGGTGCGCTTGTTGCTGCGGTCCTCGAGCAGATCGATGTAGAGCAGCCCTGTCACGCCCTGCAAGCCCAGCTCCGCGACCGTGTGCTCGGATATCGGGGTGGTGGAGTCGATGTCGACGATCACCTCGACGCGGCTCGAATCGCGCGGATCGATGCGCATGTCGACGACACGGCCGACGCCGACCCCGAGGTAGCGCACCGCCGCGCCCCGATCGAGGCCGCTCACGCTGCCGGTGAAGTAGATCTCGTAGCGATTGTAGTCGCGGTGCTCGCGGGTGTCGGAATACCAGTAGACGAACAGCACGCCGAGCAGGCCCACGAGCAGCACGAAGGCCCCGACCGCCGCGTAGTTCGCCTCACGCTCCATGCGCGGCTCCGAGCCTCGCGCGCGAGCGCTCGCCGTGGAAGTAGGCCTGGATCCACGGGTGGGGATGCTCGACGATGCGCTCCAGGGTGTCGGATTCCATGCGTCCGTCCACGATCACCCCGACACGATTGCAGGTACGGAAGATCGTGTCCAGATCGTGCGTGATCATGACGATGGTGAGGCGCAGCTGCTTCTGCAGGTAGAGCACCAGCTCATCGAAGGCGGCGGCGCTCACCGGATCGAGTCCCGAGGTGGGCTCGTCGAGGAACAGGAGTCCCGGATCGAGCGCCAGGGCGCGCGCGAGCGCCGCGCGCTTCACCATGCCGCCGGAGAGCTCGGCCGGGTACTTCCAGGCGGAATCGGCCGGCAGGCCCACGAGGCGCAAGCGCAGCATCGCGAGCTCTTCCAGCGCCGCCGGCTCGAGCTCGAGGTGCTCGAGCATCGGCAGCTGCACGTTCTCGAGCACGGTGAGACCGCTGTAGAGCGCGCCCTGCTGGAACGTGACGCCGTAGCGCGCCTTGATGTGGCGCAGCTGCGCCTCGGTCATGCGGGTGATGTCGGCGCCGGCGATGCGCACCACGCCGGCGACCGGGCGCTGCAATCCCAGGATGGTCCGCAGCAGCACCGATTTCCCGGCGCCGGATCCGCCGACGATGCCGAACACCTCGTCGGCGCGCACCTGCATGCTGAGGCCGTCGTGCACCACCTGCCTGCCGAAGCGGTTCACGAGCCCCTCCACTTCCAGCGCCGGATAGATCAAATGTCCAGCTCCATGAACAGCACCGCGAACAGCGCGTCCGCGAGGATCACCATGAAGATCGCCTGCACCACCGCGACCGTGGTGAGGCGCCCGAGCTCGCGGGCGGAGCCCCGCACCTCGAGGCCCCGATAGCAGCCGGCGAGCCCGATGAGCAGCGCGAACACCGGCGCCTTGATCACGCCCACCCAGAAGGTGGTGGGGGCGATCGCCTCCTCGACGCGGGTGGCGTACTGGGTGAGCGGCATGTCGAGGAGATAGCGGCACAGCAGCGCCCCGCCCGTGAGCCCGACGAGATCGGCGATGATGGTGAGCAGCGGCAGCGCGATGACGAGCCCGAGCACCCTCGGCACCACCAGCACCTCGAAGGGGTCGACGGCGGTCGCGGTGAGGGCGTCCACCTCCTCGTTGAGCCGCATCGAGCCGAGCTCGGCGGCGAAGGCGCTGCCGGAGCGGCCGGCGACGATGATCGAGGTGAGCAGCACCCCGAGCTCGCGCAGCACTCCGATGGTGACCAGGTCGACCACGTAGATGTCGGCGCCCAGGTTGGCGAGCTGCCGCGCGCTCATGTAGGCGATGATCACGCTGATCAGGAAGGCGATGAGCGCCACGATCGGCATGGCGGTGATGCCGGTGTCGTATACGTGGCGGGCGATCGAGATCGGGCGCAGCCTCCTCGGCTGCGGCAGGCTCGCCACGAGCGTCGCGCTCACGCGCCCGCCGAAGGCGAGTGCCCGGTAGAGATCCCGGCCCGCACTGACCGCGATGCGGCCGATCGCCGCGAGCGGCTGCGGGCCGGCCGGCGCAGGCGATCGTCCCCCGGCCCCAGGGCCCTCCTCCTTCAGCGTCTCGTCGAGGAGCCGCAGCTGATCCGGCTGAGTGCCGAGGAAGCGCACGGCGGCGCCGGCCGCGCGCGCGCGGCGCACGAACCGGCGCAGCACCCAGGCGCCCGAAAGGTCGAGCGGCGTGAGCCTCCGCGTCCCGATCGACAGCTGCTGCGCCGCCGCAAGATCGACCGAGGCGAGCGCGGTCTCGAGCGCCGCGAAGCGCTCGGCCACCCACTCGCCCGTCAGCTCGAGCTCCAGGTCCTCACCGGTGCGCCGAACCTCGACGCTCATGCTTCGGTGTGCATCGGGCGCGGCGCGTCAGCGCTTGGCGTGCAGGTGCGCCTCGAGGAACCAGAGGTCCTTGTCGGTCTCGCGCGAGATGCCGGTGAAGAGGTCCGCGCTGTCGGCGTCTGCGAGCCGCGCGGCCTCGTCGATCCCCGCCCGCACCTTGGCCCCGAACGCGGCCAGCGCCGCGGACAGCGCATCGACGTGGGCGGTACCATCGCTGATGTCCTCCGGATAGGGCCGGAGAGTCGTAGCGCGCGCGACCGCCGCGAGCGTGCCGCGCGCCGTGCCGCCGAGGGCCGTGACGCGCTCGGCGATCGTGTCGATGTGATCCTCGAGGTGCTCGGCCACCTGGTCGAACAGCTCGTGCAGCGCGATGAAGTTCGGGCCCTTGACGTTCCAGTGCGCGTGTTTGGTCTGGGTGCCGAGATCGATGGCATCCGCCAGGCGTGCGTTCAGCAGCTCGATCACCTGGGTCCGGACGTTGGCCGGCAGGTCGTTCCTCGTGTCGAACATGGGCTTCTCCTCAAGCGCCAATGCATGAGCGCATTTGAGCACCGCGAAGCACCGGCAGGCCAATCGCCTGTCCGGATCGCGATGATAAGCGCGATCTATCAGGCAGGCGATACGGACCGGGCGATGCGCAGCCGGATGGTCTCAGGTGTCGTCGCGGTAGCGGCGCAGGCGTATGGCGGCGAACACGAGGCCCGCGGCGGCCGCGAGCCCGAGCCACAGGTCGACGTCGGTGAGGACGGCCTTGAGGTCGAGTTGAGCGAGCCCTGAGCCGAGCGCGAACGCGCGCCCATGGC
>Ga0209161_10003204_pt1 | contig 13266 bp, 10 predicted proteins | sample GraSoiAngelo_155_FD_186169 | JGI IMG/M metagenome (GOLD analysis project Ga0209161, IMG submission 186169) | Grasslands soil microbial communities from the Angelo Coastal Reserve, California, USA - 14_1009_13_30cm (SPAdes) (version 2) | ecosystem: Environmental > Terrestrial > Soil > Grasslands...
GCGACGACCGGCACGGTGCGGCGCGCGCCCAGACGCGCAGCGACGGCCGCGACGCCGCCCGCGGCGATCGGCGCCGCCCCGAGGATCGCGAGATACAGGAAGCGCCCCGGCGCGCGGAGCGCGTCGTAGCCGGGGAGGAGGAAGAGCGCGGCGTACGGGCCGCGCACCTGGCCGAGACCGAACGGCAGCGGGACGGCCGGGCCGAAGGCGAGCGCGAGGCTCCCGAACGTGAGCACGAGCAGCGGGCCGAGTGCGGCGCGGTAGCGGGCGGGGAGGTCGTGCCGGAGGACGACGCCCGCGAGCCCGAGCGCGGCGAGCGAGACGAGCGGGACGTTGCGGGGCAGCATGCCTGGGCGGAGCGAGATGAGCGCGTTGAGCGCGATCGAGCGCGACGCGCCGAGCTCGCGCTGGAGGTCGTGGTACGCGAGCAGAAAGGGCAGGACGGCGAGCGCGGCCACGGCTTCGGCGAGGAGGAGCGCGGTCCAGCCGCGCGCGTGGCGCCGCAGCGGGAAACAGCGGAGCCACCAGAGGTGGGCGAGAGCGAGGAAGGGAAGGAAGAAGGCCGAGAGGTAGATGCCGGTGAGGCCCTGGAGCGCGAGGCTAACCCCGGCGAGCAATGCCGGGCGCACGCGGTTCCCGGCGAGCGCGCGCCACGCCAGGAGGAGGAAGAGCGGCAGCCACCACGCGACCAGCATCTGCACCTGGCAGCGTTCGAGGTCGAGGCGGAGCGGCGCGAACCCGTAGAGGACGCCCGCGACCAGCGCGCCCGCGGCGCTGCCGGTGAGCGCACGGGCGAGGGCGAACAGCGCGAGCGCGTCGAGCGCCGGCGCGGCGATGGTCGCGAGGTTGTGCACGAGGAGCGGATTGGCGGTCAGGAGCCGGAGTGGCGCGAGCGGGAGGGCGAGACCGAGCAGGTGATCCGAGTAGAGGAGCGTGCGGGTGTGCGGGTAGAAGATGTTGGCGTCGAGGAGCCGGCACGGCCGCGTGACGAGCGCGTGCTGGTCCCAGGCGAGCGTCCAGGCGTGCAGGAGGCAGTCGTTCCCGGGTATGGCCTGGAAGTAGACGTGGTCCCCGAGGCCGGGCAGCAGCGCCCGCTGACCCACGACGGCGAGCGCCGCGTACAGCAGGCCGGCTCCGAGGAGCGCGCGATGCCTCATCGTCTCACGAGCAGGGCGAGGTAGCGGAAGCCGCCCCCGACGCTCGAGACCACGAACACCAGCGGGAGAGCGAAGGCGTTGAAGGTGAGGGCGGTGCTGAGGGCGTACGCGACCGGGCTCCGCCGCCACCAGGCCACGAGCGCGTGCGGCAGCCGGCGCCCGAGATCGCGTGCGACGATTCCGACCCAGACGAGCCCGACCGCCTGGCTCGCGCCCCAGAGCGCGAAACCCCAGCCGAGCTCGTGCCACAGGCCGCAGAAGACCATGGTCACGAGCTGCGCGGCGCCGATCGCGAGCGCGTCCGGCCAGCCGCGGCGCAGGAGCGCACGGCTGGTCGGGATGAAGAGGTGACGGCGAAGCCAGCCGGTGAGCGTCATGTGCCAGCGCTGCCAGAGCTGAACGAGGTTACGGCGGACGAGGGGATTGTCGAAGTTCTCCTCGATATCGTAGCCGAAGAGCGCGGCGAGCCCGATCGCGATGTCGCTGTAGCCGGCAAAGTCGAAGTAGAAGCGCAGCGTGAAGGCGTAGAGGGCGAGGAGGCGGAGCGCGCGCGGGTGAGCGGCGGGCTCGGCCAGGATCGGGTCCGACCAGACGCCGAGGTAGTGCGCCACGAGCAGCGCACGCACGAGACCGAGCAGGATGCGCTCGAGGCCGCCGAGCGCGCGCGTGCGGTCGAAGCCCGGCCGCTGGGGAGCGAAGTGCTCGAGCCGCTCGATGGGCCCGGCGGGGTAGGTGGGCAGGAAGGCGAGCCAGGCGACGATCTCGCCGAGGTCGGGCCGCCGGTCGGCGCCGCCTGCCCCGTCCACGAGCGCCGCCGTCGCCTTGAGGACGAGATACGAGACGCCGAGGAGGACGACGCCCTGCGAGGGGAGGACGCCGCCCCCGCGCGCCCCGCGCTTGTTCCACACGAAGAGCGCGGCGAGGGCGACGAGACCGCCGACGACGAGCACGCGATGCCGGGCCGTGCTGGGCACCCGCATCGCGCGCAGCGCGGCGAAGAGCCCGAGCGCCACGCCGCCAACAACGGCCGCGACACGTGGGTCGTAGGCGACCAGGACGGCGAGGCTCGCGAGCGCGAGGACGTCACGGCGACGGCGGGCGGGCGTCAGGAGCCAATAGAACGGCGCGAGGGCGAGCGCGCCGAGGAGGGCGAGGAGCATCCCGGATGCCCCTTCGACTCAGCCCGGCGCCCTGTGCTTCACGTACGTCTGGATGCGCCGGATCGTATCGAAGTTCTCGGCGTTGATGTCGCGATCGGGGATCCTGATTCGGAGTCGTCGCTCGAGCAGCGCGGCGAGCCGCACCAGACCGGCGGAGTCGAGGATGCCCGTGGTGACGAGCGCGCTGTGCTCGCCGATCTGCGCGACGTCGAGAGCGAGCTCGTTGCGCAGGAAGCCGAGAATCATCGCGGCGAGCTCGCGGTCGTCAGCCCCCATCCCTCGGCGTTCTCTCGATGGCGCTCGGTGGGATTTCGGCCAGCCGTTTCACGCCGGCGGAAGCTATCCCAGGTGGCGCGTCGAGTTCAAATCGAGGAACGGCCGTGCACGGCGCGTTGACAGACCCCGAACGGGCCGCTAGTCGGCGCTCAAATGCAGCGGGGGGCCGCGCACTATCCCATCACGTGGGGCATCACGCTCGTCTTCCTGGCGCTGATCGACGTCGGCGTCACGCACTCCCTGCTGCTCTGGGGCCCGACCGCCTTCGAGGACACGCGCGACATGCGACGGGTGGTGTTCGCACAGACCTACCAGGCGGCGCGCAAGATCTACGCGCCCGATCCCGTCGTGCGGACGCCGGTCGCTCTGCTCGGCAACTCCCGCATCTTCCTCTCGGCACGGGAGTCGTTCGTGCAGCCGGAGCTCGCTCGGCTCCCGGCGGCGCGTGACGCCAGCGTGGTGAATCTTGGCATCTTCGGGGCCGGCCTCGGCGACCAGGAGACGCTCGTCCGTCACCTCGGGCGCCTGCACCCGGAGCTCGTCGTCCTCACGATGGGAACGTCGGATCTGCTCGGCACCGCGGCGAGCCCGCTCGCCGGCGAGCCGGCTCGCCTGCTCCGCGTCGGCTGGGCGAGCGGGGTCGAGCCGCGCGACACCCCCGTCGAGCGGGTCGACCGATGGATACGCACGCTTTGGCCGCTCTACCGCTTCCGCGAGTTCGCCCGCGCTGCGCTCGAGGACCGCCTCGCGCGCCGCCCGGACCCCGGACCCTTCCCGGAGCACTTCGCGAGCACGCGCGCGCTCTTCGACTACATACACGGCAGCAAGGGCGAGCGGGTCGAGGTCGCATACCGAGCCTGGCGGGCCGCGCCGGCCTTCGCGGCTTTCGTGGACTACCTGAAGATCGGCAGTGACGGCTACCTGGAACTCGCGCGGCAGCGTGCGGCGGGCCCTCCCCTCACCGAGCAGAGCCCGGGGACGCGGGTGCTCGACGCCGTGCTTACCCGGCTCGCGGGCGGCCCGTGGACCACGATCGTCTTCCTCATGCCCGAGAACCCGCTGATCGAGCTCGACGCGGCCCGCGAGTACCATCGCCCGGGATTCTCCGCCGAGGCGGCAGCGATCGTGACGCGCGTCGCCGAGCGCCATCAGGTGCGCGTCGTCGATGCGCGCGCCTGGATGCCGGCGGAGGCCTTCATCGACTTCGATCACCTGATGCCCGACCTGAGCGGCTTCCAGAGGCCGTTCGCCGAGGAGATCGCCGCTGCCCTCCATGCGTGAGGCACGGCCCTCCCTCGCCGCGATCGTCGTGCGCGGCCTGCTCTATGCGCTGGCGATCACAGCGCTGGTCCTCTTCGCTCCCACCGAGCAGCACGTCTTCATCTACCAGGGCTTCTGAACGGGCGACGTCCGAGCGTGGACCTCACCGCGGCGACTGCGCGCGAGACGGGAGCGCGGGCATGGCGGCCCGTCTAACCGGGCCGCTCCCGGTGCGCAACGTGCGCGCCGGAAGGCTGATCATGGCGCCAGGACCGTCTCGGGTCGGAACGTCCGCAGCCGGTAGACGTCGATCGCGCCGTCGCGGGCCACGAGCTCTCCCTCGGAGACGAGCAGCCGGTCGACCTCCTCCACCTGACGCTGGGCGCCGAGCGAGCTCTCGGGCACGAGGTCGCGGTGGAGCACGACCCACTTCACATAGGGAAGCGCCGCGAAGTCACCGATCGCCCGCTGCACGACCAGACGGCGATCGGGCGGGAGCCGGGACACGGTGCCCTCCAGAAGGTACTTCCGGTGACCGGTCTGATAGTACATGTAGAGGCTGGAGAAGGCCGCGAAGCCGCTCGCTCGGAGGCCGGAGGGAAGCTCCAGCACGGCGGCCGGCTGCGGATCGGCGGAGAGCGTCCCGTAGGCCGCCGGCACGGCGGCCTCGGTGAGCGGAGCGCGCAGGCCGCGGACATCGAGGACCGCGCCGCCAATCACCAGCGCGAGGGCGGCCGCGGTGGCGATCGCGCGGACGCTCCCAGGCCCGATGCGCGCCCGCGCGCCCGCGACGCCGAGCGCCGCCAGTGCGCCGAGGGCGACCTCCGCGCCGACGGTCCAGCGGTAGGGCGCACGGAAGAAGCGGAAGAGCGGGAGAACCTTGAGCGCGAGCAGGTAGGGGCCGGGGAATCCGTGGCCCAGGGAGAGCCGAGGCGGCGGCCCCTGCAGGGTCGGAAACGGGTACTGCCAGCGCATGTACGGCCCGAGCGCCATGAGGGAGAGCAGCGCCGCAGCGGCGAGCCAGAAGCGGACCGTCGGCCGCCCCCACACGAGCGCGATCGGGGCGAGGGCGAGCGCACCCGTGCCGAGATAGAGCACGCGCCAGAACGGGATCACCGGCGGCACGACCCAGGGCGGCGTGACCAGGCCTGCCGCGAACGCGGAGAAGAACAGCACCATGTTCGCGGGCGGCGGAGTCGCAGGCGCCCGCATGGCGACCAGGGCGAGGGCGCCGAGGGCGAGCGCCGCGAGTCCCCAGAACGCCACCAGCCCGGCCCGCCAGCGCGGCGGCAGCCCGAACGCCCGCGGCGCGACCAGGCTCGCGAACGAGTCGAGGCCGAGGATCGCGAGGGCCATGAGGGCGTACTCCTGGGACGCGAACACGAGGACGAGCAGCAGGCCGAGCGCGAGGACGACGTCGCGCGGGCGCGCGAGCCGGTGCAGGCGCCACCACGCCCACAGCACGAACGCGATCAGGTAGGCGCAGTCGAGGTAGAGGACGGGCAGGTACCAGACCGTGGTGCCCGTCACCGCGCCCGCGAGCCCGCCGACGAGCGCCGCCCAGGGATCACCGGTGAGCTCGTGCGCGAGGAGCGCGAGCGCGAGCACTGCGAGCGCGGGAGCGGCGACGACGAGGACGTTGTGCGCCGTCAGCGCCCCGCCCGGCAGGGCGAGCTGGAGGGGGACGCTGGCGAGGCCGAGCGAGAACGAGAAGGTGTGGAAGAGGAGCGGAACGCCGTCGGGGTAGAAGAGGTACGAGGTGAAGAACGGGTTCCGGTGCAGCCCGAGGAGGCTCTCCCGCACCCACCAGATGTTCCACACGAACTGGTAGGCGTCGAAGGTGCCGTCCTCGAGCACCGCCGAGCCGAGGTGGAGCGGAAGAGGAAAGGTGATCACCGCGGCGGTGACCAGCCCCACGCCGAGGGCCAGCACCGCGAACCGCCGCTCCGACACGTCGGCCGTCTAGCACGGCCGCGCCCCGGGAGGCGAATCGCGAGTTTGCATGCGTGCGGAGGCGCGTCTATGGAGCGAGCGGTGTCCCGCCCGCGCATCGGCGTCGTCGCGGCGGCCGGCAAGGGCCGACGTATCCATCCACGCAGCGCGCTGCTCCCCAAGGTGATGCTCGAGGTGGCCGGGAAGCCGCTCCTCACCCGCAACCTCGAGCTCATGCGCGACGCGCTCGGCGTCGAGCACGTGGTCGTGGTCGTCGGTCACCTGGGCGAGCGCATCCGTGAAACGTACGGCGACGGCAGCCGGCTCGGGCTCACGCTCGAGTACGTCGAGAACCGCGACCTCGAGGGCGGGCTCGGCACCGCGCTGCTCGCAATCGAGCGCGCCGTCCGGGAGCCGTTCGTCATGCTCCTCGGCGACGAGCTCTACCTGGGAACGAACCACGCCGCGCTCGGCGCGCTCCCCGACGGCTGCACCGCCGTGTGCGCGCTCTACCCGACCGAGGACGCGGAGGTGATCCGGAAGAACTACACCGTCGCGCTGGACGACGGGCGCATCACGGCGCTGATCGAGAAGCCGGAGCGGGCGACCACGCCCTACGTCGGCTGCGGCACGTACCTCTTCACGCCCGAGATCTATCGCGACGCGCACGAGACCCCGCGCTCGGCGCGCACCGGGCGCCTCGAGCTGACCGAGATCATCGATCACGCGGCGCGGCGAGGGGCGACGGTGCTGCCCTTCGTGCTCGCCGGCCACTACGTGAACGTGAACACGATCGAGGACCTGAACGCCGCCAACTTCCTCTGCCGGACGCTCGACTTCGCCGCCCGGCGCGTGAGCGTGGTCATCCCCGCCTACAACGAGGCGGCCTCGATCGGGTACGTCGTCCGCGACTTCCGCCCGCACGTCGACGAGGTCGTCGTCATGGACAACTGCTCGCGCGACGGGACGGCGGCGATCGCGCGCGAGCTCGGTGCGACCGTGCACTCGCGTCCGCTGCGCGGCTACGGCGACGCGCTCCGGCAGGGGATGGACGAGGCGAGCGGGGACATCCTGGTCCTGGTCGAGGGCGACGCCACCTTCCGCGCCAAGGACCTCGGCAAGCTGCTCGAGTTCCTGAAGGACGCCGACATGGTGGTCGGCACGCGCACGACGCGGCAGATGATCGAGCAGGGCGCGAACATGGACGGCCTCCTGCGCTGGGGCAACGTCGCGGTCGGGAAGCTGATCGAGGCACTCTGGTGGGGCAGCGAGCCGCGTTTCACCGACGTCGGCTGCACCTACCGGGCGATCTGGCGCGACGCGTATCGCAAGATCCGCGACTACCTCATCTGCGACGACGCGGCGTTCTCGCCCGAGATGATGATCGAGATGCTGCGCGTCGAGGGGCGCGTGATCGAGATCCCCGTGAGCTACTACCGGCGGCGCGGCGGCGTCTCCAAGCACTCGACGAGCCGCTGGCACAGCGTGCGGACGGGGCTCCGCATGCTGCGCGTCATCGGCGCGAAGCGGCTGAACCTGCGCTAGAGACCGACCCGAGACCCTTGTCTCGGGTCGAAGAGCGAGCGTGTGGCGCCGGTGGATCGTGCGAACGCCGTGCCGCGGCCGGCGAAGCCGGCGCGGCAAAACTGAGATCCTGGGGCAGTGGTAGCGCGCGGGGACGCGCGTCGTCTCCAGTTGTGCGCTCGCGCTCCGGAAAGTCTGCCGCGCCGGCTTCGCCGGCCGCGGCACGGCGTGGGCCCTGGGAACCGGATCGCACGCTCGCTGTCCGTCCCGACCCGAGACAGGGTCTCGGGTCGCTCGGGTCAGCGCACGGCGGCGGCGCGGGCGTCGGCGCCGGCGACGCGCTCGAGCAGTGCGAGCGTCTCGGCGCCGCATTGCTCCCAGGTGAGGCGGGCGGCCCACGCGAGCGCCTCGCGCTCCATGCGCGCGCGCAGCCCCGCGTCGGTCAGCAGGCGGACCAGCTGCTCGGCGAGGGCCGGGACGTCCCCGTACGGGTAGAGGAGACCTGTCCGGCCTGGGAGCACGCTGTCGCGGAGGCCGGGCGAGTCGGCCGCGACACACACGGTGCCGCAGGCGTTCGCCTCCACGTTCGTGAGCCCCCAGCCCTCGCGGTAGGAGGGGTTCACGGCCACGTGCGCCTGTCGGAGCAGCCGCACCTTCTCGGGGTTCGAGACGTAGCCGGTGAAGCGTACGGCTTGGTCGAGACCGAGACGGCTGGCGAGTGACTTGAGCTCGGGCACGGCATCCCCATCGCCGACGATGGTGAGCGAGCAGCCGGGGACTCGCTGGCGGACCAGCCGTAGCGCGTGTAGCGCATGGCCGAGCGACTTGTAGCGTTTGATGCGTCCGACGTAGACGAGCGTTGGGGCGTCGCCCTTCGGGACGCCCGGCTCCGGCCGGTGTACGTCCCGGTCGATGCCGCAGTGGACGACCGTGATGCGCTCCGCTGGATAGCCGCGCGCGACGAGGTCGTCACGGGTCGACTCCGAGATGACCTCGAAGTGACAGCGCCGATAGACACGTCGGACAGGCAGCTCGAGCCCGTAGAGGACGGTGGCCAGGAGGGGGTTCAGCTCGTGGAAGACCGCCGTCCCCATCAGGTGCGGGACGAGGGCGAGAACCGGGGCCGTGGTGAACAAGGGGCTGTAGAAGGGGATCTTGTTGATGTCGTCGAGTACGACGTCGGGGGGATCCGTGGCCACCGCCCGGCGGAAGAGGAACGGCACGACGAGGTTGAAGTCGTACTCGTGACCGCCGCGCACGATGCGGTAGCCGTCCACCTCCTCGTCGCGGGGGCCGCCGCGAAAGCGGGAAGTAAGGAGGGTGCAGCGATGGCCGCGGCGCGCGAGGTAGCGGAGGATCTCCTCGAGATGCACTTCGGCGCCTCCCGCGCGCGGGTTCTTCAGGTCCCGCCAGTTGAGGGCGACGACATGCATGCGGGCCTTTTAGCCGCGTGCGGGAGCCATGCCAAACCCGGATGTCGCTTCATCACGATGTGGGACATCATCGAACACGCGCGGCGGCCGGCCGACCTCCTTGCCGCCGCATGCCGCCTCCGCCGTCGCCCGCCCGGCGGCGAGGCACGTGGCATGACCTCGGTGGCACCTGCCCGCCGTCGCACCGGGGTCACTGCGGGTCCGCCGGCCGCGAGCTCACGAGTCGGCCGCCTCGTAGAGCTCCACCTCGTGGACGCCCCAGTGGAGCCAGTTCGAGAACAGGTCGACCGGCGAGTCCTTGGTGCGCGCGGGTCGGACGACCCGCAGGTGCGCCGTGCTCGTGACGGGGATCTCGAGGTCGACGCTCAGGTCGCCGGGGTCGTGCAGCAGCCCGCGCAGCGGTGGCTCGGCGATCCGTACCGGCGTGAGCGGCGCCCACTGAACGCCGTCCGTCGATGCATCGACACGGTAGTGGCGCGGGTAGTCGCCGTAGTGCGGGCCGAGCCGCAGCCGGATTCGGCGCACCGGATGGGGCTCGGGGAGGTCGATCTGCAGCCAGCCGTCGGCCGTCGGCACGATGTCTTGCACCCAGTGCGTCGCGAGGTCGCCGTCGGCCGCGGCGGCGGCGGAGTCGCCCGCCGAGCCGGTGAGCCGCGCGCCGGCGAGTGCCACCAGCTGTTCGGGGGGCGTCGGGAGCGCCGGCGGCGCGCCAAGCACCCGCAGGATGCAGGTCTTCTGGCCGCTCCACACCTCGTAGAGGTACGGCATCGGGTGGACCTCCAGCTGAAGGCAGATCGGTCGCGGTCGCAGGTCGTCGTGGACGATCACGAGCCCGACCTTCAGGTCGGCGAGGAGGCGCAGGCTGTCGGGGTCGGGGAACCGGAAGAACATGCCCCGTAGGTAGGGCCCCGCCGGGTCGAAACCGGAATGGCCGTTCACGAGAGGGTTCCAGTCCCGGCTCGAGAGCACCATGTAGGCTCCCTGCCACTCCGGGCTCCCAAGGGGCAGCTCGAGGATCGGCACCCCCGGTGCGTGCGCGGCGACCCAGTCGTGCGCCGCCCACTGCCCGGAGTCGAGCGGAGGGACCCATACGTAGAACCGCGTCCGCCAGCAGTCGACGAGCACGATGAGCGCCAGGAGCGCGGCCGCGACCGCACGGGCGTGCCGCGACCGCAGGCGAGCGAGCACCGCGTCGGCGCCGAGCCCGGCCAGGATCGCGACGGCCAGGAAGCTGCTCATCGACGCGCGCGACGGGCAGCGCAGCGCGTCCCACCCCGGGATGAACGACAGCAGCCGGTACGGACCCGGGATCCCGGGTGCTAAGCCGGGGTAGAGGCGCATAGTCGGCCCTAGCGACAGGAGCGCGATGATCACCGCCAGCAGCAGGTACAGCGTCGCGGGGCGACGGCCATTCCGCGTGCCGCCGAGCACGATCGCGCCGACGCAGAGGACCCCCGTTCCCCAGCCGATGGCGCCGTTCGGGACCTGTCCCTCGATCATGAAGCGGCTCTGGAGCCAGCGGTGCGGGTACATGAATGCGCCGAGGAAGTGCTCGCCGAGCGCCGAGAACCAGAATACCTCCCACGCGCTCCGCCCGAGCCCGAAGCGTTCCTCCATGACGAGGTACGGGACGAACGTGGGCGCGAGGGCGAGCGCGACGAGCACGCCGAACAGGGTGGTGCGGACGTACGCGCCGCGCGCCGCCGGCAGCCGCCACGCCACGTGGAGCACGAGGAAAACGCCGACGGCCACGCCGAAGTAGTAGGCGTGGTAGACCGAGGTGAGCGACTGCAGGATCAGCGAGACGGCGAATCCGACGCCGGCTCCCCACCCTGCGGTCCGCAGCAGCCGATGCAGGAAGAGCCACGTGAACGGCATCCAGTGGGTGGCGATGAGGTTCACGTGATCGAGGTAGCCGAGCCGCCACGGCCCGAAGGTGGCGAGCGCGCCGCCCACGACCGCCGCAGTCATCGACGTCCCGAGTTCGAGCAGCAGCAGCGCGGAGCCGACGCCGGTGAGCACGTACGACAGGAGGAGGAGGACGTTGTGATCGACCACCGGGCTGCGGCCGATCGTGTCCACCGGGAGGATCTGCAGGACGGCCCCCAGCATGTGCTCGGAGAACGCGAGCGAGTCGTGGATCGGGTAGAAGATGTTGGCGTCGAAGACGCGGAGCGGGGCGGTGCGCAGCGCGTGTCCACCCCACGCGAGCATCCACGACGTGAGATAACTGTCGGCGTGGCTGATCGGCATGACGGACGGCCTGGTGTAGACGTAGGCGCTGTCGAGGTACGCAGGGATCGGCCAGGTGTACGCCAGGGTCGCGACCGTGAATGCACCCAGCAACGAGGTCACGGTCACCCAGCGCCGGCGCATTGCCGCGGGTTCTATCTATCCCCGCCCGGACGACGCAACTTCCACGCTTTGCGATTGTCCGATTGACTCCGAACGCCCCAATATGTAGCCAAGCTCCCGGTGGCTCGGACCGAGGAGGATGACCACACCGGCAGGACCGTCCCCGCTCGATGCCGCGCTCGACCGGCTCTACGCCGCCCGCTTCTCCGAGGCGGAGCGCCGCACGCGGGTGCAGCTCTGGCGGACGCTGTGCGACAGGTTCTTCGCCCGCTACGTGCCGCCGAGCGCGACGGTCCTCGACCTCGGTGCGGGCCACTGCGACTTCATCACCAGCGCCTCGACGTCGTGCTGAGCCCCCTCACCTCGCCGTTCCTCGGCGGGATGGCGTGGAAGGCGCTCCGCCGGCGGACGTGGCAGCGCGTGCCGCGGCCCCCACTGCCCAGAGCGTACGCCGAGTAGGGCTTGTCTCGCAGCTTGAGCCGCCGCCCCGGGCTTGCGACAATTGCCAGCCGTGGAGCCCCGTCCCCGCCTCTCCGTGCTGGTGCCCGTCTACAACGAGGTCGCCACGGTGCGCGCGCTCCTCGCGCGCGTCATGGCGGTGCCGATCCCGAAGGAGATCATCGTGGTCGACGATGGCTCGACCGATGGGACGCGCGCCGTGCTGGAGGAGGTCCGCGCGGCCACGCCCGAGACGCCCGAGAACCGCCTCGTCGTCCTCTTCCAGGAGCACAACCAGGGTAAGGGCGCTGCGGTCCGCCGCGCCGTGGAGCAGGTGACGGGCGAGATCGCCCTCATCCAGGACGCGGACCTCGAGTACGACCCGGCCGAGTACCCGCGCCTGCTCCAGCCTATCCTCGACGGCCACGCCGACGTGGTCTTCGGCTCGCGTTTCGCCGGCGGCCCGCACCGCGTGCTCTTCTTCTGGCACATGGTGGCGAACCGGCTGCTGACGCTGTTCTCGAACATCTGCACCAACTTGAACCTCACCGACATGGAAACCTGCTACAAGGTCTTCCGCGCCGACATCCTGCGCCGCATCCCGATCCGCTCGAACCGCTTCGGCCTCGAGCCGGAGCTGACCGCCAAGGTCGCCCACCTCCGCTGCCGTGTCTACGAGGTGCCGATCGCGTACCACGGCCGGCAGTACTCCGAGGGCAAGAAGATCGGCTGGAAGGACGGCTTCTCTGCCCTGTGGACCATCTTCCGCTTCGCGTTCCGGCACGACACCGGGCGCGAGGACGAGGGGTACACGACCCTCCGGCGCGTCGAGGTGCTGCGGCGCTACACGGCGTTCCTCTGGGACCTGATGCGCCCCTACGTCGGCCGGCGCGTCCTCGAGGTGGGCTCCGGTACCGGCGTCATGACGCGCTATCTCGCGACGCGCGAGGAGGTGGTGGCGAGCGACGTCGACCCGGAATACGTGGAGTTCCTGCGGCGCACCTTCGCCGACAAGCCGAACGTCCAGGTGCGCCTCCTCGACCTCGCCCACCTCGGCGAGGACGGCCTCGCGCCGCATCGCTTCGACACGGTGGTGTGCGCGAACGTCCTCGAGCACGTGGCCGACGATGCCGCCTCGCTGCGCGCCATGCGCGCGCTGCTCGCGCCCGGCGGGCGCGTGGTGCTCATCGTCCCGGCGCTGCGCGCCCTCTACGGGACGATCGACGTCGCCATCGGCCACCACCGCCGCTACTCGCGGGAGGAGATCGACGCGAAGCTGCGCGCCGCGGGGCTCGAGGTCGAGCACGTGAGCTACTTCAACCTGCTCGGCGTGGCCGGCTGGTGGCTGAATGCGCGCGTGCTGAGACGCCGGAGCGTGCCCGGGCTCCAGGCGCGCCTGAACGACCGGCTGGTGCCGCTGCTCCGCCTGGAGCGCCGTCTGAAGCCGCCGATCGGCATGTCGCTGCTCGCGGTGGGCCGGGTGCCGGGGTGAGGGGGCTGGTCGCGGCTTGACCGGGACGCGCGCGGCGGGGAGGGCGCGCCCCCGCGGCTCCCGCGTCCTCGGCCACGCGCGCGCCCGACAGCTGCGGCGTCCCCCCGTAGAGCCGCAGGCGCGCGCGGGCCTGCGGAGGTGAAACGGACGTGACGAAGCTGCTGCTCGCCCACGGCGCGGAGATCAACGCCACGACCAACGACGGCCACACGCCGCTCGACGTGGCGCTTCAAGTGAAG
>Ga0209161_10003205_pt1 | contig 13265 bp, 10 predicted proteins | sample GraSoiAngelo_155_FD_186169 | JGI IMG/M metagenome (GOLD analysis project Ga0209161, IMG submission 186169) | Grasslands soil microbial communities from the Angelo Coastal Reserve, California, USA - 14_1009_13_30cm (SPAdes) (version 2) | ecosystem: Environmental > Terrestrial > Soil > Grasslands...
GCAGCAACTTCGTTTGCTGGCGTGGAATGGGGCGTCGACGAGACGGCCGAACGCCTCATCCGCGCCAAGATTATTGAGCCGCTTATTGTGGTAGCAGTCGCAAACATGGGCGAAGACCGGGTCCATGAATATACGCCCACGCCGGGCGTGATCGGAACAAAAGGCAGACGCAAGAAACGCAGCCGGGGTCTGGCGCGTCTCTATGGATATTTTCTGATCGAAGAACTCAAACCTTACATCGACCGAAAATATCGAACCAAACCTGACCCGGAATTCACAGGGCTCGGCGGATCCTCCCTGGGCGGCCTTGTGACGCTCGCGATTGGGATTTTATACCCGGAAGCGTTCTGCCGGCTCATGGTGATGTCGCCGTCCGTTTGGTGGGATAATTTCGCTATTTACCGGCTTGTCGATTCGATTGAACGAAAACCACCGCTAAAAATTTGGGTCGATACAGGCACAGCGGAGCCGGGCTGGCAACAAACTCGCGAACTATGCAAGCGACTGGTCGAGAAAGGGTGGAAACCGGGCAAGGATATCCTCTACATGGAAGCCGACCACGGCGATCACAGCGAAGCAGCGTGGGCAGTGAGAGTCGAACCGGCGCTCCGGTTTTTATTTCCGCGGGCAAAATAAAACTGTAGCCGCTTCCCTGTGGGAAGCGTGGACTGATGAGGCACACGTCGCGTCGCCGAAAGAGCGCTGGCTACTGCTTATCTTCCCATCGGAGGTACGGGTGGTGGATTAGGCGGCAACGGTTCGGGCGGAGGTACAGGGGGCGGCGGAGTTGGTCTGGGCAGCGATGGATTTTCTGCCATGGATCTTTCGTTTGAGAATCGCTTTTACTGCAGTGGTTTGCCGTAAACTTGATAAACGCGAACAAAGCCACCGATGAAGTCCCAGTCTTTTTGATATGCGAAGGCGCGATCTCGCGTGGACCAGGTGAGATCGCGCGGCGACTCTGGATGATTAGGATCGTAAACCAGATAGTGATCATCTCCGGGATTCGGCGCTGAAGGTTTTCGCTCATAAATTAGAACCGAGTGATTGATGCTGAACCGGGGGTAAGTTGTAAGAAATGCGATGAACAACTCGCCCCGCGCCAAAGCTGCATTCAGTCGACCGTGAGTCCGTTCCTGGTAGCCCGTACCGTCTTGAAACATCATCCGCGCATTGCTGATTCGGAAGTAACTCGACCAGCCATGGCCGATGCTTAATTGCACCAGTTCGCGGCGGGCCTTGCTCATGTCCTTGAGGTCCTTGTATCCTGCAAAGACAATTCGTTGATTGTCCGGCAACGGCTCCGTCCAAGCCGCCTGGCGTGTTACAGCGCGAATGCGAGCCGCCAGTGACGCGTCATCCAAGGGAGTACTTCGCAGCTCAAACCGCGCAAATTTTTTGAATTGGACCGCCGTGCGGCACATCACAAAGCAGTGACGATTATATGCATCTCGCTTCGTCGCCGACGGTTTTCGCAAAGAAGCGTGTCCCTCGTGATACTCGAACACCGTTTGATTAGCGAAAGCGAACGTGTCGCGCTCGAAACGAAACTCCGACGCTGCGCCGCTGGCGTACGCGACCGTGACAGCGGCAAAGACGCCGAACCAGCAAGCCGCCACCGATTTGCCCCAGGTCCCAAACATCACATCAAATGCGAGCCTGGGCAGGAACAGTTTTGCCTTCGGAAAACACACCCAACCGCCGAAATTTTTGATATCGTTTCTCCAACAATTCCGCGACCGGAATTTGAGAAAGTCGCTCCAGGCTCCGGCGCAACGCTTCCCCAAGATTCACAGCGGCAGAATCATAATCACGGTGCGCGCCGCCCTCCGGCTCGCGGATAATTTCGTCCACAACCTCCAGTTTCAACAGATTCTGCGCAGTTAATTTGAGCGCCTCAGCGGCTTCAGCAGCATGTCTTCTATCTCTCCACAAAATCGCGGAACAGGCTTCCGGACTAATCACTGAATAGTAAGCGTTCTCGAAAATCAACACGTGATCTGCGACCCCGATGCCGAGCGCACCTCCCGAGCCGCCCTCGCCAATCACGGCGGCAATGACAGGAACGCGCAGCTTCATCATCTCACGAAGGTTCACAGCGATTGCTTCTGAAATGTGGCGCTCCTCCGATCCGATACCTGGAAAAGCGCCTGGCGTATCGATCAGCGAAATCACCGGCATCCCGAATTTTTCGCCGAGACGCATCAAGCGCAGCGCCTTGCGGTAGCCCTCCGGATGCGCGCATCCGAAATTGCGCAACACGTTCTCCTTAGTGTTGCGCCCTTTTTGGTGAGTGATAACGACGCAACGCTGGCCGCCGAGCATTGCCATACCGCATGGCATTGCGCGATCGTCGGCGAAGCGGCGGTCGCCGTGCAATTCGACCCAGTTCGTAAAACAGCGTTCAATGTAATCAAGAGCGAACGGCCTTTGATTGTGCCGGGCGATTTGGACCCGCTGCCAGGCCGTCAGATTGTCGTAAACGTGACGGCGCGTTTCCCGAAGTTTTGCCTCAAGCTCTTTCACCGCCGAACCGAGATCGACGTCGTGCTTTGTGGAATGACTCTTTAAATCCTGCAGCCGCCGTTCCAGTTCAAAGATCGGCTTCTCAAAATCGAGCGGTTGCCAGTCCATGGGTGTTAAAGCGTTAAAGCGTTGAAGCGTTGAACCGTCAAGTAAGTGCGCCGAATTCCCGGTTCTATTCCGAACCTTCGGGAAACTCAACAGGTCATCGATGTCAGTCAATGATCGTCACAGGGGTGCGATTGTTCACGAGGGTGCTTAACTCCTCGAGATCGGTAGCGGCCAGGCCTAAGCCGGTCGGCGGAGGCGGTTGGTCGATATTCGGATGCGTTGGATCCGGCACAGAATACAAGGTGTATGCTGGCGCGCTGGCGAGCCGCACCCATTTCGTGCTGGCGAGGTACTCCTTGCTGCCGAGGCCAACGCGTTTGCCACCTTTCCAAGCCATCGTTTCGGCGACTTTTGTCGTGATCTTTGACGGTGGTTTCGGCGGCAGCTTTGCCTCGCGGATGTGATATTGCTTGAAAAACACGCCATGGTTCAACACCACAACCAGGTTCGCTTTGCGTTGGATCACGATCGAGAAATCGGGATGTGAGATGAGCAGCCGGTCGCCGATCCGCAGCATGGTGCCGCTCATATTATTCATGCGCATGATCATTTCCGGCGTCGTCTTCAGCTTGCGCGCAATCTTCGCCAGCACGTCTCCGGGTTTCACAATGTATTCGATCTTTTCCGGAGATGGATGACGCGACAGCAAAATTTCGGTGTTCACTTCCCCCAGGACATCCCGCGCTTCATCGAGGTGTTTCCCATTGGGATATTTTTGGATAAAAGCGACAAGCGCATCACGCGCTTCGGTGAGTTTTCCATCCTGGCGCAGCTTAACCGCCGCCTCAAATTCCGGGAGGCTGACGTCCACCGCTGGCAGCGGAGTGACTTCCCCGCGCTGCTCCTTTTTCACTTCGATTTCTTCTTTGACAAAGGTGTTGTAACCGAACCAGGCAGCGCCACCGAAGATGATCAGGGCAAGCAGTAAAACGAAAAGCCATTTCATGACTTGGATACGGTTAAAGCGTTGAAGCGTTCAAACGTTGAAGCGTCAAGTCACCGCGCCATGGCACCGCTTCAACGCTTCAACGGTTCGGCGCTCTAACCGGCCGCACTTTAGCCCTGTTCAGCTTCGCTCCCCGGAAAAAACCGATGCCAAAGCCGCCCAATGGTAGGCTCTTCCCGGTTCGTCCAGGTAAAGTGGCAATCCTGACAGTAAAACTCCTTCGGAATAATTTTCATTGCGCAAAGCACGACGACGAGTGCAGGCGTCAAAAATTTCCGCGTCATCTGCGGGTACTCGATGTTTGAAGAGTTGCATTGCGGACAGCGAATCAGGGCTGCGGAGATGTCAGGATCAGTCGACTCCCATTCGATCATCCGGCTTTGCGCCTTCTCGAAATCGTTGTCCTCCACCATGACTTTCGCGTTCGCCTGCGGTTTGGACATAAATCCAAACTGCTGCACGGGCGCCTCGTTGTGAACGTCGGCCTTAATCCCCGAATCCTGAAACCGCCGTTTAAGCTGACGCGCTTTGGCCGGCTCATTAAACGTGGCAATGGTCACCATAAAGTTCTTTATGCGCTGCGGCGCATCGATGTGATCAAACATCAAATCGCCGTCGAGCGCAAGGTTTTGACATTGGACCCGTTTCCTGCTTTGCGACTGTAGCGTGCGCTGTCCTCAGCGCATCGGAATTGCGTTGCTTCGTAATCCGCTGGGGACAGCGGACGCTACAGCTTTTAATGCTCCGGTGGAGGGAACCATTTGTAGAGCATTAAATAAACGAGAACTCCGGTGACTGACACGTAGAGCCAGATTGGGATCGTCCAGCGCGCGATCCGCCTGTGCCGGTCCCATCGCCGACGAAAAACCGGAACAAGCGTCAAAATGACCAGCGGCAACGTCACAAACGCCAGCAGAACGTGGGAAGCGAGCATCGGAAAGTAAACCGCGGCGATCCAGCCGGAGTATCCGGAAGATTTCTCGCCAACGCGCGCATGATAAGTGATGTAGCCAATCAGAAAACACACAGACGAGATCAGGGCCGTGATCATGCACACCATGTGACGCCGCCACGCGCCTCGCCGGATGAAGTACCAACCCGTGGAAATAAAAATGGTGCTCACCAGGTTAAACGTGGCATTGAGGGCAGGCAGATCGGAGGTTGAAATCACGTTGAGCCGTTGAACCATTAGAGTGGTAAATTCGTCTATCCCTCCAACGCTTCAAAGGCTTAACGCTGCAAAGATCAAGCATGCCAGTCGTTCTGGAACCAACACACGTTCGCCGTTCTTCGCAGACTCCACGGTTGCGCCGAGCACGCCGGGTTGTTGCAATTGCAATCCGTTTGACAATTCTTGCCGCCTTTGTCGCGATTTTCGGCGGCGGTTATTATCTTGCCCGACGCGGATTTGGTCGTGAATGGCGTTCCCGCATCGTAGAAGAGCTCCACAAGCGTGGCGTCGAAGCCCATATCGGGCGCCTGACGCTGGATCCGTTTCGTGGTCTCGTCGCCAAACACGTACGGGTTTTCGATTACAAGAACCGCGAAAACACCGTTGCCTTGATCAGCGAAGTGTCGCTCGACATCAATTATGCCGCGCTCGTCCATAAGGAACCGTTTCTCAACGCGCTGGATGTGCGCGACGCGCAAATTACTTTTCCGCTCAAGACGGCCGAAGGCAAAACCAGCCGGGCACAACTGACCAATTTCCGCGCACACATTTATTTTCCGCCGGAACAAATTTACGTCGGTCAAGCGGAAGGAGTCTTTTGTGGAATTCGGGTCTCAGCCAGGGGCCAGTTGATCAAGCGAGCGAATCATCAGCCGTCGCCATCGATCACACCGGAAGAATGGCAAAGGCGATTGTCGCTTGCGCAGCGTGTCGTGACTGAACTGCAAAAGTTCAGCTTCCCGGCAGACCCTCCTTCTTTGCAGTTGAAGTTCAGCGGAGACATCGCAGAGATCGAAAAGGCGAGGGTCGAGGCGACCCTGCGCGGAGAACGACTACTACGTGGCAGCTACGAAATTGATAATCTGTCCGCAGCGGCTGAATGGAACAACCAGCGGTTGGATATCGCGCACTGTGAATGGAGCGACGGCAAAGGCACTTTCGCCGGTCGCGGCGATTGGAATCGAGAAAGCAACACCGCCAAATTCCAGATTCACAGCACCCTTAATTTGAAAACATTCCTCGATGCTTTCGGTTTTGGTGAACCGATAGCAGACGTAGAATTTCAATCGCTGCCTCTGCTCGAAATCACCGGCTCGATAAACCTGGGCTCCGAGCAATTGCAACCGGACGTGATTGGACATGCTGCTTTTGGACAGTTCACGTACAAGGAGGTGCCGTTTTCTGACCTTAGCGCCGATTTCTCGTGGGATGGCGACCGCACTTTTGTTCGGGAGCTGCGCGTGCGCCATCAGACAGGCCAACTCAGGGCGGATCTCTTCGATGCACCCAACGATTTTCGGCTAAACCTTGAGAGCACCATATCGCCAGAGGCAGTTCGCCCGCTCGTTCCGCGCGAAGCAAACGAGTTTCTGCGGGAATGGCAGTGGCAACGTTCGCCTGCAATTCGGATGGCAATTCGCGGGACAGATCGCAATCCCGGGAGCTGGCAGGGCGATGGCACAGTTGCCTTGGGGCGCACTCGGTTTCGCGGAACATGGATGAACGACGCCAACGCCCAGATTCATTTCGCCGAAGGCGCGGTCACTTGCGAAGATCTTCACGTCACGCGGGACGAAGGCGCTGGCTCCGGCAGTTTCACGTACGATTTCAAAAGGCACGAGGTGCGGATCTCGAACGTCCGCAGCTCATTGTATCCGGCGGAAGCAATTTTCTGGATCGACCCGCAAACCTGGAAAACTGTTGTGCCTTACAAGTTCCGGCGGCCTCCGAATGTCGTCGCCAACGGCGTTTACCAGTTTCGCGGCGGCAAGAACACTCGGCTGGAGATCAAGGTCGATGGTGCAAACGGAATGGACTATGCCTTTCTTGGCAAAACGCTGCCGTTCGATCGTGTCTCGGCGCGATTGCTGTTCACGAAGGATCGCTTGCAAATTAGCGATGTTCGCGCCGATCTTCTCGCTGGCACGCTTCGTGGCAATGCTGACATCTCGCTGGCACGAAACGATCCGAAGTACCGCGCGGGGCTGTCGGTGAGCGAGATCAACTTTCCGCGCCTCACCGACTTGTACTACAACTACAAGACCGCCCAGGGCCTGTTACGCGGCACGTATGAGTTCACCGGCCTGGGCAGTGATTGGCGCACCATGCGAGGCAGCGGAAAAGTAGAAGTAAGCAACGGCGATGTTTTCGCCATACCGATTTTCGGGCCGCTCTCGGGAATTCTGAACAAAATTGTTCCCGGCAGCGGCTACAGCATCGCGCGCGACGCGACCGCGAATTTCAAGGTCGAGAACGGCATCATTCACACAGAAGATTTCGAAGCCGCCGCCGCGCTCTTTAGCATGCTGGGCCACGGCGACATTCATTTTCTCGACGACAAACTCGATTTCAATCTGCGGCTGGACATGAAAGGCCCGGGGATATTGCTCACGCCGATGTACAAACTTTTCGAATACGCAGGCGAAGGCAGCCTCAAGAAACCCGATTGGCATCCGAAAAGATTTTAGGCTGTTCTGTCATGTCGAGCGAAGTCGAGACATCTATCGAACAACGCTTCAAAAGATTTTAGTGGAACAGTCAGAGATTTCTCGACTTCGCTTCGCTCCGCTCGAAATGACAAAAAACATCCTGCTGGGCGCGCACATGTCCATCCGTGGCGGGGTGAGCATGGCGATTGAACGCGCACGCTCGATCCACTGCACAGCCATGCAGATCTTTGTGAAGAACAACATGCAATGGTTTGCGCGGCCGCTGAGGCGCGCGGAAATCCGCGCTTTTCTCGATCACGTCCAGCGCGGTGAATTATTGTCCGTCTTCGGGCACGCCAATTACCTGATCAATCTCGCTGCGACCAATCCCCAATTTCACGCTAATTCCATTCGCGCGCTCAGCGAAGAACTGGTCCGGGCAGATCAACTTGAACTTCCGTTTTTGGTGTTGCATCCGGGTGCGCACCTAGGCGCGGGCGAAGAAGCCGGTTTGGAAAAGATCGTCGGTTCAATCGACGAGGTGTTTCGGAAAATTCCAAGAGTAAAAACGAAAATAGCCCTCGAGATCACAGCCGGCCAGGGCTCGTGCATCGGTCATCGATTCGAGCATCTCGCGCACATTATTGAGAACGTGCGCGAACCGGAGCGGTTGCGCGTCTGCCTCGACACCGCGCACCTGTTCGCCGCGGGTTACGACATCAGCAGCGAATCAGGAGTGAGAAAAACATTTCGCGAGTTCGATCGGATCATTGGCCGTGATCGTCTTGTCGCGATTCACGTCAACGATTCGAAGACAGGCCGCGGTTCGCGAGTAGATCGCCACGAGCACATCGGAAAGGGCCGAATCGGCCTGGATGCTTTCCGGTTCATCATGCGAAACCTGCGTTTCTGTAAAATCCCGAAAGTGCTAGAAACGCCAAAGAGGAAAGACCTCGCGGAAGACGTGATAAATCTAAAGACGCTGCGACAATTGGCTGGAGTTAAGCAGCCCTAGCAATGTCTTGATCAGTCGTATCGTGATTGGATACCGATACAATTTTCCTTCGCTCGCCTGGATCGAGGCGACGATCACCAACACCAGGTTCAGAATGTGCAGTATAAAGAGAATTACAAACCCGATCAAAACCAGGCAAAGGAGACCGGCGATTACGTTGTAGATCAACATCGATATCTGAAAATTGAGCGACTCTTTTCCGTGCTCGTCGATCTCGGGCGAATCGCTGCGCTTGGCCAACCAAACGATCAACGGACCAAGAATATGCCCAGCCCATGGCACGAAGAATCCGGCTAACGCGGTGGCGTGACAAAGCACGTTCCACGTGCGTACGTCTCGAGAAGGAGTCGAGGTTTCCATATTTGAGTCTTTTCGCTTGCTACCAGAACGACTGCCTGCTTGCGGTCAAAGCGCAACAAAAAAGATATCCAACTATTCTGACTTCACGCGCTCGATGTGCGCGCCGAGTTCGCTCAGTTTTTCGTCGAGATGTTCGTAGCCGCGGTCGATGTGGTACACACGGCTCACTTCGGTCACACCGTCTGCCTTGAGCCCCGCGAGCACCAGCGCGGCAGACGCGCGCAGATCGCTGGCCATCACCGGCGCGGCGAGAAGGCGATCGACACCGTCAATCACCGCAGTGGCGCCTTCCAAATGGACATTCGCGCCCATCCGTTTTAACTCAGCCACGTGCATGTAGCGTTGCGGGAAAATATTTTCGGTCACCGAACTCGTGCCTCTGTTCGTCGAAAGCAACGCGCACATCTGCGCCTGCATATCGGTCGGAAAACCGGGATACGGTTCAGTGACGATTTCCAGCGCGCTGGCGTCGCCATTGGCCAGGATCGAAATGGAATCGCCCGCGACATCGACGGCGTAACCGCACCGTGCCAGAGCATCGGTGACCGCGCGCACGTGTTCCGGCTCCACGCGTTTTACCGTGACTGCGTCTCCGGCAATCGCGCCAGCGACCAGAAACGTGCCGGCTTCAATCCGGTCGGGGATCACCCGATGTTCCGCGCCGTGCAGATCGTGTACGCCATCGACCACGATCCGATTTGTCCCCGCGCCTTCGATCTTTGCGCCCATTTTGTTGAGGAAATTGGCCAGGTCCATGACCTCGGGTTCGCATGCTGCTCCTTCAATGACCGTCACGCCGTCGGCCAGCACGGCTGCCATCATCACGTTGTCTGTGCCGAGCACTGTAGGACCGAATGTGCCCTGCATGTCGATCTTTGCCCCGCACAGTTTGGGCGCGAAAACTTTGATGTCGCCGCCTTCCACGCGTACGGCCGTGCCGAGCGCTTCGAAGCCTTTCAGATGCAAATCAATAGGCCGATCACCGATCACGCAGCCGCCGGGCAACGCCACGCTTGCTTCCTTGCACCGACCCAGCAACGGTCCAAGAACACAAACGGACGCGCGCATTTTCCGGACGACATCGTAGGGCGCGACACAGTGGATCTTCTCGGCAGTCACGGTCACGGTGCCGCTCGCGCGTTCCACCTGCGCACCGAGGTGAGCAAGAATTTGCAACATGTAATTCGTGTCGCTCAGATCGGGCACACCGTGAACGACGCATGGCTCCCGAGTCAGCAATGTCGCGGCGAGAATTGGCAGCGAGGAATTCTTTGAGCCGCTGATCTTTATGGAACCAGAAAGGCGGCGGCCACCATGGATCAAAATTTTATCCATACCTCGCGAAAAGGAACCGTGTCACACCTGAATAATCGTTTTTCGTCCAGATGTCGCGGTAATTTTTCTCCGTCAGCGCCTCGACAAGCGCCTCGCTTTGACCGATTCCGATCTCCAGCGCTAATGTTCCGCCAGGACGAAGCCGCGACGGTGCCTGCGCGATCAATTCCCGCACCAATTCGTCTCCGCCCACGCCGCCGAAAAGCGCCACCTCCGGATCGTGCAAAACTTCGCGAGAAAGAGTCTGCCGTTGTTCGGTCGAGATGTAGGGAAGATTTGCAGCGATCAAATCGAACACTCCTTCCACATTCTCGAGAAGGTTGCTTTTCAGAAAGCGAACACGATCGGCCAAACCCAGCCGCTCAGCGTTTTCCCGAGCGAGCGCGAGAGCATCTTCCGAAATATCTGCGGCGACGATCTCAGCCTCGGGAGATTCCGCGGCGAGGCTAAGAGCGATGACGCCGCTGCCGGTCCCAACATCCAGTATTTTCGATTTTCGATTTTCGATTTTCGATTCGATCAGTTCCACGAGCTGCTCGGTCTCGGGTCGGGGCACCATCGCGCGTTTATCACAAACAAAAGTGTGGCCGCAAAACTCGACGGTTCCGAGCAGATGCTGAAGCGGTTCGCCCTCAGCGCGCCGCTTGACCAAATCGCGCAACGGTGCCAGCTCCGATTCGTTAAGCTCGCGCTCGAATTCCAGATACAACTCGATCCGTTTCCGGCCCAGCACATGCGCGAGCAAGTGCTCCGCATTCAAACGTGGACTCTCGATGTTGTGCTTCTGGAAATAGCCCGTGGTCGATTGAAGGACTTCGAGCACAGTCATCGGGCAAATTAGACGCAGATCATGCGCGTTACGCAGCGGTTTTTCTCTGCGAGCTGGCTGCGATAGGGATTGCGCACCTGATCGACTTCAGACACTCCATCGCGCGAATTTTCATGCACGGAGTCTTCGCGGCGACCAGCACCGTTGCAAGCGTGCGCTCCCCAGAATTTGCGAAGCGAGCCGCGATCTGGAATTGTCTCCAGTGGGTTCGAAGTTCGGGAAAAAACAACGCGTTTTCACTCCGACGCGGAGTGATTGCATCGAGATTCGTGGCGCGCGCCAGAACAATCTCAAAGGGATCGACGTCGATCTTCCGCTGGGAAAATTGACCGTCGTCACCGGGCCGAGCGGCAGCGGCAAATCGAGTCTGGCATTTCAAACGATTTATGCTGAAGGCCAGCGACGTTACGTCGAAACGTTCAGTCCATACATGCGGCAGTTCCTTGATCGCATGGACAAGCCGCGCGTTGACGATATCCGCGGCATCCCGCCGGCAATAGCCATTGAGCAGTCGAACCCCGTTAAGACTTCCCGCTCGACCGTCGGCACAATGACGGAGATCAACGATTACTTGAAACTTCTCTGGCCGCGCATCGCGCACGCGTTTTGTCCGAGTTGTGGTCGTGAAATTCGACCTGAAACCGCGCAATCGATTGCGGAGCACGTACTGCGCGACCGCGGCGGGAAGAATGTTCTCATCACGTTCTGGGTGGCAGTCCCGCAGAAAACGGAGCCGCGGAAGTTCTTCGATTTCCTTCAGCAGCAAGGTTACCTGCGCGTTTGGTTTGAAAACCGTATCGTCCGCGTGGATGACGACGATCCAAAGATCAAACGGCTCGGCGCGCGCGTGCAGATCATTCAGGATCGCATCGCCATCACTGGGGAAAATCGCACGCGATTGGTCGAAGCAATCGAGACCGCGCTGCGCTTTGGCAAAGGTCAGGTGAACGTAATTCCTACGGAGGCCGGCGTATCGCCTGGGGCTTCAAAGACCGCCGCCACCACAGTTCTCCCCTTTTCGACCGGTTGGCACTGTGCCTGGTGCGATTTGGACATTCGCTCGCCCACCGTCGGTCTTTTCAGTTTTAATAATCCGCTCGGGGCATGTCCGGAGTGTCGCGGCTTTGGTCGAACCATCGCGATCGATTTGAACAAGGCCATCCCAAATCGAACGCTAAGCATTAAGCAAGGCGTGGTACGCGTCTTTCGGGGCGCGGAGTTTGGCGAATCGCAAAAGGATTTGCTGCGCGCCTGCGCTCGCAAAGAGATCGACGTCAACTTGCCGTTCGAGGAATTGCCCACGGCAGACCAGGATTTCGTGATCGAAGGTGAAAAACGATGGGGAGACTACACCGACGACGATTACGAACACGATCGCTGGTATGGCGTGCGAGGCTTTTTTCGCTGGCTCGAGAGCAAGACCTATAAAATGCATGTGCGCGTCCTGCTCAGCCGCTACCGCGCATATGTCAACTGTCCCAAATGCAACGGCGGACGCTATCAACCCGACGCGCTGAATTACAAAATCGTCTCGGGAGTCTCTGGCTGCCGAGATGGCGCTCGCAAATCGCCGCTACAGTTTACGCTTCCGCAATTCCAAGGGCTCTCGATTGCCAACGCTCGCGATGCTCTGCGCACGATCGAACTGTCGCCTAACGATAAAACAGCTGAAATGCTGCGTGACGAAATTTGCGCCCGCCTCAATTACCTCTGCGAGGTAGGCGTCGGTTACCTCACGCTCGACCGATCCGCGCGCACGTTGAGCGGCGGCGAAGTGCAGCGCGTAAATCTCACCACATGCCTCGGCGCGTCGCTGGCAAACACGCTTTTCGTGATGGACGAACCGAGCATTGGATTGCACCCGCGCGATGTCGGCCAGTTGGTGCGTGTGATGCATAACTTGCGCGACAAAGGCAACACCCTACTGGTCGTCGAGCACGAGGAACAAACTATCCGTGCCGCGGACAATTTGATCGATCTGGGCCCGGGCCGCGGTGAGCACGGCGGCGAATTAGTTTGGAATGGACCTCTAGATCATTTCATAGGAGGCGGTCCGCCCCCGGGCCGTTCCACAAACCGGCGCGAGGGCGCGCCGGCTACATCACTCACCCGCGATTACTTGACCGGCCGCAAATCCATTCCGCTTCCGAAATCGCGGCGAGGGTGGGCTTCGTCGATCAAGATTCTCGGCGCGCGACAGCACAATCTGAAAAATATCGACGTCGAGTTGCCACTCGGCGTCTTCACATGTGTAACTGGAGTGTCCGGGTCCGGCAAATCGACTCTGATTCACGATGTGCTGTACCGGAATCTGCTGCGCGCCGCGGGACAATCCTCAGATCAGGAACCGGGCGCATGCAAGTCGATCACCGGCACGCACCGAATCGGCGATGTCGTGATGGTGGATCAGTCACCCCTTGCTCGCACCCCGCGTTCAACTCCGATTCTTTATCTCGGTTTGTTTGATCAAGTCCGCGAATTGTTCGCCGCGCAACCGGAGGCGATGGCGCAGGGACTGACCGCAAGCGCATTTTCGTTTAACGCCG
>Ga0209161_10003212_pt1 | contig 13237 bp, 15 predicted proteins | sample GraSoiAngelo_155_FD_186169 | JGI IMG/M metagenome (GOLD analysis project Ga0209161, IMG submission 186169) | Grasslands soil microbial communities from the Angelo Coastal Reserve, California, USA - 14_1009_13_30cm (SPAdes) (version 2) | ecosystem: Environmental > Terrestrial > Soil > Grasslands...
CAAGTATGAGAATTGTCCCAGGTGCTGGATTCAGTCCTGTCTGGGTCGTCGAGCCCGAGCCTGTGATCACCCCGCCCACACTTAGAGCTCTTTCGTAGACCAACCTGTCGTAGAAGAATACGCTTCCACCCACGATCAATAGTGTCGATAACACTAGAAGCCCAAGCCTGAGAACACTCTTGCCGCCAAGATCGAAGAGCCCCTTCATCCCTTTCATCGTCTATGCCACTCGATCCTTCTTCTGGGACTCCTCCCACTCTCCGAGAATATCCTTCAGATCCAACGACTCGTATTTCCTCGGCGTCTCCACCGGAGCGGAAACTGAAGCTGGCGATAACTCCCGTCCAGCAGATTTCCCAATCCGCTTGAAGGTCTTGTGCAAGAACCCATACGCGCCTACACCAACGAGGACGGCCGGGACGACAAGTATCACAATTGTGAGAGGAGTGAAACTAACATCAACACCGCCAAGATAAGAAGAAATGGAGAGAACGGAGACAGTCACCGTTGGTGTCGTAATTGTCCCTGAAAAGACCGAGGCTATCGCCGCTTTTCTACGAACAGAGACGAGGTAGACGTTCAGGCCCGCAACACTGCAAACGGACAGTATCAGATAGAAGATGCTGATCCAAAAGCGCGACGCATCTATTACGCTACTCGTCCCAAATCCTTCAGTCACAACGAGTTGTCCCAGCCCCAGCCCAGCCGCACCCTGAAAGAGCCATTGTGCGGAGGATGGAATATCTCGGTCGAGAAGTACGCTCACGAGACTCAATGCTGCGAATATCTCAATTCCCAGCAACGTGAAGAACTCGGGTAGCAGCCCCATCGATCCGCTAGCAACCTGAAAGTCTAGTTTTCCGTGTGATGTGGGACTCGTTCGCTGACTAAGTAGACTAGTCTCGGGCCCTTTGAGGACTCCTCGATAGTCAGGTTAAGAACACTCTTATCCTCAATCTCAAGAAGCCTCGCGAGGTCTTTCGGAATCAAGAGATACTTGCTACCCTTGATCTTCGTGGGCGTAAGTTCAATCGCCACTTCTTTCACCTTGTGACCAGTTAGAGCCTAGCTCTCGCCTAGCGATAATCAGGACGTAACCACACAAGAGAAAGAGAGGTCACGGTTTTCCTGACCTTCCCTTCCAGACCGAAATGACAGGGACTGGTAAAAGCAACTATGGATCGAGCTGGTCATATTCCTGAGAAATTACAAGGACTCGTCAAGTATGGACTGTCGTCTCGGGACTCGGCCGAGACCCTGCCCCGCGAAAAGTTCCGATATCCAGTCTTAGCGCCCTTAAATATGACTAAAGTCCGGAGAACCTCGACTCATAACACTGGTGCTCGAAGAAACGTCGCGAGCATCGAAGCTTCGGTCAGAGTCTCTCAAATCGGGCATTATGTTCTCCTCGTAAAAACATGGGATTCGTCGGCAATAAACCCCTATCCTTGTTCTCGCCGTGATATGGGGTCAGAATGGAGTCCTATCATCTATAGGAAAGGAGAGCATTCGCTACGGGACCGAGACCATGCTCGGACCGTCTCGTTAGATTCTTTGAAGGAAGCCTTATACTCGCATACAGAATCCTGCCCAGAGATAGCTTGGATACCGTTGAGAGATGGAGCGGGCCATTGCTCCTGCTCGGCGGAGGGATGATTGTCGTAGCGTCTATCATACACCCCCAAGGGGCTGGATCCCAGTTTGTTCAACAGTCGCTCTGGGTCCCAGCGCATATCTTTGAGTACGCCGGGTGGACGACCATCCTCCTGGGGCTTGTAGGCTGGTACTCGCATTTCTCAACCAGCCTCGACAGGCTTGGGACCTTCGGCTTTCTACTCTTCTTTTTGGCGCTTGCCACTGGCGTAGGATACCCATTGTGGAACGATCTCCTCCTCGGGCCTTACATGGCGGCTAACTCGCCCTCGCTGTACGACGCCCTACCTACGAACAACGGCTTCATTGCGACCTTTCTAATATTCGCACTTGCCCTACTGGTTGGATATCTTGTCTTCAGCGTGGCAGTTGTCCGAGCCAGAGTCCTCCCCAGATGGTGCTTTTGGCTCATTGTTCTCCAAATCATCGGGCTCGCCTCTATCTTTGGAAGCGCAATAGCCTATGCCGCATTCCTCGTATTCGAGGCCCTTTTTGGACTCAGCATCGCTGGCTGGGGGTATGCTCTTCTCTCGACGCGGAACCGAGTCGAGAGTTCTGAAAGATTACAAGTACGTTGACGGGCAATGAACAATGGCGGGAAATTGCTTACTCCCAGACCGATTCCGTTTAGTCTGAAGTGGTACTCGCACATGTTCGCCCACGGACCATCACGCGTCTTGCCATCGTACTCCGCCTTGCTAGAACAGAAATCGCATTTTGGTTGCTCCGCTACGATTACTTCTCTGACCAAGAACTCTCTACCTCTTCTCGAATCGTTTGATGGGCTCGTTGGGATAGCCGAACCGATATGCGATTTGGTGATTGGGACTGAACCAGATCTTCCCCTCTTCTACCTGCTCAAGTCCGAGTGGAGGGATTGAGAGAATCTCAGCGAGCACTTGAATTAGCGTTTCATCGGTTGGTGGGAGATCCAAGTCTTCAGGTACGAGTAGCAACCACTCGCGTCCGAACTTGTCGGTGCATTTGAACTTCGGGAAAAGAGGGATTAGCTCAGCCTTGTCTTCGACCAACTACTGCCCCGATAAACAATTGGGGCACTGCGGTATACGAAGGGTTGGGCGTCTAGTGATATTCGGGTCATCTCGCGCTAGCAAGTGAGTTATGCACTCTTACCAAGGAGTAAATCTCGTTCTGCCTTCAGATGTGTGCAGTCATCACAAATGCCACCGGTCAGTTCTGGAAGCTGATAATTTGAACTCGTCGCTCTGCCAATGACCTTCTCTCTTAACGCTGTCAGAAAGTCGTTCTTGTTCTTGGTTACAGTGTCCCATGCGAGACGCCTTTTTCCAACAAGTTCTCTCACGTCTTCCAAAGACAGAATCTTATTCATTGTACCAGCAAGCTTCTCAGCGTTTGACACTCGGGTGATGTAGGTCTCAATAATTCGTTGGTGTCGAGGAACGAAGGACTTTATATGACGTACGTCATGCCGCTCTTGTCGAACCCTCAAGAAAGAAAAACGGGATCAATCGTGAACAGAACGAAGGAAAGAAAGTAAGAAGGATTCAGAATTGAGCCAGCTAGAGATCAAGGACCTGCATGCTTCTATTGAAGGAAAAGAGATACTGAAGGGGGTCGACTTTCAAGTCAAGCAGGGCGAGATACACGCGATTATGGGTCCGAACGGCTCCGGAAAGAGCACCCTCGCTTCTACGATAATGGGGCATCCCAAATACAAAGTCACGAAAGGCGACATCAGCTTCGACGGACAAACATTGCTCAACCTGGCACCAGATGCAAGGGCCCGGAAAGGAGTCTTTCTCGCATTCCAATACCCCTACGAAGTCCCAGGAGTATCACTCTCCACATTTCTCCGGACTGCTTACAACTCGGTTCGCCAGGGAGGGAAGAGAGGGGATTTGGGCCAAGAGATGGTTTCAGTTCTCGAGTTCCGGAAGCTCCTGAAGGAAAAGCTCAAGCTGCTGGACATGGACGACTCCTTCGCAACACGCTACCTGAACGAAGGATTCTCAGGGGGAGAGAAGAAACGCTGCGAAATACTCCAACTAGCCGTTTTACAGCCCAAAATAGCCGTTCTCGACGAAACAGACTCCGGACTGGACATAGATTCGGTGAAAATCGTCGCCGAAGGCGTGAACAAACTCGTAGGCCCCGAAATGGGCGTCATGATCATCACCCACTATCAAAGAATCCTCCGATACATCAAACCCAACCACGTACACATCCTCCTCGACGGCAGAATGGTCAAATCAGGCGGGCCAGAGCTCGCAGACGTTCTCGAAGCAAGAGGCTACGATTGGATAAAGAAAGAGGCATTAACCTGAGCCCAAGGTTACGACTGGGTGGTTCGACCAACTCGCAGTGTGCGAGGTCGGCTTCGGGGCATCGACTCCTGGGATTACCTAAGCCGGGGACAGAACTTCTTCGGTTCAAGATCAGCCTACAGGTCCAAGAACTCGAGGGGGTTACGCCTAGGTTAAAAAGGAAGCTCGGAGCTAGGGTTAGGTAGAGACTATGGCAATCAGTATAACCGAAAAGGCAGCGGTCAAGGTCCAAGACTACTTGAAACAGGTCAGCGACCAGTCCCTCGCCCTACGCATCTTCGTCAAAGCAGGAGGATGCGCTGGCTACCAGTTCGGTCTGAAACTGGACAAAACCAGCGACAGCGACGTCATAGAGCACAAGAACGGAGTCAACATCGTAGCCGACCCAAAGAGCGCAGACCTTCTCGGAGACGCCGAGATTGACTACGTTGAAACAGAAATGGGCGGCGGCTTCAAGTTCAACTTCCCTGAAAGCTACCTCACATGCGGCTGCGGACACAGCTTCGTACCGAAAGGCAAAGAACAGGCTACCGGGGCTCGCAGTCCCGAAGAGCACCACGCCCACTACTAAGCCTCCCCTAACTTTTCCCGGACAGCTTGCCCAGAGCACTGTCAGGGGATACGCCACGCAAAAACAGGCGACAGCATACATTCACGGAGATAAGCTGTACGATATCGACAAGGTCAGGCATGATTTTCCAATTCTCAACCGCCTCATAAATGGAAAACCGCTAGCATATCTTGACAGCGCGGCCACCGCCCAGAAGCCTGCAGAAGTAATCGATGAACTGACCCGTTTTTACAATGAGTACAACGCGAATGTTCACCGTGGCGTCTACAAGATCAGCGAGGAGGCGACTGCCGCCTATGAAGAGGCACGAGCGAAGATCGCTCGACTGATAAACGCAAAGAGTCCGAATGAAATCATTTTTGTTCGTGGGACTACAGAAGCGATCAACTTAGTCGCCCAATCATGGGGTCGCGCGAACGTCGGCCTGGGTGATGGGATCATTCTAACCGAGATGGAGCACCACAGCAATATTGTTCCATGGCAACTCCTCGCCAAGGAAAGAGGAGCGCATCTGAAATATGTCGGGTTAACCGATGATGGTCACCTAGTCCATGAGGATTTTCGCCAACACCTGGAATCAGGCGGAATCAAGCTCGTCACCCTGACTCACGTGTCGAACGTTCTGGGGACAATTAATCCAGTCCGTGAGTATATCCGCGAAGCCCACAAACAGGGCTGTCGAGTGCTTGTGGACGCTGCCCAATCGGTCCCTCACATGCCTGTAGACGTCCAAGACATGGATTGTGATTTTCTCGCTTTTTCAGGCCACAAGATGTGCGGACCAACAGGCATCGGAGTCCTATACGCAAAGAAGGCGATTCTCGAAGAGATGCCACCCTACCATGGAGGTGGTGAAATGATCCGGGAAGTCCATCTTTACGAATCGACATGGAGAGACCCTCCATACAGATTTGAAGCTGGGACCACCAACATAGCAGGCGCTATTGGCTTGGGAAAGGCCATAGACTACTTGTCGGAGATAGGACTACGGAATATCCAAGCGCACGATCAGGAATTGACCGAGTATATGCATGAAATGTTGGGAAAGGTCAAAGGCGTCAAAATCTATGGTCCCGCGAATCCGAGGACAAAAGCAGGAGTGATAAGTTTCAGTCTGGGAGACGTTCACGCTCACGACATGGCAAGTCTCCTGGACGAAGATGGAATCGCTGTGCGGTCAGGCCATCACTGCGCACAGCCCCTGATGGACCGGCTAGGAGTCTCCTCCACCACTCGGGCGAGCGTATACATTTACAATACTGAAGACGAGATTGATCGACTGGTAGAGTCCGTGGAGAGAGCGGGAAGAGTGTTCAAGATATGAGTTCCATCTATTCCGAAATAATTCTCGACTACTACCGCTACCCTCGAAACAAGGGAACCCTGCCCCATGCTCAGATCCACGCACGAGACACGAACCCGCTCTGCGGAGACGTAGTCGAGATGCAGCTTGAGGTAGATGAAAAGAATAATGTGAAAGATGTGAAGTTCAACGGGCAAGGCTGCGCGATAAGCCAAGCATCGGCCTCCATGCTGACCGAGCTCGTAAAGGGGAAGACCATCGATGATGCCCGCAAGATCTCCAAGGAAGACGTTCTATCATTGATAGGTGGACAGCTTACCGCAGTCAGGCTGAAATGCGCACTTCTGTCTCTAAAGGTACTGAAAACAGGAGTCTACAACTACATCGGATCAACGGATGCCTCGAAGGACGAATTGTCAGGACTCTAGTTGAGCAAAAGAGTTGCGGCAGAGAGTCTAACCAGCGTGGGTTCCGTCCGCCTTCTCCTTTCTCTGTTGCTTTAGCTGCTCCTGAACTTTCTTGAAGAAATCCTGGTTCTCGACCTTCTTAGCCTCCGCGTGTATCGCTTCGATATCCACCTTCAAGACCCTCCTCAAGACTCTCTTCCGCCCATAGATAACCCACGACACAAGGACTGCGAGGGCGACCATCAGAACTATTGCCGCAATGAGAAGATAGTTGAAAGTTGAACTTTGCTGCGGTGAAATCGGAATACTAACCAAGGTCGAAGTAGACCCCTGTCCTGCGTTTCCGTACGTATCTGTCGCGTTGACTTGTATCTGCCAGAACCCCGCGGGGTTGGTCGAGTTAACAGTATAGCTGCCGACCCACTTTCCCCGACTTTGGTCGTAAAACAATTGCAGGGGGCTGCCGATAGGACGTGTAGAATAATATGTGGTGGCGGTGACTGTTCCGCTTGTGAAGTTATCGCCTCCCGGAGTCACGACCGTTGCGTAGATCGCCACTATGTCGCTGACTGTATAGTTGCTGGAGGCTGTGATGACTGAGACTGCCAAGATCGCTGGAGTAACTGTAAACGGTTTGAATACGCCTGACACTGGGCCCTTGTTGCCATGCGCATCGTCGAATGTGTTGACCTCGACGGTGGCAACCCACGGCCCAAACTGGCTGCTTAGTGGAATCTGATACGTTCCGTGAAACACGTTCAAAGCGTTGCTGTAGGACATTGCGACATAATCGGAAGTGGAACCATCAGCCTCAACGACAAGCAGACTAGCCCCACCTGTTTTGACTCGAGAACCGTTCGGATACGTCGCTGAGAAACGGAAATCTTCAGTCTGAGACGCTTGTAGGAGGCTCCGGCTTAGCGTCAACGCGCTAATCGTGACGTTCGCTGGCAAGATCGTGAATGATTGTACATCAGGCGGGCTCTTGGTTGGGTTCCCACTCAAGGACACGGTCCAATTGCCGACAGGAATCGAAGCAGGTATTGATGACCAAACATAGGAGAGATTCCCGTTGCTATCAGCTAGCTTGTTTGTTGGAAAGTTTGGCGCTGGCCCACTCTGACCGGAAATACTGATGGTTACGTTTAGACTGGGCTTATACCCGGTCGCCTTGATTGCAACTGGAAGGGTACGTTGGTAACTTAGGGTGTCGGTTAGGCCCACTTGAAACTGAACAGGCGTCCCGACACCTGTCGAACCTACCAACGGAGGCTGAGTCTGATTGACCCATACGAGATAACTACCCACCAAATCGAGACTTGCAGTAGTGCCGAACTTCCCCGGATAAGCAACGCTCTCTACAAACGATGCGCTATGCGGCGCACTTGTTTGATTATTGGCTTGAAACATGGCTCCGCTGGGGTCTTTCACATGCCAAGTGAATGCATAATTTGTCAGGGTGTTTGCGTTTGACACGTTTAGAGCTAAGAGAACCCTCGCGGTGCTACTCTCTTGTAATCGAGAGGTTGACTCAGTGAGAGTGTAGGATTCGTTCAAGGCATGAACAGAAGAACTGGACAATGTCACGAATAGAAGCGTTGCTAGGAGTGGAAGTAGGACGTATCGTCTTAGCTGCGACAAAATTACCCTCCTCTCGTTTTTCGCCTCGTTCTGGGCTGCCCACATCGAAACCGTTCGCTAATTGATGTGCGACGCATCGCGATCTGACTAAAGGGCCATGTAACTTGAAACTGGGTAAGAGGGTAAGAATGGAGGCTGCGAGGGAATCCTGCGGTGAGAAGAGTGGGCCGCGGCCCTATTCTACTTCCACTAGGATATCTCCATTGGCTATCTTTACCTGATGCTTGCCCAGCGGTTTTTCCGCGGGTGGATTAACGGCTTCCCCAGTCAACAGGTTGAACCGGGACAAGTGCAGTGCGCATGTGACGCCGTCTCCTGTTAGGAAGCCCATGGACAGGTCGTACTCTTCATGAGTACAGGTTCCATCCCAAGCGTAGACTGTACCGTCCAAGTTCACTACGAGGATCCGTTTACCATCGTGCTCTATTCCTTTCATCGACCCCGGGGGAAGCTCGGAAACGGGGCATACTTTGATGAAAGTCGACAAGAGAATCTCTACCGATACTTGTAGTGTCTCTCGAACAGATCGGACGAGACGCTTTCTTTCTCCGGTTCTTCTTCGAATTCCGGTAATTGTTCCGGGCTTGGAGGGATTTGTCCTCCCCTACCCAGCCACTTCTCTTCAATGAGGTACTGTATCGCCGCTCTCACTGTTCTGAGGGGTATGCGTTGGACGGCGGGGTGCAGGAATCCGATGATGATCATCCTCTGGGCTTCGCTCTGAGTCAAACCTCGAGACATGAGATAGAAAATCTGCTCCTCATCCACCTGGCTAACTGATCCCGAGTGAGTGGCCTTTACCTCGTTGGTCATAATCTCGAGACCTGGTATCGCGTCGGCTCTTGCCTTTTTGCTGAAGATCATTGCGTGTTCTGCGAGGTATGAGTTCGAATTCTTGGCTCCTTCTTCGATTCGTATCATGCCCTTGAATATGGTGCGGGCCGAATCTCTCAACACTCCACGAGCTAGCACATGTCCGGTCGTGTTCGTGGATCTATGCGTTAGATCAGTGACTGCATCGACTCGCGAAGCCTCAGAACCGAACACGATTTCGACGTCCTCAGCGGTGGCACCGGGTCCGCTCATTACGCTCTCTACTCTGGAGCGCGTAACCCCACCGCCAATATGGCCTATAGTCCAGTTCATGCGAGAGTCTTTCTGGCCGATGCATCGCCTGTTTAGGGTGGAATGTACGTCGGCTTCGAAGTTTTGGAGGCTGGCGAAGTTGACCTCGGCATCTTCGCCGAGATAGACTTCGGTGACTTCGCTGTACATGGCGGGACCCTGTTGGCCGGGGTCGAGTTTTGAGTAGGCTTCTTGGAGAAAGCTGAGTTTGCTGTTTTCTTCTGCTATGATGATGTTGTGGGTGAAGGCTGCTTGGTGGCGTGTTTTGAGTAGGACGATGTTTCGGAAGGGGATTTTGATGTTGAGCCCTTTCGGAACGTACAGGAATGTGCCGGCTGTGAAGAAGGCGTTGTTTAGGGCTGCAAACTTGTCGTCGTCTGGGGGGATCGCTTTGGTGAAGTGGCTTCGGGCTAGTTCTGGGTTGTTGGCGAGGGCTGAGTGTATGTTTGAGAATATGATTCCCTCCTTCTCTAGGGTCCCGTGGACCTCAGTGCGGACCATCTGAGAGTCGACTTGCAGAGATAGAGTCGGTTCGTCTTTCTCCTTGACGAGGTGAGCGATCTCGTGAGGTGTCGATCTTAGGTGTGCGGGAACGCCAGGTTCGAACGAATCGAGCGTCAGGCCGGATAGGATGTCTACATATTTTGTGTAGAGTACGGATTTTTCGAGGGGTAGTTTGTTGAAGTAGTCGAGTGCGACGAATCTCTCTTTACTGAGTTCCTGTGGTTCGGAAAAGGACGCGGACACTTCTTTGATCATGTCTTCTGTGGGGCTGGCGAGGGATTTGCCCATGGCTAGCATGCCGTATAGATTGCTGGGCCTGTTAGAAGGTTTGGGTTTCTTCGGGGTCTAGCCGACGGCGCCTTCCATTTCCATCTCGATGAGCCTGTTGAACTCAACCGCGTACTCCATCGGTAGTACTCTAGTGAAGGGTTCCATGAATCCGGTGACGATCATGCTGAGAGCTTGTGTCTCTGTCAAACCTCTAGTCATTAGATAGAACAGTTGATCCTCGTTGATCCGTCCAACAGTAGCCTCGTGGGTTATTGTTGCGTCGTCCTCGTTTACTTCCATGTAGGGGTATGTTGATGTTTTTGATTGCGCGTCCATTAAGAGGGCGTCGCATCGAACACTGGACTTCACTCCGACCGCTCCTTTGGCGACATGCACTAGTCCTCGGTAGGTGGTTAGTCCTCCATCTTTGCTGACGGATTTTGCTGTGATTCTGGAACTGGTGTACGGAGCGAGGTGGACGGCTTTTGCGCCTGTGTCTTGGTGGCGGTCTTTGCCTGCGAATGCTACGGAGACGATCTCGGCCTTCGCTCTTGGTCCGACGAGGTAGACGGATGGATACTTCATCGTAAGTTTGCTGCCGACGTTTGCATCGATCCATTCGACGCTGGCGTCCTCGTAGGCATAGGCTCGCTTGGTAACGAGGTTGTAGACATCAGACGACCAGTTCTGTAGGGTTGTATAGCGGACCTTGGCTCCCTTCTTTGCGATTATCTCGACGACTGCGGAGTGGAGGGAATCGGTGGAATATACAGGGGCCGTGCAGCCTTCGATATACTGCACGTCTGCGTAGTCGTCTGCGATGATCAGGGTTCTCTCGAACTGTCCCATGTTTGCCGCGTTGATTCTGAAGTATGCTTGTAGTGGGAGGTCAACTTTGACGCCTGGGGGAATGTAGATGAAGCTGCCGCCGCTCCAGACAGCGCTGTTGAGCGCGGCCATCTTGTTATCTTCTGGCGGAATGATTGTTCCGAAATATTTCTTGACAATCTCCGGGTGTAGCTTGAGGGCGGTATCGGTGTCGCAGAAGATTACACCCTTGTCCTCCAAATGTTTCAGGAGGCTGTGATAGACAACCTCTGACTCGTACTGGGCGCCTACTCCTGCTAGGAACTTTTTCTCGGCCTCAGGTATGCCTAGTCTGTCGAAAGTCTTCTTGATCTTCTCGGGGACATCGTCCCAGCTTTTTTCCACCTTGTCGGTGGGTTTTAGGTAGTAGTAGATGTCGTTGAAGTCGATATGGGAAAGGTTGCCGCCCCAGGTGGGCATGGGCCTCTGGACGAAATGCTCGTAAGCTCGTAGCCTGAATTTCTTCATCCATTCAGGCTCTTTCTTCATATCAGAAATTTGCTCGACGGTCTCACGAGAAAGTCCCTTTTCGGACTTAAAAATAGGCTTCTGAGTATCCTTGAAATCGTACTTCGCGTAATCTAGGTCCAGGTAACTCTTGTTTGCCATCGTTTCTTCCTCTCTTTATGACGTATGTTATACTGGACAGCTCGCTATTTACAGGTTCTGTCTCAGTCCTCGTGAACCTGTTGTAGGTCCTGCGAAGACCGACAGGGGAAAGTTGACTCTAAAGGCTTTCGTTCTCGCCACTGAGACTTTCGGAAGATTACTGGATGGATATGGCCTTTCCGGCTCTTCTTAGAAGACGCTTCTTCATGCGAGGAAGATAGTCAGTCCGGTAATAGTTGCACCTGTTGTTCAACGGACACTCTGAGCAATGAGGCCCGATGGGCCTGCAGACAAGTTGGCCGAATTTCACGAAGACCTCGTTTAGCGGCAGCCAATCTTTCCGGTCAGCGAGCCGTGTCAGCTCCTTTTCAGTCTCCTCAGGCGTCTTTGTCTCGACCACTCCAATTCGGTTGAAAATTCGATGAACATGTGTATCGACGGGAATCGCGGGGGTCTTGAACCCATAGACGAAAACACAGTTGGCGGTCTTCCGCCCGACCGAAGGGAGTTCCAGCAACTGATCCATATTCTCAGGTACTTTTCCACCATACTTGGCGAGCAAGATCTTGGAGATCTTCTTGACCGTCCGCGCTTTTGTATTGTAGAAGCCTACGGGTTTGATGAGGCGCGCGACGGTTCTGGTGTTTGCAGCGGCCAAGCTCTTGACATTTGGGAACCGGGCAAAGAGCCTAGATGATGCGAGTGCTGTAACGGGATCCTTGGTTCGATGAGAAAGCACTGTCGATATCAAGACTCTGAATGGATCTCCATCGGTCGAGTCGCTAATCTCCTGCAAGGCCGTTGGATCATCCTTCCTCTCCCTTTCGACCGCTCCCGCCGCATCGTGGATGATTCTGTGAATTGCGCCAGCCGATTGTAGATCAACGGAGGTTTTCATTTTGCCAGCTTTCGAACCATTTCCAAGTTACCCTTATCATCACGCCTCTCATCCTCGGGCGTTTCCAAAATCCAGGGCAATTCTCGAATAGCTTCATGATGTAGAATGGCCTTGAATCCCTTCGATCCGATATAGCCCATGCCAATGTGTTCGTGGCGATCCAGTCCTGACCCTTGCCCACCGCGGGAATCGTTCAGATGGACTACTTTCAACTTGTCAAACCCGATATCCTTCTCGAAACTTGCCAGAGTCTGGTTCACGCCTTTTTCGGTGTGAAGGTCCATCCCAGCGGCATAGGAGTGGCAAGTATCCAGACAAACACCCAATCGATCTTTCTTCTTCACTCCGTCCATAATCTCTCGAACATCGAGAAAATTAGATCCCATACTGTTCCTCTGTCCAGCCATGTTCTCCAAGAGTATCCAGGGATCCTTCTTGACTCGCTTGACAGCCAGATTCAGCGCATCGGTGATTCTTTGCAATCCAACGTCTCTTCCCATCCCCAAGTGGCTGCCCAAGTGGATGACGAGGTACGGTATCCCGAGGGTCCCGCAACGATCCACCTCGGCTAAGAGGGTGGCTGTGGATTTTTCGTAGAGCTCGTCTTCCGGACATGACAGGTTGGGAAGATATGGCATGTGATCGACGACCGGTCCCAGGCTGGACTGGGCTAGTTTTTCCTTGAAATTCTTGACTTCCTCAGGATCTAGCTCGGCGAATTTCCAGCCCCGAGGATTTCGCGTGAACACTTGGAATGTGTCGCAGCCTTCTTCTTTGGCCCGGTCGACGGCGAGATCGATTGACCCTGAAATTGATACGTGAACTCCTACCTTCAAGCCCGTGTCTTACCAGCTGGTTTGCTGGCGAGTCTCGTGGTAGATAGCTTTGGCTCCGAGAAAACAGTTCCAGAAATCTAGATACTTGAATAAGGTAGGTGGGGAAGCGTTGGTTGTTTCTGCTGCTGTTTAGAACGCGGGTCTTGTGTGCCGGTTCTCGTATAGGATCTTCCGCTCGTACACGCCCATGACCCAATAGAGTCCCACAACGAACACTAGACCAATAACGAACACGATGGTGTTGGCG
>Ga0209161_10003213_pt1 | contig 13237 bp, 10 predicted proteins | sample GraSoiAngelo_155_FD_186169 | JGI IMG/M metagenome (GOLD analysis project Ga0209161, IMG submission 186169) | Grasslands soil microbial communities from the Angelo Coastal Reserve, California, USA - 14_1009_13_30cm (SPAdes) (version 2) | ecosystem: Environmental > Terrestrial > Soil > Grasslands...
ATGGCCGTCCCACTCTTCCTCCACTGGTAGCTCAACGGTGCAGTGCCCGCCGCTACCACGGTGAACGTGGCCGTCTGCCCTACCGTCACTGTTTGGCTGGCCGGCTGTGTAGTGATTGAAGGTGCCACTGCAGCGGCACTGACCGTGAGCGTGGCTGCGTTGCTGGTCACGCTGCCCGCGGTGTTGCTGACCACCACGGTGAACTGCGAGCCGTTATCCGCTGAGGTCGTCGCTGGCGTGGTGTAGGTCGATGCGGTCGCCCCGCTGATGGCCGTCCCACTCTTCCTCCACTGGTAGCTCAACGGTGCAGTGCCCGCCGCTACCACAGTGAACGTGGCCGTCTGCCCGGTCGTCACTGTCTGGCTGACCGGCTCGATGGTGATGGAAGGTGCTAGTGGAGCTCCAGGGTTCGTTGCGGAGACATATCCTCCGCATCCAGCACTCACAATCCCGATTGCGAAAAGCAGCACACACAAAACCGCGCCCAAACGGTTCATGATCACATCTCTCTTTCAGAATGTGTTCCCCGGCGCGCGGCTTCTTGGAACCAGAAAGGGCAATTGACCGGGAACGAACCTCAACGAACCACCCACGCTGGCTCGTCAATTACTAGGCTGGATTGCCGCGAACAGGTTAGATCACCGACGGTAAACCGCCAACTGGCCAGGCGGCCAGAAAATGGCCCTCCCCCTGCCTGCCCTCTAGTACAGGTCCCTAACCTGACGGAGAGTCTCAGAAGATAAATCGCAGGCTCAGCTGGAGCTGTCGCGCGGAATCGGCTACATTGGCCCGTCCGAAGAACGGTGACGTCAAGGTGCCAACGTAATTCTCAAAATTGACGTGGTTCAAGACGTTGAAAGCATCCACTGCGAACTCGATTGAGGGCGGGTGCTCTCGGTGCGCCAGACGCCAGCGCCGCGCCAGCCGGAAGTCGACGTCCGTGTACCCGGGACCCCGGCCGGCATTGCGCCAAAGCCCGAGCGGCCGATCATTAAAGACGTTATCCCCATTGGAATCTATTCCAGTAGTAATGTTGTACGGGCGACCGGACCACACGTTGAGGATACCCGCCGCACGGAAGCCCGCAGGCAGACTGTATAAGAGCACAAGGTTGAGGCGATGCCTGCGGTCGTAATCCGAGCGGCCCCATTCGCCCTGCAAGTCGTAGTTATTAGCAGGGAGAGAAAACATGCTGCTGCCGCTGTCCAAACTCCGCGACAGGGTGTACTGGGCCACGATGTCCGCTTTTCGGAGATGACCTTTGTAGGTTATGGCAGCGCTATAACTTCGTGACGTTGCCGTAGACTCGAATTGATTAATGTTGATGAAGTTGGGATCCGGAAGAATCATGGTTCCCGGAAGGGGAGCGTTGACGTCTCGTGTGCGGTATAGTGCCACGCCACGCACGGTCATTAATTCCAACGTTAGGAAATTCTGTCCGTGCCCCAACCTTCGCTCAACCGCCAGGCTTCCCTGCAGCAGATAAGGAAGGCGGATGCCAGAGTCCATGGTCACGATGCTGGGCGTGGCCTGCGCAGGTGTTACTCCAAGGAATGGGTTCGGATAGCTGGGACTAGAGATGACGATTTGGCGGATCGCGGACCCGCCATAGAGAAGGCTTTGTTGCTCCATGCTCACGGGCTGGCGTTCGTAGAAAATGCCGAAGCCCCCCCGCACGACGGTTTGTCCTCTTCGCGGAGCATAGGCGAAGGCGAGCCGCGGAGCGAAGTCCTGGTAGTGGGAAACGTTCGATTGGAACTGATGGCGCAGCCCGAGCATGACGCTAAACCAAGGCCGCACGCGGATGTCGTCTTGAAAGAACGTGAAGAACTCATGCTGATCGAAACTCACCGTCGGGGTGCCCGTGTTCATCGTAAAGAGAGCAGGCATGCCGTTCTCGTAGTCGCTCAAGTTTGAAAAAGTAAACGCGCCGCCGAAATTCGAGCTGTCCTCGGCGTTAAAGAATCTAGGTCGGATTCCGCCGCCAAAATGGAAACCGTGCTTGCCGTGGAAGACGGAAGCTACGTCTTCGATGTCTGCCATCCGTTCCGTTACACGATTGGAAATCTGCGCACCGCCGGAATTAAAGGCGCCGAGCACAAGCAGCGCGGGCTGGTTGTTGGCACTGGCGGTGCTTTGCCGCTCCTCCTTGTAGGTCAAGCGCACTTGGTTCCAAATGCTGGCTGAGGGCGTTGCGGTTTGCAGAATTTTGACTTCGTTCTCGTGGTTGAAGATGTTGGTTCCCTGTTCGGGCAGATTGAAACCGCCGATCCCCTGATTATCGAGCGTGCGGTCCAGAAATTTGTACAAGACAGATATCCTTTGAGAGGGAGTCAGTCGCTCGTCAATTCGGCCAAACAGGTGCAAACTGTGCACCGGAGCTCTGGCGTTCTCTGTCAGAGGCCCCAAGGGAGTCAATGCGGAAACAACCGAACTGTCGTTGAACACGTGGTAGCGCGCTGACAGCAGGAAAGTTGCGCTATTGGAAATCGGCCCGTCGAATTCCGCCTCGCCTATTCCGCGCTGTTGCAGAGGACGAACCGAAGCCAAAGCATTCTTTGCGTCCAGTGCGGAATTCCGGAATATCATGAGCAAATTGCCTCGGTAGCGGCTGTGGACGCCGCGCTTGGTCGTGACCTCCAGCCGCCCCTTGCCCGGTCGGCCAAATTCGGCCGAATAGGGATTTTGGTCTACGGCCACGTTCTTCACGCCCGTCGAGGGCAAATCGAGAGAGCTGGTCACAACTCCATCCACGACAATTTGCGGGCCGCTGGAGCCGTTGCCGAATACTGAGTGCGCAAGAAACAGGGAGGGGACAGCCAACGGATCTCCATTCTTTGTCGGCACGTTCATCGTCATATGCTCATTGAACTGAACGTCGTTGTGATTCTCTTCTGCGAGAAGAATTGGTTGATTGCTTGCTTTTACGGTCACGTTTTCTGCAACGGTCGATAGTTTCAATTTCACCCGGATGGGCCGCGGAGGTGTCGCACCCACGGTGACGGGCAGTCGCGCTTCTTTGAAGCCCGGTAGGCTCACTCGCAGAACGTACTCGCCCGCCGGAACATTTTTAAATGCAAAGGCACCTTCGTCGTCGGTTGTCGTGGTGAGGGGCTGCCCCCCCGTCGCGGCGGTCAGCTCAACATTGACATCCGGCACCGCGGTGCTGTCGGGGTCATGGACGACTCCCCGCACCGTTTTTGCGTCTTGAGCTCTCGTTTCTATCGAAAATACGGCTGCCAGGAGAATGAGCATGCACAAGTATCTTAGGTTCATTGTAGTTCTCGACTTTCGTTGGAAGTAGTGAAGACAGTGGACCCGCGAGGGGCAACCTGAAGTTGATGAAGATGAGCGTACCGACCCTTGCGGGCCAGGAGCTCTTCGTGGGTGCCTTCCTCGACGATGCGCCCCCGATGGAGGACGATAATGCGATCGGCCAGACGTACCGTGCTGAGACGGTGAGCGATGACGAGTGTGGTGCGTCCGGCCGCCGCGCGCTCCAGCGCGTTGATGACCGTGTGCTCGGCGGCGGCATCCAGACCGCTTGTGGGTTCGTCCAGAATCAAAACGGGCGCGTTGCGCAGCACCGCGCGGGCGATGGCAATGCGCTGCTTCTGGCCTCCCGATAAAGTGGTTCCCCGTTCTCCCACGGGCGTCTCGTAGCCTGCCGGAAGCCGGCGAATGAATTCGTCCGCGTTTGCGGTTGCGGCGGCGGCGCGGATTTCCTCGTCAGTTGCGTCGGTCCGGCCGAATGCGATGTTGTCCCGGATGGTACCGCTAAGAAGTAACGAGTCCTGAAGTACCAAACTAATCTGTTCACGGAGCGATTGAAGGGAATAATTCCGAATGTCTTCTCCGTCCATCAGCACCGCGCCCGCGCTAGGGTCGTAGAAGCGCGGAACCAAGCTCGCCAGCGTGCTCTTCCCCTCTCCGGTCCCCCCCACAATGGCCAGTTTCCGGCCCGGCGCGATGCTCAGGTTGACATGCGCGAGAACCAGCGAGCCTGGCTCGTACTCAAACGACACGCCCCGAAACTCGATCGCGCCCTTGAATTGGGGCGCCGCCCGCGCACGCCGGCGGTCTCTGACATCGCTCTCATGCTGCAAAACCTCCACGATTCGCTCGGCGCCCACACTGGCTTTGGTGAAGGTGTTCGTCGAACGCGATATGGACTTCATGGGACTGTAGAAGTTATTTGCGTAGGCAAAGAAAATAACCACGTCCCCGGTTGTGAGCTGACCGGCGAGTACGCTCTTGGCCCCGTACCACATCACCATGGTCAGCCCTATGGCCCCCAAGAAATCCACCACCGGAGCGATGCGCGCCTGATACCGCACGCTCTCGAGGAAAGCCTGAAGGCTGCTTTCGCTTTGCGCTTGGAAGCGTTCGTCGATCTGATCCTCTTGCGCCAGCCCTTGTACGATGCGAATGGAGGCCAGTGTTTCCTGAGCCAGGGAAGCCAGCAGTCCTGTGCTGACGCGCGCTTTGCGCGTTGCGCGCTTGATCAGGCGCTTGTTCCGATAAACGATCCAGAACATGAGCGGGGCGATCGAGAGCGTAGCGAGCGCGAACCTCCAGTTCAGCCAGAACATCAGCGCAGCCATGCCGCTCAGCAACAGCGTGTTGCTGGCGAAAGCGATGACGCCGCTGCCAATAAAGTCCTGAATGGACTGAATGTCGGAGGTCAACCGGCTAGTCAAGTCGCCGGTCTTTTGCGCGTCGTGAAAACGCAGGGACAGCCGTTGCATGTGCGCGAACAGGTCCCGCCGCAGCTCAAAGACGAAGCGCTGGCCGACATTGCCTAGAAGCCGTGTATAGCAGTAAGTGGTTAGCCCGGTGACGAGCGCGATGAGGAGTACTGTCGCGCAAGAACCGTACAGGATTTGCGTCCTCGTGAACGGTGCGCTGTCCAGCCACTGGTGGATTAGAGGCACGCGGCTCGGTTTATGGGAAAGCACGCGGTCAATCACCACCTTGAGAGGCCAAGGGCGCATGACGGCCAGCCCGGCATCCAGAACCATGGCCAGAAGCGCGAGTAAGATCTTTCTCCAGTGGGCAAGGAAAAGAGGCAGGACGAAGCGAACGCTTCCTTTTTCGCCGCTCTGCAATTTAGACTGGCCTAGCATCTCTCGTCCGTCTCCTACTCTCGAAGCGTGCCGTTCTGACCGGGCGTGCGGCGTTTGCCGAGATTCGCGGCCTGTGTGCGCGGTTCCCCTAGGCGGCTTTGGCCCACCGGACACAGCGCCGGTAACATTTCTATCGGTCCTTCCAGAAGCCGAAGACTTTGTCGTAGGAGCCTCGCCAGACCAACCTGGATAGGCCTTGTCTAGGGCTTTTAGGAAGGCTTCCTTGTACGCTTGTTTCATTCTCAATTTTCCGACTCCGCAAAGCGACCAGCTTCCTCGAGCAGCGCGTCCGTTACTTGCTTCCCGTCTCTGTTGTGGCGCACAGCCGCTTCCACATAGGCGAGTTTCAAGTAAGCAATGGCGGCAAACAGGTGCAACCGCGAGACGGAGAAATCGGCAGACTCCGAGGCATAGGAGTCCTCAAAATGAGTCGCGAGGTCGTCCAAGGCATTGATCGAGCCGAGCGAAGTCAGGGCCAGAAATCGCAGATGGGCCACAAAGTGAGCTACATCGAACAGGGGATGATATTGGCAGAACTCATCGAAATCCAACCCGGTGAAACGGTCGCCTTCCATGGTGACATGTTCAGGAGAAAAATCGCGGTGGGTCGGGGCCAACCTCAAAGGCTCGAGCTTCAGAATCCGATGCTTTATCCCGTCCAAAATGTCGCCAAAGATGCGGCCGGCCTCTCGCTGTGCGGAGGCCAGCCTGCTCTGCTGAGCTCCGAGGATATGCAGGTGGCGCGAGAGGCTGTATTCACGCCCACCCTCGAAGCCACACGTGTGCAACCGGTGCAGCCACTTGGCTGTCCCTTCCACTGCCCGAAGGGCGGCCTGCCCAGCCAGAACGATTTCGCGCACGGACGGGCCTTCTTCACAACTCAGGATCAGGACTTGCCAGGCCGGATGGTAGGCCAGCGGCTCCGCGATGGTGAAACGCCCCTGCGAGAAGCCGAGACGCCAGAGCTGCTGACAATTCTTATAAACACGTGCTCCGTGGCCACCGGTGTATAACTTTACAAAAAAACATTGGGGCTCGTCGGGCATCCCAGGCGCAGTGTGCATCGTCGCTTCGACTTTCACTATGCAGCGCTTCCCGGGAACGTAGCGGTGAACGAACAGGCGGCCGTCTGTCAACTCGATGCGGCTTCCCAAGCGGTTACGCAATAGCGGAGTGAATGCCGCCAAAAACTGCTGCGGACGATGGAGCAACGCTAAACCCGGCAGAGCAGGATCGTCGGGGACGGCGGCAGGAGCGCTGGGCACAGCTGTTCCCAGCGCGTGAAAAATGCGAGGTTTTCGTTCACCCTGTTGTATCGTTTCTTCTGCCATAGCGCTAACCACCATGGGAACTTGGACTCTTGAAGTTACCCGGCTCCAACGTTCGCGCGGCGCACCTCGCGGCGCGATTTGAAAATCTGGTTTCCAGTTGCGTCCGGGGTCGTTTTCAGTCGGGCCTGGGACTGCTTCGAAGCCTTTGGGAGGACACCTGGCACGAGCGAGCCGCGGCAGCCCCTCCGTGCTCAATTCCCCAGAACTCGAATCCCTTCATCTAGCATGGCCTCAACCTTCTTCTCCCACCCGGGAACTTGGCGATTGAACGCGCAGTATTTGGCCAGTTTCAAACATGTGCCAGCCTCGTAGAAGGGAAGTCGCGATAACACCCCCGCGCCCCTCTCCGCCACGTACGCTCGCAGGAATGCATCGGCCAGCGAGTCGAGCGCGCGGATGGAACTAAGATGGCCGAGGGCCAGGCGCTGGGTCGCTACGACGAACCTCGCGAGGTCGCGAGCCGGATCGCCCGTGTCGTAACTGTCCCAGTCAATAACCGTCGTCCGTCTCTCCACCAGGAGGACGTGATCCGGGCTGTAGCTGTTGTGGCCAGCAGTGAGCTCTGCCTCCTGGAGTTGTCCATGCGCAGCCTGCAATTTCTCGAAGAGCTGTTTCGACTTCTCCGCCACGGCTCCTCCCAGTTCCACGAGCCTGACTGTCCAGCGCTGCAGTCTGGTGAGCTGATTCTCGACCGGAGAAACTTGCGTCAAACGCGGAGCCAGACTATGAAAGTGCGCCAGCCAACGCGCAGACCGCTCTGCGGCTTCAAACTGCCTGTGCCGGTCGCACCCGAGGAAAATCTCTCGAACGGACGTCCCGGCGATTTTTTCTTGGAGAAGAAGCCGAAGGGAAGGCATGTAGATCAAAGGCTGTGGAATGGAATTCGGCGCGTGGTGATCGAAGCCTTCTCGCCACAGGGCTTCCATCGTTCGGTAAATGTCGGGGCGGTCCAGGACGTAAGTCTTGCCGATCAGCGCGTGAAAGACACCGTCGCTCTTTAAAGTGATTTCCATGGTGCAGCGGTTTCTCTGGTGCCACTTCAGAACCCGGATTCGAGCATCTAGTGGGGAATCAAATTGCTTCTGGCCGAAGAAAAACAGATTGAGATGTCTGGACAATTCCTCTTTTTCGAGAAACGCAAAAAGTGCGGAATCAGGGCAATTGACTGTGTTCGAGACGATTTCCAACATGCCTCCCACCTCCTATGACTCAAATGCTTGCAACCCCTGGTCGAGCATGATTTCTGCTCTCCCGAGCCATCCGGGGTGCTGTTCTCCCAGATCGCGCTTCGCCTCCTGCAAGTAGAGCGCAGCCTTATGGAAGGGTAGGCGAGCCGCAACGCCAGGCTGCCCGGCAGCCAGGTAGGTTTTCAGAAATGCTTGGGAGGCGCTGCGTAATTCCCGGATGGAACCAAGCTCGCTTAGGGCCAGGCGCTCGAGATAGATGACGAACATTGCGGCGTCGCGACAGGGGTCGGCAATGTCATAACAGTCCCAGTCGAACGTTACTGTGCGCCCTTGCGGGAGAAGGAACTGATGCTCGTGCTTGTAGTCGCCGTGCCCGGCGCACATGGCGTTCCTTTCCAGGGTGGGCGGGGCGACAGCCAGAAGCTGAAATAGTTTGCGCGCCTTGACCGCAAAGGGCACGCCCGTGTCGACGATGAACCGCACCCTGCGTTCGCTATGCCTCAGAATTCTCTGTACGTCCATGATTTTGCCCAACTGCGGCGCCAGAGCCTGAAACCTCGTGAGCCACAAGGCGCACCGCTCGGCAGCGTCAGCGCGCAGGCTTAGATCTCTGTCGAGAAACAGGTGCTTCGCCAGTGGGCCTTCGACTTTCTCCTGCAGAAGCAGCCGCAAAGACGGCAGGTAGGAGACAGGGCGAGGAATCGAGAACTCCGCCTCCTGGTTCAAGCCGGACTCCCAAATTTTCTTCATGGCCTCGAACACGTCGGCACGGTCTCGCGAATAGACCTTTCCGATCAGGTAATGCCAGCCACTCTCTGTTCTCAACCCAATTTCCAGAGTGCATCGGTTGCCCCGCTGTAATTTAATCAGCCGCGTCTGGATGTCATTCAGAAGGCGCGACTTCACAGGGAACGAGGTAAGGAGACGCAGGTTGGTTCGCGTTTCCTGGCCTTCGAGAACGGCAGCAAGGGTTGGAATGCCGTGATCTGCAACAGCCGACGGACTTGGAACCACTTGATCCCCCATAGTGTTGCACTCCTCCAATTCCAATACACGGTGTCAAGCGCACGCGGCTCGCAAACGTTCTCGCGCCACCGCCGGCCCAATCCAGGCGACGACACGCTCTGCGTTTCGTTCCCAGGTGAAATCCCGGCTTGCCCTTCTTGCATTTTTCCCCAGCTCCAGGCGCAACGCGGAGCTTTCCCGAAGTTCACGAAGACGGTTCACTAGGCCGGCCCGGTGGCCTGGTTCGTAAAGCAGGCCGTTGACGCCGTCGGTGATGACTTGCGCCACTTGCCCGATGCGACTGGCTACGACAGCACGCCCCGCGGCCATATATTCGAACAGCTTCAGCGGCGAGTAGTAGAAATTTCCGATGGCTGGATAAGGCGCCACCGCCACGTCCATCGTCGCCAGGTATTGAGGAATGTCTTCGTGGGTCACCACACCAGTAAAGGTGACGGCTTTTTCTAGACCCGCCTGCCGGATGCGGTCCTGCAAACTGCTTTTCAGGGGGCCGTCTCCAATCATGAGCAAGTGTGACGATGGCTCAAGACGGTGAAAGTCCTCAAAAGCAGCAAGCAAGAAATCCGCTCCGTGCCACGGCTTGAAGCTACCGACGAAGCCGATGACAAAGCGGTTTTCCAGATTCAAGTGTTTCCGCGGGAGAAGGACCTCAGCACCCGCCGTGAACCAGCCAGCGTCCACACCGTTGGGCAGAACTTGTATCCGCGCCGAGCTCGCGCCCGCTTTCGTGAGATGTCTCGAAACCTCTTCCGAAACTGCAATCACGAGATCGGTCCTTCGCCACACCACACGCTCGATTCGGCCGGCCAAGCAAGGGCACATCATTCCGCCGCGATAACGCTGCTGCTCGTAGACCAGCGGCGCGTTCACCTCGAGGACAAACGGCAAAAGAGAACGTTGGGCAGCACATAGCCCCGCCAGTCCCCACAAGCTGTAGCGTTCGTAAATGAAGTCCGGGGAGAATCGCCTGACCGCTGCTGCCACTGCTCTGAAGAAGCTTGCGTTGTGCAACAGCCTCACGGCGTCCGAATAGCGGCGGGGCTTCCAACCCAAGAATCGATTGGCTCCCCGGATGGCGCTTCCCAACGAGCCGTTCCAGCCGGCGATAGCACAAACGGCCACCCTCCCGCCAACTTGGGACTCGACCCACAGCCGGCGGCTGACGCAAGTGCATATTGTCATGACCTCGTGGCCGAGTTCCGTCAGCGCGCGGATCAGTGCACGGATGTGGACGGCGCCACCGGTCTCTCCCGCCAAATCAATGCTCGGATCAAAGCACAGATAGAGGATCTTCATCGCTTCCTTCGGGCTGAAACAGTCTGAGTAGTTGCTCTGTATTGCGGTCGATAGAGAATCGCTCGCTGACTTTCGCGCGTCCGGCGCGCGCCAGGTTCCGGCCAAGATTGGGATCAAGCAAGAGTTGATCGAGCGCGTCGGCGAGCCTCGCGGGGTTTCCCGGGGGCACAAGCAGCCCGTCACAACCCGATTCGACGAGTTCAGGAATTCCGGAAACAGTCGTCGAAACAACAGGCACTCCGCTAGCCATGGCTTCCAACAGCACGGTGGGAATACCGTCGCGATCACCGCCCGCAGTGACGACACACGGCAGTGCGAATAAGGCCGCGCGCTCGTATGCCTCGCGAACGAACTCTTGCGGCCGCGCTCCCAGGAATTTCACATAGTCTCTTATACCCAGCTCGGTCGCCTGAGCTTCGAGCGCCCGCCTGAGTGGGCCTCTGCCTATAATCTCGACTCGGAATGTGCGCCCACGCTGCTGGAGGATATGACAAGCGCAGATCAAATCGCCGAGACCTTTTTTCTCGACCAATCTGGCTACCGAGAGGATCACCGGAAAGCCGTTCCGCTTTTCACCGGACGGGCGATACTTGTATTGACTCAAGTCCGCGCCGTTGTAGACGCAATGCACCTTGCTCCTCGCTTGAGGCTCGAGCAAACTCCTAAGGTGGCGCCGATTGTATTCGCTGACCGTCACCACGGCTTTGGCGCGTTTCATCTTGGCGCGCATGAGCGCCGGTTCGCCATCAAAGTAAATATCTTTGGCATGCGCAGTGAAAGTGTAAGAAATGCCCGTCATATGGTGCGCCAGCATGGTCACACTTGCCGGAGCGCTGGCAAAGTGCGCGTGCAGGTGGGCGACAGGTTCGCCAAACAACAGGTCCGCGAGGTAACCAGCCTGCAAGAAATTCCGGAAAAAGCTCCAGCGTGGCCGAAGCATGGCCCGCAGCAGAGTGCGCGAATATGCCCCCGGCCGACGCCACAGCGTCCGGAGGTTGCCCTGCAAGACTGGCCTCCAGCGTCGACGCAGCGCAAGGTAAGAGACTTTCGCGCGAACTAGCCTTGCAGTGGCGTGCACCGGCTCGTCTTTCGGTTCCTTGATCGAGAAGATGCGAAGAGGCAAGCCGCGGCGCTCAAGTGCCAGGACTTCGTTTAGCACGAAAGTCTGCGAGAGACTTGGCCATGTGCTAACTATATAGGCGACACTCGACCTGGCTTTCGACGGGATAGTAAACTCTGGAAGCGACGAGCTCGGCCAAGTGAGCGGCCGCGTTCCTTGCTCCATTTGTGCTGATCGCTGGGTCATACGACGGTTGGTTCCTCCTCTGCAAGTTTTCCAACAGTTTGCCGGCCATTTTTTTCGGGGACAGCTCCGTGGGGTAGATCACGTCCATAAGGCCGCGCTCGGCAAACAGGCGGGCGCGCATCTGCTGCTCGGCGCTCGGGCCAGACCGCGGCACCACGAGCGCCTTCTTTCTGAGCTGCAACACCTGGCATAATGAGTTGTAGCCCGCCATGGTCACAACCAGATGGGCCGCATTCAGGTAGCTCAGGGAGTCTTCCACATGCGTCAGCACGCGTACCTTCAGGCCTTTGGCCTGTTCGCGCAGCCGTTCACGCCGCTGGTTATCCATCAGCGGCCCGCTGATGAAAATCGCCTCCACACCTGCGTGCGGCCCGAGTATCCTGAGAGCCTTCATGCACGTCTGCATCATGGGATAAGCGTCAAGCCCGCCGCCTCCCATTACTACGACTAGACGCCGCTCGACTTGGAGCTCTTTGCGCATCTGCTCTTTGCTCTTGTAGGGCTCCTTTGCACATACGTACCCGCAATAACGGATCATGGGCGCGAACTCTTTCTCAAGTCCGTAGTGCGAACTAGTGTCAAACACCTCTCGGCAGCCGTAGATGAAAATCTCATCATAGAACTTGCGAATCGCTTGGTAAGATCCGTCGCGCTCCCACAACGCGCGCGTGACTTCTGGCCGATCCAGAATGTCCCTCAGCCCCAGGACGATTACTGGTGGATCGTCTCTTCGTTTCAGCATTTCAAGCAAAGGGAGTAACTCTCCCCAGATTCCCACTGGCACGTGGTCCACTAGCAACAACTGGGGCTGAAAGACGTGAGCCACCTCCTGAATAGTTCCGATGCGTAGTGCCTTGGTCTTGTCCAGCCCGATGCGCAATCGCAACGGATGCCACACTCCAGTGTCGCGTTTGATGACGGAAGGGAGCTTCATGAAGTCCACGCCGGGTGGCAACTTGAAGACCGCTCCCGTGGGGCATCCAATCAACATCAAGATGCTGGACGCTGGGAGTTCGTTGGCGAGGTGAGATGCGATCGTAGTGTTTCTTCTCAAATGCCCCAGCCCGAAGCCGTCATGAGAGTAGGTCATGATGCATGTCGAATTGTCCTGCATTGGCTGACTCACTTTTGTCCTCCGCGGGGACACGGCGAACGCGACGCCGGAGGCGTCGCATGACGGGTTCCAGGCGTGGTTTAGCCCGACAACCCTGCTATCGAGATACCGATGCGATCGGCAATCGCCGCACGAAGCTGAGAGAAAAACGCTGGAACTTGCTCCCAGCCAAGAGTTCCTCAGGACCAATCGACCATCCCTTCGCGAACTCTCTCAATATTAAAAACGTATTACAGTTTGCTGAATCCTCTGTTGGACTCAATCCTGGGTTTCACTTAATCGGCAGACAGAAAATGAAGTAAGAACCACTTAAAATCTGACCTAACCCGAACGGATTAATCCACTTGGAGTCTCCGTATGGGGCACATTCCGAAAATCGTTTGTTCCCAGGTTACCCAACAATGATGCGGGCAACGATTCCGCGACGAAACTTCTTGCAATCAACGACAAAGGATCGACTGCAGCACCACTTGTGAAAGTTGGAGTGGACAAGGTTGAAGTACAGCTGGTAGGTGTGCACTCTGGCGAGGAAGTCACCGCGGCTGGAGGAGTCTTCGAGATCGAAGAACTCGTCTTCCTCGAGGCCATGCACGGTCTCTACGGCAGATTTACGAAGTGCGGATTACTACGCGGGGGGGTACATACGAAGAAGGAAAGAAAATTACCTGGAAAGACGGCCTCCAGGCGTTGTGGTGCATCATCCGGTACAAACTCTCCGACTAGCTCCGGGCAGAAACGCTCTCGGTGTATCTGCGTGGATATTTCTGCCTCCACGCCCAGGCTGATCCAATGATTTCTTCCATCGAAGAATGCGAGGCTTCCCATCCAAGGGCGCGCTTTAGTTTTTCTTT